>ERZ772960.290-NODE-290-length-47968-cov-5.328554_pt1 | contig 47968 bp, 43 predicted proteins | sample MGYA00580678_ERZ772960 | MGnify/ENA primary metagenome ERZ772960 (study PRJEB29015, sample SAMEA2737930) | human oral metagenome | biome: human oral; feature: human-associated habitat; material: dental | place: China | collected 2059 ...
ACACGCTCAAAGTTACGGCAAACGCACAGGTTATGGTATTCTTTAAAAGAAACGGCGAGCCGCTTCCGACCCTGCACACGGTAACGCTTACCGAGCCGGAGCACGGCATCGTAGATACCGTTCCGATAATTCCCGGCCATCACAAAGTGCCCGATGGCAGCGAAATTACCTTTAAGGCAGTACCGGATGCAGGCTATGCGGTAGATAAGTGGACGGTTTCGGCGGGCTCATTTTTACTAGGCGGTACCGACGGAAGTACGAGCGCGACGCTTAAAATCACCGAAGCCGTTACCGTAACCGTAACCTTTAAGCAGGTACTGTGTAAAATCGATTTCGGCGTAGACGGTACGCTCGGTACGCTTACAGCCGAAGTTGACGGCAGCGAAATCAGTTCGGGCGATACGGTCGAACACGGCAAAACCGTCGTCTTTACGGCAGAGCCTGCCGGTTCGAGCTGTGAAGTGGAACAATGGACGAACAACGGAACACCTATCGCCGCAGTGGGAACAAACACAACCTACAACCATACCGTAACGGCAGCGGCAAACATCAAAGTAAAGTTTAAAAGTACCTATACCGGTCCTGCACTCACTCTGGATACGCGGAACTTTACCAAAGAAAAGGGACAAAGCTTTACCTACACGCTTGTAACATCGGGTTCGGGCAGCTACACGGCAACGCCTGAAACGGCGGGCATCATCACGCTGGATACGGCTAACTTGAACAGTCACGGCAATATTACGGTAACGTGCAGCAATGCCGGCGCAACGCGCATAAAGGTAACCGACACGGTAAGCGGACAAACCGCCCTTTCAGGCCTCATTACCGTAAAACCTGCCGTCGTCATACCCGATTACGACTACTTTGAAGAAGGCGGCGTGCGCTACCACGTAACGGACAAAGATGAGCGAGAGGTGAAAGTAACCGCTTATACAGATTCTTCAAACTATGCGCCGTATACGGGAACATCACTTACCATACCCAAAGAAGTTACCCACGGCGGCATAACCTACACGGTGACGAGCGTAGAGTTTGTTTCTCGGTGGGGGACTACGCTGCAAAGCGTAACGGTTGCATCCGATAACACCTATCTTTTGGCCGAAAACGGCGTTATCTTTAACAAAGATAAAACCGTACTGTTAGGCTATCTGCCGGGTAAACCGGATGCATCTTACACCGTTCCTGCAAGCGTAACAAAATTGGAGCGTTACTCTTTTGGCGGTGTTTCCGCACTCACTTCCGTTACGCTGCCTGACGGCTTAAAGACTATTGGCAGTAATACGCTTTGGAACTGCGAAAATCTTACAACGCTTAACCTGCCGTCGTCTCTGGAATCTATCGGCTCGCATTCGATACATCTCATAAAAGTGCGCTCTATGGTTGTACCGGAAAACATAAAAGTTCTTGACGCCTTCTTTCTTGCCTTATGTCCCGAACTGACGTCGGTCGAGCTCCCCTCAACGCTTACCAAAATAGAGTATAATGCCTTTTTTGAAGATCCTAAACTGAAGACGGTAACATGCAAAGCGGCAAAGCCGCCGGTCATTAAAGCAGGCGACGAAGTGTTTAAAGACACGCCCATCGGTTTTGTAACGACGCTCCGCGTCCCCGCCGGCTCCAAAGCTCTCTACCAAGCCGCAGAAGGCTGGAAAGACTTCGGCACGATTGTGGAGTATTAGAAATTAGTAATGCGCTAATGGATAATTGGTAATTGGTAATTTCAATGGTTAATGTGTAATAAGTAATTTAATTACAAATTACTTATTACCAATTGAAAACGGATTGACCGCTCTCAAGTCGGAAAAAGCTCCGGCTTGGGGCGGTTTGCCGTCTGTAAGGTTCACCTTTTGCCGGAGAGGTCGAGCGGCAGTGAGCGCAGCGTACGCCGTCCGAAGCGGAAAAACCGAACAGGTAAAATCCGGCGTACATATTGACGCAGGGATGCGCATTCCTTATTATTAATTTATTGTGCTTATTCGCTATGGAACGGACGAACGGGGCAAACCCGTCAAAAAGGCTCTCATCTATACAAAACTTGAACACGGCATTGCAAAAGATAAAATCGACGTCGACGCGCTCAGGATAATCGAGCGGCTGCGCGGCGCGGGTTTCAGCGCGTACATCGTCGGAGGGGCGGTGCGCGATCTGATCGTCGGAAACGTTCCGAAAGATTTCGACATCGTCACCGATGCGACGCCGAATCGCATCAAAAGAATTTTCAGAAATGCGCGCATTATCGGGCGCCGTTTTCGGCTCGTACACGTCGTATTCGGATCGAAGATTTTTGAAGTGAGCACTTTTCGTTCGACTGTCGACGGTTCCGTCGGAAACGAATTCGGTTCTATGGACGAAGACGTAAAGCGGCGCGATTTTACGCTCAACGCGCTGTACTACGATCCCGTAAAAGAACAGGTTGTCGATTATGTCGGCGGCATGCGCGACATCAAAAAACACGTCCTTCGCCCGGTCATCGCGCTCGATCGGATATTCGTCGAAGATCCGGTGCGTATGCTGCGCGCGGTAAAGTATTCGGCCATGACGGGAGCACGCATGCCTTTTTCGCTGCGATACAAAATCCGAAAGAGCGCAAACCTTCTCGAAACGGTGTCGGCGTCCCGCCTGACCGAAGAACTGCTGAAAATCATCAACAGCGGCCGCGCTTACGATATCGTGCGTGAAGCGCTCGAAACCGACTTATATATGTACTTGCAGCCCGCGGCGACTTCTCTCATGTACGAAAGCAAAGATTTTGAAAGCTCGTATATGAAACATTTGCAAGCGCTCGACGAATTGAGCGCATCGGACGGCGATGTGCGGCTCGGAAGGAAGCTCGTTTTTATCGTGCAGGATTTTATCGAAACGCTTACCGATTGGAAAAAAGAAGTCGCCCTTCGCACGCCTTCCGGAGAGCTTTACATACGGACGTGGAGCGAATGCAGAAAGTACGTGCTTCCGATGAATCCTCAGCGAACGGAGCTCGAATTCGCCGTACGCTCGGTACTGCAGACGCTCGGCGTTGCAGTCCGCTCTTCAAAAAAGCGGCGAAAGCCGATCGGATACGCGGACGATCAATAAGATCCCGTTTTTTGATTAATTAATAAAACTGAAAATGAAAATACCGCTTACGCCCGCGTGGAGCGGCGCCGAAGGCGGCCGCCGGAGCGAGAATAGCGAGCGAAGCGGCCGAGCGTGAGCGAGCCGCGGAAGGCGGGATGGCAAAAAAGTGCCGTCCGATGTGTTGGGTACTCTTTTCTGAGTAAAACTACCGGAAATGTATAAGTAAAAAAATATAGGTAAACAAAAAAAAGCGAAACGCGAGGCAGCGGAACTGCCGCCGAGCCGCTCTGACCGATGGCAAGCAAACTTTTTGCTAAAAAAGTTTGCGCAGTCCGATTCCGATTACGGTCTGCCGCGGCGAACGCAGGGCTGCTGCCGGGAGTGGAGCCGATTTTTGCTTCTGTTAATTTTTTTTTATAAAACAAATTTCCGACAGCCTTACCCGGGGGCGCGTTCGGTTACTTTGTCGATGATGATATTCGCTTCTTCGATAAAGGTGCCGGTCGTGCTTTCGACGGCGTCGATGATGGATTTTTGCAGTCCGTCGACGCGCTTTGTAAGCGGAGTGCCCGATGCGGACTGCGCGTCCGAAGGGATGTCGATCGTAATCGTGAGTTTGTAGCCGCGGCTGTCGGCCGCAATAGAAATTTTTTTGACGACAATCGCGCCGTCGCAGCCTGAGATGCACGAAACGGTGAGCTTTACGATTGCGGCTTCGGAAACGTGCAGGCGGTTTTGCTTTGAAAATTCGGGTTGTACGATCGATTTTTCGACGACTTTATTTTCTTTTCGGATAAGCGATAAGGGATTGAGGCGGTGAAAGCGGAAGCGGATGCCTCCTGAAAATATTTTCGGATCGAGCTTCCTCACTTCCGCCGCTGCCACGGGGATAACGTGTTTGCCTTCGATTTGGCGCGACTTTACGGCGAGCGCGATTTCGTCTTCGGTCGAAATGTCTTCGATGCGGATTATCTTCGACGGCGGGGGCAGCTGCAATCGGGAGGCGATACGCATGACCATTTTTTCGGACGTGCCGAGTATGAGGATGCGCCTGATGTGATAGCGTTTGATTTTTCGCGCGATTTCGTCGCGGTGTTCTTTGTCGTCGAAGAGTGCGACGCGGACGGCGCCCAAAAACGACTGTTCGCTTTTTGCCGAATGCCCCGCAAGAATTTTATCGGCTTGAATGAGCAGTCCGTCGTCGATGATGGCGCGAAGCCCGAAACGCGCGGCGACGAGCTTTGCCTTATAGCTTTTGCCGGTGCCGCTTCCGCCGACGAGCGCGTATACGGTATCGGGTTTGAACGGCTGAATCAATTCGCTTACGACATTACGAAATATCCGCACTGCTTTGTCTTACATCCTTATCTACAGTATAAATGACTTCCGCCAATTCGGCAATATTTTATCGTTGAACGATTCGAAAGCGGCAGGCAGCGTTGATGTGATGACGGGCGGAAGACCGACGGGATTTTCGCCGATGCGCACTTCATACGCGTGAAGAAAAAAAGTTCGGGCTTCGTCGATGCGGCTTCCTCCGTACGCCGTATCGCCTAAAAGCGGAAAACCGTGAAACGCGGACTGGGCGCGGATTTGATGCATACGCCCCGTTTCGATTTCATATTCGGCGAGCGTTACGCTTCGTCCCTTGTACGATGCGCGGCAAAGCGGCTTCGCTTTTGTGATCGCGCGTTTTGCGCAGTGTATTGCGGCGAGCGAGCCCGATGCCGCGCCGTTTGCTGCGCACACGGTTTTGTCCGCTTGACCGCTTGCACGATTTTGCACATCGCCCGTGCCGCTTGCGAGGTTTTGTACGTCGCCCGCACCGGCCGTACTGCCGGACACGACGCGCACGGTATAAAAGAGCGCTTTCGGCTCATCGTTTTTTTTAATAAAATCTTCCCACACGCATTCGTTTTCCATGTCGCCTTCGACGAGCGCGATGTATTTTTTTCGTATGCGATGCGCTTTCAGCTCTCTCGAAAACCACGCAGCTCCTTCAAGACTCCACGAAAAAAAGAGGATGCCCGTCGTATTTTTATCGAGGCGGTGGAGGGGGCCCGCGACAAAAGAGAGCGAGCGTTTTTCTTTCGGCACGGATGCATCGTAATAGACGGCGATTTTTTCGGCAATCGAATTTTTTCCTTGAACCGCTGCACCGTACGGTTTGTCGATGACGAGAAAATGTTCGTTTGCAAAGACGACGGTGTAGGGCAGGGGGGCTGCTTTGTACACCCGCCGATTTTCGACCGGGGTATTTTCGCTGCCGGAGGATTTTTCGTTTTGCAGTAAAAACGATGCGATCGATACGACGTCTCCGCTTTCGATGCGCGCATCGGGTTTTACGCGTCGGGCGTTTACGAGGATGAGCCCTTTGCGGAGAGCGCCGTACACGGAAGAAAGGTTTGCACCGTGCAAAAAGCGGCGGAGCACTCTGTCGACCCGTCTTCCGCCGTCGTCGCTTCCCGCAGCAAAATCCGTAAAATCCATAGCGACAGTATAGCTTACATCCGCGCGATGTGCTATATTCGAGTAATGAACGAACGCGATGAAATACAATATGCCGACGAGAGCGGCACCTACGAAGCTTCTCTTGCCAAAAGCCGGGAAATCGAAAAAGATATTCAACTCAATCCGAAAAAATACCGCGTACTCACGGGCGACCGCCCGACGGGAAGGCTGCACATCGGGCACTATTTCGGATCGCTTCAAAACCGCGTGCGGCTGCAAAACCTCGGCGTTCCGACCATGGTACTGATCGCCGATTATCAAGTGCTCACCGATCACGACGCTTTCCGCGAAATCAGCCAAAATACGAAACAGCTCGTCATCGATTATCTTGCGGCGGGGATCAAACCGGGAAAAGACGTCGTCATCTATCCGCACAGCTACGTACCCGAATGCAATCAGCTCATGCTGCCCTTTTTAACGCTCGTGTCGAACGCGGAGCTTATGCGGAATCCGACCGTCAAAGAGGAAATACAGTCCGCCGGTATAAAAAACGTAAACGCCGGCATGTACACGTATCCCGTCCATCAGGCATGTGATATACTCTTTTGTAAAGCGAACGTCGTTCCCGTCGGAAAGGATCAGCTTCCGCACCTTGAAATGACGCGCACGATCGCGCGGCGCTTCAACGATCGCTTTGCAAAAGACGCTCCCGTGTTTCCCGAACCCTATGCGCTCCTTTCCAAAACGCCGAACATCAAAGGGCTTGACGGCAGCCAAAAGATGAGCAAAAGCCGCGGCAACGCGATTATGCTGTGCGCGAGCGAAGACGAAACGGCAGCCTTAATACAAAAAGCGAAAACCGACGGCGAACGGCGCATCACCTATGATCCGGTACATCGTCCCGAAGTGGCGAACCTTTTACAGCTCATTTCGCTGTGCACGGATGAAGCACCCGAATCGATTGCCGAGCGCATCGGAGACGGCGGCGGAAAAATGCTTAAAAGCCTGCTCGCCGAAAGCCTCAACGAAAAACTCCGCCCGCTCCGCACCGAGCGGAAAAAACTCGAAAAGGACGAAGCGTATATCAAAAGCGTCCTCACCGACGGCATACGAGCCGCTCGCGCCGTCGCGGAACAAACGCTCGACGAAGTGCGGACGGTCATGAACATGGCGATATAGGGAAAGTATGAACATCATTTCGTGGAACGTAAACGGTATCCGCGCCGTTGAAAAAAAAGGATTTGTCGACTGGCTCGCCTCCTGCAAAGCCGATATCGTGTGTATTCAGGAAACGAAAGCAAAACCCGAACAGCTTTCGCCCGCTCTTTTGCAGCCCGCAGGCTATACGTCCTTTTTTGCATCGGCACAAAGGGCGGGCTACAGCGGCACGGCGCTTTATACGAAAAAAGCGCCCGACAAAGTCGAATACCTCGGAGATGCCGCCTACGACGAGGAAGGAAGGGTCGTGAGCGCATATTTCGGAAAACTCGTCGTCATAAGCGCGTATTTTCCGAACAGTCAAGACGGCGGCAAACGGCTCGAATACAAGCTCGGCTTTTGCGCTTCGATTTTAAACTATCTCGACACGCTCGTCAAAAAAGGTTTCGACGTCGTGCTGTGCGGCGACTACAATATCGCGCATAAACCGATCGACTTGGCAAACCCTAAAGCGAACGAAGGCAATGCGGGCTATCTTCCCGAAGAGCGGGCGTGGATGGACGAATTTACATCAAGCGGCTATACGGATACTTTCCGAATGTTTTGCACGGAACCCAAACGGTATACGTGGTGGAGTTACCGTTTTCACGCGAGGGAAAAAAATATCGGATGGAGAATCGATTATCAGTGCGTCAACGAACGCTTCGCACCGCGCGTAAAATCGAGCGAAATTTTGAGCGACGTTACTGGAAGCGATCACTGCCCGATACGGCTTATAGCGGATGCGTAAGGTCTGCCGCACATTCGATGCTTTGAATGTGCGGCTACGTTTTTTCGGAAACCGTTTTATTTTTTCAAAGCCGCGGCATCGCCGCCTGCAGCTTTGACCGCTTTTTCGACGGCTTCAAGGATCGCACGGGACGTATTCGTCGCTCCCGAAACGACGTCGACTGCGAGCGTTTGTTTTTTTACGATCGCATCGGGAATCTTTGCGAACGCGGGATCGGAAAGACCCGGCGTTTCTTTGTGCGAAACGACTTTAATGCTTTTGATCGCATTCTTTGAAAAGGTTACGTCGAGCGTTACATCTCCGTTATTGCCCTTCGCCGACTCTCTGTAGGTTCCCGCTTTGTACGAGACGTCTTTACCGCTTGCATACAGCGAAAACATTCCGATTACGGCAGCCGCCGCAATCACACACAGCTTTTTCATAAAATCATACCTCCTGTTTTTCTGTACACAGAGATTCGCATGAGAAATTTTATTATTAGAAAAAATCTCGTGTAATGTAAAAAAATCGGCTGCACTCCCGGCAGCAGCCCTGCCGTTCACCGCGGCTGACCGTAATTGGAATCGGACTGCGCGAACTTTTTTTGCAAAAAAGTTCGCTTGCCATCGGTCAGAGCGGCTCGGCGGCATTGCCGCTGCCTCGTGTTCCGCCTTTTTTATGTAATTATACGCCTCTTTTCTGTGTATACATTTCTCATGCGCAATCCCTGTTCTCTTATACAGTCTTTTCGAATTCGTTTCGAATGATAAACGATATTTGAAAAAATCTCCAGACGTCCGTCACATATTCCCGTTTTCATTCGGGCTTTCGCGCTTCGAGATTTTATCCGTACGGGCGATAAGCTTTTTTGCCGCAGCGATTTCATTTTACATCCTTTCCGTCTTTTCGGTATATATTCCGTGCAATCGTCAAAAGCTTCTCTTTCGTATTTTCTTTCGGATCGTCGAGTACGGTGTCGAAGAGTTCTTTAAGCACGCGTCCCATCTCTTTTCCCCGAGGTATTCCGGCATCTGCAAGATCGTCTCCGCTTACCGCCAAATCCTTGAGAGAAAGAGCGGAGTTTTCTTTTTGCACGGCTTCGATCCGCTTTTTCAGTTCGACGATATTTTTTCCGACAGCGCTGTCTTGCATTCGCACGGGTTCCTTTTTCATGCCGTAGATATCGGCAAGGCGCAAATCGAAGAGGTCGTCGATACACTCCGTTCCTGTGCGTACGATAAAACGGCGGACGGCGGCATCGCTCCATGCGCTTTCGTAATGGAACATGTGTTCGGCTACGAGATGCGAAACCGAAGCGACGGTTTTTGCCGGAAAGCGAAGGCGCGTGAGGATTTTTTTCGTCATTTCGGCGCTTATCCGCTCGTGGTTGTAAAACGTTACCGTTTCGATGCCGTTTTCAGTGAGTACGCGCTTTGTTTTCGGCTTTCCGATATCGTGAAAGAGGGCTGCAAGACGCACGACGAGATTGTCTTTCGGCGCACCGTCGCACGCGTAAAAGAGGTGATCGAGCACGTCGAAGTCGTGAAAGCCCCGAGAGTCGGACTGGAGACAGCCGCGTCCTTCGAGGAGTTCGGGGATAAAGAGGGCGAGTATGCCCGTTTTTTCGAGCATTTTCAGCGCAACCGAGGGTTCGTCGGAAGCCAGCATTTTGATGAATTCGTCGCGAAAGCGTTCGATCGAAATTTTTTGAACGACGGCGAGCGTTTTGCCCTCGAAAATGTCTGAATATGTATACTTTTCTATACGGAATTGCAATTGCGCGGCGAATCTGATCGCTCGAACGGGGCGGAGTCCGTCTTCTCCGAAGCGTTCGTGCGGATTTCCGACCGCACGGATGAGTTTTTCTTTGATGTCGCCTCTGCCCGAAAACGGATCGACGAGTTTTCCGTCGGCGAGGTCGACGGCGATCGCATTCATCGTAAAGTCCCGCCGCGAAAGGTCGTCTTCGATCGACGCCGCATAGGCAACGCTGTCGGGATGCCGTCCGTCCGAATAGCCCGATTCGGTGCGGAAAGTCGTCGTTTCGATGTGGTACCCCATGAGGTGCACGGTTACCGTTCCGTGCGCGATCCCCGTCGGAATGACGCGGTGAAAGAGACGCATGACGTCTTCGGGCTTTGCATCGGTTGCAACGTCGTAATCGTGCGGCGGAAGTCCCATGAGTATATCGCGTACGGCTCCTCCGACGAGGTAGGAGCGGAAACCGCTGCGGGAAAAAATCTCGTGCATTTTTTTGAGGACGGGAGGAATTTTTATGTTCTTTGCGCTACTATACATGTATGAGCGATTATAAGTTTTCCGAGCGGAAAAAGTCTATACGCTGCACGATCTTTACCGGAGGCGATGCCCCGGAGCCTGAAGCGGTCGAATCGTACTTTATTTCCCATGCGCCCGACATCGTCATCGCTGCGGATTCGGGGCTCGATACGCTCAAGCGCTATGCGGACGCGTTCAAAAACGGGGAAGCGGCGCACATCGATTTGACGCCCGATCTCATCGTCGGGGACTTCGACAGCATTTCCGATGTAAAGCTCATTGATCTGTACGGGCGGAGCGGAGATGCGAATATCGAACTTTGTGAGACGGCGGAAAAACGGGGAGCGGTGCGCATCGAGCGCTTTCCCTGCGACAAAGATTTTACCGATACGGAACTCGCTTTGGATGCGGCGTTCCGTGAAGCTTCTTTACAAAATGCAATTCCGTTTATCACGCTCATCGGCGGCGGGGGCGGCAGGCTCGATCACCTTTTGGCGATCTGCGATTCGTTTTGTACTCCGCAGCATGCCGACGTGTGGCTTCTTTCGAACGAAGCCGTCTATCTTTTAAAAAGCGGGACTGCTTGCGACATCTCCGATTTAAAACGAAGTGACATCGTTTCCGTTGCCCGCACGGCTTCTTCCCGCACCGGAGGAAAGCTCGTATCGCACGGTCTTTTTTGGGAAAACTTTCGAAGAGAGGGTATGCCGAGCATCAGCAACCGCATTTCGGAAAATTATTTTACGGCTCGAAAGCCCGTGACGTTCAGCGCATGCGAAACGGATTTTTTGCTCATCCTGCCCTTGTCCGCACGGGTTACATTCCGTCCGCAAGAAAATCGATGAGGCGGGATGCGAACATGCACACAAAACCGAAAGCCGCCGTAAAAAGCATAAGTGCGGCCGACACGATGTAGAGCGCGCGGCGAGCGGTATTTTTTTTGAGCGCATAGACGAGGGAGACGACGAAACCCGCAAATGAAAAAACGAAGAGCATGATAGCTGCGAGAGAAGCCGCGGTTAAAATAAGATATTGATTTTCGTCGAGAAAATTTTGGTAATTTCCGATCGCGTAAAAAACGAGGAGAGAAAATAAAAAAAGTACGAAAAATAAAACCGTACGCGCCACGAGCCGGTATAAAACGGGTTTTGAATCGTCCTTTTCAATGTTTTCGCCGCTCATCGCCCCACCTTGCAGTTATCGCAAAAAAGATTATAATTTTGAGTATACAATAAAAACATACGTAGAGGAAGTATGAAAAAGGTTATCGCGATATTTTTTATTTTACTTGTTTCGGCGGGCGTCGTGTTTTATTTCGGATGGACGCAGTTCAAAGTCGGCGCGGGCGAATGCGGCGTGCTCATATCGAAGACGAGCGGCGTCAACAGCGAGCCTGTTATGCCGGGCAAATTTTCATGGCATTGGGAATGTCTGCTTCCGACGAACGCGGTGCTCCGCGTATTCAGCTTAAAGCCGCGCTCGGTAACGAAAACCGTATCGGGCTCGCTTCCGTCGGCAGATGTGTACAGCACCGCTTTTCAATCGGCCCCCGATTTTTCATATCGATTCGATTTTATCTGTACGGCGCGCGTTACGCCTGAAAACATCATCGCCCTCGTAAAAAACGGTATCGTCACCGATGCGGAAAGCCTCGACGCATATCTCGATTCTTCGTGCACCGCTCTTGCGGGAAAAGCCGCGGCGTATATTTTAATGAAATCGTCCGACAGCACCGACTTCCAGCCGGAAACCGTTACATCGGAAGAGCTCCTCGAAGGACTTCGCGCATCGGTCGATTATCCGAACATCGTCTTCGACAACTTTGCCGTCCTTTCGTCGAAGCTGCCCGACCGCACATTGTATAACAGCGCGCGCGACGCGTATATCGAAGCGCAGCACATACAGCAAGTGCGTACGGAAGCGCGGAATAGGGACGTAAACGAACTTTTAAAAACCTATCCCGAACTGCAGGGAAGTTTTTCCGGTACCGAAAAGAGCGGCCGATGACAAAACGTCTCTACGGTTTACGCGGAGCGACGGGCGCGGAAAATACGGCCGAATCGATTACGAAAGGGGTGTGCGATATGTGCACATCGCTTTTTAAAATCAACAATATCGCTCCTGAAGACGTCGTATCGATACAGTTTACGATGACCGAAGATCTGAACGCAAAAAATCCCGCAGCCGCGCTCAGATGCGGCCAAAACGAAATCGACGTTTCCGCCTGCGCGCTTTTTTGCAGCCAAGAAGCTTCTGTCCGCGGCATGGCGAAAGGTATGATCCGCGTGCTCGTCACCGCATACATGGACGAGGGCGCCTCCGTGCGCCACGTATACATAAACGGAGCGGAAACGCTGCGCCCCGATTTTGCAAAAAAAACTACTTGACGAGATTTATATTATTATATACTATGTGCCGACCTGCAGCGCCGATTTAGCTCAGCTGGTAGCAGCGCGTGATTTGTAATCTCGAGGTCCAGGGTTCGAATCCCTGAGTCGGCTTTTTGGGGAGTTTCCAGAGTGGTCAAATGGGACAGACTGTAAATCTGCTGGCTATGCCTTCGTAGGTTCGAATCCTTCACTCCCCATTGCAAAAAGCCCGTTGCCTGTAACGGGCTTTTTCTTTATACTGATACTATGCCGGCTTTTTTTGACGACGGTCTTTATTTTGAGTGCAATCGATGTTCCCGCTGTTGCAGAATCGAACCGGGCTTTGTCTTTTTGTCGCAAAGCGATTTGACGGATCTGTGCCGCCGGTTTAATCTGTCCGAAGATCAGTTTATTAAAACCTATTGTCGTCTTGTTCCTCAGTATGACGACGAGTACCTTTTGTGCTTAAAAGATACGGAAAATTACGACTGCATTTTGTGGAAAGACGGCTGTACCGCTTACGGCTCTCGTCCCGTGCAGTGCAGAACCTATCCGTTTTGGACGGGATTTTTGACGGACAAAGAATCGTGGGAAAAGGAAAGTAAGTCATGTCCCGGCATAAACCGCGGAAAGCTTTGGACAAAGGATGAAATAACGGCCGCGCGCACGGCGTACGAAAACAACGAGCCGCTCAAGTTTAAGCGCGGAGGGGAGCACTGATGAAAGTATGCTTTTGGGGAGTGAGGGGTTCCATTCCGACGCCTCTTACGCCCCGTCAGATCCAAGCGAAAATCACGGCGGTCGTCCAGCGCATTACGCAAAAAGACATTGCGTCGGAAGACGCCCGTGAACGCTTTATCGCTTCTCTTCCCGAGTGGCTGTACGGTACGACGGGCGGCAATACGCCCTGTGTCGAAATAAAAAGTGCAAACGGTACGGAAATCGTGTTCGACGCGGGTTCGGGTTTGCGCGTGCTCGGCAAAAACGGCGTAAAGCCCGCCGACAATCACTACAATCTGCTTTTATCGCATTTCCACTGGGATCATCTGCAGGGCTTTCCGTTTTTCGACGCGATCTACGACCCTTCGGTTAAAATCGATATCTATTCGACGTTTCCCGCGGCTCCCCGCATCCTCACTTCTCAAATGTCACGTCCGTATTTTCCGGCGCCCTTTGACGTATGCGCAAAGCGGATCACCTTCCACACGGTAAAAGCGGGTAAACCGTTCAGCGTCGGAGGAGTTCCCGTATGCTGCTGCAAGATGTCGCACCCGGGGAATTCGTATTCCTATGCGATAAGTGAAAACGGAAAGAAATTCGTGTACGCCACTGATGTCGAACTTTCGCAAAAAGATTTCGAAAAAACGAGCGCACGCATAAAAGTGTTTCAGGATGCCGACGTCATCGTGCTCGATTCTCAGTACACGGTTGCCGAAGCCTATCAAAAAGAAAACTGGGGACATTCCGCGTTTTGTTATGCGATCGATTTTGCCGTTCACTGGAACATCAAAGCGGTGTACCTCTTTCATCACGAACCGACGTACGACGATAAAAAACTTCATTCGATTTTGCATGCGGCCAGGTGGTACGCGCAGTACGTCGAGCACGCGAATATGCAAGTCTACCTCGCGACGGAAGGCGCGGAGGTAAATCTATGACGGATGATGTAACGAAACCCGCTTCTCTTTCGTTTTCATACGATTTTTCACCGAACGAAACGGCGCTTATCGCGCATTTTTTCCGCGACCACGAAGAAAGCGTTCCTGCGGGTCTTGAAAAATTTGCGCACGCCGTGGAAAAAGCGGTGTATAATTCCATTTCGATCGGAGATGCGGAGCGGTTTTATTCATGAGACAAAAAAAATCAAGCGGAACGGCGGAGCACGATACGCGCGGTATAAGAGCATTCGGCACAAAGGGGAAGCGCGTTTTGTACGCATCTCTTTCCGCACTCGCGCTTTCAGCGATTATCGCTTCTCTTTTTTTTATATACGAAACGCGGCCGGTATCGAGCGCGGATGCGGCGATAACCGAACGTATCGAAGTTCCGGAAGGGATGACGGTAAAAAGATTTGCCCGTACGCTCAAAGAAAAAAAACTCATCAAAAACGAAAATGCGTTTTACCTTGCCGCACGTTATTTCTTGTTCCGTATTCTTGCAGGCGGCGCAAAGCTCAAGCTCGAAAGCGGCGTGTACCGCATTTCAAGCGATATGAGCGTCGCCGACATATTCACCCTCGCATCGTCGGGAAAGAGAGAATACGTGCGCACAGTATTCCCTGAAGGATTGACGATTTCGAAGATTGCCGAGCGCCTCGAAAGGGCGGGTATCTGTTCCGCCGCGGATTTTAAAGCCGCAGCGGCAGACGGCGAACTCATAAAAAAATACGATATCCGCTCATCAACGCTCGAAGGCTATCTTTTCCCCGATACCTATTTTTTTACGCATGACATGGCCTCTTCGTCGGTCGCCGATATGATGGTCGAAAATTTTTTCGAACACATACGAGCCAATCCTTCTCTCGCATCCCTTTCGCCCGACGAGCTCCAGACGACGCTCGTTCTCGCGTCCATCGTCGAGCGGGAATACCGTGTCGCGGACGAAGCGCCGCTCATTGCAAGCGTGTTTAAAAACCGTATCGCAAAAAATATCGGCTTGTATTCGTGCGCGACGATCGAATACATCATCACCGAAATACAGGGCAAAGCGCATCCCGACGTCATCACGTACGACGATTTGAAAATCGACAACCCCTACAATACGTATAAATGGGCGGGGCTTCCGCCGACTCCGATTTCGAATCCGGGCATGATTGCGTTGAGTGCGGCGGCGAATGCGCCTAAGACGAATTATTATTATTTCCGCCTTAAAGACGAAAAAACGGGCAGGCACGTGTTTTCGGAACACTTCGACGAACACATACAGGAAGGCGTGCGCTATAAGACAAAGAAGGCGGCGGAAAGCTGATGGCGTCTCTCATATCGCAGGATACGATCGAAGCCGTCCACAATACGTCCGATATCGTTTCGATTGTCGGAGAATACACGAAATTGACGAAGCGGAGCGGCAACGATTGGTGGGGCTGCTGTCCGTTTCACAACGAAAAAACCGCGTCCTTTCACGTCGACGGCGATAAAAAATTTTATTACTGCTTCGGCTGCCATGCAAGCGGTGACGTCATCAAATTCGTCACGGAGACTGAAAAGATTTCCTACGCCGACGCCGTGCGCTCCCTTGCCAAACGCGCGGGAATCGAAGTGACGTATACGGGAGGCGACATACCCGAAAGGCCGAAAGAAGAGGGCATAAAAGATCTCTATATCGATCTCTACGAGCGTACGGCAACTCTCTTTCACTACCTGCTCACGCAGACGCCCGGAGGAAAAGACGCGCTTTCGTATATCACCGGCCGCGGTATCACAGCCGAAACGATAGCGGCGTTCAAACTCGGCTATGCACCCGCCGACAGAAGCTGGCTCAAAAAATTTTTGCGCGGAAAAAATTTCAGCGACGAATTCCTTGCGGGTTCGGGGCTGTTCAGCAAAAACTATCCCGACACGGCGTTTTTTTCCGATCGCCTCATGTTTCCGATTTTCAACAGGAGAGGGCAGTGCTGCGCGTTCGGCGGCCGTCTATTGCACGGAGACGGACCTAAGTATTTGAATTCGGGCGATTTGATACAGTACAAAAAAGGCGAAACGCTTTACGCGTTCAATTTTGCCAAAAATAAAATCCGCGAAGAAAAAAAAGTGATCTTTTGCGAAGGCTATATGGACTGTATCGCCTATCACCAGTGCGGCATTTCCTACGCGGTAGCGCCGCTCGGAACGGCGCTCACGGAAGAGCAGCTTCGCATGGTGCGCGGTTTTGCGGATACGATACTGCTTTCTTTCGATTCGGACAAAGCGGGCGAGGCGGCGACCGTGCGCGCGATCATCATGTGCCGCTCGTTCGACTTTACGGTAAAGATTATCAAACTTTCGGAAGGTAAAGACCCTGCGGAGATCATGGCGGCTTACGGGGCTGAAACCTTGACAAATGACGTAAACAATGCTATATTGGACAGTGACTTTCTTTTATCCAAATTGCGCAGCGATTTTGCCGTCGATACCCCTGAAGGCAAAACAAAGGCATCGCTCGAGTTTTTTCGGTATGTCGACGCGCTCCGCTCCGATATTCAAAAAGAGTCATGCCTTGAGCAGCTGTGCCAGGCATTCAATCTAAAGCCGGAGGCTGTGAAGAGAGATTTTGAAAATCGCGAACAAGCCCGCGACCGCTTAAAAAACCGGCAGCAATCACCGACAGGCAGACAGAATTCGGATATCTCCCTCAACGCCGAATTGCGAACCGTTCTCGCCGTCATCGCCGAACTCGACCTGTATACGGTCATGCGCGCGGAAATCGCCGTTGACGATTTTGAAGACCCTCTCGCAAAAAAATTATTTATTATCTTGGAAGATTGTTTCAGAGAAAAAGCCGTATCGATAAGCGGCATACTGAATCGATGCGATGATGAAGAACTCGGCCGGATGATTACGCGTGTCATATCGTCGGGTGAGTTTTCCCAAAACGGAGGCCGCATCGTAAACGACGGCATAAAGCTTATCAAGCGGAACGCGCTCGAACGTAAACGGAGCGCGCTCATGAGCAGAATCCGATTATTCAATCCCGCGACGGAAAGCGATCGCGATCAGCTCGAATCGCTTCTTGCGGAAAAAATGAAGCTCGACAGCGAATTAAAACAGTGACAAAACAGGTACCGAAAAAAAATATGGATCAACAAAAAGAGCAGAACGAGCAGGAAAAAGATCCCAACGTACAAAAACTTTTCGAATACGCAAAAGAAAAGTCCGTCGTCACGTGGGACGAAGTGACCGATATGCTGGGGCAGGATTTCGTCAATTCTCCGAAAATGGAAAACGTGCTTCGCCTTTTTTCAAGCGAAAATCTGCAGATCGTCGAAACCGACGATTTGCTCGTCGAAGAAGACGGCGACGAACCGGAAGAAGATGAAGAAGCTGCAGAGGACGACGATATCGCGGATGACGACATAGCCGACGGCGTTTCGAGCGAAGCGGCCGAAGTCGCAAAAGTCGTCGACCTCGTCAAAAGCAGACTCGTCAACAGCGATAAAGATGCGAGCATCGACGATCCGATCCGCCTTTATCTGCGTGAGATCGGCAAAGAAAATTTACTCACCGCCGAACAGGAAGTCATCCTGTCGAAAAAAATGGAAAACGGCAAAAACATCATCAAAGACGTCATAAAAAATTCGGGCATCATGATCCCCGAATTTTTCATCGTCGCTCAAAAAGCGTTTACGAGGATCGACATCCACGAACCCGGCCGTCCGCGAAAAGAGATAAACGAAGAGATGGCGGAAAAGCGGCGGCTCAAAAGCTGTTACAGCGAATATATCAAACCCGTGCTGCCCGAAATCAAGCAGTACATGACGATCAAAAAACAGCTTTTCGAAACGGATCAAACCGTACGCATATTCGATACGCCGCAGCTCGTTTCGCTTCGCAAAAAAATTCAGCCGCAGCTCCAGCGAATCGACATACAGTCCGAAGAGCTCGATAAATTTACGATGAAGTTCAGGGATGCGATGCGGAAAATCGCAGACTATCATCAAAAGCAGGAAAGAAAAATGAAAGAGCTGCGCGTCGTCAACATAGCCGACCTCCGCAGTCTCGGCCGGCGAATCGCGGTGCGTTCCGAATCGGCAAAGCTCGAAAGAGAGCTCAATATGACGACCGACGATATCCGCGATATCTACACGCAGATTCAAAAGATCGACAGAAAGCTCTACCGTCTCGAATACGAATTCGAAAACAGCATCGACGAAATTTTGAGTATGGGTAAAGAGATCGAACGCGGTTCTGCGATGATGGAGCAGGCGAAAAACAAGCTCATCAATGCGAACCTGCGCCTCGTCGTTTCGATCGCAAAAAAATATACGAACCGCGGTTTGCAGTTTTTCGATTTGGTACAGGAAGGAAATATCGGCCTCATCAAAGCGGTCGAAAAATTCGAATACCGCAAAGGCTTTAAATTTTCGACGTACGCGACGTGGTGGATCAGGCAGGCGATCACGCGATCCATTTCCGATCAGGCGCGCACGATCCGAGTTCCCGTACACATGATCGAGCAGATCAATAAAGTCGTGCGCGAGTCGCGCCAGCTCATGCAAAAGCTCGGACGCGAGCCGAGCGACGATGAAATCGCGCAGCAGCTCGGCTGGCCGGTTACCCGCGTCAAGCAGGTGAAAAACGTCGCGCGCGAGCCGATTTCGCTTGAAACGCCGATCGGCGAAGAAGAGGATTCGCTGCTCGGAGATTTTATCGAAGACAAAGAAGTCGAAAATCCCGCCTCTCAAACGGCGGACACGCTGCTTCGCGAACAGATCCGCTCGGTACTCGACACGCTGCCTCCGAGGGAACAGGAAGTGCTCAAAATGCGTTTCGGACTCGACGACGGCTATTCGCTGACGCTTGAAGAAGTCGGCTTGTACTTCAACGTTACGAGAGAGAGAATTCGGCAAATCGAAGCGAAAGCGCTCCGACGTCTCCGCCATCCGCGGAGGGCAAACGGTCTTCGCGACTACATCGATCCGGCTCAGCAATAGGTCATTGTAGACACAACGTTTTTTTTATTATAAGATAGGCTGTTAGTGACCTCTAAAAGATTATAATTTTCAGAGGTCTTCCTTAGATTTATGCATCTGGAAGGATAAAATCGACATGGTGATGACAAAGGTTTTCGACAAATTAAAAGATCTGCAGGAAATACTCGTACACAAATACGATCTCGAAAAAAAGATAAACGAAGCGCCCAAACAGCTTTCGTCTCAGGAAGAACTCCTTGAGCGCATGAAAAAAGAATTCATCGGTAAAAACACCGACTACGAAGAAGCGCGGGCGAAAGTCGCTCGATTGCAAAACGAACTCGACGAAGCGGTCAAATCGCGCGAATCGGGCGAAAAGGGTATGGACAACATCACGACGCACCGCGAATACGAAGCGCTCGACCGTCAGATCTCCGAAGCGTCGCTCAAAGAGCAGGACATCCGAAAAGATCTGCAAAAAGAAGAAAAGATGCTCGCCGATTTGAACGACAACTTAAAGCAGGTTGAAGCGATGATCAAATCGCAGGAAGCCGACCTCAACGCCGGTCGTACGTCTTTGGACAAAGAGCTCAATTCCTACAAAAGCGAACTTGCGGGCTTGCAAAAAAAAGAAAATAAAATTACGCCCGACCTCGATCAGGAAATATTATTTAAATTTCAACGCATCATCCAGCGCAATACGCAGGGCATCGTTGCGGTTAAAAACGGTGTCTGTCAGGGCTGCCGTATGATCCTTCCGGCGCAGTTCGCAAACGAAGTGCGCAAAAACGAAGATATTTTATTTTGTCCGTATTGCAGCCGCATTCTTTACTACGAAGAATCGAGCGAAGCCGAACAACAGGAAAGCTTTTTCAAACTTGACGATACGGAAAGTCTTGCAAATCTCGACGACGAAGATTTCGAAGAGGACGAAGACGAGGAAATCGAAGAAAAAGAAGCCGCTGCCGATGACGAAGTCTTTGATGAAGAAGACGAAAGCGAAGACGATGAAGATGAAGATGAGGGCGGCGATGAAGATGAGGACGATCAGTCATAAGCGTTTTCTGACGGCGCTGATGTTTCCGCTGCATATATGTTTTTTGAGATACGGGTATGCAGGGCTATGCGAAAAGCGCCGCGCATAAAAATCGGTAATAACAGACGGGATATAACCGCGCGGATTTTTTCTGATGAAAGAGAAAACCCGTGAGGCAAAGTCCGGGCTCCGCCGGAAAAAATGCCGGGTAATCACCGGGCGGATGCGGAAACTGCAGAAGTGCAAAGCCCGCATTCGACAGACAGTGCAGCAGAAAATATACCGCCCGTCTTCCATGGCGGGTAAGGGTGAAAAGGCGGTGTAAGAGACCCCCGCGCATCCGGTAACGGGTGCGGCAGTGCAAACCTCATTCGGAGCAAAACCAAGCGGCAGCGGGTTTTCCGGACCGTAACTGCGGGTAGGTTGCTTGAGGCGCAGGGTAATCTGCGTTCGAGACAGATGGTTATGTCGGATCACAACCGATACCAGAACCCGGCTTATCGTCCCGTCTGTTTTTTTTATAAAATTTTAAATTGACGTTGGTAATGTGATTTTATTAAACGGTATGAACGGCAGCAGCAAACAAACGCGCATATTCAAACGCAAAAGCAATCTCGTACGCAATGCACTCATTGCGCTTTCCGTGTGTGTCTCTTTAGCGGCCATTGTGTTTTTGTTTTACCGTTTTATCTTTTCGCGCCTGCCTGCAGGTGCTATGCGTTCTCTCCGTAAGAGCTGGCAGGCATACGACTATGAAAGCGTATATGAGACGAGCAAAGGCATTTTGAATACAACCCCGTTCAATAACGCTGCGCTCACGTATCACGGTTATGCGGCGTTTTACCTCGGCGTATCGTCTCTCGATAAAATGGCCGAGCAGAATTATCTCGACGAAGCGATCAACAGTTTGCGCCTTGCGCTCCTCGATGCGCAAAACTCGCTCAAACCGCAGCTTTCCTATATGCTCGGCAGAGCCTACTTTTATAAAAATACCGTTTCGTCGTATTATTACGCCGACCTTGCGGTAAAATATCTTGAACGGGCAAAAACACTCGGCTATAAAGCCGACGACATAGCCGAATATCTGGGTATGAGCTATGCCGCGCTCGGCATGACGATGGACAGCATATCTTCGTTTACCGAAGCGCTCCTCGTCAGGGAATCCGATACGCTTCTTTTTTCGATTGCGGAACAGTATTATAAAGCGGGGCAAAACGCGGCGGCCGAACAGTATCTTTTCCGCGTCATAAAAGAATGCGACGATGAAAATTTGATCTTGAAAAGCCGCATGCTCCTCGGTAGTATTTACATTGCCGAAGAAAAATACGAAGATGCCGCAAAAGAATTTGCGGGTGTTTTGGAAAAAAATGCAAACTCCGCCGACGCGCATTATAAGCTCGGCGTATTATATGAAAAACAGGGCGATATGGTAAAAGCCAGATCGGAGTGGCGTACTGCGCTCCGTATACAGGTAAATCACCGCGGAGCTTTGGAAAAACTTACGGATTAAATCGTTTCGGGAGGCATAATAAAATGGGTCTGTTTGATAATTTTTCGATCGATATCGGAATCGATCTCGGTACTTGCAATACGCTGATCTATGTGCGCGGCAAGGGTATCGTTATAGACGAACCGTCCGTCGTAGCCGTCGAAAAAGGGACAAAGAGAGTCAGAGCCGTCGGTGCCGAAGCGAAGAGTATGCTCGATAAAACGCCGAGCAGTATCATCGCGATCAGACCCCTTGCCGACGGCGTCATCGCCGATATCGACAGTACCGAAAAGATGATCAAATATTTTATCTCGAAGATTACGCCCCGCCATCAGTTTTTCCGCCCGATGCGCATGAGGATCGGAATTCCCTCGTGCATCACCGATGTCGAACGCAGGGCCGTCATCGAAGCGGCTCTCCGTTCCGGAGCGAAACAAGTCGAAACGATTGCGGAGTCGAGAGCCGCTGCGATCGGCGCGAAGATTCCCATTTTCGAACCTGCCGGTCACATGGTGTGCGACATCGGCGGCGGTACGACCGAAGTGAGCGTCATCTCTCTCGGCGATATGGTCATTACGAACTCGATCCGCGTCGGCGGCGACAAATTCGACGAAGCGATCGTCAAGCACGTCAAAAGCGTTCACAATTTAATCATCGGCCGACAGATGGCGGAGCGCTTGAAAATTCAAATCGGAAACGCCACTCCCGACAAAACGATAGAAAAGATGGAACTGCGCGGAACGGACGCGATCACCGGTCTTCCGCGCCGCCTCGAAATCGACAGCGTCGAAGTCAGAGAAGCTCTCAAAGACCCCGTTACGCGGATTGTCGAAGAGATCAAAAGCACGCTCGGACACACGCCGCCCGAACTCGCAGCCGACATCGTAGACCGCGGTATCGTTATGACCGGAGGCGGCTCCATGCTCAAAGGGCTTCCGAAGCTTATCTCGAAAGAGACGGGTGTTCCCGTCATCCTCGTCGAGCATCCGCTCGAGTGCGTTGCAATCGGTTCGGGGGAAGCCTTCGAATTGTTTAAAGACAGGTCGGTCGACCGCGCGATTTACGCGAACCTCAACGACTAGCGGCGCATCATGCACATCCGTGTAAAATCGTCGTTCCGATTCAGGTTTCCCGAATTCGTACTCGCTTTGCTCCTCATCGTTTCGGGTGTTTTTCTCGCGTTTACGACCGGCAGTTTTGTCGTCAACTTCAGCCGCATCGGCTTTTCGATCTTTTCTTCGGCGGAAAAAGGTATTTTTTTCGTAACGAATTCCGTCGGACGGCAATTTGCCGCAATGCGCGAACTGTCCGAACTCAAACGCAATTACGACGAACTCGTCATTAAATTGCAAAATTACGAACAGATGCAGCGGACGAACGCGGAAATACGCAAAGAAAACGAACAGCTTAAAGAGCAGCTCGATTTCGTCAAATCGCTCGAACAAAAGAATTATCCCGCGCAGATTATCTCCCGCGATACGGATAAACTCTACGCGTCGCTCACCATAGATAAGGGAAGCGTAAACGGTATCGGCAAAAATATGCCGGTTATAGCATATCAAAACGGAAACATCGCCCTCGTCGGTAAAGTCATCGAAGTCGGCCGGTTTACGAGTTCGATTATGCCGATCTACAGCATCGACTGTACGGTTTCTGCCCGCATTCAAAATACGCGCGATTTGGGACTTTTATCGGGCTTCGGAGACGATACGAAGCTTTCGCTCAAATACATCAAAAAGCGCGTTATGGATACGCTCAATTACGGAGACGTCATCGTGACATCGGGCGAAAACGGAAACTATATGCGCAACATACCGATCGGTTCCATTTCCGAAATCCGCGTCGTCGAATACGATTCGTCTCTCGAAATAGACGTCGCTCCTCTCATCGATTTTGAAAGGCTTGAGACGGTTATCGTCGTCGATGTCAAAAGCGAAAGGGAGGAAACGCGATGAAGTCGTACATCGTATCCGCTCTCATACTTTTTTGCGCCGTCCTCATCGAAACGGCCGTCCTTTCGAATATCGCGTTTCTTCCGGCCGTACCCGATATCGTGCTTTTATGTTCGCTCTACATATCGTTTTTAAACGGCAAAACTTCGGGTGAAATAAACGGATTCGTTTCGGGCGCGTTTTTGGATTTTCTTTCAGCCGCTCCCTTGGGTTTTCACAGCCTGTACCGGACGCTCATAGGATACGTTTTCGGTGCGCTCGGAAGCGTTTTCAATTCCGACGGAATCGTCATGCCCGCCTTGTACGCGTTCGGAGCTACCTTATTGAAAGCGTTTTTCGTGTGGCTCATTTCGCTTCTTTTTCCGGCTTCACCCGCAGTTTACCGCGTGTTATCCCTTCCGTTTCTCTTCGAGCTCGCATGCAACACGATTCTTGCGCCCCTCGTCTTTAAATTTCTGTCGCTGTTCCGGTCAGTGCTTTCAACCGAAAGGAGGAGCGCGCTGTGACCGAAGACTTTTTACGGGGAGAGCGAAAAACCGTTTTATCCAAAACACAGCGCATTATCTTTTTGCGGATTGCGATCGTACTCTGTTTTGTGCTCTATATCTATCGGCTCTTTTCGATGCAGGTCGTTCTCTCCGATACGTATCGCACGCAGTCGCGCACGATTTCAAGCCAAGTTTCCCGTATTCCCGCACAAAGGGGGGAAATATTCGATCGGCATGCGAACGTACCGATGGTCATCAATACCGATTCTTTTGCCGTCGAAATAACGCCTGCGGAAATACCGGCAGGACATTACGATACGGTCGCTTCGCGCCTTGCGCAGTATCTCGGCATTTCGAAATTCGATATCGATAAGCGCATTCCGGAAAAGCTTCGAAAATCGTACACGGCGATTCCCGTGCGCTCGAACGTTTCGTTTGAAACGATTTCGAACATTGCAGAAAATAAAATCGATTTGCCCGGCGTTTCATGGGTGTCGCGCCCGAGGCGGAACTATGTCGAAACCGGCTCTCTTTCCCATATCATCGGCTACGTGGGAGACATAACGCAGGAAGAGATCAACGTTTTATACAACCAAGGCTATACGCGCAACAGCGTCGTCGGTAAAACCGGAATCGAACGGCAGTACGATCAGCTTTTGCAGGGAACGAGCGGACTTGAAAGCCGCACCGTCGACGTTCGCGGAAGAATCCTTTCCGACAAAGCCGATGTACGCCCGCCGCAGCCGGGGAAAAATCTCGTGCTTACGATCGATTCGCGTATTCAGACGCTTGCCGAAAAAACGCTCGGAAACAGGGTAGGGGCGGTCGTGGTTTTAAAACCCGCGACGGGTGAAATCCTCGCGCTCGTTTCCTATCCGTATTTCGACCCGAACATATTCAATTCCGATGACTACGCGCAGGAGTATGTAAAGCTGCGCGACAGTCCCGAAAAGCCGCTTTTAAACAGAGCCGTCGCCGCACAGTATCCGCCCGGTTCGACGTTTAAAATCATCATGGTGACGGCTCTTTTGCAGGAAAAAACTTTTTCGCCTTTTGAAAAAATCGAATGCAAAGGAAAACTCCTCTACGGCAACCGTATATTTCACTGCCACGTCCACGAACCCGGTCACGGCTGGCTCGATTTGAAAAACGCGCTCGCGCAGTCCTGCGACGTCTACTTTTGGACGATCGGACGCGATTACCTCGGTATCGACAAGATCGCACAGTATTCGACTATGTTCGGACTCGGAAAAAGCGCCGAAATCGATTTGCCGACCCAAGCTTCCGGCTTTATTCCGACCGCGCAGTGGAAGGAGCGAAAGTATCACGAGCGGTGGCTCGGAGGAGATACGATGTCCGCTTCCATCGGACAGGGCTATATCCTTGCCACACCTCTTCAAATCGCGGACATGATGGCGATGGTGTGTACGGAAGGAGTCGTCTATAAGCCGCATCTGCTTAAAGAAGTGCGCGATCCCGTAACAAACGAAGTCATCACGGAAGTAAAGCCCGAAGTTTTATTTAAATCCGATATACCCGCCGACGTGTGGAAAACCGTGCAGGAAGACTGCCGCTATACGATCACCGACGGCACTCCCCAGTACCCGATGCGCAATAAGCGTTTTCAAAGCGCGGGAAAGACGGGAACGTCCGAAGTCGCCCAGTATAAAAACAGCTGGCATTCGTGGATGGTAGCCTACGCACCTTACGATGCTCCCGTTGAAGATCAAATCGTCGTTTCGACCCTTGTCGAAGCCGTAAACAAGTGGGAATGGTGGGCGCCCTATGCGACGAACATCATCATACAGGGTACATTGGCGAATCAAACTTATGAAGAAGCCGTAAATGCGCTCGGCTTTCATTATCTTCTTGCGAACGGGAACAGGCAGGAGTAGGGCAGTGAAACTTAAAATCATCGATGCATTCGATTATATTCTTTTGGTCTGCGTCCTCGTGCTTAGTGCGGCAGGCATCGCATTCATCTATTCGTCCGCGATCAATTCCGACGGCGTTCTCGTTACGAATGAATACGTCAAACAGACGGTTTGGGCTTCTATAGGCATCGTGCTTATCGTCATAACGGCGCTCTACGATTATCGGAAAACGACTCGCTACGCCTATATTTTATATGCGGCTCTGGCTCCCGTGCTTTTGTATACGGTCATATTCGGCCGCCACGTCAACGGTGCGAACAGCTGGATCGGCATCGGTCACTTCGGCATACAGCCGTCCGAATTCGGTAAAATCATTTTTATTTTATTTCTCGCAAAATACCTTTCCGAAAGCGCCGGCGAAGTTCCGTTAAAGCGTTTTTTAATCGCCGCAGCCATTTTCGCTCTTCCCGTATTATTGATACTCGCTCAGCCCGATTTGGGAACGGCGAGCGTCTATATTCCCGTTTTTCTCGTCATGTGTTTTATGGCCGGTATTCCGCTTCGCTACATATTGTTCGTATTTGCCGTCGGGATGGGGACGATTTTTTTAACCGTGCTTCCGGTGTGGAACGACGTCATCGCGCATCGGAAAATTGCTGTAATCGGAGCGCTCACCGACATACGCTTGCGTCTTTTGCTTATCGCCGCATCTCTTTCGATTGCGCTCATCGGAATCGTCGTGCGGCGCTATTTGCGCGGACAGCGGTATTTTTACTGGATTTCATACGGCGCTTTTATCGCCACGCTTTCGCTTTTCGGTTCATACGGAGCCGGACACGTGCTCAAAGAATATCAGATCAGCCGCCTCATCGTTTTTCTCGATCCGTCCGTAGACCCCAGAGGAAGCGGATGGAACATCATCCAATCGAAGATCGCGATCGGTGCGGGCGGCATATTCGGCAGGTCGTTTTTGCACGGTACGCAGAGTCACTATCGATTTTTGCCGCAGCAGAGTACGGACTTTATATTCAGCATTTTGTCGGAAGAGCTCGGTTTTATAGGCGGGCTTATCGTCTTTGTGCTGTACGGACTTATCTTTTTTCGGACGCTGAAAATCATGCGGAACTCGACGGGTTACGGTTTGTATATCGCATCGGGTATACTCGGTATGTTCTTTTTTCATTTTTTTGTCAACATCGGTATGGTTATGGGCATCATGCCGATTACGGGAATACCGCTTTTGTTTTTGTCGTACGGGGGTTCGTCTCTGTTGACTGCGATGGTCGCCGTAGGCCTTCTCATGAGTATCAATTACCACAAATACGGATTTGACGCATAGCGTTGAAGCCGTAAAACAAACGAGGATAATTAATAAAGTCCCGGCAAAAGAAGAGCCACATCATTTGAATATTTTAAAAGAGAGATTTCCTGTATTTCGGTAGACAGAATTCGACACATAATCGACATTTCAAAATACCGCCTAAAAAGCGGGGTAAACACCCTGTTTTAAAGGATATTTTTTATATCTTTTGGTAGACAGAATATACATTATGGGATGTAATTTAGACAGGTAAATTTTCGCGCAAGAGCGACGATCGATTATTCTTTGTTGATTATTTCCGAAACGCAATCGAGCACGTTGCGGTTTTTATCGATTAAAAAACTTTTTTTACAGCCGGCCTTTTCGCCCGCAATCACGTCTTTTTCGCTGTCGCCGATCATATACGATGATGCGATATCGATATTGAAATCTTTTGCCGCCTGCAGGAGCATACCGGGTTCGGGCTTACGGCAAGCGCATTTGCATTTGTATGCGGCGTTTTCTCCCGCAAAGCCTTTATCGGGATGATGCGGACAAAAATACAAACCGTCTATAAACGCGCCTTTTTTTCCGAGTTCCGTTTCCATCTTATTGTGAATGCGTTCAAGCTCTTCGAAGGTACACTCTCCGCGGGCGATTACCGGCTGATTCGTTACGATGATTGCAAGGTAGCCGGATGCGTTGATTTTTTTTATCGCTTCGGCCGCTTCAGGAAGCAGTTCGAAGTTTCGGGCGTCGGTGATAAAACCGCAGTCTTTGTTTATCGTGCCGTCGCGGTCGAGAAAAACGGCTTTTTGTTTCGAACGCAAATTGCGCGCGGAAACTTTGCCGCTTCGGATGTCGGCTTCCGTTTCGTAGTAGCGCTCGGGCGTTCCCATGTCTTTGATGTATTCGGGCGTTTCGTACGCGAAGATTTTTCCGCTTTCGATATTCGGTTTTAAAACGTCCCGATCGAGGTCGATTTTATCGGGCGTTTCGGGATGACGCGGTACGAAAGTCCGCGCGGTTTTTCGAAGCAGTTCGGGCGAAATGATTTGGATACCGGCGTTGACGAGATTTCGATACCACGTGCGTTCGTCTTCTTTTGCAAGCCATTTGACGACGCGGTGCGTATGCACGGGAAGCCCCCCTTCTCTTTCGGGCGGCAGTATTTCCGTAACCAAAAGCGATGAATCGTAGGGATGTCCGTTCGGATGGGACGCGAGGCTTGCCCACGCGTTGTGCGTTTTGTGAAAATCGATAAAGCGATTGAAGTCGACGTCGAAAATTATATCGCCGCAGAGCAAAAGGAAATCGTCGTCGATTGCGGTTTTCGTGTCGATTTCGCCGCAATTTTTTCCGTCGAGCATTTTAAAAAGTGCGCCGGCCGTTCCGAGCGGATGATCTTCCGTAAAATAATCGATAGTGACGCCGAACGCGCTCCCGTCGCCGAAATACTCTTTGATGACGTTTCCGAGATAGCCTACTCCGATCGTGATGTCCTTGAGACCGCACGCGCGCAGGTTTTCGATTTGATATCGGAGGATCGGCTTGCCGCAGATTTCGATCATGGGCTTCGGGACGTCGCTTCTGATGCTTTGAATGCGGCTTCCCTTGCCGCCTGCCATAATAATTGTTTTCATAGCGGTTATTAATTAATAAGCTCCCTACTCTCTTTCGATATAGGTTTCGGGCCCGTAATAGATAACTTTCGTGCCGTCGTTTTCAAATCGGAACGGAACGTACATTTGATTTGCAAGGGCGGCTTTGACCGCTTCCTGTTTTTCAAACGGAACGTAGAACAGTAAAAAGCCGCCCCCGCCCGCACCGAGCAGTTTTCCGCCCAAAGCTCCGGCTTTTATCGCTCTGTCATACTGTTCGTCTATGCTTCCGGTTGAAATGCCCGGGGAAATGCCGCGCTTTAATTTCCACGTATAGTCGAGCAGCTTTCCGAATTCGTCGAGATTTACGGTTTTGTCGGTAAAAATCTTTTCGGCTTCATCGACAAGGCGGTACATTTTCAAAAGCTCTTCGGTTTTGTCTTTCATCGATTTTTCGGTACTTTGCTGAATATCCGAACTGAAGCGGCTGAATCCCGTAAAAAAAAGCATGAGACGGTCGTTGAGCGCTTTTTTGCGTTCTGGACTGATAATGACGGGTTTGACGCTGTAGCCGTCTCGGTTGAAATCGATGCGGTTAAAGCCGCCGAAGCTCGCCGCGATTTGATCCTGAATGCCGCCTGCCTCTTTGCATAAAACGCGCTCCAAATAAATCGCGTCGTCGGCAAGTTTTCGTTTGTCGGCGTATTTGCCTTTGAGCGCATAAAAGGCTTCGAGCATGCCGACGGCAAAACTCGAAGAAGTGCCCAATCCGCTTCGCGCCGGAAGATCGGATTCGTAAGTCATGCGGATATCGTGCATATCGAGCCACTGCATCGCATTGCGGATCGCAGGATGCACGATTTCATCGTTGGAAAAAACTTTTTCTTCTTTGGAATACGTGAGATGCGTTTTATAATCGAAAAACGGCGGCAAGTGGCGCACCGTTACGTAACAGTATTTGTCGAACGTCGTCGAAATGACGGCGCCTCCGTGTTTATCGTAAAATCCGCTGAAATCCGTACCGCCGCCGAAAAAACTCATGCGAAACGGAGTTTGTGTAATTATCATACAAAACACTATAAGGGCTAATCACCGCCGTGTCAATGATCGCGGCTTTAGAAAACTCGAAATTGAACTTCGGTTTGTCAGCTTCCCGTCGATTTCGTTTTCAGATCTTCGGCAATCCGTCGCGCTTTTTCTTCGTTTTCGGGCCTCACGTATACCGACCACACATAGGGGCTGTAATCGGGGTTGATGACTTGACGCATATTGATCTTTGCGCCGCAGCCGCACGCGACTTCCGTCTGTACCCAGCCGGTGCCGTACGAAATGCCGTTTTTTTTGAGCAGTTTTTTGAGCGCTTTGAATTCACCGTAATTCCGGCTTTCGTAAATTTCAACTTTTTTTCCGAATAAAAGCATGTCTACCTCGCTTTTATAATTATACCTCATTATACCACGTTCCGAGCCGATACGGCAAACCTTATGCAAGTTTTTCGAGCCGCTCTCTGATAAATTCGCTTTTTTCTTTGAGACCGATTTTTCCGAGTTTTAAAAACAGCATATTCGGTTTTGCCGCGTCGAGCCATACGCTGCCCGAACTTTCTTTTATCAGCTGCAATACGCGATCGACCGAAATGTCGGACACTTTTGCAAATTCGATTTCGACGACGCCCTTCGATTCTTTGAGCGCGCTCACCGAAAGCTTTTTGCACAGAATGCGTATTTCGGCGAGCGACAGGAGGCTTGCAACTTCGTCGGGTACGGGACCGAAGCGGTCTTCGATTTCGTTCATCACCGCGATCAATTCGTCGTCCGTCTGCACCGACGCGATCTTTTTGTAGATTTCCATTTTCGTCTCCGCCGAGCGCACGTAGGCGTCGGGGATAAAGCCCGTGTATTCGAGTTCCATGAGCACTTCGCTCTGCGCTTTGTAATTTTCAGAGGCGGTAAGGCGTTCAACCGCTTCGTTCAGCAATTTCAAATACAGTTCGAATCCGACGGCATACACGTCTCCCGACTGGTCGCGGCCGAGCAGGTTTCCCGCCCCGCGGATTTCCATATCTTTCATTGCGATTTTAAAACCGCTTCCGAGTTCGGTAAAATCGCTGATGACTTGCAGGCGCTTCATCGCGACTTCGGAAAGAGATGTATTTTCGGGATATAAAAGATAGGCGTACGCTTTCCGGTCGCTCCGCCCGACACGCCCGCGGAGCTGGTAGAGCTGCGATACGCCGTACATATCCGCCCGGTCGATGATGATCGTGTTGACGTTCGGTATGTCGATGCCGTTTTCGATGATCGTCGTCGAAACGAGTACGTGAAATCCGCCGAGTTTAAAACGGCGGAAGATGTCTTCAAGTTCGGCGCTCATCATTTGTCCGTGCGCGACGTCGACGAGCATTTCGGGGACGAGCCGTTCGATTTTGCGCCGCACTTCAAAAAGGGAGTCGACTCGGTTATGCAAAAAAAACACTTGCCCTCCCCGCTCCGCTTCCCGCCTGATTGCCCAAGCTACGCGTTCGTCGCTGTACGGCTCTATAGACGTTTCGATCGCCTGCCGGTTTTGCGGAGGCGTCGTCAATAAGCTCATATCGCGGATTTTCAGCAAACTCATGTGAAGCGTGCGCGGGATGGGCGTCGCCGAAAGCGCAAGGCAGTCGATATTCGCTTTCATCTCTTTGAGTTTTTCTTTGTCCTTTACGCCGAAGCGCTGCTCTTCGTCGATTATCATAAGGCCGAGATTTTTAAAAACGACGTCTTTTTGAATGACGCGGTGCGTGCCGATGACGATATCGATATCGCCCGATGCGAGGAGAGTTAAAGTCTTTTTTTGTTCCGCGTGCGGCACAAAGCGCGAGAGGACTGCGATTTTGACGGGGAAATTCGCAAAGCGTTCGACACAGGTTTCGTAATGCTGTTCGGCGAGGATCGTCGTCGGCGCCAAAAAAACGACTTGCTTTCCGCCCATTACCGCTTTGAACGCGGCGCGCATCGCGATTTCGGTTTTGCCGTAGCCGACGTCGCCGCAGATGAGGCGGTCCATCGGAACGGGTTTTTCCATATCGCGCTTGACTTCTTCGGTGACGATCGCCTGATCTTTCGTATCTTCATAGGGAAAGGCCGCTTCGAACGAAGTCTGCCATTCGGTATCTTTCGGAAACGGAAAACCCCTCGACGCTTTTCTCCTCGAATAGAGATCGATGAGCTTTTTTGCCAAATCTTCGACGGCTTCCTGTACTTTGCGCTTTCGGTTTTCCCAGCTTTTGCTGCCGATTTTATCGAGCTTCGGAGCATCTCCTTCGCTTCCGATATAGCGCTGCACCATGTTCACCTGTTCGATCGGAACGAAGGCGACCTCTTTGTCCGCATACTCGAGCTTTATATAGTCCCGCTCGTTGCCGCCGGCTTTTACGCGCTCGATGCCGCAAAATATGCCGATGCCGTACTGTACGTGCACGACATAGTCGCCGGGGGTGAGTTCGACAAAAGTATCGATTGCGGCGCTTTTCGCTTTTTTCAGCGATTTCGGCACCGCCCGCCTTCTGCCGAATATTTCGTTTTCCTGTATGACGATGAGCTTTAAGTCGGGGATCGAAAAACCTTCGGATATCGCTTCGGGAAACACCGCGAGCGCATAGCGTTTTTCGATCGGAGCGGAAGAGCGCTGCTCGAGCGAAGGGTTTTTATACATTCCCGCATCATGCGTTTCGCTATCGCTTCCGTACGGTTTTACATTGCTTTCGTTCGCAGTGTTTTCGTTTCCGCGCTCTTCGGTAAAATCCGAAAGCAATTGGGCTATGCGCCGCTCCTGATTTTCGCCGTCCGCAAAGACTGCGATCTTCCAACCTGCGTTTTGCAGCTTTCCGATTTCTTCTTTCAAAAACGGAATATTGCCGAAAAAGCTCCGCGATACTTCACACGGAAAAGCGATATCGGACGGAGATTTGTCAGTTGAAGCTGTGTCCGTACGAGAAACCGTATGAAAAAGTATACATCTTGAGACTGTTTTTAAGTTCTTTTGGAAATCGGAGAGCATTTGTTCGGGCGGAAAGGCAGGAAACGAAAGGCGCGCTTTCCGATACATGCCGCCGTATTCCCGAACGATCGTTTCTTCGGCATTTACGAGACGCTCGTAATCGAAGAAAAAAACGGCCGTCCGCTCGCCGATATAGTCCGAAATCGTACAGCGTTTTTTCCACAGTACGGGATATAAAAGCTCTTCCCCTTCGCACGATTTTGCCGTTTCAAGCTCGGAAAGCATATTCGATAACACGGTTTTCGCTTCTTTCGTAAACGGAAGGTGCGCGCGAAAACTTTTGCGAAGCGGCTCTCTGTCATCCGGTGCGCCTGCATCGGACAACTCATCTTCGTCGGAAAACGGCGTCTCGCCGGCACTCGTGTCATCCGCCGTATCGGAGTGTCCGTCCACATCGGAAAACGGCGCTACCCCGTTTTGTGATGCCGCATCCGACAGCCTCATTTCGTCTTCGGCGCTCACGGCCGTCGATTCGTAGGCTTCGATCGCATTTTTCAAATCGGTCAAAAGCGCATCGTCCCAAATCACTTCGCGCATCGGGGAAATAAAAACGCTTTCGAGGGAGCCGGTCGTCGTCTGCGTATCCGTGTCGAAGGTTTTAATCTGTGCGACGGTATCGAAGTCGAAAATGATGCGGCACGGAGCGGCGCTTTGCGGAACGAATACGTCGAGCACTTCGCCCCTCAAACTGAACTCACCCTGCACGTAAACGCGCGGCGCTCTCGTATAGCCGAGAGATGAAAGCCTTTCCGCCGTTTTTACCGTATCGACGTGAGCGCCGCGTGCAATCGAAAAAGAGCGGCGTCTTACCGATTCGGGAGGCGGAAGCGGCGAGAGAAAAACGCGCTCGCTTACGATAAAGATTCTCGGCTTTTGAGAAAAGCCTTCCCTTCCTTCTCCGGCAAGTTTTGCGAGAGCCGCCGCGCGCTCTCCGAATACGGCCGCGCCGCGCGATACCGGTCTGTAGGGTATCATACCCCACCACGGTATATCGATTATCTCCGCTTCGGGAAAAATCGAAGTCAAATCGGTGCGGATATTGAACGCTTCGTTTTCTCCGGGCGTGACGATGACGATGTCGGATGAACGCGAATCGAACGATACCGCTCCCGATACGCTTTCTTTAAACGCCGAAGATTGTATGCGTTCACAGTATTCGGCTGTAAAATAAGCTGAAAGAGCGCCGTGAAGTCCTCTGACCGAAAAAGGAAAGCGGCACGAAGCATCCGTCAAACGGGAAACGGCATCGCGCATGGGAGGCCATGAGTGTATTGCTTCTTTGATAGAATTTGTCGATAATGTATACATACGGTTTGTCCGATATTATAAGAAAGGTCTATTACCCTTATACCTTTTGGGAGACGTAATTGAAACGTACTGTTTTTTTGATTATATCGTGTTTAGCCTTCTTTGGACAGTCGGCATCCGCGCAAAGCCGCATACAAAACGCAGCGGTTTCGATAAAGTTTTATGATAAAACCATGTATTATCCCGATGCGGCGGATTCGAATCCCGTGTTCATTCACATAACGGTGCGCAATACGGGGACGGATACGCTTCGTTTTAAGCTTGCCGACGACAGAATGTTTTCGATCGATTTCAACGCGTACACGATAAAAAACGAACGCCTTTCGCAAACCGAAACGCTTGTCAGAAAACGCACGACAAATCAAACGGTGTATTTTCGGGAAATCGCGCTCGAAGCGGGTGAAGAATATTCGTTCGTCGAAAACTTAAAAGAATATCTTACCGTCGCAAATCCGTCGGTCTACTATGTCGACCTCACGTTTTATCCCGAGCTGTACCGTTTCCGCGACGAACGCATCACATCGAATCGCCTTACGCTCGAAGTGCGCCCTTCTCCGTCGGCCGCTTCGTCTTCATCGATCCCCGTCGAAGCGGGAACCGTGCGTATCCTGCAGCCGGAAGCGATTCCGCCGGATCAAGTCGTAGAGCGGACTATCGTCGCGCGCCAAAAATCGCTGTGGGATCAGTATTTTTTGTATATGGACGTCGAAGCGATGCTCGAACGTACACCTTCTCAAAAGCGGCGTTACCGAGCGGCTTCGGCCGACGAGCGCGAGCGCATGATCGGCGCGTATAAATCGGATTTGATGCAGTCGCGGATCGACGGCGACATCGTTGCCGTACCCGAGCGATTTCAAATCGAAAAAACGGTGTATTCCAAGACGGAAGGAAGCGTGGTCGTCACCGAATGGTTTAACAACCGCACCTATTACGAAAAGAAAAGCTATACGTACCGTCTCCGCCAAAGGGAAGGCGTTTGGCAAATCTACGATTACACGGTCGTCAATCTGGGGACGGAATGAAAGCGATCATCATCTGCGACGACGACGAAGTTATCGGCAAAGTCGATGCCGCCCTCGCCTCTCTTTCCTACGATACGATCATCTACCGCTGGCTTTTAAAAGCGCTCGACAACATCGAAGAGATTCGGCCGGATATCGTCGTTGTGAACGCGTCGGATTATCCCCGCCATTGGAAAACATTGACGCAGTTTATTAAAAGCGGCATTGCGGGAAAGATTCCCGACGTCATCCTCTATGTGCCGAAATCGTTTTCGGAAACGGAAAAAATGAAAGCGCAAAAGCTCGGCATCAAAGGCATATTCGATTCGTGCGATGAAGACGGTATGTCGTTTTTCCGTTCCATAGTCAATTCTCCGACAGGCACCCTTTCGCCTGATTCCGAAAATACCGAAACGGATGCGGTACAAAATACGGAAGAGGCTTCGATGTCGGTACCGGACGAGAGGCAGCATGCGGAAGCGGCTTCGATATCGGAAACTGTATCGACGGAAGGGCTTGCGCTCGGCAAAATCGGAACGGCAGTCTTTACGCACCCGAAGACGGGAGCGTTCGTCACCGGAACGATACGCGATCTTTCCGACGGAAACGCGGAGTTTACGGCCGACATACCTTCTCTCGCTCGAGGCATTTCTCCCGGAGACAGAATAGAAGAACTTTCACTTCGCACGTCGGGCGTGCCGACGTATTGTACGGCTTCCGTCGTAAGCGCCGGAGACGAAATTATTATAAGGCCGGATAAAGCATGAAAGGAAAACAAAGGGCAAAATTTTTTTGTGAAAACTGCGGTGCGGAAGTCCCTGCGGATGCTCGCGTGTGTAAAAACTGCGGCCGCTTTTTTTCTTCCGTACGCTGTCCTTCCTGCGGTGCTACCGGAAGCGCTTCGAAATTTGCAAAAGGCTGCCCCGTCTGCGGCTATGCGACGGATTCGGGCACTTTCAACATAGAGGCGTATTCGGAAGAAGAAAAAGAAGAAGTTCGCCGCCGTCTTACGGGCGCCGAACAAAACAAGATACAAGAAGCCTTTGCCGCATACGAGCGCAAACACGCACGAGGATCGGGCAGCGCGCTGCCGTTTTGGGTATATGCCGTAACGCTTGCGGTTTTTTTAGGAGTTATCGCGGCGGTCGTAAAGCTCATGCGGTGAGAGATGGGTACCGCTTTCGGCATCCGAGCCGTTTACCGTTCTTTCAATACGAAAACGTGCCGTAAATCGTTTTAAACGTATCCGCGTAGCGGTCGAAATCTTCGGGAGTGGAAGAAAAAGTCAATACGTACGCTTCGGTTCCTCTGATCGACACGAACTGTATCTGCTGCAAAGCGATTCCGTTGAGCTCGCCCGAAAATATCTGATAGTCGGCGCCTTCTTCGATAAGTTTGAAATTCGCGTAAAGCTTTTTCAGCACTTCCCTTCCCGATTTTAAATATGCTTTTACCGAATATTTTGACGGAAGCTTTTCTACGGTCAAATTACCGTTTTCCTGAAACGTATCGTTTTCTTCAATCGGAGAATAGAGGATAAACACGGTTGCGGAATCCGTCCGCTGTGCGAGCCAAAGCGAAGGAACCGTTATGGAATAGTTGTCGATTTTTATCTCCATGCCGCCGTCGCAGAACGCCGCCGTCGCAAATGCGAAAAATAAAACCGCCGCAAAAACCGCCGCTTTTTTCATACAAACCTCGCTGTTGTTTTTTCAAAATTTGCGGCGTATTTAAGTAAAAGCGCCGCTTTCGATTTTTCGGGCCGCGCACAAGCAAAGGTATCGGATGCAAAACGCTTGCGGCGCGGATACCGTTATCTTATTCGTACATATCGGTTTTGTCAATTGTACGTACGCCGTCTTTTAGCCGCGCGGCGCTTTTGCAGGGTCGATCGGCATACCGTTTTGGAAAACCATAAAGGTCAAACTCGGACTTCCCGCCGCATTTTTTCCGGCAGTACCGACCGTATCTCCGCACACGACGTAATCGCCTTTTTTTACGTGTACCGAACCGAGCCACGAATACGCGTAGATCAATCCCGTTTTCGATTCGACGAACACGATATTTCCGTAGCCGCGGTACATTCCGGTGTACATGACGGTTCCCGCACGGATCGATTTTACCGGTTCGTCTTTTTCAGCGGAAAGTTCGACGCCCGACACTTTACCTTTCGTGTAGACGACGGACGGATGCTTGACCGGCCATAAAAGCGAAGAGTCTCCCGTTCTGGCAGGGCTCTGAGATGAAGATGCACTCTTACCGGATGAAGGATTGTTCGGAAGATTTTTTGCGACAGCTGCGGATTTTGCGGGCACTTTTATATGCTGCCCTACTTTGATCACGGCATCGTTTGCCATATTGTTTATCGAAAGCAGATCGTATAATTTTATATCGTATCTCCGCGCGATCGAATAGAGCGTATCGCCTTTTTGAACGGTATAGGTTTCCGCATTTTTTGCGATTTCGGAAACGGGCACGTTCCCTTTTTTTTCCGGTACGGCGCTCAATGCAGCCGCATTCGTTATATCGGCCGACGGAATTGTCAATTTTTGCCCCGCTTGAAGCACATCGTTTTCCGAAAGATTGTTCGCAGTTTGAAGCTCTGCAACCGTAAGCTCGTAGCGGCGGCTTATCGAATAAAGCGTGTCGCCTTTTTTGACGATATACGTGCTGTCCGCAAAAACGGACGAGGCAAGCGCAAAGATGAGGGCGATACAGACTGCAAACGAGGGCGATTTTTTTCCGTTGACTTTCATACCGTTATAGTATCGGCAAAAAAAGCGAATTTAATGAGACGGACAAACGGACTGTCGAAAAAGGAACCGCCTTTTAAGAAACACCATTCGCCGCAATCGAAAGGCAGCGTCAAAGCGCGACTAAATCCTGAAATAATTTTCCCGCATCGATGCCGTTTATCGTTTCGCCCGGCGCATAGTGCGCGAGGAGGCTTTCCCGACCGTGCACCAAGTGTTCGGATGTAATGCCGTGCTTTATCGAACTGTCGGCTTCGAGAAGGGCTGCAAGATGATCGGACAGGCGCACGAGACGACCGTCGACGGGTTCAAAGGCGTCGCCGTTAAAACGCCCGTTCAAATCTTCCCACGAAACCGCTTCGCTCTTTCCGTCCCGCCGTATGCGGTTTACGAATTCGTCGTTCGTATAGTAGCGCAGTTCGTCGACAAAAAAATCTTCCATGAGCGGAACGAGTTCTCTGCCTGCGATTTCGTCTTCGATGCGCTTTACGATGTCGGGCAGCGCGTCGGTCGCCTGTTTGACCGGCGAGATGATATCGCGCGTAACGGCTTCCGGCAAATCGTGAAAGAGAGCGCAGAAAAAGTTATTGATGATCCGCCTCGAACACATTTCGATTCCGGTGCTTCGCGCGAGCAGCAGCGTCATCACCGCGACAAAATAGCTGTGACCGAGCACGTTCGTCTTCGGCACTCGCGGCGTTTGATTCCAGCGCGTTTGAAAGCGCAGCTGTTCCGTCTTTAATAAAAAATCGTAGGTCTTTTGATGCGTGAGCATCATCTGCAGTCCTTCCAAATCGAGGTATGGCCGGATCTGCGCTTGGAGTTCCGTTTCGATCTTTACAAGGCGCTCACGCTCGTTGACGACGGAGAGCATTTGCAGTTCGCGCATCGTCGAATACTTGTGCGCCGCCTGAAGCACGCGGTAGGATGCCGTAAGAGATGCGGGAATCGGAAGCGTTTCCGCTTTTTGACCGACATAGATCGTAAAGCGGGAAAAGAGTTCGTCATCGCTTATGAGCGGTCGGTATTGCGAAAGCACCCATTCGTCGAGCCGAAGGTATTCGGCGGTGTATTCTTGTTTTAACAAACGCTGCACGGGCGCTTTTATATCGCACAGGGAAATCTTTCGGAGCAGGTCGAACAGCGATGCATAAGCCATCCATTCCCAATCGATCGACGTTCCTTTGTGTTCTTCGAATTTTCCGATGACGTAGGCGATGATCATCTTTTCGCCGGCTTTATCCATTTCAATCAAATCGAAAGGCCGGATCAAATCGTTCCAGCGTTGAATGGAAAATCCTTCGAAAATTTTGAGGGCGAGCGCTTTATTGATCATTATGAACTTGAACCCGCTTTTTGATCGGCTTCCATTTTATCTTTCCAAATGACGGCCTTTTTTTTGATATCTTCGGCATTTGTCTTATCGCCGATCGCGAGGCAGAGTTTGTGGCGTGCAAGCAGAAATTTGATCGCGTTGCGCATATCGTCGATACGCCTCGTCGAAAGCTCGTATTTATCGCGGTAGCCGTTTGCCGAAGCGTCGAGCAATTTTTGCAGTTTGCGTATGTAAAGAACCGTCGTTTCGTAATCGGCAGAGCTCGGTTCAAAATAATCGCGCGCGCCCTTTTTCATGTCGATGAGATTTTTTGCAACGGCGGTAAAGCGCCCTTCAAGTTCGACGAACGACCACTTCCATTTGCTGTTTTCGCCGAACGCGTCTTTTAAAAGACGTATGGCGAGTCCGAGCTTTCTCATGAGCATATAACGCTTTGCAATCGGCGTATTCGCGATGTTTTCCCATTTGGGCGAAAGCTCGGAGTACGGCACGTCGATAAAATTCGTTACGATGTCTTCGAGGTAGATAATCGCACGGTAGAGCGTTTTGCGTGCTTCGTTGAGCGCATCGTTGTTTTTGACTTCGAGTATTTTCAGCGATAAACTGTTTTCCGCCATGTAGAGGCTCGAAACGAAAACCATGTCTTCGGCAAGCTGCAGTTTTTTATACGCTTCGCCCGCATGTTCGCTTTTCATGAGCTCGATGAGCGCCTTTTCTTTTGCGAGCAGATCGTCGATTTGTTTTTGATAGGGCTTAATCGCTTCGGCAAGCTGCCCCCGCGTCGTTTCCGATATCTTTGCCATACCCGTCCCCCGATTTATTTGCTGCCGAACCGTTCGAGCATCGACCGCGCGTGCTCAAGCGATTCGCTCGAATTTTCTCCGGAAAGCATACGCGCGATCTCTTTTACGCGCTCCTCTCCCCGAACGCTCCTGCATTTCGACGACGTTTTTCCGTCCGATACGTTTTTTTCTATCTTTATCTGATTATCGGCATAAACGGCGATACTTGCAAGATGCGTTATGCACAATATCTGCCGGTTTTTCGCGAGGTTTTTGAGATGGCTTCCGACCGATACCGCAACTTCTCCTCCGATGCCCGTATCGATTTCATCGAAGACGAGAGTTTCGACGGGATCGGTTTCGGCGAAGATCGTTTTAAGCGCGAGCATGACACGGGAAAGCTCGCCTCACGAAGCGATTTGAGCGAGCGGTAAAAGAGGAGAGCCGGGGTTCGCGCTTATCAAAAATTCGACGTTGTCCATGCCGTAGGGGCCGCATTTTTGTACCGCACCGGTCCCGGGCTTTTCTTCGACGCGCACCGAAAAGCGCGTACCTTTCATACCGAGCTTTGCAAGCACCGATTCGACTTCCTTCGACATCGCTTCACCCGCCGCTTTTCGTTTTTCCGAAAGCGCTTTTGCGGCCGTATAGACGCGCCGCTCGGCCTCCAACGCTTCTTTTTCGAGGGAAGCTTTATCGGTTTTTCCCGCACCGAGCCGTTCGAGGTTTTCTTCGGCTTCGGCCGCATACTGCAAAACTTCGGAAAGAGGAGCGGACGGGGACGACGCGTATTTTTTCTTTAAATTGTAGATAAGAGAAAGGCGCTCCTGTACTTCGGTAAAGCGCGCGGGATCGAAGACGAGCTTATCTTTATACGCGGAAAATTCTTCGGCAATATCGGACACTTCGTAAAACGCCGATTCCACGCGCGAATCCAAATCGGAAAGCGTTTTATCCATTTCAAGCGCATGAGAGGCATCGCGCCGCACTTGCTTTAAAATCGACACGGCGGAAGTTTCGTTATCGGAAAGCATGTTCGTAATCGCATCGATGTCGGAGGCGAGCTTTTCGTAGGACGAAAGCCTCCCCTCCTCTTCTGAAAGCCGGATATCTTCATCGGCTTTGAGCTTCGCTTCGTTTATTTCTTTTAGAGCGAACGAATACATTTCGATTTTCCGTTCCCGCTCTTCGCTCGATGCGTTGAGTTCATCGAGAAGTTTCCGCTTTTCGACGAGTTCGGCGTACAGTGCGGTAAAACGGCGCACGTCTTCGGTGATGCCCGCTCTCGCGTCGAGGAAAACGCGGTGCTGCACAACGCGCATGAGCGACTGGTGATCGTGCTGTCCGTGAATGTCGACAAGAAGGGCTGAAAAAGAGGCCAAGTCGGCTCTCGTGACGGGCGTACTTTGAATCCACGCCGACGATTTTCCGGAGTCTCGAAGCGTACGGCGTACGAGCACGCGTCCGTCGTCGCTTTCGATACCGTGTTCCAAAAGCCATGCTTCGGCCGTCGCATCTTCTTCTTCGAGGAGTGAAGTCTGCAAAACTTTCGGTACATCGTTTTTAGCGCGTCCGTTTTTTCCGTCGCCGAGTAAAAAGGTTCCCGACACCGACGCTTCGTGAGAGGGGCTTCGGATCATCTGAGCGTCCGATTTTCCGCCGAGTAAAAACGACAGGGCGCCGATGAGGATCGATTTACCCGCGCCGGTTTCGCCTGAAAGCACGGTAAAGCCGCGCGGAAATTCTATCGAAACCGAATCGATGAGAGCGAAATCTTTAATCGTCAGGTCTTCGAGCATGCGGCCCTCCCGACCAATTCAATTTTGAACGAAGCGCGCTGCAAAACTTTTCCGTCGTGCAGCCCGCAAGCTTTACTTTGTGCGCGGCTTTCCGTACGGTGATGACGCTTTCAGCTTTCAGCGCAAAGGGCGTTTGTCCGTCTACGGTGATAAGCGCGGCTTCTTTCCGCATCGAAAGGAGCTTTATGCACACTTCTTCACGCGAATCGAGTACAATGGGACGCGACGAAAGCGAAAAGGCGTTTATCGGAGTAAGGATAATCGCATCGAGTTCAGGATCGACGATCGGTCCGCCTGCAGACGCCGAATACGCGGTCGAACCGGTAGCCGTACTGACGATGATGCCGTCCGTTTTAAAAACGCCGAGCGGCACGCCGTCGTAGGATACTTCGAGTGAAACGGTTTTTGCAGCCGTATCCGCGCTGACGACGACATCGTTTAAGGCGACCGCGGAAAAATCCCCGCGCAAACCGCGCGAAAAGGAAACTTCGAGCATACTCCGCTCGCCGATAAAAAGTGCGCCCGATAAAAAAAGCTCGAGCTTTTCTTTCCATTCGTTTTTTTCGATGCTCGCGATAAAACCGAATTCGCCCAAATTGACAGGGAATACGGGAATGCCGAGAGATGCGCAGCCGCGGGCGGCAAAGAGCACCGTACCGTCGCCGCCGAGCGTTACCGCAAAATCCGAGTCCGAAAAAGGATTGGCATCGCTGAAACCGTCGAAGCGATAAAACGACGAGGCGATGTGTTTTTCTTCCAAAAAGCGCTTGATTTCGTTTCCGAGCGACTGTGATTCGGGTTTCGACGTGTTGACGACGATACGGCACTTTTCCATACGGCTCCCGCTCACGGCAGCGTGCCGAGCACTTTGACGATCTGCGCCGTCTCGCTGTGCGTGAGCCGCGGATAGAGCGGAAACAAAACGCAGCGCAGACTGAGCGATTTTGCGCGGATGCACGAAGGAGAAAGCGCTTCATCGCGGAGCGCAATAACCGAACGTTCGAAGGCTCGCGCGATTTCGATGCCTTTGCGGTCGGTGTACTGCTTGACGTCTTTGTACGCGCTCGAAAGGACGAGCGGAAAGGTACACATCGTCGAAGCTCCGTCAAAATCGCGTACGAGCATTGTATGCCTGCCCGACATACAGGCTCTCTGAAAAAGCGTAAAGATTTCTTTGCGTTTTTCTTCGTTTTTATTGAATTCGCGAAGCTCGACCCACGCGAGCGCCGCGTTCAAATCGGGAAGCAAATCCGTAAGAGGCGCTTCGTCCGTATATTTTTTAAGCGGGATCCAATCGCGCCTGCTTCCCGCCATGACGACTGCTCCCCCGCCTGCGGTGACGACATCGCGCTCTTCGAGGCTCAAAATCGCAAACACGCCGTATAAGCCCGCCCTCGCGCGCGCGGCTTCGGCAGGCGTACGCTCCGTCCCCTCAGGGACGGGAGCCGAAGATCCGACACTCTGCGAAATATCCTCTATAACGGGAATACCGAGAGACGCGATCGTGTCCATATCGGGCATAATGCCGTTCGTTTCGTGCAGGAGGAGGATACGTCCGCCTTTTTTGATCCCCTCGGAAACGATATCCGCCGTCATGAGAGCGGTCGCTTCATCGACGTCGAGCACGAGCGGCGTATAGCCGAACTCTTCGAGGGCGAGTATCTGCCACGAAGGAGCAAGAGCTGAAATCATCACCGTCGTGCCGCTTTCCGCACCGAGCGCTTTCATCGCGTATTTCAGCGCGATGGAAGGACTTCTCACGGCGACGGCGCCGTCGCATTTGAAAAATTCTTTTACCGACTGGATAAAACGCGCGTTCATCTCGCCCGGTCCGATCTTTTCGTCGACCATGCAGGTGAGCACGGCGTCCATCTCTTTCCGTCTGATCGTTGTGCTGTATGTTCGAATCATCGTCGTCCGTTAAAAATCGACAATCTTTTGCAGTTCTTTCGGATTGAACAGCTTGCGTATATCGAGCATGATGAGATAGGTGCCGTTGTCGGCGCGGATAACGCCCTGAATGTATTCCGAACCGATACCGCTGAACATCTGCGGAGGATCTTTTATATCATCGGCCGTCACCGAAACGACGCGCGCGACGCGGTCGATGATGATGCCGATTTTATTGTTTTCGATGCTGAGGATGATAAAACCGCCTTCGATATCGGGATCGATGTCTTCGTCCTTCAGCGATTTCAGCCGAAAACGCTTGTGCAGATCGATGATCGGAATGATTTCCCCGCGCAGATTGATGATCCCTTCGACGTAATACGGCGCATTCGGGATGGGACGTACATCCTGTATTTTTACGATTTCCTTTACATCCATGATATCGACGCCGTATATTTCATCGCCGAGCTGAAACGTTACGAGTTGAAATTGGGAATCTTCTCCGGCCATATGCGCTCCTTGAAAGCTGTTTTTGTCATCATATACCATATTTACACATTTTGCAACATTCAATCCGCACATCAGTACAAACACACCGGAAATCGTAGTCTCAAAAAAAACAGCGGGTAAGACAAAAATCGGCGGTACTTCCGGCAGCAGTCCTGCCCTTCGCCGCGACTGACCGTGATCGGAATCGGACTACGCGAACTTTTTTCAAAAAGTTCGCGTGCCATCGGTCAGAGCGGCTCGACGTCAGTCCCGCTGCCTTGCGTTCCGCCTTCTTTGTGTAATTATGTGCTTCTTTTTTCCGTGTATACATTTCCGGTGCGTTTGCCCTGCGCACTTCTGCGGAGTCGTTCCTCCCGCTTTATCAATCCGCGATAAAGAGGGTGACGGCGAAGACCTTTTCGGCTCCGGCGGATTTTAAAACGGCGGCACAGCTTTCGAGCGTTACGCCCGTCGTAAAAAGATCGTCGACGATGCACAGATTTTTCGGTACTTTGCCGCAGAAGCGCTTGAGTTCTTTTTTCAGTTTTTTTTCGGATTTCAACGCGTATGTTTTTCCGATCGATTCGAGCCGCGCTTCCCGTCCGAGCCGTTTTTGTTCGCCTGCCGTACGGCGTTCGAGAATTCTGCACACGTCGTATCCGTAGCTGTATTCGAGAAAACGGCAAAGCTCTTCGATCTGATCCCAGCCTTTTTTGCGGATCTTTCCCGGACGCGGCGGTACCGGAACGACGACAAACGCACCCGGCAGAGTTTTAAGGGCTGAAGCTGCGCGGGCGGCAAAAAACGGAGAGAGGGCACGTTCTCCTTGTATTTTCCAGCGGAACAAAAGCACGCTGTTCCACAAACGATACGAATAGAGGGGGAAAACGGCATCCGCATGTACCAAAAGACGCTCCCGCCTGCAGCGCATACACACGCCGCGCTCGGAGATGAGCGTTTTGCCGCACACCGAACACCGCTCTCCCTCTCCACAAGGAGGCTTCGCAAAACACCGCCTTTCGCATTCGCCGCACAGAGGAATCACTCCCGCCTGTCTTCCGCAGACCGCACAAGCGTTTCCGCCGGCAACAAAGGACAGGGCTGAGCGCATGGCGTACACTGCCCTTTCTTTCAATGCAAAAACGAAGCGTTTCACACTTTATATATCGCGCAAACTTTGCATTTTTACGCGGTTTTTTTTAATTATTCGGACGAAACCGGTTTGCCATCCCGCCTTCCGTGATTCGCTCACGCTCTGCGTCCTCGCTTCGCTCCGGTCGCCGAGTCACTTCAGGCGGGCGTACGTTATTCCCCGTTTCTTCCGTAGAACTTGCTTAAAAACGCGAGAGAAGCGGCCGCTTCATCGGTGAGCGCATTCTCATCCATACGCCACATCCAATTGCCGCCCGTCGTCGACGGCGTATTCATACGCGCACCGTTGTCAAGACCGAGAACATCCTGCAGCGGGATGACGGCGTACGAAGCGATTGACGCGAACGCTTCCCTTATGAGTTTTCCGCACAATTCGCCGCTTGTGACCATTGTCCGAGCGTCTTTATCCGAAAGCGGCTTTCCGCACAGGTATTCGGCAACACAGCGCACGACATCGTCTCTTTCACGGAGAAGCCAGCCCTGCAGCGTATCGTTGTCGTGCGTGCCGGTATAGACGACGCAGCGCGTACTTTCGTATTCATGCGGTAAAAAAGCGTTCGTCATGCCTCCGCGCCCCGCTTCTTCGGGATCGAAAGCGAACTCGAGCACTTTCATGCCGGGAAAACCGCACGCATCGCGGAGCGCGCGCACTTCGTCGGTGATGACGCCCAAGTCTTCCGCAATGATGGGGATATCGCCGAGAGATGCTTTGACGGCGGCAAAAAAATCCGCGCCGGGGCATTTCACCCACATACCCTTTACGGCGGTCTCCTCTCCGTACGGAACCGACCAATAAGATTCGAAGCCGCGGAAGTGATCGATGCGGATACAGTCGACGAGGGAGAGCATGCGGCGGATGCGCGAAATCCACCACGCGTATCCGTCTTTTTTCATCGCATCCCAATCGTAAAGCGGATTTCCCCACAACTGCCCCGTCGCCGAAAAATAATCGGGCGGCACTCCCGCTACCCGCGTCGGAATGCCGTTTTCGTCGAGCTGAAACAGTTTTTGATTCGCCCACACGTCCGCCGAATCGGGGGCGACAAAGATCGGAATATCGCCGATGATGTCGATGCCGAGGGAATTGGCATAGCGTTTCAAGTCGCCCCACTGCACTGCAAAGAAAAACTGTATCGCTTTAATAATTTCGATTTCTTCCGCGTGTTCGACTTTCCAGTGCTCGACCGCTTTCGGCTCACAGGATGCAAGCTCTTTCGGCCACGAGTTGTTCCACATCACGTTCTTTCCGCCGGGGTTTCCATCCTGCCTTTTCGCTTTTTCGTCGAAAAAGTTTTTTACGCTCATAAAGACGGCATATGTGTCGAGCCACGCTTCGTTGTCGTTTTTAAAAGATGCGAAAACATCTCGGTCGGCGTCGTTTGCGTGCGACAAAAAATAAAGAGCGCATTTCGAAAGCGCCGGGAGCTTCCACCAAACGACCGAGCCAAAATCGACCGGCCCGTCGGAGCGTATATAATCGGGCGGAACCGTATCGTCCGTGCACGCCCAGCCTCTTTCGACAAGCAGTTCAAAATCGACGAGGAGCGGATTTCCCGCAAAAGTTGAAAACGATGCGTACGGAGAATCGCCGTAACCGGTCGGCCCGAGCGGCAGTATCTGCCACAGCTTTTGGTTCGAGCGATGCAGCCAATCCGCAAAACGATATGCGCTCTTTCCGAGCGTTCCGATGCCGGGACTTCCCGAAAGGGATGTCGGATGCAGCAGGATGCCGCTTTTTCGTGTAAATGTCATAACTCGATTTTACTTTTTTTACGCCGCATTCGCAAGCGGAACCTGTTAATTTCTGTGCGCGATCCAATAATCGCGGACGGTTTCGATATTGTTGTAGATATAGTCGAAATCGATCTTCCACAGCGGAATATCGGCAAGCGGGATGTTTCCCTTCGCCGACGGATTTTCAGGCCGCACCGACCACGAACCGAGTGAAACGAGCGGCTCATAGCCCTTCCCTTTTCCGTCTTCTCCCCCCATCCAAAATTTAATAAAAAGCTTTGCGGCGTTCGGATGTTTGCATTCGTTCGCGATCGCGATAAAGTTCAGCGCGGGAATGCCGTTCGACACGTGCATGGTCTTCGGACCGTAATTGATCGCGTAACCGTCGCGCTGCTTTCGAAGCTTTACGGAAGACGCGTAGCCGACCGGCGGATTTTTTTGTCCCTTTGCACCGACGAGTTCGATAACTTCATCGGAACCCTTTGCGATGATCGGCGAGTTTGCGAGAAAGCGCTTGATAAAAGCATATCCCGCGTTCGGCTCGTCTTTTGCAAGCTGAATTTTTTTACCGAACACTTTTTCGTAATCGGCCGCCATTTCGTCCGCGTGCTGCACCATAGCCGTAAGCGGGGCGCAGTAAGCGTCGTTGCTCGCCGCATCCTGAAATACGACGCGCCCCTTCCATTCAGGTTTTGTAAGATCCCACCACGACGTGATCGGGCACGTCTTATACACTTCGGTATTGTAAAACCACAGATTGAGTTCGAGCATGAGCGGAGTGAGCGTCATATAAGAAGCCGGAACGTTTTTGAAAATCGATGCAGGCTGATAGTTATGCAGCATGCCTTCGGAAAACATTTCATACGTGTATTCGCCGACCTGCTCTTTCGAATGCAAAATATCCACCGTGCGGATGCCCGATTTATATTCGGTTGCGAATTTTTCTTTCAACGTGCCGGAAGAAATATCGTATACTTCCACGTTGATGCCGGGATACGCTTCTTTAAAAACGTTTGCAACTTTTTGCGTACGGCTCGAAATCGTATAGATAACGAGAGCGCCTTCCGCTTTCGCTTTTTGATAGAGCTCGTCGACGCTTTCGTCTTTGTCGAGTCCGTTGTCCTTCGCCCACTTCGCTTCTTGGCTGTTCGATTTCGTTTCGGTTTGTCCCATCGAAAATGCGGACGAAAACATCGCCGCCGCCAACAGCACCGCTACCGCAATCTTTTTCATCATATACTCCTATAAAAATAATTAA
>ERZ772960.298-NODE-298-length-47528-cov-13.402355_pt1 | contig 47528 bp, 42 predicted proteins | sample MGYA00580678_ERZ772960 | MGnify/ENA primary metagenome ERZ772960 (study PRJEB29015, sample SAMEA2737930) | human oral metagenome | biome: human oral; feature: human-associated habitat; material: dental | place: China | collected 2059 ...
GCCCGCAAGCCTGGAGGACCTGTTCATGAGCCACTACTCGGGGGACCAGGGGGCGGCGTCATGAGCGCGTTTACGGGACTGCGGCGGTGCCTGGGGCTGGCGACGCGACGCTACAGGTGGCAGGCGCTCGCATGGATGGCGCCCCTGTGGGCATTCCTCCTGTTGCACCCGATTGCCCTGGAACGGTTCTACCCCTCATCCGCTGAGCGCAGCGCGCTCCTTGCACAGATGCGCAACGCGCCCGGTGTTGGCCTCCTCTTTGGTCCCGTTCCAAACAGCGCGGAGCTTGGCAGCTTCGTCAGTTGGCTCGACGGCGCTTACATCCTGTACCTGGTAGCCATCATGGCGATCATGCTCACGACCGTGCTGGCCAGGCGCGACGAGCAGGAGGGACTCGTCGAGGTGGCGCTCGGAGCGGGCGCCGGACGCTGGGCACCCTTCGCATCGGCGGCACTGTGGCTCGTGGGCGTCATGACGCTCACGGCGGTAGGCTTGACGATGTCTCTGGTGGGCGTGAACAGCGCCGCCGGGCAGGCTCCCCTGCCCGGTTCCATCGCGTTCGGAGGAGTTGTCGCCGCGCAGGGCCTAGCCTTCAGCGCGATCTCATTGATCCTCTGCCAGCTGGTTCCGGACGTCTCCACGGCCCGAGGCCTGGGCCTGGCAGTATTCGGGGCATCGTTCGCTCTTCGCGTCCTGGCAGACAAGACCGGGCTCGCTTGGGTTCGTTGGCTCAGCCCGACGGCCTGGCGCGACATCGTCAATCCCTTCGACGGCCTGCACGCGTGGGCCTTCGCGGTCTTCGCCGCTGCGATCGGGGCTGCGGTGGCGCTAGCGGCGTTGCTTCACTCCCGCCGTGAGCTCCTGGCTGGAATACTCACGGGCAGGTCTGCGTCGCGCCGAAGGTGGCACGTGCGAGGGGCAGCCGACCTCGCCGCTCGCCTCGGCGCCCGCAGGCTGGCCGCCTGGGCGCTGGGCGTCGTGCTGCTCGGCTCCCTCTTTGGTTCGATGGCCAGCGGGCTGACGAAGCTGATCGAGAGCACCCCGACCAGCGCAGCCTACCTCGACGTCGCGGTCCCGCAGGCCGAGCCGATCATTCAGTACACGACGCTGCTCACCGTCGTGATGGTCTCCGTCGTGGCGGTCGCAACGGTGCAACGAATCCTGGTCCTCTTCACCTCAGAGGAGCATGGCCTCGCCGAGATCACCATCGCGTGCGGCGTCTCACGCACGCGTATCTTCCTCACAGCGCTCGCGGAAGCAATAGCGGTCGGCTTCCTGCTGTTGCTCGCCTCGGGGGCGGCGATGGCCGCGTCCACGGCGCTGCAGTTGAGCGACGAGCACGCTCCCGGCCGAGCGTTCGTCTTCGCCGTGAGTCACCTTCCCGGCCTCTCGGCTGCGATTGGTTTCACCGCCGGCCTGGTGGGAGCAGCCCCGCGGTGGCGCTCCCTGGCGTGGGCGCTCATCGCGTGGAGTTCTTTCGCTCGTATCTTCGGGGGCTTCATGGACCTGCCGAAGTGGGCGCAGGACCTCTCCATTCTCGGGCACGTGGCCGATCCGTGGGGGACAACCCACTGGCTGCCCATGGCCGTCCAGCTTGGGGTTGGTATCGCGTGCTGCGCTGGCGGCCTGATCGCCTACCGTGTGCGCGACATTCCCGCGTGAGCGCTCGTGTCCCGCTCGCCGGGCGTTCACGAGGCCTGCGCGCCTCCGTGAGCTAGCGGCACCTTTGTGGAGACGTAGAGTTTCCTCACCGCGAGCACGAGGACGATGGTGACGGTCAACGCCCACCCCTGCGCCACGAAAACACTCACCGCCCCGCTTTGATACAGAGCTGCCCCTGCGTCTGCCAGGGCGTGGGCGAGGATCGCTCCGAGGATCCACCAGCGGCGAATCCTCCCGGCGAATGCCATCCAGACCAACACGGCAAGGGTAATGTGCAAGGCAATGGCGATGGCGCGCTCGCCGATGCTCAGCAGGTAGAACGGCGCGGGTGCGTTGATGAGCGAGTCGAACTGGCGGGCGACGGCATCTCGCTGGGCGTCGGGCAAGCCTGCGAGGAATGCCTCGCTCGCCCCCGCGTTGATGATGCTGACCGAGGTCACGAGGGTAGAGACCATCGATACTCCCACGAGAAGTATTGCCTCGATGCCTCCGTGTCCGATGCCCGACCCGAGGGCACGCCCGACGTCGTCGGGGCGCCGGTCGCTCGCTCGTAGCACGGCGAATCCACAGACTCGACCGACCTCCTCGTACACCCCGGCTGCGAGCGCTCCATAGATCGTGTAGAGCACCGGTTTGCTGGCCAGGTTTGGGAAGGCAGAGAAGACCAGCGCGTGCACTCCACCCTCCAGGATAAGAGCGAAGACGACGAAGACCAGCGCGCCGACGGCGGCGGACCACAGGGAAAAACGCCACCTGCGCCGAGCGGCAACGAGGATGACGATCGGCAGGACGAGCGCGGCCAGAGCACTCACGCCCATGGATACCAGGGAAGCTGTTGAAACCATGGAAACCTCGATTCCTTACTCGCAGGGCTGCATCGACTAGCAGTCGCGTCGTTCAGGCTACCCGCCCTTCTCCTCCCGCTACTACCGCATCCTTGTTTGTTGCCCACCCTGGGATCTACCATCTGTCGTACACATCCCAACGGTGATGACGGAGATTTTGGCAATGAAGCCCCTCTCGGCAGCCACCGCGGCGTGCCTTCCCCTATCCCTGTGCCTGCTGGCGGCAGCCCCCCGCGCTCGCCGATCCCCCGCGGTCGTCGACGACAGATGTCCTCACGGTGGCCACCTTCAACGCTAGCCTTAACCGAGACGCCCCGGGCCAGCTTCTCGACGACCTGGCCACGGCAGACAACGCCCAGGCATCGAACGTCGCAGAGACCATCCAGCGGGTGAACCCAGACATCATCTTGATCAACGAGTTCGACTACGACGCCACCGCGGCTGCGGTTGACCTCTTTCGCACGAACTACCTCGAAGTCCCACACAACGGTGCCCAGCCCGTGTCCTACCCCTACTCGTGGTCGGGTTCGGTAAACACGGGCATCCCCAGCGGCTTCGACCTGGACGGGGACGGAAGCACCTCCGGCCCCTCCGACGCCTGGGGCTTCGGTCAGTTCCCAGGCCAGTACGGATTCGTCGTCTACTCGAAGTACCCGATCAAGGACGAGCAGGTTCGCACCTTCCAGCACTTCCTATGGAAGGATATGCCGGGCGCTCTCCTGCCCACCAACAGCGACGGCACCGGCTGGTACTCCAACGAGGTACTCGACAGATTCCCCCTGTCTTCGAAGACTCACGCGGACCTGCCGGTCGATGTTGATGGCACGACAATCCACGTGCTGGCGGCGCACCCAACGCCACCGTCATTCGACGGCGCCGAGCAGCGTAACAAGAAGCGGAACTTCGACGAGATCCGGCTGTGGGCGGACTACGTCTCGAACCGAGCCGACTACCTGTACGACGACAACGGAGTGCGGGGAGGCCTGAGCGCGGAAGCCAACTTCGTAATCCTCGGGGACTACAACTCGGACCCCCTTGACGGGGACTCCTACCCGGGTGCCATCGATCAGCTGCTGACAAACTCCCGAGTGGTGGACACGGCGCCGACCTCGCTGGGAGGCCAGCTCGAAGCCGAGCTTCAGGGAGGCGCAAACCTGGAGCATAGGACGGAGCCCAAGTACGATACCGGCGACTTTAACGACACTCCACGGCCGGGGAACCTGCGCATTGACTACGTCCTACCAAACACCGGGACCCAGGTCGAGGACGCGGGGGTGTTCTGGCCGACGCGCGAGGACGAGGCTTTCCGTTTGACCGGGCTGTATCCGTTTCCGACCTCGGACCACCGCTTGGTGTGGTCCAAGCTGCGTTTTCCGCGCTCTTTAGCACCGAGTGAGCCAAGCCCGAGCGCGAGCCACCCCGAGACGCCTCCCCCTTCGGGCGAGGGGCTCAGGCTCGCGAACTCGGGGGCACACTCGGGTCTTCTTGGCCTCATCGTGGCTGCGGGAGTAGGAGGGGCCCTTCTCCTGGCCAGGCACCGTGCCTACCTGAGAAGCCGGGCATAGTCCACGCTTGCTGACGCCTTGGGACAACGGTTAGAGCCCCAAGGCGTCAGCTGCATGCCCAGAGAACTCATTCAATCAACAGAATTCGTGTTCTAAATCACGCTTCAATGCTCACACGAACATATCTCCGAGGCAGATAATACATGCATACATGTTTTGCATGCTATATCTGACATAACGGAGAGGACACACACATGACACCACGCAACCCCGCGCACTACGGACCCGGAGGGCGCGGATTCTTCGGAACCGTCACCGTGGGAACTCGAGGACAGGTCTCGATCCCCGCCCAGGCTCGCAAGTCCCTCGGACTCGAACCCGGCGACCAGCTGGTCGTCCTCACCGACCCATCCCAAGGCCTCGCCCTCATCCCACTATCGGTTCTCGTCTCCCAACACGCGGACACGAACCCCATCGCGGCTCTCGTACGCAACACCATGGCGGGCACCATGCCCCCCGAGGCGGACAGCGGCCCCGCAGACGCAGCCCCCGCCTCGTGACACCTGTCAACAGCATCTTCAGGAGAAGTCATGACAACCCCAGCTATCCGCGCGACGGATGTCACCAAGCGCTACGGCGACCTCACCGCCGTAAACGGCGTATCACTGGAGGTCCACCCCGGCGAGATCTTCGGAATCATCGGCCCCAACGGGGCAGGCAAGACGACGTTCATGGAATGCCTTGAGGGCCTACGCCGCCCCACGAGCGGCACCATCGACGTCCTTGGGGAGAACCCCTCCCGCCCCTCCACACGATGGCGAGAAAGGATCGGCGTCCAGCTACAGACAGCGGCCCTGCCCCCCAAGATCACGGTCAACGAGGCGATGGCACTCTTCGCCTCCATGTACTCCGACCCCGCCGACCCGGCTCAACTCCTTAACGAGCTCGGCATCGCAGCCAAGGGGCGTTCCTACGTGGACAAGCTCTCGGGCGGACAGCGCCAACGAGTCTTCATCGCTCTCGCCCTCTTGGGCAAGCCCGACGTCGTATTCCTCGACGAGCTGACCACACCCCTCGACCCGCAGGCAAGACTGGCCATGTGGGATGTCGTGCGCTCCATCCGACAGGGCGGAGCCACCGTGGTCATGACCACCCACTACATGGAAGAGGCTGAGGCCCTGTGCGACCGTGCCGCCGTCATCGATGCCGGCCGCCTCATCGCACTCGACACCGTGCCCGGCCTCATCGCCTCCATCGCGAAGGGCACGAAGGTGCAGCTGCGCACCTCCCAGCAGCTCACCCGCGGCATCATCGACGAGATCGACGGCATCAGCGACGTGATGATCGCCGGGACCTCCGTCTCGATGCTGTGGTCGGGCAGCGGCATCCCCCAGGCTGCCATCGCAGCCATCGAGGCCACGGGCCTCACCGTGACAGACATCCGTACCAGCTCCCCCGGCCTCGAGGACGTGTTCCTCGCACTCACCGGCCGCAACATGCGTCAGGAGGCGTGAGCCATGCGCACCTTCATTCAACTGTGCCGCGTCACCGCGATGCGTGCACTGCGAGAACCCGTCACCGTCATCTTCGCGGTTCTGTTCGCCCCCGCCTTCATCGGGTGCATGGGCCTCATCTTCGGCAACAACCCGGTACCCGAGTTCGGCGGAAAAGGATTCCTCGAGGCAAACTTCACCGCTTTCCCCGGGATCGTCATCGCGATCAGCGCGCTCATCATCGTCCCCGTCGACCTCGTGACCCAGCGGGGAGCGGGTGTCCTGCGCCGCTTTCGCGCCACCCCACTCAACCCGGTCCTCTACCTGGCCGCCGACGTCCTCTCCCGATTGACGCTCGGCCTCGTGTCCTTCGCTGCCATGTACGCCATCGCCGTGCTCGGGTTCGGGGTACGCCCCGCATCAGCCGGAGCCTTCATCTCCGCACTCGCAGCTACTATGCTCGGTCTAGCGGCTTTCCTGGCAGCGGGCTACCTCATCGCCGGGAGATTCCGTAACGTCGGTGCCGCCCAGGGGCTGGGAAACATCCTGATGTACCCACTCATCTTCACCTCGGGCGCCGCGGTTCCCCTGGCGATGCTCCCTCCTAGTATCCTCTCCATCGCGAAGTACTCGCCGATGACGCAACTCACCTATCTCACACGAGGCCTGTGGGATGGCGAGGGATGGGCGCAGCACTGGGTGGCAGCGCTTGTCCTCATTGTCTTTGGCGGAATCTGTGCCACCGCAGCCGCTCGTTTCTTCCGCTGGGAATAACGCATGGGTTCTCAGTCGCACCGAGGCAACGCGAGGGGCACCGACCCGGCCGCTCAACCGGAACTCCGAGCGAGCGGCTGGGCACGCGCAGCCTGTTGGACAGCCTTCATCAGCGCCCTCCTACCGGTGGCATGGAGGATCGCGATGCTCTGCGGGGCCGACCTCGGTTTCTCCCAGGCAGATTTCTTCAGGTCCAACGCCTCGGCCATCGCCTACGTCCTGGGCCTCGAGGCCATCCAGGCCCTCGCTGGAACCCTGTGCCTCGGACTCATCTACCCCTGGGGCGAGCGCGTTCCCCGATCTTGTCCCCTTCTCGGCGGGAGAAAGATCCCCACGTTCTTGCCCCTCGTCCTCGGAGGGGTCGGAAACGCCCTTCTGTACCGTATCAGCGCCACCCTGATCATCAGGTTCGGCTCCATCTGGCTGGGCCTTGCCAACGGCGGACCCCGGCGGACGGCATGAACGGCTGGCAGGTGGCCATCCTGGTCGCTGCCTACGCCCCGATGCTGCTCCTGTGGGCCCCCGCCCTCACGATCGGCCTGATCGGCTACTGGCGTCGGCGCACAAGCCGATAACACAGAGGGGGCCGTGCCAGAAGCGGCACGGCCCCCGAGTATCGCTCAGGCGAGACTACTTCGTGCGGTTCGCACGGTAGTACTCGATGAGAGCGCGAGTCGACTGATCCTGCGCGTCCAGGGCCTCGGACGAGCCCTCGATCGCGGGGAGGATCTGCTTGGCCAGGACCTTGCCCAGCTCAACGCCCCACTGGTCGAAGGAGTCAATGCCCCACACGGCACCTTCCACGAAGGTGATGTGCTCGTAGAGGGCGATCAGCTGGCCCAGGACCGACGGGGTCAGGGCGGGGGCCATGATCGACGTCGTGGGACGGTTGCCGGTGAACACGCGGGCGGAGACGATGGCCTCGGGCGTGCCCTCGGCGCGCACCTCTTCGCTGGTCTTACCGAAGGCCAGGGCCTTGGTCTGGGCGAAGAAGTTCGACAGGAACAGCTCGTGCATGTCGGCGTCGCCGTCGCCCAGCGCCCACGTCGGGTTCGCAAACGCGATGAAGTCGGCGGGGACCATGCGGGTACCCTGGTGGATCAGCTGGTAGAAGGCGTGCTGCCCGTTGGTGCCGGGCTCGCCCCAGAAGACCTCGCCGGTCTCGTAGGTGACGGGGCTGCCGTCGCGGCGCACGGACTTGCCGTTGGACTCCATGGTCAGCTGCTGCAGGTACGCGGGGAAGCGATGCAGGTACTGGGAGTAGGGCAGGACGGCGTGTGTGTCGGCGCCCAGGAAGTTCGAGTACCACACGTTGAGCAGGCCCATCAGCAGGGGCACGTTCTTCTCGGGCGCGGTCTCGACGAAGTGACGGTCCATCGCGTTAAAGCCGGCGAGGAAGTCAGCGAAGCCCTCGGGGCCAATCGCGACGGCCAGGGAGGTACCCACGGCGGAATCCACGGAGTAGCGGCCTCCCACCCAGCTCCAGAAGCCGAAGGCGTTGGCGGGGTCGATGCCGAACTCGGCGACCTTATCCAGGGCTGTGGACACGGCGACGAAGTGCTTGGCGATCGCTTCCTTCTCGGAGGCCTCGTCGGTGACGATGCCGCGTTCACGCAGACCGTCCAGCAGCCAGGCGCGCACGACCTTCGCGTTCGTGATGGTCTCAAGCGTCGTGAAGGTCTTAGAGGCCACGATCACGAGGGTTGTCTCGGGGTCCAGGTCCTTCGTGGTCTCGCCCGCGTCGGTGGGGTCAATGTTGGAGATGAAGCGGCACTCCAGGCCCTCCTGCACGTGGGGCTTGAGGGCCTCATACGCCATGACGGGGCCGAGGTCGGAGCCGCCGATGCCGACGTTGACGACGGTCTTGACGGGCTTGCCGGTGATGCCCACCCACTCACCGGAGCGGACGCGGCGGGCGAAGGCGTAGACCTTCTCCAGGACCTCGTGCACGTCGGCGATCGCGTCCTGGCCGTCGACCGTCAGGGAGTCGGTCGCGGGGCGGCGCAGCGCGGTGTGCAGGACGGCGCGGTCCTCGGTGACGTTAATGTGCTCACCCGCGAACATGCGGTCGCGCAGCTCCAGGACACCGGTCTGCTCAGCGAGGGCGAGGAGGTGGCCCACCAGCGTGGGGCACACGAGGTTCTTCGACAGGTCGACGTGCAGGTCGGCAGCGTCGAAGGTGAAGGTCTGGGTGCGGTTGGGGTCGTCCGCGAACAGCTTGCGCAGGTCGGGATCGAAGTTGTCGGCCAGCTGGTCGAGCGTGTCCCACGCGGGGGTCATCGTCGGGTCGATCACGGGGATATCACTCATGGGGTCTCCTGACAGTAGAGATTGTTTCGCACTTTAGTTTAGCGGGGACTGCTCCCCTGGTCACCCTCGTCTCTCGCTTCTGAAACGACGAGGCCGTGGCCCGCGAGCGCTCACGGAACCACGGCCTCGGACGCCGCGCGAATTCGACGGGGTCAGGCGACCGGATCGTCGATAGGGATGGGCGTGGCCTCGATGCCCGGGTTCTGCAGCGACACGATGCGCTGAACGGGGACGAGGTTGAGCCACCACTGGTGGAACGGACGACGATTCTCGATGTCGAGGTCGTCGAACATGTTCTTCACGGGGCGCGCCTCGACGGCGTTGCCGACCTGGCCGATGTAATAGGCACCGCGGTCGCCGCGCTCGAACTGGTCCACCAGCTGCTCGAAGGCACGCGCCACGAGGCGCGTGGCGAGCAGACGGTCGTACGGCGAGGGCGAGCCGCCCTGCTGCATGTGGCCGAGGGCTTGGTGGCGCACGTCGTAGATTCCCTCGGACTCGGCGTTGAACACGTCGGCCAGGAACTCGCGGTCGTAGTACCGGGACGCCGACTCGTTGAGGAGTGTCAGGAACAGGCGTCGGCCGGACTTGAAGGAGGCGACCATCCGATCGGCGTCTGCGGCGATCTGCTCGAGGGAGGGGGACTCCTCGTTGATGTACATGTACTCCGCGCCGCTGGACAGGGCGCTCATGAGGGTCAGGTAGCCGCAGCGGCGTCCCATCGTCTCGGCGATGAAGCAGCGCTTGGAGGCGGCCGCGCTCTCCTTGATGCGGTCGATCGCCCACGTCGCGTTGTTGATCGCCGTGTCCGTGCCGATCGCGAGTTCGCAGCCGGGCAGGTTGTTGTCGATCGAGGCGGGGATGAGCAGGATCGGGATCTGGAACGCCGGGTAGCGGTCCTTCTCCGAGGTGATCGCGTGGACGCCCAGGTAGGCGTTCATGCCGCCGATGACGAGGAGTGCGTCGATCTGGTTGCGTTCGATGGCGCGACCCAGCGCGTAGAACTGCTCGACAGGCGGAACGTCGCGCTTCGTGCCGAGCTCGGCACCGCCCTTGAAGGCCCAACCTTCCACGTCGGACCAGCTCAGTTCGCGCACACGGTCGTCCGCCAGGCCGCTCCACGAGCCCTCCACGCCGAGCATCGTCCAGCCACGCGCGATACCCAGTCGTACGGCCACGCGGGCCGCCGTGTTCATGCCGGGGGCCAGGCCGCCCGCGTGCAGGATCGCGACGCGCTGGGACTCGCCCGTCGGCTCGGGAGTGAGCTGCGGGGGCGTAGACAGGATCTGGTTGATACCCACCATCGAGGAGAAGGACGAGCCGCGCGAGGCCTGGGCGGCAGCGTAGTCACCGGCCGCGATGAGGTCCTTGACCGCGCGCGTGTCATGCACGGCCTTCATGAGAGGGATGCGGGTGATGCGGTTGCGACGCACGCCCAGAATGACGGGCTCATCCTCAGCCGAGGACGCCAGGATCTCCTGGACGGCCGCGTAGCCCAGCAGCGTCGACATCCAGCGGTCGTAGGCCGAGGGAGTGCCGCCGCGCTGCACGTGGCCGAGGATCGTCACGCGGGCGTCCTCGCCCGTGCGCTCCTGGATCGTGTCGGCGATCAGCTGGGTTGACAGCTCGTTGCCGTCGCGGTCGTGCGCGCCTTCAGCCACCAGGACGATGGACTCGCGGCGGCCAGCCTCGCGGCCGAGGCGCAGGTGCTCAGCCAGGTCGTCCTGCCAACCCGGGCCCGCCGGATCCTCCGGCGTGAACACGTAGTCGGCGCCGCCCGCGACGGCCGCCATGAGGGGCAGGTATCCGCAGTGGCGGCCCATGACCTCGACGACGAAGGCGCGCTGGTGCGAGGCCGCCGTGCTGGTCAGCTGGTCGATGGCGTCCAGGATGCGGTGCAGCGCGGTGTCCGCGCCGATCGTCATGTCCGTGCCCACCAGGTCGTTATCGATCGAGCCGACGAGACCGACGATGATGAGGGCAGGGTGGGCGGCGGCGGTCTCGGGCGAGATCACGCCCTCGGCGGCCAGCTCGGCGACGTGCTGGGCCCACTCGCCGCGGAACTCGTTCGTACCCGACAGGGAGCCGTCGCCGCCGATCACGACGAGGTGATCGATGCCGTGCTCGAGCAGGTTCGCGGCCGTGCGGTGGCGGCCCTCGTACGTGCGGAAGTCGGCGCTGCGGGCCGTGCCGATCACTGTGCCACCTTCGGCCAGGATCGAGGACACGTCCGACCACTCCATCTTCTTGATGGAATCGCCGCCCAGGCAGGCACCCTGCCAGCCTTCGTAGATCGCGTAGGGCTGCGCGCCACGCGCCAGCGCCGTGCGCACGACGGCTCGAACAGCCGCGTTCATTCCCTGGGCGTCACCGCCCGACGTGAGGACACCGATACGAACTGTGCTCATTTTTCTGCCATCTTTCGTTGACGGAGCGGGCTGCGAGGCCCAGTGTGCCTATCGCTACCCATTCTACGTGACCCGCGCCTCCACCACTAGGGCCTAACTCCCATTTACCGAGGAAACGACAAGCGCGCGCCCACCGTTTTCGGCGGGCGCGCGCTCACGCAGTCACTGGAAGCTAGGCGACAGTTTCGCTGCTGTTGCGAGCGGTAGACTCTGTCAGTTCCTCGGGGCTCACAACGCCCTCGACGGACACGCGGTCCAGGTAGGCCATGCCGTCAAACGCCAACTCGCGAGCGTTCTCCGGGTCGCCCTCGTTGCCGATCGAGCCGTGGGCCATGCGGTCCACGATCAGCGCGATCGCACCATCGCCCGTCACGTTCGTGGCGGTGCCGAAGGAGTCCAGAGCAATGTAGGTGGCGATCATCAGCGCGACCTGCGCGTCGTTGAAGCCCAGCATCGAGCTCAGCAGGCCCGTGGCCGCCATGATGGCGCCGCCAGGGACGCCGGGGGCTGCAACCATCGTGATGCCCAGCATGAAGATGAAACCCACCCACTGCAGGGAGGAAACGGTCAGCCCCTGCGTCAAAACAATGGCGAAAGCGAAAGAGAAGATCTTCGAGGTCGAGCCAGCCAGGTGGATCGTCGCACACAGCGGAATCGTGAAGGACGCGACCGCGTCGGACACGCCGTTCTTCTTCGTCTGGCGCAGCGTCACCGGGATGGTGGCCGCCGACGATGACGTACCCAGAGCCGTCAGGTAAGCCGGCATCATCGTCACCAGCGCCTTGAAGGGGTTACGACGCGCGACAAGGCCCGCGAAGCAGAACTGGGTCAACAGAATGACGACCTCGAGGACCAGGACCACGACGACGACGCGCAGCAGCGTACGAATAACCGAGGCGGCCTCGCCCGTGTAGGTCAGGTTCAGGAAGATACCGAAGATGTGCAGCGGCAGCAGCGGAATAATAATCGTCTCAATGAGGCGCGTAATGATGGCACGGAACTCGATGAAGCCCTTACGCAGCACGCCGCGCGGCACCATCGACAGGCCCAGACCCACCACGAAGGACAGGAGAAGCGCCGTCATCACCTGCAGCGGCGCAGGCATCTCGATCGTGAAGTAGGACTCCAGGGCACTGCCCGGCTCGGCAACATCAGCCAGCTGGGTGGACGCCAGGAGGCGCGGGAACAGGGACGCGCACACCAGGTAGGTGAGGAAGCCCGAGAACAGCGTCGACGCGTAGGCGATCGCCGTCGTAATACCCAGCCACTTACCCGCGCCGCGGCCCAGATCCGCGATCGCGGGGGTCACGAGGCCGATAATGATCAGCGGGATCGAGAAGGACAGGAACTGGCTGAAAATAGCCGAGAAGGTCGCAAAGATACGGCCAATCTCAACGGGAACCAGGTGGTTATCGCCGATACGGACGGATCCGAGGACGGTCGCGAGGACGATCGCAGCGATCACCCACACGAGGATTCCGGATTTACGCAGAAACGCGCGCATGTCTTTCACCTTGATATTAGGGATGATGGGTCACGCCTAGCATGCCCGAACTTTACGCATTCTTGAAGCGGTAGCCAGGATACGGGATAGATGTGGCGCAAATCACGTGGCCGACAGAGTGCAACGACGAGGCCATCCACCCCTCGCGCGGGCCACACTCCGCGGATTTAACGCACCGCGAGCGTCGACACGTACGGCGCGAACCACCAAATAATCGCGGCGAGAATCACGTACACCGCGACATCCATGAGACGCGCGCGCGACGCAAACCACGGGCGCCCCGGCGTCCACAGGCGCAGCGCCCCCATCCCGACGAGCACGCCGACCATCAGCATGACTGCACGGTGACGGTGATCCGTCACGGCCAGCGCTATCACGCCGAGCACCCCCACAGCACTGAGGGCAGCGCCAAGCCACGCACCCACTCGTGCGCGCATGGTCTTGTCCTCGTCATTCACGCCCCCTACCCTAGCGCACGAGCGCACCCGACCATACGAGAGCTCACATCTCTGTGCACACCAGCCCCGGCCTCATCCACGCACACAACCAGCACCGCCTCGTCCGAGCAAAGAAATAGGACTCTCAGGGCGCGCGGGTTTAGTATTAGTCCAAAGGTCCCTGAGACCAGCAACATATTTCTCGCATCAAAGGAGCATTCGAGTGTCCCGCTTTATTGTCGTTGCCCCCGGTTCATCGGAGGCCGCTGCCCTCGCCACTGACGAGCTGGCCCGCGTTCTCGGCGCCACCACGGTCGACGCCCTGGCCGGCACGACGGCCACCGACGCCGCCCTACGTCCCGCCTCCGCCCTGCCCGCCGTGGTTGAAGCCGTGCGCGCCGCCGGCGACGACGCGCTCATCTCCCCCGCCCGTGAGGCCTCGAACCGCGCCTTCGACCACATCGCCTGGAACCTGAACCTCGCCGCCGCCACGCGCGCCGCCGTCGTCCTCGCCTTCGACGCCGAAGGTGCCAGCGCCGAGCTCCTCGCCGAAGAGATCACCGCCGCCCGCCTGCGCGCCGAGGCCGCCGCCGCATCCGTCGTCGCCGTCGTCCTGACCGGTGGCGCCCCCACGCTTCAGGCCGACGTGCCCGTTCTCCCCCTGCCCCTCGGCGAGGACGCCGCCGCCACCCTGCGCGCAACCGCCACCCCCACCGCCGTGACGCCTCTCGCCTTCCAGGCCGACCTCATCGAGCGCGCCCGCGCAAACCGCAAGCGCATCGTCCTGCCCGAGCCCGACGATGACCGCGTCCTGCAGGCCGCCGCCCAGGTCCTCGCCGCCGGCATCGCCGACATCACCTTCGTGGGCGACGCCGACTACGTCGCCAAGCGCGCCGGCGAACTCGGCCTCGACCTGAGCGCCGCCCAGGTAGTCTCCGTCAGCGACCCCGCCTACCTCGAGCGCTACGCCGAAGAATTCGCACGCCTGCGCGCCAAGAAGGGCGTCACCCTCGAGCAGGCCCGCGAAAAGGTCACCGACGTGTCCTACTTCGGCACCATGATGGTCCACATGGGCGACGCCGACGGCATGGTCTCGGGCGCCGCCCACACGACCGCGCACACGATCGTCCCCTCCTTCCAGATCATCAAGACCGCCCCCGGCGTCTCCGTCGTCTCCTCCATCTTCCTCATGGCAATGAAGGACCGCGTGTGGGCATTCGGCGACTGCGCCGTCAACCCCAACCCCACGCCCGAACAGCTCGCCGACATCGCCGTGACCTCCGCGCGCACCGCCGCCCAGTTCGGCGTCACCCCGCGCGTCGCCATGCTCTCCTACTCCACCGGCACCTCCGGGTCCGGCCCCGACGTTGACGCCGTCGTCGAAGCCACCCGCCTCGCCCGCGAAAAGGCCCCCGAACTGGCCATCGAAGGCCCCATCCAGTTCGACGCGGCCGTCGACGCTGCCGTCGCCGCCAAGAAGCTGCCCGGCTCCGACGTCGCCGGCAAGGCCACCGTCTTCGTCTTCCCCTCGCTGGAAGCCGGAAACATCGGCTACAAGGCGGTTCAGCGTTCCTCCGGCGCGCTCGCCGTCGGCCCGGTCCTGCAAGGCCTCAACAAGCCCGTCAACGACCTGTCGCGCGGCGCCCTCGTCGAAGACATCGTCAACACCGTCGCCCTGACCGCCGTCCAGGCCCAGGGCTGAACGGGAACGAGCCCCCGGGGTCCGGTTACCATTGAACGTAAACGGGCCCCGGCCTCGTTCTTTTACTCCCAACCCCACAACACGAAAGGCGAACGCGTGACCTCGTCCTCCGTTCTCGTCATTAACTCCGGTTCCTCCTCCATCAAGTACCAGCTCGTCGATCCCGAAACCGGCGACGCCATCGCCAAGGGCATCGTCGAGCGCATCGGTGACACCACCGGTCTCATCAAGCATGAGCACGGCGAGGCCGTCACCAAGGAAGAGCTCCCGGTTCCCGACCACACCGTCGGCATGCGTGAAGTCCTGCGCCTCTTCGACGCGGAGGGCCCGTCACTGGCTGATGCAAACGTCGTCGCCGTCGGCCACCGCATCGTTCAGGGCGGCCGCTACTTCGACGGCCCGGCCCTCATCACCGACAAGGTCCGCAACCTGATCGAAGAACTGTGCCCGCTGGCTCCGCTGCACAACCCCGCCCACCTCAAGGGCATCGACGTGGCGCGTGAGCTCATGCCCGACGTCCCCCACGTCGCCGTCTTCGACACCGCGTTCTTCCAGCAGCTGCCCGACAAGGCCGCCCTGTACGCCCTCGAGACCGAGACCGCCGAGAAGTACTCGGTGCGTCGCTACGGCGCCCACGGCACCTCCCACCAGTTCGTCTCCCAGGAAATCTCCACAATGCTGGGCCGCGACGACCTCAAGCAGATCGTCTTGCACCTGGGCAACGGCGCATCCGCGTCCGCCGTCAAGAACGGCAAGCCGATCGACACCTCCATGGGCCTGACCCCCCTCGAGGGCCTCATGATGGGCACCCGCACCGGCGACATCGACCCCGCCGTCGTGTTCCACCTGCAGCGCGTCGCCGGCATGACCGTCGACGAGGTCGACACCCTCTTCAACAAGAAGTCCGGCATGAAGGGCATGACCGGCGAGTCCGACATGCGCTCCGTGTGGGAGGTCATCAACAACACCTCCGACCCCGAGGCCGCCAAGCGCGCCCGTACCGCCATGGACGTGTACATCAACCGCCTGCTGAAGTACGTGGGTTCCTACGCCGCTGAGCTCGGCGGCCTGGACGTCATCACCTTCACCGCCGGCATCGGCGAGAACGACGACGACGTGCGCCGCGAGCTGGCCGAGGCCCTCGCCCCCTTCGGCGTCAAGATCGACGTCGAGGCCAACAAGGGCCGCATCAAGGAGCCGCGCATCGTGTCCACTCCCGACTCGGCCGTCACCCTCGTCGTCTACCCGACCAACGAGGAGCTGGCGATCGCCCGCCAGGCGCTGACCTTCGCCTGATCGGTTTTTCCGCACGAGGCCGGGGTTCCCGCGTGGGGCCCCGGCCTCGGGCGTATCCAAGTCCAATATTGACTGCACGCCAACACACCGACTACCATGACAAGTGGTAACGGCGAGCAAGTCCTCGCAGAGTGCCAATCCGCGGGCCCACGAGCGCACACGTTGCGCCGTGGGTCTTTGCGTCTCTCAATGAGGAGGAACATGCTCATCGCTTATATTGACGAAGTTGGCGAAGCTGGCGCTTTTATTTCAAAGGATCACAAGAGGTTTAAAATATCCCCCGTATTCGGCTATGCCGGCTTTATTGTTCCTGAACAGCACGTCCATGCTTTATCTCGAGATGTCGCAATAACCAAGCACAAGTTCTACTCACTCCTTTGCAGCGACGGCGAGGAAGATCCCGGAAACTACGTTCCAACGTGGGAGCGTAAAGGGTCCGACCTCCTGAGCAAACACGCAATGGGACGAGCAGGACGACAAGAAGTAGTTGAGCTGCGCTCGCTTCTCGCACGAATATCGAGTAATTACGGTGGAAATCTCTTCTACTTCGTGCGCGAAAAACCCATCGGTTCTCCAGGCCAGGTATGGGGCAAGAACACCGACAACAACTGGGAAAATAAACGCGAGGAGAGAACCCTTGAATGTTTGAGCGAGGCGATCAACCGACTCTGCAGGCACGCCGAACACGAGGACCAGAACATCCTCCTCTTTCAGGACATGATCAACGAGAAGCAGCGCTTTCAGCAGGTGAGACGCAGCTATGCCCACATCTACAGTCGCATCAAGGAACACCAGGAGATGCTGCGGATCCTCGAAGCCCCAGCGTATATCGACTCGGAGCTCTCGACGAACATCCAATGTGCAGACTGGGTCGCGGCTCTCATTGGCCGCGCATGCGACTATCAGCTGGTTCTCAACAGCTCATACAGATGGGTAGCAGACAGTTTTTTCAGTGATCTCCATGGCGGTTTCACCTATGAATCCACTCTCCAGTTTCATCGGCGCAGCATCGATAACATCCACCACATCGGGATTCTCGACAGAGCTCGGCCACACCTGGATTCCCTGACCGGCATGTCTCCCGAGAATCTCTCTCGCCTCCAGCTCGTGCATGCTCGCGCAAGCATGCCTGTCTCGGGTAAACCGTCATCGTGAGCTTCAGACGGAATTTGCAACGTGCATAAGCTCTCGCCAGGCGCTGACCTTCGCCTGATCGGTTTTTCCGCCCGAGGCCGGGGTTCCCGCGTGGGGCCCCGGCCTCGGGCGTATCCTGGGTGGGTAGCGAACGAGGAGGCCCTCATGAACGACGATGTTTCGACCCTGACAGAATGGATCGCTGACTCACCGTCGACCGTGTTTTTCGGCGGCGCGGGCGTGTCCACCGAGTCGGGGATCCCCGACTTTCGCGGGGCGAACGGCTTCTACTTTCAGGAACGCGAGATTCCCCTCGAAACGGTCCTGAGCATCGACTTTTTCACCCTGCACCCCGAGGCGTACTGGGAGTGGTTCCACGAGATCTACCGTCCGGTGGAGCCCAACGGCGCGCACAGGGCACTGGCGTCTCTGGAGGCTGCGGGGCGCCTGGACGCGGTCATCACGCAGAATATCGATGGCCTCCACCAGCGGGCCGGGTCGCGCGCCGTGTGGGAGCTGCACGGGAACTGGGAGCGGCTCGTGTGCACGAGCTGCGGGGCCGTCGCGTCATTGGGGGATGCTGTCACGGTTGACCGGGATCGCGTGCCCGCGTGCCCCTCGTGTGCCTCGCAGATGCGCCCGGACATCGTCATGTACGGGGAAGGCCTCGACCAGGGCGTCATCGAAGCCGCCGTCACCGCTATTTCTCGGGCGTCCGTTCTCATCGTCGCCGGGACGTCCCTCGTGGTGTATCCGGCGGCGGGCCTCATCAACTACTTCTCCGGGGACCACCTGGTGCTCATGAACGCCACCCCGACCTCGGCCGACGCGCACGCGGATCTGATCGTCCGCGCCCCGGTCGCCCGCACGTTCGACCAGGTTATGACCGAGTTGCGCGAGGAGGGCGTCGTGTCTGCGTAAGGTTGTAATGCACGAGTTTTAGAGCACTGGTCATAGCCCACTGGCGCGAGCAACCGCTAGTATTCCTGTCTTTGCTTCTTCCATCCGGGTCCGGACCTCGGGGCTCAGGCTCTAGCTGATTGACATCGCAAGAGCGGGGCGTTCTCTGGCGAAGATACCCGAGTTGTGAACCTCGCGTACCCCGCCCCGTGAATGGGAGAAGTATAGTTTTGACTCGATCGTCAGCTTCGAACGCGTCAAGTCCTCGAAAGCTGTCGGGACCCAGCTAAATGGGCTGTCTTCAATGAGCTGGTATTCGAAGGCACGCCTCACGGCCGCCGCTACCCAGTCAGCAAATTGAACGTTTGCACTCAGCTGAGAATCAACATGTATTGTTGATTCGATAAGCCGTCGCATCTCGCCGTGGTCAGGATCAGCTGTACGGTTAAAGACATGGGCATATGAGTTCTGTACTTGAACGACCCGTTCTTTTTCGTTTTCGGTGTCCATGATAACAATCAGGTTTTCCCCGTGACGCTCTGCATACGTACAGAGCCTATTGAGAGCTTGGTGGAGACAGCCCCACTTAAACTCAAGGAGTCCCTGCTTCTGGAGCCGAGAGTCTTTCCTCACCTCTCTGTGGCAGTGCCCAGCGGTTTCTCTTCGCCATAGAAGAACAGACGTCCGCCACGGGCGCAGAGGAAACGTACGAGTTCGCGAAAACCTTCGATTGGACGCCGATAGCTGTCCCATGCCACCGGGGTGAAGATATCAGATCCTTTCCTCTCCCAGGTCCCAGCTGTCGGTTCAACCGGGATCAGGTGGGCAAAGAGTCTCCGTTTCTTCTCGGTGAAGTACTGCGACATCACTCGCACTTGATCACTCGGGATCACGAAACCCGCATATCCAAAAGCAGGTGATCCGTTGTAGTTCTTATGTGTTTTGCTAACAAAAGCTCCCGCCTCGGCAACTTCGTCGAGATAAGCAACCAGCATCTGGCCTCTTTTGGCTAGATAGACGGAAACCCACACCGCATGGGCGTGGGTTTTCGATGTGGCACTCTGAGCGCTAGCCCCGTTACCGATTCCGATACTACGCGCACCGGCTACTGCTGTCCACCAGTTCCTCAGAGTCTGCTCATGTCAGGATCAGAGCCCTCCCTCAGGCCAGCCGGATCAACGAGGGCGAGGGCGCGCGGGGCGCGAGAGATCCGCACGCTTTGGCCCCACGTGAGGGTCAGGCGGTCTGACTCCATGCCGTCGCCGAAGAGCACGAGGGATTCGGAGCCAACGACGAGGGTGAGATCCTCACCGTCGTCCAGGAGGCCCTCGGTGTGCTCGACTCCGGTGTAGGGAGAGGGCCACGCCTCGCGCACGAACCACGCGAGTGAGCGCGAGGTCGGCGCGGGCAGGTCCCCCATGTGGCGGCCACGTTTGAGGGATGCTCCCCACCCAGTCGCCCCGGTTCCGGTGGAGACGACGACCCCGGAGGAGGATTGCCGCTCGACGGTAGAGCCCACGGACAGTTCGTATCGGGCACTCTGGTGGCTCGGGTGCCCGATGAACACCTCGTTGAGGGCGGTGAGCGTGCGCGAGTCGTCGGCACTCGCGCGCACCATCGTCAGCTGATCCACCCGCAGGTCCGCGCCCGCATCGATGCAACCGAGGGCGGCGACCCCCTGGTCGGGTGTGCATCGCACGAGGACACCGGCGTTGGACTGGGGCACCGAGTTGATGCCGACGATGGTCTGGTCGCCCGCGTACTTGGAGACGTTGGCGACCAGGCCATCGGGCCCCACGACGACGATGACGTCCTCGGGGGCGAAGAGGAAACGCGACAGGCAGTCGCGCTCCACGTCGGCGCTCGCCCACCCGTCCGGGATGCCCGCCCGCACGTGGGCCAGCGCGGCCGTGTGCGCCTCGTGAGCACGTTCGACGGAGGCGAGGGTGCGCCCACGACTCTTCAGGACGAATTCGACCTGACCGCGCGTAGAGTAGCGGTCCATGAGCTCGTCGAATTCGGTGGGGCGTCGGACGATGACGGCGCGGCGACGCATGGTTACCTGCCTTCCTTCGCGTGACCGGTGAACGCCGACACGAGGTCGCTCAGTACGTCGGCGGTAATGGTGATGTTTCCGAAGGACGGCATGTTCTTGGCCATTTCTTTCAGGGCGAGGGCGCGCGCCACTTCGGGGCCGGCCTCGGCGAGGGCCTGGATGTAGGCCGCGTCGTTGGCGGTGCGTGCGCGGCCCGCGGTGTTCCAGTCAATCTCGTATGCCTTGGCCTTCTCCGTGATGCGGCGGGCTTCCGATTCGACGGCGATCGCATCGGCTGCGGCCTTTTCCTCGGCTTCGCGACGAGCGTTGTGTCCTTCCTGGTCGACGAGGTCGGCGCGCTTGCGGGCCAGGTCGAGCTTGGATTGCATCTCGTTTTCAGAGATCTGAGATTCGCGCTCGACGGCGAGTGCGCGACGCTCGTAGAGGGCGCGGTCGGCCTCGGCCTGGAGCTGCTCGAGGAGAGGGGCGCGCAGGGAGGATTCGACTCCTTCGTCCGGGCGCAGACTCAGGAGGCGTGCGTCGACGACGGCGACACCGGTGGCCCGCAGCTGCTCATCGGAGGCGAAGGCCTGGGTCAGCACGCGGCCGACCCATTCGAGGGATCCGGAAATGGCGTCGGTCAGCGTCATCTCGCCAATCGCCGAGGCCAGGGCGGAGAAAGCGATGCGGGTGACGGTTTCGTCGATCTGCCACAGGCCCTGGGCGTCCGCCCCGGCCTCGCGCGGATAGAGCCCGAAGTCATAGTGAGCGGCGGCGGCCTCGGCGTCCTCGATGTGGTAGGTGATGGCGACCTGCGCGTTGATGTTTTGCTGGTCGGAGGTCGTCGCCTGGACGAGGAAGCTGTGGGCGCGGTTGGCGGTGGGGACTTCCGCGAGCGCGCAGCGTCCGGCTCGCAGCCAGAAGGACTGGCCGACGCCGGATCGGATGGTGCGTCCGGCACGGATCTGGACGACGTGGTCGCCGACTCCGCCCTGGTAGCGGATGAGGAAAGGGTGGTGGTGAAGGGTTCCCATGATGCCTCCTTGGTTGGTGACGCATTTGTTTGTGTCAGAATGACGATAACCCCATCGGACATTTAATGTCAACTCGACGCAAATAGGGTAGAATGACACCATGACACAGCCCCTCACCGTTCCCATTGCCGTCGACATCGTCGCTCTGACGGTCATCGACCACACCCTTCACGCCCTCGTCGTGCGTCGCGGCATCGAGCCATTCAAGGACCACCTGGCCCTGCCCGGCGGCTTCCTGCGCGAGGGTGAACAAACCGAGGAGGCTGCAGAGCGCGAACTGGAGGAAGAAACCGGCATCACGCCCCCGGGCCACCTCGAACAGTTGCGCACCTACGGGCCACAGGGACGAGACCCGCGAGGACCCGTCCTCTCGGTCACCTACCTCCTCCTCGCCCCCTCATTCTCACCCACCCACGCGGGAGGCGACGCCTCGGGAGCGCTCTGGCACCCCGTCGACGCCCTCCTCACGCCCGATTCACCCCTCGGCTTCGACCACGCGAGTATCCTCGCGGACGGAGTCGAACGCGCCCGCTCCAAGATCGAATACTCCCCCCTGGCCACATCATTCTGCGGCCCCGAATTCACGATCACGCAGCTGCGCACCACGTACGAGGCCATCTGGGGGTCGGCACTCGACCCGCGCAACTTCCACCGCAAAGCAACAAAGACGGCTTCCTTCATTGAGCCGACGGGCGGTACCGTGCGCGAAGGGGCAGGTCGCCCGGCCGCTCTCTACCGCCTCGTCCCCGGCGTTGACGACACCGCCTTCGTCCTCGACCCACCCCTGCGCCGCCCGCCCGCCCCGGCCTCGTCACCACAGAGCGCGAGCGCGCCGAGTACGCAAGAATAAGCCCAGTACCAAAGGAGAACTATGAACTTCCATTCCCTCTACGATCAGGGCTTCGCGCGCGTCGCCGCCGTGACCCTGCCCGCACACCCCGCCCGCCCCTTCGAGAACGCGCGCGAGATCATCGACGCCGCCCGCGAACTCGACACACGAGGCGTCGCCATGGCCGTTTTCCCCGAACTGTGCGTCTCCGGCTACGCCATCGACGATCTCCTCCTGCAGGACGTGCTCCTCGACAACGTCGAGAAGGCCCTGACCATCATCGTCGAGGCCAGCGTCGACCTGCTCCCCCTCCTCATCGTCGGCGCACCCCTGCGCAAGGACAACGCCCTGTATAACTGCGCGGTCGCCATCCACCGCGGACGCGTCCTCGCGATCGTCCCCAAATCCCACCTGCCCAACTACCGCGAGTTCTACGAAAAGCGCCACTTCGTCACCATGCCCCCGCACGCCTGCGAACGCATCGAGGTGCCGTGGGGCGGCGTCGAAGAATTCAGCGGCGGCCCCGCGTGGGTCCCCTTCGGCCCAGTCCTCCTATCCGCCGACGACGTGCCCGGCCTGACCATCGGCATCGAAGTCTGCGAAGACATGTGGGTCCCCGTCACCCCGTCCACGGAGCTGGCGCTCGCGGGCGCGACCGTCCTGGCGAACCTGTCCGCCTCCCCGATTACCGTCGGGCGCGGCGCGGATCGCGAGCTCATGGTGCGCTCGATCTCCTCACGCTGCTGCGCGGCCTACGTGTACACGGCGGCCGGCATGGGCGAGTCCAGCACAGACCTCGCCTGGGACGGCGAAACCATGATTTACGAGGCGGGGGACCGCCTCGCGATCGGCGAGCGCTTCCAGGAGGGCGCGCACATCACGATCGCCGACGTGGACCTGGAGCGCCTGCGCACCGAGCGCAAGCGCCAGAACTCATTCACGGACAACGCGCAGCGCTACTTCGCGGGTGACGAGCGCATGGCTCCGCAGGAGGTTGAGTTCACGCTCGACCCGCCGCGCACCGACCTGGGCCTGGAGCGCTCCGTCAACCGCTTCCCCTTCGTCCCCAACGACCCGACACGCCTGGAGCAGGACTGCTACGAGGCCTACAACATTCAGGTGGCCGGCCTCGTACAGCGCCTGCGAGCGATCGGGAACCCGAAGATCGTCATCGGCGTGTCGGGCGGCTTGGATTCGACGCACGCACTGGTCGTGGCCGCCCACGCGATGGACCTGCTGGGCCGTCCGCGCACGGACATCCTGTGCTACACGCTGCCCGGTTTCGCCACGTCCGAGCGCACGAAGATGAACGCGACCCGCCTGTGCGAGTACCTGGGCACCTCCTTCGAGGAGATCGACATCCGCCCGGCGGCCACGCAGATGCTGGCCGACATCGGTCACCCCTACGGCGAGGGCGAGGCCACCTACGACGTGACCTTTGAGAATGTCCAGGCGGGCCTGCGCACCGACTACCTGTTCCGCCTGGCCAACCACCTGGGCGGCATTGTCCTGGGCACGGGCGACCTGTCCGAGCTGGCGCTGGGCTGGTGCACGTACGGCGTGGGCGACCAGATGAGCCACTACGCGGTCAACACGGGCGTGCCCAAGACCCTCATGCAGCACCTGATCCGCTGGGTCGTGGCTTCCAAGCAGTTTGATGATCGCGTCGGCGAGGTCCTCCTGTCGATCCTGCACACGGAAATCTCCCCCGAGCTGGTTCCCGCCAAGCCGGGCGAGAAAATGCAGTCCACGCAGGACAAGATCGGCCCCTACAACCTGCAGGACTTCACGCTCTACTACGTGCTGCGTCGCGGCACGCGCCCCTCGAAGATCGCGTTCCTGGCGGAGAAGGCCTGGTCGGACGCCTCGGTCGGCTCCTGGCCGGTCGGTTTCCCCGAGGAGGACAAGGTCGCGTATTCGCTCGAGGAGATCGTCAAGTGGGAGCGCCTGTTCCTGTGGCGTTTCTTCAGCCAGCAGTTCAAGCGCAGCGCCCTGCCCAACGGCCCCAAGGTCATGGCCGGCGGCTCCCTATCCCCGCGCGGGGATTGGCGCATGCCCTCGGACGTGTCGGGCGCGGATTGGGTCGCCGAACTCGACGAGGCCGTGAAGGGCCTGGTCGACTGACCTGACATTTCGCTCGGGATTCCAAGCTGTTTTCTGAGGGGCGGTGCTCACGCGAGCACCGCCCCTTGGCATACGCGCAGCGGTCACTTCCGGGCCTCATCAGGCCATACACCCCCTGCACCTCACCCTCGAAACTATGCAGGTTTTCACACGCACGGAGCTCAAAACATCTGTAAGGTTGCTTTTGGCAGTTAGGTAAGCCTAGCTTTTCCTATTTCAGCCCCAACGCAGAAAACCTCTACGGAGAAATGATGTCTCGTACGACCACCTCCCTGGCCGCCATCGCCGCCATCGCCGCCCTCGGGCTGGCCGCATGCTCTTCCGGCACCACCACTTCTTCCTCCCAGTCCTCCGCTTCGCCGAGCGAGACCACGCAGGCCACCCAGGCCTCGTCCGTGAGCATCGAAGCGAACGATGGCACGGTCGAGATCAAGCTGCCCGTCACCCGCGCAGCCTCCCTCGACAACCGCACCTTCGAGGTCCTCGCGCAGTGGGACGTTCCGCTCGTCGCGGCCCCCAAGAAGCTGATCCCCTCCACCGTCACCGCGTACAACGGCGATGACATCGCGGACGTGGGCATTCACCGCGACCCCAACCTGGAGGCCCTGGTCGCCGCCGAACCCGACCTCATCATCTCCGGTCAGCGCTTCTCCAAGTTCGACGCGCAGATCAAGGAACTCGCACCCGACGTCCCGCTCATCAACCTGGAGCCGCGCGAGGGCCAGCCCTTCGACCAGGAGCTTATCCGCGAGGTCACCGACCTGGGTGAGATCTTCGGCAAGCAGGACGAGGCGAAGAAGCTCGTCGACGACTTCAACGCCTCGATCGAGCGCGCGAAGAAGGCCTACGACGGCTCCTCGACCGTCATGGCGGTGGACGTCTCCGGCGGCAACATCGGCTACGTGGCGCCCGGCAAGGGCCGCACGTGGGGCCCGGTCTTCGACCTGCTCGGCCTGAAGCCCGCCCTTGAGGTCGAGGGTTCGACCGACTCGCACACCGGTGACGACATCTCCGTCGAGGCGATTGCCGAGGCCAACCCGGCGTGGATCTTCGTCCTCGACCGCGACGCCGCCATCACCAAGGACGGCTCGAACACCCCGGCCGAGACCGTCATCAACGACAACGCTGCGCTGCGCAACGTCGCCGCGCTGCAAAACAAGCACGTCCTGTACGCGCCCAACGACACGTACACCAACGAGTCCATCATCACCTACACGGAGATCTTCAACTCCATCGCGGACGCCTTCGAAGCGGCGAAGAAGTGACCCTCTGACACACAAGCGGGTGCCGCCCAACGGGCGGCACCCGCACCCCGTTTTCTTATGACGCACTCTCCCACCACCGCCACGCCCGCGGACGCCGCACTCGAGCGCGAGGCCGCCCCGGCCTCGTCGAAGCGCCATCCCCTGGCGCTCGCCCTGGCTACGCTCGCCGTGGCTGCGCTCCTCGTTCTATCCCTGTCGACCGGCGAGTACTCGATTCTCTCCCAGGACGACGGGTGGCAGATTTTCCTCGCCGTGCGCGTCCCGCGCACAATCGCGCTCGTCCTGTCGGGCGCCGCGATGTCGATGAGCGGCCTCGTCATGCAGCTGGTCACCCAGAACAGATTCGCCGAGCCCTCGACGACGGGCACGACCGAGTGGGCGGGTCTGGGCCTGCTCGTCATCATGATCGTGTGGCCCGGGGCCCCAATCCTGGTGCGCATGACCTGCGCGATCGTCTTCGCGTTCGTGGGCACGATGGTGTTCTTCGCGCTGCTGCGCCGCGTCTCCCTGCGCTCCTCACTGCTCGTGCCCATCATGGGCATGATGCTCGGCGCGGTCGTCTCCGCGATCTCGACGTTCCTGGCCCTCGAAACGAACACTCTGCAGAGCGTGTCGGTGTGGTTCCAAGGGTCTTTCACGTCGGTGTACGAGGGCCAGTACGAGGTCCTGTGGATCGTCGCCATCGTCGTCGCGATCGTCCTCGTCATGGCGGATCGCCTCACGGCCGTGTCCCTCGGCGAGGACATCGCCATCTCCCTCGGCGTCAACTACCACCGCATGGTCCTCATCGCGACGGGGCTCGTGGCCGTGGCCACCGGCGTCGTCACCGTGGTCGTCGGCTCCCTGCCCTTCCTGGGCCTCATCGTCCCCAACCTCGTGTCCATGTCCATGGGTGACAACCTGCGCACCAACCTCCCCTGGGTATGCCTGGCGGGCATCTCCCTCGTGACGGTCACGGACCTGCTGGCACGCACGATCATCTCGCCCTTCGAGATGCCCGTGTCGGTCATCCTGGGCGTCCTCGGAGCTTTCGTCTTCATCGCGCTCGTCCTACGCCAGGCCAGGAAGGGGGCCATCCTGTGAGCGTCCCACCCTCCACCACGCGCCCCGAGGCTGTCCCCGCTTCCCCGGCCCCGGCCTCGTCCACGCACACGGAGCGACCGACTCGGCGCACCGGCACCTTCACGTCCCCGGCCGCCCTGCGCCGCTGGTGGATCCTCTTCGGAGCCGTGTGCGCGGTCGCGATCCTCGCCTGCATCGGCCTCATCGCCTGGAAGAATCCCGCGGAGTTCGGAAGTCCAGTCTTCTGGAGGCTCGCCCGCCGGCGCGCCTTCGCTGTCCTCGCGATCGCCATTGTCGCGGTGTGCCAGGGCATGGCGACGGTCGCCTTCCAGACGGTGGCGAACAACCGCATCATCACGCCCTCGATCCTTGGTTTCGAATCCCTGTACCGGGCGATCCACACCTCGACGATCTTCTTCCTGGGCGTCGCCGGCCTCAACGCGTCGGCGACGGTTGGCAACTTCGTCGGGCAGCTCGCCCTCATGATCGCCCTGACCCTCGCGCTCTACTCGTGGCTGCTCACCTCACAGCGGGCCTCGATGCACGCGATGCTCCTCATCGGCGTCATGCTGGGCGCGGGCCTCGGCTCGATCTCCACCTTCATGCAGAGGCTGCTCACCCCCTCGGAGTTCGACGTGCTCACCGCGCGCCTCTTCGGGTCGATCGCCAACGCCCAGAAGGAGTATTTCCCGATCGCGGTACCCCTCGTCGCAGCCGCAGCCATCGCCCTCGTGTTGCTCACGCGCCAGCTCTCAGTGCTATCGCTCGGCCGCGAGACGGCCACCAACCTGGGCCTGAACCATCGCTGCACCTCGGTGCTCATCCTCGTCCTGGTGTCGATCCTCATGGCCACGTCGACTGCTCTCGTGGGTCCCATGACGTTCCTCGGGTTCCTCGTAGCGACGCTGGCCTACCAGTTCTCGGACACGCACGATCACCGATACATCTTCGCGATGTCCGTCGCACTGGGTGCCGCGATCCTGGCCAGCGCGTACTTCGTCATGAATCACGTGTTCAACACGCAGGGCGTCGTCTCCATCATCATCGAGTTCGTCGGCGGACTCGCGTTCATCGTCACTATTTTGCGGAAGGGCCGCCTGTGATCTCCATCGATTCCGTCGTCAAGCAGTACTCGCCGTCAGTGCGCATCGGCGAGGTCTCCCTCGACATCCCCACGGGCGGCATCACGGCGCTCGTGGGCCCCAACGGCGCAGGCAAGTCCACGATCCTCACCATGATCGGGCGCCTCCTCGGCATCGACGAGGGCACGATCGAGGTCGGCGGCCTCAACGTGGCCACAACGAAGTCCTCCGAGCTGGCACGCACCCTGTCGATCCTGCGCCAGGAGAACCACTTCATTTCGCGCCTCACGGTGCGCCAGCTGGTGGGTTTCGGACGCTTCCCCCACTCGAAGGGACGCCTGAGCGCGCAGGATGAGGCGATCATCGACCGCTACATCGGTTTCCTCGACCTGGAGGAGCTCGAAGGGCGCTACCTGGACCAGCTCTCGGGTGGTCAGCGTCAGCGCGCCTACGTCGCCATGGTGCTCGCCCAGGAGACGGAGTACGTCCTGCTGGACGAGCCCCTCAACAACCTGGACATCGCGCGCAGCGTCGAGATGATGCGGATGCTGGAACGCGCGGCGCGCGAGTTTTCGCGCACGATCGTCATCGTCCTGCACGACATCAACTTCGCGGCGCGTTACGCCTCGCAAATCTGCGCGCTCAAGGACGGGAGGGTCGCCTTCATGGGCACCCCGGAGGAGATCATGCGCGACGAGGTCCTCACCGACATCTTCGACACCCGCGTCACCGTCGTACCGGGCCCCAACGGCCCGCTCGCCTGCTACTTCTAAGCGGGGCTGGCTCGGGCGCGCGGCTTGGCCGCCGCTCGCCGCTGCGTTCGCGGCGACGAGGCCCGGGCCGGGTAGAATGGGCGCGCGGCCCTTCGTGAAACGGCCGTGAAACGTTTATCTTCGAGGGGTTCCCGTGCACGTCGGACTGATCGCCGCCTTCCTGATTCTCGCCGTCGCTCTCATCGCGGGCGGCCTCTACCTGTTCGCGTCAGGCCTGACCGCGCGCGCCGGCGTGTGCCGCCCTCCCCTGGGGCTGCGCCTGGCGGGCATCGAGCCCGGCTCACAGGAGTGGGAGCGCGCCCACCGCGCCGCCTGGCCCATCCTCTTCGGCGGAGGCGTCCTGGGCACCGCCCACGGCATCGCACTGGCCGCCACCACCCTCATGGACGCGCGTATCTCCGTGCCCATCGTCTTCATCATCTCTGGGTTCATCGTCGAGGCCGGCCTCTGGCTGGTCGCAAAGGGCGCCGGCAAGGCGTCGCTGACATAACCCTTCGCGGGGCGCCGACGCCCCCCGCCCGCGCGGATACGACAAACGGGCCCCGGCCTCGTGCATCACCTCACGAGGACGGGGCCCGCCGCACAGTGTCGGAGCCTCAGGCCTTGGGGCGCTAGCGGCGATCCAGCATGTACAGGGCCAGCTTCGAGGGCTCGAGCGCGCGCACGGCGTGCGGCAGACGCGTGCCGAAGTGGATGACGTCGCCGGGCTTGAGGACAACGGTGCGACCGTCGGCCTCGATCTCGAGGGCGCCCTCGAGAGTGTGGAGGATGACGGGCATCGCGGCGGTGTGCTCGCTGAGGATCTCGCCCTTGTCGAAGCTGAAGAGCACCAGGCGCACGCCCTCAGCGCGCATGACGGTGCGCGAGACCGTAGCCTCCTCGTTGATCTGGATCATCGAGGCGATGTCCTGCAGGTCCGTCATGATGGGCGTGGGGACCTCGGTGTTCGATTCGGGCGACAGGCTCATTGATTCTCCTTGGGTTTGCGCGCGACGATGGCGACGCCGCACAGGTGTCGATCATATTTCTTAAACGTGCGCGCCATCGTCGTGACGCGTTCACGCAGGTCTTTGTCCCGCGCGACGTTGCGCATGATGCGCAAGGCTCCGCGAACGCCCTCGTCCGCGATCATGCGGCCGGGCTTGAGCAGGGCCATGGGGGCCGTGCGGGTCTCTTCCACGACGAGGCCGACCTCTTCGAGCGCTCGCCTCCAGTCGGCGACCGTGAGGGGGCGGGCATTGACGTTGATGGCGCGGGCCAGCGCGTGGCGGATCTGGGTGGCGGGTTCTTCCGTGATCGCATCGGGGCGCATCGCCAGCTCGTGGATGACGTAGCGGCCGCCGGGGCGCAGGATGCGTGCGGCCTCGCTCATGATGGCTCGCTTGGCTTTCTCTCCCTGCATGGAGAGCATGGCTTCGCCGACGACGACGTCCGCGCTCTCATCCGGCAGGCCAGTCTGCGCAGCATCAGCGTTCACGCAGCGCCCCACGCCCGAGGCGATGGCGTCCACGCGCGCGGAGGCGTTCGGATCGCGCTCCACGCCGACGTAGGAGGCGGGGCCCACCCCAATAATCGCCGAGGCCGTGACGCCCAGGCCGGGCGCGAACTCCACGACGTCCGAGCCGGGCAGCACGGCACGCTTGAGCGCCCAGGTAGTCAGGGCAAGACCGCCGGGGCGCAGCACTGTCTTTCCGGCGCGTGCGAGCACCCAGTGGCCGGGCGCCTTCTCGACGGGCCGATCGGCGAAGGGAAGGGCCTCCGCCAGCGATTCACTGCGAGTTGCCATATACGCAAGTATAGCGTTATCTATTTCTTCATGCAGGGCTATACCCACAGAAAATACGCCGACGGAGTCCCGATTCGCCTCTACAGGCCGATAATCTCGGCGAAAGCTCGCTTAATCGCGTCAAGACGCTCGCGCGCCCGCTCCCAGGGCAGCGGCTCCCCGCCTGCGACCGGCAGAATCACCTCGAGGTAGCACTTGAGCTTGGGCTCGGTGCCCGAGGGGCGCGCGATGACACGGTCCCCCGCCTCGGTGAGCACGAGGACGCCGTCCGTGGGCGGCAGGCCGCGGTATCCCTGCGACAGGTCCGAAACCTCGACAACGGGAGAACCCGCCAGGACGCTCGGCGGCTGGGCACGCAGGCGCCCCATGCCGCTGGCGATCTGCTCGATCTCCTCGACGCGGAAGGTCAGCGGCGAGCTCACGTGCAAGCCGTGCAGTCGCGCCAGGCGCTCCAGCTCATCCCACACGCTGCGCCCCTGCGCCTTGAGCGCGGCCACCAGGGAGGCGGCGACAACCGACGTCGCAATGCCGTCCTTGTCGCGCACGTGGGCGGGATCGGGACAAAAGCCGATGGCCTCCTCGTAGCCGAATCCGAGCCCGGGGGCGCGGGCAATCCATTTAAAGCCCGTCAGCGTCGTGTGATGCTCGAGGCCGTGCGCCTGGGCGATACGCGCGAGCAGCCGCGAGGACACGATCGAGTTCGCGAGCGAGCCCGTCAGGCCGCGCGAGGCCAAGAACTCGCCCAGCAGCGAGCCGATCTGATCGCCACTGAGCGGACTCCACCCCGTCTCCGAGGTGGGGTCAGGCACCGCAAGCGCGCAGCGGTCCGCGTCGGGGTCGACCGCGATGATGAGGTCGGCCCCCTGCTCGCGCGCCTGCTCGATCGCCATGTCGAGGGCGCCGGCCTCTTCGGGGTTAGGGAAGGGCACGGTCGGGAAGTCCGGGTCGGGATCGGCCTGCGCCGCCACGAGGGAGACGTGAGAGAAACCGGCCTCAGACAGGACGTGCGAGGTGATCGCAGCGCCCACGCCGTGCATGGCGGTCAAGACGATGCGCAGGTCCTCGCGCGCCGATGCCTCGCCCGAGGCCAGGGCGCACGCGCAGGCCACGTATTCCTCGCGCGGATCCACGGCCTCGATAAGGTCGTCGTTCATCGGGACCTCGTCCGCGGGCGGCGCGGCCTCGATGGCCGCCGCGATCTCCGCGTCGAAGGGCGGGACGATCTGGACGCCACGCCCGTCGCCCTGCGCGACGGTGCCGCCCAGGTAGACCTTGTAGCCGTTGTCCGGGGCGGGGTTGTGGGAGGCGGTCACCATGACGCCCGCATCCGCGTCGAAGTGCAGCATCGAGAAGGAGGTCAGCGGGGTCGGGTTAGCCTGGGGCAGCGCGAGGACGCGCACGCCGGCAGCCGAAGCGACGCGGCACGCGGCCGTGGCAAACTCGGAGGACCCGTAGCGGGCGTCGCAGCCGACCACCAGCGTGGGAATGCCCGTCGCGTGGCGCTTGACGACCTCGCACAGGCCGACGGTCGCTCGGATGACGACCGCGAGGTTCATGCGGGACTCGCCCGGCCCCACGACGCCTCGCAGGCCGGCGGTGCCGAACTGGAGGGGGCCATTCATGGCCGCACCCACGCGGGCCGCTGCCTCCTCGTCGCCGCGCTGTGCGGCCTCGATGTCGGCGCTCAGGGCGCAGGCCGTCGCGGGGTCAGGGTCGTGGCTCGCCCACTGGCGGGCGCGCTCGAGCAGCTCCATCGTCTTTAGTCCTCCAGTCCTGCCAGGATGGCCGTCGTCGCGGACACTCCCAGGCGAGAGGCTCCGGCCTCGATCATGGCCACAGCCGTCTCGGCGTCACGGATACCGCCCGAGGCCTTGACCCCCAGGGCGTCACCGACTGTGGCGCGCATGAGCGCGACCGCGTGGGTCGAGGCACCGCCCGCGGGGTGGAAGCCCGTGGACGTCTTGACGAAGTCCGCGCCCGCGGCCATCGAAGCGGTGCAGGCGGCGACGATCTCGTCGTCCGTCAGAGCGGCGGACTCGATGATGACCTTGAGGATGCGCGGGGCGGGGACGACGCGACGCACGGCCGCGATCTCCTCCTCGAGCTCATGGAGGCGCGCATCCTTCACCAGCTCGATGTTGATGACCATATCGATCTCATCCGCGCCGTCGGCGACCGCCTGGGCGGCCTCGAAGGCCTTGACCTGGGGCTTGACCGCGCCCGAGGGGAAGCCAACCACGCAGGCGACCTTCAGGCCCTCGGGAACGTCCAGGGGCAGCATCGAGGGGGACACGCACACCGAGAAGGTACCGGCGGCGGCCCCCTCCTCGACGATGCGCGCCACGTCCGCCTTGGTGGCCTCGGGCTTGAGGATCGTGTGGTCGATGAGTGCGGCCACGTCACGCTTGTTCATAAAACTACTTTCTTGTCACATCACAGCTGGGCCAGGGGCAGGGCCAGCTCCATCATGGTGGTAAAGGAGGTCTGACGCGCCTGGGCGTCCGTGGCCTCGCCCGTCACCAGGGAATCCGAGACCGTGAAAATACCCACGGCCTCGACACCCGCGTGGGCGGCCGTCGCGTACAGGCCGGCGGACTCCATCTCGATCGCGAGCACGCCCATGCGCTGCCAGGCCTCGTTGAAGCACGGGTTCGCGTTGTAGAACGTGTCGGAGGAGAGGATGTTGCCCACGTGGATCGGCACGTCGGCCTCGCGGGCGCGGCGCACCACGTCCTCGATGAGACGGAAGGAGCCGATCGGCGCGTAGGAGCCGGGGATCTGGTACTGGTCCAAGAAGGCCGAGTTCGAGCAGGCGGCCTGGGCGACCACGACGTCGTAGACGTTGACGCCGGGCTGTAGGGCACCGCACGTACCCACGCGCACGAGGCGCGTGCAGCCGAACTCGTGGATCAGCTCGTGGGCGTACAGCGAGATCGACGGAATACCCATACCCGACCCCATGACGGACACCGGGGTGCCACGATAGGTGCCGGTGTATCCCAGCATGTTACGCACCGCGTTGAACTGGCGCGCGTCCTCCAGGTAGGTCTCGGCGATGAACTTCGCGCGCAGCGGGTCTCCGGGCAGGAGGATCGTCGGCGCGATGGGGGCGGTGGGATTGATATGCGGTGTCGAGCGCATGTGTCCTCCTATGGTGTCGAGGAGCCGGGGCTCCGTCGAGGCTTCTTTACCCTTGTCGCAAGGCTATGCCGTGCAATTGAAATGTGTCAATGAATGCTTTGACAAATGTTCTCATCCGCCGGGGCGTCCTCGAACGCCCCACGTGGGGTTGCCCCGCCCTGCCTCACCAGCAGAGCAAGGGCCAGGTCCTGGTCGACCACGAGGTGCGTGGCCAACCCCATGTGCAGCGCCGTGCCCAGCGCCTCCGCTTTGACTCGCCCGCCGGCAACCAGTACCCGCACGGGGCGAGCGCGCAGCTCCTCGAGCGTGATACCGACCGTCCTGCGGTCGACCGAGGCCAGGGCAACGTCGCCCTCACGCGTAAAAAACCGCGAGCAGGCATCCCCGACCGCGTCGCGCATCAGGGCGTCCACTTCCGCTTCATCGAGCTGGCCGAGGTTGAGCGAGAGAGCTTCGCGCCCCAGCGCCCCCACCGTAAAGACCGCCACGTCCACTCCGCGCCCCTCTTGCAAGACGCGCTCAATCGCCCGGTCGCGGCGCACGATCGACGCCATCGCCGTGTCCTGGAAAATCACCGGCAGCGGCAGGTAGCGCGGCTGCGCATCAAAGGCCTCGCAAAAAGAACGCATGATCTCAAAATCGTGCGTCGCCCGCTCAGAAAACGACGTCCCACCCTTGAGCTGCACAACGCGCACACCCACGCGCGGGGCGCGGGGCAGGTGGGCCGCGAGCGCACTCATCGTGCGCCCCCAGGAAATCCCCACGCTCATGCCGTCGCGCACGAGCTGAGTCACCACATCCGCACCAACGCGGCCGACCTGCTCGATAGCCTCCCCCTCGGTCATATCGCGGCCGTGGGCGACGCGCACGCTCGCAAGGCCGAAGCGCTGCTCCAAGCGCAGGGCGATCTCCGAAGCGTCCTCGCGCGGATCGTGGATCTCGATGGTCACGAAGCCGCGCTCGCGGCCGCGGGCGAGGAGCTTGGCGACCGTGGGGCGCGACAGGCCCATGCGGGTGGCGACCTCGGCCTGGCTGAGGCCCTGCTGGTAGTAGAGCTTGACCGCCTCGATCGACTGTTCGTCGCGCCTCTCCACGATTCCTCCTCCCCGTGCGCTCCCGGCTGGTTGCCTTTAGGACACCGTCTCCAGGACGACGCTGCGCGGCTCGAGGGTGACCCCATCAGCGATCTCGATGGCGCCGGAGAGGGACTCCAGCGCACGCTCGATGCGCCACTCGTCGTCGGTGTGGAGCGTGAGCAGGGGCTGGCCTGCCACGACGCGTTCGCCCGGCTTGGCGTGGATCTCAACACCGGCGCCCGCCTGCACGGGATCCTCCTTGACGGCGCGACCAGCGCCCAGCCTCCACGAGGCCACGCCCACGGACAGGGCGTCCATGCCGACCACGGTTCCCCCTACCTCGGCGAGGACCTGGTGGGTGTGCGCGGCGCGAGGCAGCGGCGCGTCCGGGTCTCCGCCCTGCTCGCGAATCATCGCGCGCCAGCGGTCCATCGCGCGCCCGTCCGCCAGGGCGGCCTCCACGTCGGCGTCGCGCACCCCCGCGAGGTCGAGCATGTTGCGCGCGAGCTCGCACGTCAGCTCGACGACGTCGGAGGGGCCACCGCCAGCCAGGACCTCGACGGATTCCTCCACCTCGAGGGCGTTGCCGATCTTTCGTCCCAGCGGCACGGACATGTCGGTGAGGAGGGCGCGCGTGGCCACTCCCGCGTCGCGTCCAAGGTCGACCATCGTGCGGGCGAGTTCGCGCGCGGCGTCCAGGTCCTTCATGAAGGCTCCCGACCCGACCTTGACATCCAAGACGAGGGCTCCCGTGCCTTCGGCGATCTTCTTGCTCATGATGGAGCTGGCGATCAGCGCGACCGACTCGACGGTCGAGGTGATATCACGCAGAGCGTAGAGCTTCTTGTCTGCGGGTGCCAGGCCCGAGCCCGCTGCGCAGATGACCGCGCCGCAGCCCTGCCCCAGCTGGGTCATGATTTCGTCGTTGCTCAGCTGCGCGCGCCACCCGGGGATCGCCTCGAGCTTATCGAGGGTGCCGCCCGTGTGCCCCAGGCCTCGGCCCGACAGCTGCGGGACAGCCACGCCGAAGCACGCGACCAGCGGCGCCAGGGGCAGCGTGATCTTATCGCCCACGCCGCCCGTGGAATGCTTGTCGGCCGTCGGCTTACCGATGCCGGAAAAATCCATGCGCGCGCCCGAGCGGATCATCGCGTCCGTCCAGCGGGCGATCTCGCCCCGGTCCATACCGCGCAGGAAGATCGCCATCGCCAGGGCTGCCATCTGCTCGTCCTTGATGACGCCCTTCGTATAGGCGTCGATCGTCCAGTCGATCTGGTCGGGGCTCAGCACTCCCCCATCGCGCTTGACGCGGATGATGTCAACGGCATCAAAGAGAGCCATCGTGTCCTTCTTTCTCGTCCGACGAGGCCGGGGTGGCCCCGGCGACGGACGACAAGTCATGGGGTCCGAACGCGCCGGGCAGCACCTCGTTCATGGGGGCGACGCCGTCAGGCATGAGGACCAGGCAGGAGGGCCCGCCGTGCTCGTAGATGAGCTGTCGACAGCGCCCGCATGGGGCCACCGGCTCCTCGTTGCCGTTAACGGCGACGACCGCGACGAGCCTGTTACCGCCGGAACGGATAAGGTCTGAGACCATGCCACACTCGGCGCACAGGGTCACGCCGTATCCGGCGTTTTCGACGTTACAGCCACTGACGAGCCAGCCGTCGGCCGTCAGGCCGGCGGCGCCAACGGGGAAGTTCGAGTAGGGGCAATACGCGTGCTTCATCGCGTCGATGGCCTCGGCCAGCAGGGCATCCCAGTCAATTTCTGTTGGTTCCATGCGGGTTCTCACTTCACGTAGGGAATGTTTTCAGCAGCCGGTGCGCGCGACTTGCCGACGAATCCCGCGACGGCCACGATCGTGACCACGTAGGGGATCATCGACACGAGGTCTGCGGGGATCGCGGGCTCAATGTTAGGCAGCATGCGCGCCAGGGCCTGCGCGAAACCGAACATGACGGCCGCACCCATGGCACCCAGCGGGTTCCACTTGCCCAGGATCATCGCGGCCAGGGCGATGTAGCCGTTGCCCGCGGAAATGTTATCCGTGAACGCCAAGCCGGAACCGATCGTGAAGAACGCGCCGCCCAAGCCCGCGAACGACGAGCCGAGGATCGTGTTGAGGGTGCGCGTGCGCCCCACGTTGATGCCGACAGTATCGGCGGCGCGTGGGTGCTCACCACAGGCCCGCAGACGCAGACCCCAGCGCGAACGGAACAGGAAAAACGCCAGGGCGATGACGGCCGCGTACATCAGGTACACGAGGATCGACTGGTTGAATAGGACCGGGCCGACGACCGGGATCTCCGAAAGCACGGGGATCTTGATGTCGGACAGCGAGAACTGGTTGGTGTTCAGGCTCTCCGGGGCGTTCTTCATGATCGTCCCGTAGAAGAACGTCGTCAGGCCCAGCGCCAGGACGTTCAGGACGACGCCGACGATGATCTGGTCGACCCCGTACTTGACGGAGAAGAGCGCCAGCAGGGACCCCAGGGCCGCGCCCGCAAGGGGAGCAGCAACGAGGCCCGCGTATGGGGTCTGGAAATACGAGGCCGCCATCACGCCCGCAAACGCGCCGACGAGCAGATCTCCCTCAATCGCGATATTAACGACGCCGACGCGCTCCGAAACGACACCCGAGAGGGAACCGAAGATGAGCGGCGTCGAAATCGCCACGGTGGACACGAGGGTCGAGGTCAGGGTGACGACGCCCGTCGATCCGGAGCCCGCATAGAACAGGAATCCCAGGATCGTCGACAACCCGACGACGGCCATCCCGCCAACGCGCGCCCACGCGGGCTGGGCCTCGCGCCGCACGGTTGCGGCAATCGTCCATGCGGTAATCGTGATCGTCATGACGGCGAGCACCCACACGATGGGAGCACCCGCGGTGACGATGTCGGGAATCGCATAGGACTGCGACTTGTCGTACAGGCGCAGCGTCATGTCGCCTCGGGCAGCCGCCGCGAAAACGACGAGCAGCACGCAGGCCGCCACGTAGATGCCAGGCAGCTTCCAGGAGCGCTTCGCCTCAACCTGCGTGACCATGGTGGACTCACTTGTGCTCATCAGTGTTCCCCTTTCGCGTCTGCGCGGCCAGCACGCGCACATCAGGCAGACGGAACAGCCAGCGCACGAGCGCCGGCGCTGCAATCAGGAGGACGATCACCGACTGCAGAATAAGGATCATGTCGATCGGCACGCCCTTGGCCTGCATCGTGTAACCGCCCGCTTTGAAAGCACCAAAGAGGAGGCCCGCACCGAATGTTCCCCACGTCTTGTTGCGCCCCAGCAGGGCCACCGTGATCGCGTCGAAGCCGATCGAACCGGCCACATCGCGCGAGACGTACCCGATGGTTCCCAAGGCCTCGTTCGCGCCAGCCAAGCCGAGGAACGCGCCCGAGAGAACCATCGTGATCGCCGTGATGCGCTCGACCGAGATGCCGGCCGTGCGGGCGGCAGCAGCGTTCGCGCCGACCGCGCGAATCTGGAATCCCAGCGTCGAGCGCTCGATCAGCCACCAGAAGAACGCGAGCGCGACCAGGGCGACGATGAAACCGACATGCAGCTTGAAGGGCGCGGGGAGCAGGCGCGTGAGAGCCGCACTGTCCGCGACTTTCGGCGTCACCGGCTGGTTCGAACCGGGCACCTGCCACGCCTTCTGCGTGAGCGTGTACCCCAGACCCAGCGTCGCGATCGAGTTGAGCATGATCGTCACGATCACCTCGTTCGCGCCCGTCTTCGCCTTCAGCACGCCCGCGATGCCACCGTAAAGTCCGCCCGCGACGACCGCGACGAGGAGCGCCACCAGCGTGTGGAGGACCGGCGGCAGGTTCACCGCGAAGCCCACCCACACGGCCGCGAGCGCTCCGACGATGATCTGGCCCTTACCGCCGATGTTGAACAGCCCCGCCCTGAAGCCAAGCGCCAGGCCCAAGCCCGAAACAATCAGCGGGATCGAATAGAACAGGGAGTCCGTCAGAGGCTTGATCTGGCGGACGAAGGTCGCCGCGTTGGGGTCGATGATTGACCCGCGGAACATCGCGTAGTAGGCGTCCACCACGGACGCCCCCGACAACGCGATGAGGACCGCACCGATCACAAACGCAATAAGGACGGCCAGGACCGAGACAAACCACTGCGAGCCGAAAACCCGGGTGACAATGCCCGGCCCGTTACTCGTGCGCGCGCTCATTGTTCCTCCTTCCTCTGCGCCTCGGTTTCCTGCGCGGAACCCGAGGAGGCGGCCACGGCCTCGTCCAAGGGGACACCCGCCATCATCAGGCCGAGGACGTCACGGCCCGTGTCAGCCGGGACGATGCCCACGATGCGGCCGCGATACATGACGGCGATACGGTCCGCCAGAGAGACAACCTCGTCGAGCTCCGACGAAATAAGCAGGACCGCGCAGCCCTGGTCCCGTACGTCCACGATCCGGCGGTGAATGAACTCAATCGAACCGACATCCACGCCGCGCGTTGGCTGGTTGGCGACGAGCAGCGTCAGGTCGCGCGACATCTCGCGGGCGACGACCACTTTTTGTTGATTGCCTCCCGACAGGGAGGACACGGGGTCCTCAATCGAGGTCAGGCGGATGTCGTACTCCGCTTCCTTGTCGCGGGCGTTGCGCGCAATCGCGCCGCGCTTGAGGGAGCCCGCAGCCGAGAAGGACGATGAGCGGAACTGGTCCAGCACCAGGTTATCCGCGATCGAAAACGAAGCGATGATGCCATCCGTCGAGCGATCCTCGGGGATAAAACCGACTCCCGCGTCCAGGGACTGACGTGGCTTCGCACGCGTAATGTCCGCATTCTCGAGGCGGATCACGCCGCTGTCGGGGCTGCGCAGGCCCAGGATCACCTCCGCCAGCTCCGTCTGCCCGTTACCCTGCACGCCGGCGACCGCCAGGATCTCACCGCGCGGAACGTCGAAGGACACGTGGTCAAGAAGCGGCACACCGCCCGCACCGATCAGGGACACGTCCTCGAAGGCTAGGCCACCGCCCGCGGGACGCGCGGGATCCTTCACCACGCGCATGAGCACCTCGCGCCCCACCATCTGCGTGGCCAACGAGGCCTCGGAATCGCTCGGGGACGCGTGCCCCACGACACGGCCGCGGCGAATGACCGTGATCTCGTCGGCCACGGCGCGCACCTCGCGCAGCTTGTGCGTGATGAACACGATCGAGGTCCCCGCATCGGCGAGCTGACGCATGATCGTCATCAGTTCATCCGTCTCCTGAGGGGTCAGCACGGCCGTCGGCTCATCGAGGATGAGAACCTTCGCCTGACGCGACAGGGCTTTGACGATCTCCACCCGCTGCTGCGCACCCACCGGCAGATCCTCGATGAGAGCATCGGGGTCCAGGTCGAAGCCGAAACGCGCCGACACCTCGCGCACCGTGCGCCGGGCGCGCTCTCGGCTGATAATCCCCGCCGGGCCGGTCGGCTCGAAACCCAGGGCAATCGACTCCGCGACCGTGAAAACAGGGATCAGCATGAAGTGCTGGTGCACCATGCCGATACCCGCCGCGACCGCGTCGCCCGGCCCCTTGAACGTCACGGGCTCGCCGTCGATGAGAATCTCACCCTCATCGGGTGCGTGCATGCCGTACAAGACGTTCATGAGCGTGGACTTGCCCGCGCCATTCTCTCCGAGCAGGGCGTGAATATGCCCCTCCTCGATCGTTAAATCAATCGAGTCATTGGCGATGAGGGGACCAAACCTCTTCGTGATCCCCCGCAGCTCTAATTTCATTCCTTCGACCTTCCCCATCTGGTGGGCGCACCCCGCCCCGATGCCCGTGTGGGGCCGACAGCGTCACCGCCGCCAGCCCCACACGCATCGCATCACTTCGGGGCGTTCTGCGATTCGATGACGAGCTTGCCGGACTTGATGTCGTCCGTGAGCTTGCTCAGATCCGCCTTCAGCTCGGCGGACACCTTGTCATCGAAATCGTGGAACGGAGCGATCGAGACACCACCGTTAGCCAGGGTGCCCACGTACGGGGTCGCGCTGAACTTACCGTTCACGGAATCCTGAATCGCCTGCTCGACCGAGGCGCCGATCTCCTTCATGACCGAGGTCAGCATGATCGAGGAGTAGTCGGGGTTCGCCTCGTACCAGTCGGAGTCAACGCCGATGATCCATGTGTTTCCATCCGCCTTGGCGGCTGCAGCAGCACCCAAGCCGACCGGGCCCGCGACGGGCATGATGATGTCCGCGCCCTGGGAGATGAACTGCTGCGCCTGCTCCTTGCCCAGCGTCTGATCGTCGAAGGACTGCGTGAAGGAACCGTTCTGCGAAGCCTTGTCCCAGCCGAGCAGCTGGACGCTCGTCCCCTTGGCCTTGTTGTAGGCCGCAACACCGTCGGCGAAGCCGTCCATGAACACCGTCACCGAGGGGATCTGGATGCCACCGAAGGTCGCGACCTTGCCGGTCTTGGTCATGCCGGCGGCTACGTAGCCCGCCAGGTAGGCGGCCTCGGCCGTGTTGAAGAGCAGTGGGCGCGCGTTCTCCACCGTCACCGTGTTGTTGTTGCCGTCGTTGAAGCTGGAGTCGACGAGGGCGTAGTGCAGGTCCTTGTTCTCGTCCGCAGAGGCGTGGATGGCTTTCTCCAGGTTGAAACCGACGCCGATGATCAGGTTGCAGCCGTCAGAGACCATGGACTCCACGTTCGGGTTAAAGTCGGCGTCCGAGTTGGACTCGGCCGTGTTGATCTGGATACCGAGGCTGGACTGGGAGCTCTTGAGGCCGTCATAGGCGGACTCGTTGAATGACTTATCGTCCCAGCCGCCGGCGTCCGAGACCGCGCAGGCCTTGAACGAGCTGGCGTCCTTCGTCCCCGTGGACTGGCTGGTGGTGGCCCCTCCGCCGCCACCACAGCCAGCCAAGGCGAGGGTTGCGACTCCCGCCGCAGCGAGGAGCTTCGTGAGGTGCTTCATGAGTGTTTTCCTCCGTTAATGTGGATTCTTCCTTGAACCGGTGGCGGCGCGAGCCGCGGATCGTGTCCGCGCAGCCATTGTGCGAACATTTGTCATGATCGACTTTTACGTCTGATCCGAGTGTCTCGCGCCGCCTCCGCGCCTGTCAAGGGCTACTTGTTCTCGCTTTGGTAACGATTGGCGCGGCGACGGGCGACCAGCCCGGCAACACCGATCGCACCGACAAACAAGACTCCGACCAGGCCCTCTGCATCCGCGCCCGTGCGGGCCAGGGAGCTCTTGGGAGCCTTCGTGTTCTTGTGCTGCGTCGGAGCTGGCGCCTGGCTGCCGGACTGGGAACCATTCGCAGCATCGGCCGAGGGGCTCGGGGCGGGCGCCGATGTACCAGCACAGGTCACGGGGAGCGTCAGGCCATCCCCGGCCTCGACGACCGTCGCGAAATCGGTGGCAACCGTGACGGGCACGTTCACGACCTCGCCGGCCGCCGTCCCCGAGTGCGCGCCCAGGTAGGCGTTGAAGGAGTCGCGGTCCAGGTTTCCGTTCGTCGTGGCCGCTCCCCCGCGGGTGAGGGCCTCGAAGGAGTCACCACCGGCGAGCAGGAAGGTCACGGACCCGACCGTGTACGTCGCGTCGGCCTTCAGCGGCTCACCGTTGATCGTCACCGACGTAATGCGCTCCCCGTAGGGCTTTGCCGGATCGTAGGTGTAGCGTACGTTCGAGGACAGGCTTAGCTTGAGCATGGGCCGAGAGTTCTGCGAGTTCAGGTCCGTCTTCCACTGCTGCTCGAGTGCGTCCTTGACGTCCGATCCCTTGAGCGTCACGTACCCCAGCTCGTTGGAGAAGGGCTCGACCTCGTAGGTCTGCGCGTAGATGATCGTCCCATCCTCGTTCAGCACCAGGTCGGCGCGCAGGCCGCCCGCGTTAATCATGCCGATGTCGACGCTCTTTCCGTCCGGGGTGAGGATGGTTTCACGCAGGGAGTCGGCGACCAGGTCGCCCAGGGAGGATTCGATGCCTCGGTTCGATCCGGGATCCGTGGCCCCCTCGGGCGTCGTGAAGACTCCGCGCCTGAAGGGCTCCGTGTACCCGGTGACGACGACGCGCTTGCCGACTTCCTTCGAGTCGGCCTCGGCCTTATCGACAATCGCCTGGGTGCCCGGGTCCGCGCCGCACTGGGCGACCTCGGCGGCCGGGATGAGGATCGAGTCGGCGCTGGTGACCTGGCGCGTCGCAGGGTCGATCGTCAGACGGATGAGGCCCAGGTTGTCCGTGTAGGAACCCGATGCAATGCCCGCCAGGCGCGGGTTCGCGGAGTTGAAGGCCTCGACCGAGTTGACGTGGTCGAACTCGTAGGGCACGTGCGTGTCCCCACCCATGAGACCGTCGACGTCCTTGCCGACCTTCGTGTAGTTGTTCTTCACGTCGTCGTCCAGCATGGCGATGACGACGTCGGCCCTGCCGCTCGTCTTCAGCTCGGCTACCAGGGAGTTAATGCGCGCAATCGGGTCCGTGAAGGTCAGGCCCGCCGTCGTTCCGGGGCTGAGCTTGTAGGGCACGTCCTGCGCGATTGCCCCGATGACCGCCACCTTCATGCCCGAGGGCGAGGTCCACACCTTGTAGTCCCCCAGGTAGGGGGTGCCGTCACCGTAGGTGCCCATGCCCTCGATGTTGGCCCCCAGGTAGGGGAAGGTCGCCTGCACGAACTCACTCGGGTTGGATCCGTCGACACGCTGCTTGAAGACGGCCTGTCCCATGTCCAGCTCGTGGTTGCCGATCGTCGAGGCCAGGGGATCCATCGTGTTGAGCGCCGCGATGGTCGGGTTGTCCTTGAGCGCCCCAGAAATGTAGGGGGACGCGCCGATATTGTCGCCCAGCAGCGTGAACGAGGAGTTGGGGTTCGTCGCTCGCGCCTTCTTCAGATAGCAGTTCATCGCGGGCAGCCCGGCCTCGCGCACGACGCCCTTCTTAGCGACCTGCTGGATGTGTCCGTGCACGTCCGTGAGGGTATAGATGTCCAGGGTGATCGGCGCGGCCGCGTCCTGTGAGGCCTCGTCCTGCCCGGCCGCGAGCGCTGCGGCTGGCAGGGACGCCAGGGAGAGGGCGGCCGCCGAGGCGAGCGCGAGTCGAGTCCATGGTCTGTACATGGGTGTGTTCCTTTCACCGGGGCGGCGCCGGAGCTGGGTCCTCTCCACCGCTCGGGGTGAGCCCGATGAGCTCGGGGTTGTGATCCGAGGAGCGGTAGGGGTTGTTGGCCTCGACGGCCAAGTGAGCGTTCATGCCGGCCCGCGAGTATTCGAAGGCGATGGATTCTTGGGCGTTGACAGCCCAGCTGGTCACCCCCGCGAGAAGGGGCTTGGCAGCGGCATTCGCGAAGACGTGGTCGAGCGATCCCGAGCGCCCCGAGTAGACGTAGGAAGCCTCCCCCGCGCCGGACACGTGCGCCCAACCCGCGGTTTCGAGGGCCTCGACGAGGCGCGCAAGGGACGCGTCGCGGTCCGTACCCACGCCCACCGCCACCGGGTTTTCAATCTCCTCCAGGGCGACCACGTCGGCCCCCAAGGCGTTGATCGCCGAGACCATCTTGGCCTCCTGGTTCCCGAAGGCCTCGCGCGAGAATGCGCCGCGCACCTTGCACTTCTTCGCCGTCACGAAGGCACCCGTACGGTCGGGGTAGCCCTTGCATCCGGCCTCGTCGACGCCCAGGTCGGAGAAGTAGTTGAGGACATTGAAGGTCGCCACGCGCGTGTCGCCTCCGACCGTGGGGACGCTCGGACGCTGCCCCGTAATGGTGACGGGCGAGCGGTCCGGATGCCCGGCGACCATCAACGTGGGTTGGAAAACGAAGGACCCGTGCCTGGGTTCGAGGACAACCGGCCCCGCGAAGGACACGTGGTAGCCAACGCGTGCGGGCGAGCCGTTCGCCAGGTAGGCGTAGGCACCCTCAGTGGCGGCCCCCTTCAGCAGGTTCGTGTTCGTGCCATCATCGAGGGCGATGACGCGCGCGGCATTGGCCGCCTCGTAGTCGCGGGCCGCCTGCCCGGGAGCGACCACGTCGGTGGCCGAGCGCAACGGGTTCTCACCTGGGGTGAGGGCGAGGGTGCCGTATTGGTTCGTCTGTTAGTTGTCGGTGATGGTCCACGTGCCCTGGGGAGCGAGGAGCATCGACTCGTAGGGCTCCGCCTGATCGGGGGTGGGGACGCCGGTGACCGGCGTAGGGGTCACAGCCTGGCAGCCCTCTACGTTATTCACGGAGGTCGCCGCCAGCTGGGTGAGGCTCTGGGGATTTCCCTTCGCGGTCGTCGCCGGGAACTCGCCGACATTTCCGGTGACACGCACGCACGTTCCGACCGCTGGAACCTGGCCGTTCTTCCCCGCGTAGACAAACAGAGCGTCCGAACTAGCGCGTCCCTCATCCCACACGCCGCCCGACCCGGGGGTCTGGATCGTGTAGCCGTCCAACGTCGCACCCAAAGAGGACTCGGCAGCCGGGTACGCGGCGGTCACAACGCCAAGCGTCGTCACGGTGGCCCCCACCATCGCGGAATCATCCCCCGCGCCCACGGCCTGAATATCCGGGATCGGCATATCGGCGAGGCCTGGGCGCTCCTCGCCCGACTGCGCGGCATCCACGTGGGCGGACTGGGCGGAATCCGACCGGTCCCCATCGACCGCTCAAGCGCCGGGCACAAGCCCCATCGCGGACAGCGCGAGCGCGCCGAGTACAGCTAGTGATCGTGTCCCGCACTTCATCGGGATGTCCTCTCAACCTCACCTCACCGTAAGGGGCCGACGAGCCCCGTACCGCAGGCGTCTTTACCAACGGCAACACGAGTTATGACAAGTGTAAGCGCGTGCACACGTGTGCGGAAGACATTGAGAATACTCCCGAAAATACAAGGCATTGCCGGGTGAGGGTGCACCGGACAGCGAAAAGCGACCCCGACCTCGTCAAACTTAGCCAGGTCCCGCGCACGTTAACCCGTTAGCATGCGCGCAAATCCTTCGATATGCATATGGGCCCTTTGATGCGCACCCAAACCCCTTCATATGCGTGTGGGCGGCGTCGCCCACACGCATATCATCGGGTTAACGTGCGGGTTATCAACCCCACGTGCATATCATCGGGTTAACGTGCGAGAGAGAAGGCCCACGCGCGGCGCACCCCGGCCTCGTACCGAGAAGATCGCGAGTCAGGACGCCGAGTACGGGGAGACGACCACCTGGGCGCGCTGCAGATCCTTTACCTCCGAGTATCCCGTCGAGGCCATGGTCCGCTTGAGCGCTCCGATGAAGTTCAGCGAACCATCCGCGCGCGTCGACGGACCATAGAGGATCTGCTCGAGCGTGCCCGTCGTACCCACGTGGACGCGCTGGCCGCGCGGCATATCCGGGTGCGTCGCCTCCGACCCCCAGTGCCAGCCGCGCCCGGGAGCCTCCTCCGCGCGGGCGATCGCGGCGCCGAGCATGACGGCGTCCGCGCCGCACGCAATCGCGCGCGACAGGTCACCGGAGCGGCCAATGCCGCCGTCCGCGATGACGTGCACGTAGCGGCCGCCGGACTCGTCCATATAGTCGCGCCGGGCTGCCGCCACATCCGCGATCGCTGTCGCCATGGGCGCATGCACGCCCAAGGACCGGCGCGTCGAGTGCGCCGCACCCCCGCCAAAACCGACGAGGACGCCCGCCGCGCCCGTACGCATCAGGTGCAGGGCCGCCGCGTCCGTGCACACGCCACCAACGATGACGGGGACATCCAACTCGTAGATGAAACGCTTAAGGTTGAGAGGCTCGCTGCGCGAGGACACGTGCTCGGCGGACACCGTCGAGCCGCGAATGATGAACAGGTCGACGCCCGCATCCACAACCGCGCGCCAGTACTTCTGCACGCGCTGAGGCGAGAGCTTGCCGGCCACGACCACGCCGGCTTCGCGCAGCTGCTTGAGGCGCGCGGTGATCAGCGACGGCTTGATCGGCTCGGAGTAGATGCGCTGGAGGGACGCGATCGACTCCTCCTCGCCCAGGTGAGCGATGTGGTCGAGGATCGGCGTCGGGTCCTCGTAGCGGGTCCACAGGCCATCCAGGTCGAGCACGCCGATACCACCGAGGCGACCGAAGGCGATCGCCGTCTCCGGGCTCATCACCGAGTCCATCGGGGCCGCCATCACGGGAATATCGACGTGGTAGGCGTCGATCTGCCAGCCCACGTTGACGTCCTCGGGATCCCGGGTGCGCCGCGCGGGCACGAGGGCGATATCGTCCAGCGTGTAGGCGCGGCGCCCGCGCTTGCCACGACCGATTTCCACTTCGTCGCTCATGACCCGATTCTACTGCCTCGAGGACGCTTCCACTGCCTCCGGGACGCAGATGTGCCCGCCCTCTGCCATAAACCATCTTGTCAATCTCACCTAGCGCAGCAAAGGGCGCACCTAACTTCGACGAACCGAGAGACACGCATGCCTGTCACATCAGAATCGGCGCGCCTTAGCGACAAACCAGAGCCCAAGCGTAGGCTGCATATCAGGCAATAACAAGGCAGGAAGCTCTGCCTCTATGGACAAGTTTCACACACTTTCGCGCACACATTGGAGACGTTTTCAGCATGGGACACAACCAGGGAACCACACCGCCCCACCCAAAGAACCACGAGTTTCACTCGAATAGTGAAGTCGCCAAAGAAGCGCTCAAATCACTAAAAACACAAACTGAAGCACTAAATAATTTATGCACATACCTACTTGCGATCTGTGCACTCATCTCCCTCAAAGATGGACTATTTTCAGAATTCCCACCATCATTCACCTATTACTATTCCGAAACCATAGCGGCCACAACTTTCACTTTCATATCCATTTTGATAAGGAAGCAGCACATTCAGCGAAAAATAGATATAGGAATCAAACAAAACATCAAATCACTATTTCCAAATAAGGATATATCAAATTCACCATCGTCAAAGAGTCACAAAAATCCCATCCTGAGCATCCAAGGAAAATACATGTACAAGAAGGGAAGGATAAAACCCCTCACAGACAAACACGGACTCACAACCCCTATCAAACAACTCACAACCCTTATCGAACATTACGGAACTCAAGCCACACTACTAACAAGCTTCATATCCATCATGATAGCGGGAAGCAACTACTCTACACTCAAGCTAGCATCTGGAATTATTCTTATTGCAGTACCTTTACACTATTGCATTGCGGTATGCACATTAATTACCAAATCAAATCGCCGATTAGTGAATTACATACTGAGACAATCTAAAGGATAGGAATCATCACCAATGCGACTCCGAGACGCAGATGTGCCCACCCTCTGCCACACTGGAGTCACCGGCAAGACTAGGAGCAATCATGAGCTGGATCGACGACCCGTGGATGGGTTTTGACACCGAGACG
>ERZ772960.300-NODE-300-length-47487-cov-3.829630_pt1 | contig 47487 bp, 34 predicted proteins | sample MGYA00580678_ERZ772960 | MGnify/ENA primary metagenome ERZ772960 (study PRJEB29015, sample SAMEA2737930) | human oral metagenome | biome: human oral; feature: human-associated habitat; material: dental | place: China | collected 2059 ...
TTATGAGGATCTGTTACAAGGAGGATTTTCGATGAGAAAACATAGATTGTTTTCACTCGGTGTGCTTGCCGCATTTTTTGCTGCAAGTATCTTTATAACGGCATGCGGCGGACTGAATGATCCGCAAAAACCGCAGAATCCAGCTAATCAGGACAATACAAAGCCTGCAGCACAGCAGATGGTCGCGGCCGATGTATTTCCAAAAGCTCCTGATGGAACCACGTATTCGGGTTATAAAATTACATGGACTGATGCGCAGGGGAAGGAGCAGACAAAAACAGTTACCGTGGACGATATAAAAAATGGTATCGTACTGACCGGCGGTGTAAAAGAAGGCACAAAGCCGAAAGTAACCCCGTTAGTAAAAAATGCCGACGGTACCGAAACGGAAAAACCTGATGCAACACAGGAAGTAAATCCATCCTCCAGTACGGACTGGAAGCTCTATATCCAAGCAGGCATTGATGAACTGAGCAGGGAAAAACCGGATTATGATGCCGCACTCGCATGGTTTAAAGATGCCTACGGCGCTGAAAAGAATAACACCACTAAGGCATATTACGTAGTAGTACAGCTGGCATCAATCAGCGTGAAACAGGAAACCGTCGATTTTATGCAGAACAAAATGGGCTTTGCAACCTATCCGAAAAAGCTCAATGCGTTGGTAAACCTCGACTGGTTCAAAGAACAAACCTACAAGACACGAAGTTGGACTAATGCATGCACGTATCTCTTTCTCGAAAAGACCGATGGATATTACTACCGTGTAAGCGGACATATTGCCTCAAGCCCTGACACCGCTAAAGTAAGCATTCAGCTTTCACAAAATAGAGATATCTATGAACGAGGAACATTCGCAGGGCTCAATGGTAAGTGGGGAGAGCTTGGATACGATGAAGCATGGAAAAAGATCGACAGTATGCCCATAGCAGATAGAAAACGCTGGTATGACTATAATGGACCGGATCAATTACCGCATACGGGAGAATATTTTATTGTAGACAGCTTTGACGAAAACGGTAACTACATGGTGTGGAATTCTCCGTACATCGAGTCTATGCAAGGAGCTGCAGTAGCAAAACGGTATGATCGAGAAATCGAGGGGAATATATCATATTACTATGATGCACAAGGATCTCTCTATGCCCCGGAACTAAAGCCCGCAGCAGACTGGTATAAAGAACTTAATCCGCTCTTGCAAATTCCTGCGTATATTATTGAACACAGCGACAGTACAAATGTTGATCAGCTCATCGATGAACTGTATGGTATTCTGTTCGGTAAAGAATTTACCAATGCGTCTACTGTTTTAAACAGCCTTGATGCAACTAAGTCGGTTACCATCGACAAGCAGCTCATCGAGGTGCTGCACATGGATGATGGTATCTTCGATGTCGGTACCGATGTTGAATTGCAAAAAGACCAGCTTTTAGGCATCATCGGCGGACTGACGGTTACGAAGGGAGCTATTGAGCTGTTGCAGTCGTACTCATTCAATACCGACCTTAACATCCTCAAGTGGAACTGGGAAAAAGAAGATGAAATCCTAAAGAACCTTGGCAGCTATAACCAAAAGCAGGATCCCTTTAATAACGACTTTCTGAAAGGTAGAAGTCAGCAAAAAATCATTGATGCAAAGAATAATATCGTAAAAGGCGCTGACTTGCTGTTGGCTGCATACAAGAGCTTGACCGATTCGGAAACCCTTCCGGCTAAAGCAAAAGAAGAACTTGTAAAGAATACAGCCTTTATACAGGCAATGGTAAAAGAAATCCGGGATGCAGTAGCAGAAGGACGCAAAGCGAATATCTTAATTGGAGAAAACAATCCGCTTGCTAAACCGCCCGTATACCCTGAACCACTGCCGGGAGAGCCCCACCCAGCACCAGTCTACCTGACTAAGTTTGAAATCGATATGGGCAAGGTCTTTACCTATGAATACTTCAAACTGTCCAATCTCTTTGAAATGGATGGTTCAAAACCGAAGATTTATGATGCAAACGGCAGCGTCCCGTATATGAATCTTACGCTCAAAAGATTTATGGATGATTTTGTAACGGTAAAATTTAATAACAATAGCGAGATTTTTGTAGATTTCGGGATTCCGCTTAACAATGATGCCGGAAAGAAAATTATAAACTTCTACAAATAACACCGCCAAAACGGGGCAATGAAAAAAGTTTTTTGCATAGCGCTGCTTATTATTCCGCTTGTGTGTACCGCTTATGCGGAACCTCAAGCGGAAGCGGGCGGCGCTCCTGCGCTTGGGTATGGTAATGGTGCAGGAATTGTTATCAAAACGCAGCAGGGCAGCGCAGCCTTTTCGTGGAATCGGTTGGCTGCGTCGCTCCCTTTTCGGTATGGCTGCGCTGCCGTAACCGGAGGGAGCGCTACGCTGCTTTCGGGTTTTTCCAACGCCAGTGCAGAATCGCTGCTTCGGCACGGCAGTGCAGCGGTGGAAGCCGGAACAGAAGATTCTCTGTGTGCTGTTGGATTTCGAGCAGGGTTGACGGAATGGGAGCTGAACCGACTGCGCATCCGACTCCCCAATACCGAATTGCGGGAGGATCATCTTGTACATCGGTTCTATAGCGCAGGCATTTCCTGCGGGGTACCCGCTTACCGTATCCGCTATGACGGGGCTTGGTATTGGGGACAGGCGGCAATCGGACTACATGATCTCAGCTTCTTAATTGCCCAACCATCTCTAGAGGCGATAGCCTCGATCCATCGATTTAGATTAACCCAATGGTACGAAGGCAGCATAGCGGCGCTCAAGCTGCAAGGCGTACTAACCAATAAAACAGGAGAATCGGTTGCATCAGGCGCCGCACGAGTATTTGCATTTCAAAATACCATCTATGTTCCGATTGCTGCGCATTCGGCACTCTCTCTTTTCGCATCATATATCTATTTTTCGGGGACTTTTTCTATTCGGCTGACTGCGGCAAATCAAGGGTATTTTCTGTTCCCTTATCGCTTTTACAATCGCGATATAAGCATCAGCGGCTCCGTACTGGGATTCGGCGGCGACTACCGCTATACGGCGGAGAGGTTCCGCTTCTATAGCGCCGTGCAATTTTATTCAATTATCAATGATAGCGGCAGCGATGTGTTGCATTCAAAAGAGAAAAAAACATTTCTGTTTAAGGGGAAGGAAGAAAAAAGTAAGGCTCCGCTGCCGACCCTTACGGGGACATCTCTGCTGTTGTTGTACTTTTCTATTGGCTTTGCCGTTACACCGAACGTTGAGCTTTCCGCCGGAAGAATAATTCCGGTTCCGATTCTGCCGCCGGCTCTTGCAAAACAGTTGGAGCGGATTACGGGAAAGGGGAGACTTTCTGCACTGATTATCGACCCGCTTTTAACGGGACTTTCCATACGGCTTACGGTACGGTTGTAAGATGGGTATAAATTTATGATATCACAATGCGACGAGTAGATGCGCGGCATATTTCAAGAGCCCCTTTCCGTAAGCCTTTTGAAATAGCCTGTTGAACAGTGTACGTCCGTGTACACTGTTCAACGACAAGTTTTTCTCACGAAAAACTTGCTTTTGTTCAATTCCACGGACATCCATGTCCGTTCTGAATTTACGAGGCGCGAGAAAAAATTAACCGCAGGCGTACTTGTTGTACGTCGAGGACTGTTTTCAGTAGCGGCATGGATGCCGCTCGTGCTACACAGAAGCGATGTTTCGTGCCCAGCACAAAACTCGATAGTAAAAAGGGAAGCTTTTGAGGGGGATTTACCCCTTAAACAGTAGTAAATAACACACAAAAAAGCATCACCGATTAAAAATCGTTACAGCTTTTTCTACACTTGTTTTTTCTATACTTTCATGGTACTCCATATATCGCCAGAAAGTCAAGCCCTTTTTTGACATTTTTATGTTTTTTATGCAATCAAGGTTTCACTCGTAATAGCCTGCGCAATTACCCTGCTCATCTCTAACTTTTTCGCTTTTCGCTCCTGCGTTTCATGATTGCAATAATGGCGCAATACCCAAAAGCTTTTATGCCCGGTTATCATCATGATGTCACGTTCTGAATACCCTTTGTCCCATAAGATGACGGCGGCTAAATGACGATACGAAAGAATAGTCAAATGCGGCACATAAAAGCCAAGAGTTTTCATCACACGGATAAATTCTTTCCGTATTGAATCATAGCCGATTGGTCTATCGGATTTTGTTTGATTATAAAATAAGAAAGCATCTTCATTATCTTTTTGTGGATGGGTTTCTATGAAGTCTTTGAGTAATGCGGTCAGCTGTAAAGAGATGGGAACTTCTTTATGTGATTTGTTTTTTGTGTCTTTCAGCGTATGGCTGCTAAAGTGGTAGTTTTTTGTAATACAGACGGTTGCCGGTTTATCACTATCATGAAAGCGAATATCTGAAATTTTCAAGGCTGCGACTTCTCCGATGCGGCACGCTGTTTCAAGGGCGAGCTTATTGATGCAGTAGTGCATTTTATTTTTAAAATTATCAATGGTAGCAAACAGCTGCACCGATTGGTCGATAGTTAAAATCGGCTTTATTTCTTCTTCGCCTTTTGGCGGATGGATTTGAGCTGATATATCGGTCGCAAGAAGGTCGGCTTTGTAGGCAAATTTAACCGTTTGCTGAAGCCATTCACTCATTTTTTTCAGACTCCCTAATTTGAGTGAACCTAAAAGAGAAACAAGAAATTTATTGATTTCCTTTGCAGTTACTGCGGCAAGCGGCATATTTTTAAAATAAGGAAATAAACGCTTTTGAAGCATATAGTGAATTTTTTGAAACCGCGTTTTTCCCGGAAGGAGTTTTTCCTGTACCCCTTCTTCACGGAGAGATGCGATATATGGGGAGTGCTTCCAGTCCCAGAAGGTCAGGGTATAATCAACAAATGAAGGGGATGGGCGGTTATCTCCCGCATCGTTTTTTTTTACGCATGGTGTATTTTCTTCCGGTAATTGTTGTGGTAATTCGGTCTTGTTCTGATTATTACGTGAGTAAACGGAAACAGGAGAGCCATACATATAAGAAGCGAGGGAGAGAATTTGAGAAAGTTCATCGGAAGGGATACGCTTATTTACAAGCATTTTTTTGAATGTTTCGATAACGGCATGCACTTCGAGATCTTGTTTGACTTCTTTATTGTACTTTTGCGGTACACCGCCATAGAGCCACGAAATCGCAACCTCTTCGGCTTCTTGCCTTGAATACTTACCGGTTGAACGAGCTGTTAACGGCTTGCCGGTTGACGGATCGATGAGGCGGCAATACCAAATACCGCCGCGCAGATACAGGTAATATTTTTTTGATTTCATAGGTATATATGCTCCTTAGAAGTCCTTCATATCGTTAGGAAAACGCCTGTGCATACCGATAGTGGCAATCACGTACTTGTAAAGATGCAAAAGGGTGTTATTCACCGACGCATCGTACCGCACGAGCGGTATCACTTCCATTCCATATCTTTTTTTTCCGATAAAGGCGGCGCATACTTACCGTCGTATCTTTCGTTCTTTTATGGTATCGAACGACAACGTTATTGTACCATCACAGAGGGAAAAAATGCAAGAGAATGATTTTCCTGCTTTACTTTTACAATTTTTTTTACGGAGTTTTTCTCCCTGTAAGAGTTTTGCGGCATCAGAAGCGGTGAGTGTCGTACCGTATGTTTTTTTCCAGATCGCAAAGCGGCAGCCGGTACGGGGATACTGAGCACAGGAAAACGCCTTATTCGTTTCGATAACCGCGCCGCCGCACAGCGGACAGATACCGATTTTTTGCTTTTCAAAGACCGCAATAGGTTTTTGTTCTCTACAGGCAGTCGATATGAACGCTTCTATTTTTTCTAAGAACGCTTGTGAATCGGTTTTAAGCGCGTACTCCCATTCGGCAGTTTCATCTATTGAAATAAGGGGATGAAGAAGCGGGAACTTTTCAAGCTGCTGAATTAAAAAAATGCCTTTTTCCAAAAGGCAGAGATTTTTATTTTTTTCGATGATATACGCACGATCTAAAAGCGTTTGAATAATTGCGGCGCGGGTTGCTTCCGTTCCGAGTGAAGCGACGTGCTTTCCATCTTGTTTCGGTTTTTCCATAAATTGCAAAAGGGAATCGTAGCGGTACGGTTTTTTACTCTGTGTTTTCTTTTTTTCCCTTTGTACTTCACGACATACTAAATGCGCGGCATCAAGACAATCGAATGAATTTTCTTCACGTTGCTCCTGACCGTGCTTTTCATCAGTAATGTCTGTTTGTTGTGCAAAAAGGTATTTCCATCCGATTTCACGTGTTTGCGTGCCGCGTGCAATAAACGGTACGCCGTCAATGGTGAGAAAGAGCATTTGACTTTCATAGATGAAGGTACGTGAAAGAGCGGCAAAGAATTGCCGCACGACCAGAAGAAAAACATTTTTTTCAACATTTGATGCGCTATCGGGGATCGCCTGCAGAGGGATGAGGGCATGATGATCTTCCAATTTTGCGTCATTAAACAGGCGTGTATTCTTATCTTCCAACAATGTTGCATCTGCGGCATTCGTGTAGTCAGGATATAACGTGCGCATACGTACAAAGACATCATGCATAAGCGGCACGTCGGCGCTTCCCATCACACGGCTCGGAGTCCTCGGATATGACAAGCATTGATACTTTTCATAGAGCGTTTGAGCGATGGTAAGGGTTGCCTCTGGAGAGAGAGAAAGGGAAGCGAAGGCAGCACGTTGTAATGCACTTAAATTAAAAAGGAGCGGAGGGGGTTCTTGTTTTTGTTCTTTTTTTATTTCTTGTACGGTTACCGGCTTATTCAAAAATCGGTCGACCGTTAAGCAGTCGCTTGGAAAGGCTGTTGTAATCGAGCCGTCTTCATTTTTTTGATATGCCTTTGCAATAAAAGTAGCCTCACTTGAGGCTACTTTTGCAAGGTATTCATAATACGGAGCAGGGATAAATTGAGCAATTTCTTTTTCCCGCCTGAATAGTTCGGCAAGCACGGCTGTTTGAACTCTCCCGACTGAAAGGAGTGTTTTTGCATGAATTGATAAAAGGCGTGAGATATTGATACCGACAAGCCAATCGGCTTTTTGACGGGCATAGCCTTGACGGGCAAGGTCATTATAGGCGCTTAACGGTTTTACGTTTTTCAATGTAGCGGTAATGACTGGAGCAGTGAGTGCCGAAGAACTCCAGAATCTAAAAATATTGTGTGTGTCGGTAATACCTGCCTCGCTTAACACAATGCGCGCGATGAGCTCTCCCTCACGGCCTGCATCGGTAGCAATAATGATGGTATCGTTTCGATGCGCTTGTAACAGCGATACGACAAGGTCGGCTTGCTTTTTTGATGAGTCAATTTTTTTAAAGCGGATGTGATGAGGAAGAATCGGCAAGTCGGCAAGACACCATTTTTTATAGTGTGCTTGATAGTCTTCAGGATCGAACGCTTGGAAAAGATGCCCGAGGCAATTGGTGATGAGGTAACTGCTATTTTGATAGTAGGCACCGGTAAAGGGAACGGCAAGGGCAGAAGCGAAAGCTTTTGCGACGGAAGGTTTTTCAGTTAAAATAAAAGTCATAAAAACAGTATAAGCTATTGCAGTAATTACTACAACTTGCTATAATAACAGGTGTCCTTGAGAGGCAAGATAAAGGAATGTTTGCACTCGCTCTTTTTGTGTTGAGTACACCAGTTAGAATTTTGTAAACACCTGTTATTGCGTGTTAAATACATGAAAAAAATGTACCGAGTGCATGAGGCATATTTTGTTATACAGAGTGTATTTTTACAGCATTTCATGTCTTGCCGGTCTTTTTACATAAGTAATGCATCATAAGTAGCCTCAAGTGAGGCTACTTATGATGAAGGAAATGAGACGATGGCAATACAATTAAATCTTGAAAAGCTCGGTGAATATGAAAAAGATCTTTTTAAGATAAAACGTGTGTATAAAAAGAATGACATGAAAGAAGCGCAAAAACTTTTTACGTGTCGCAAAAAAAATCGAATCGGCACAAGGGTGAGTGTACTGACAAGCGGCGTACGAGGAGGTGTTTTAAAAAAGAGGCAACAGCGTTGCATGGTAAAATTTTTTTACGGCACAAAAAAAGGCGCACATCAAAAATACTTGGAAGAATATATGCCGCAAAAAAATAAAGAGGCGGTGCTTGAAAAGCCGGAACTATTCGGAAGTGACATCGATGAATACAAAGAGCATATGAGCGATAAACATTTTAAGTTTATTATTTCTCCCGAACGAAGCGATATAAACTTAAAAGTGTTAACCGAAACGTTGGTACAAAAGATCAATACCTTGTACGGGCTTGATGTGTATTATCAAGCGGCAGCACATTACGATACGGCACATCCGCATGTACACCTTCTTATTAACGGCGTTGATAAGAACGGACGGGATATTGAACGGTTCCCGAAAGATTTTATTAAGCACACACTGCGCACAATGGCACAGGACGTATGTACGTCGCTAGCAGGGTATCGTACAGTCGAAGAGGTTCGGCAAAGTAAAAGCGACTTGTATAAAAGCAATCGATTTACTTGGCTTGATAAAGCAATACAGGCAAGTGCATGGAAGCGTGAGACGAAAAGTAACGCGATTATTTTTCCCCATGATTCGATTTCAGTAAAAAAGCGGCTTGAGTATTTATCGGCGATCGGTCTTGCACAGCACACCGGCGGCGGCCGCTATGCGCTTGAAGCAGGATGGGATGAAACGCTTAAGAACATGGGGCGATATAATCGATTCCTTGAAGTGTGGAATACCTATAAAGGAAGCGGGAAGCCGGTACGTGTATATAAAGGAAAAGAGGAGCTCATCGGAATTGTGAAGAAGGTGTATACGATGAATGATGAAGATACGTGGAATAACGGGTTTGTGCTTGAAACCGAAAAAGGAGTTTATTATATTCCGACGCTTCAAAAAACACCGGGACAGTTTACCGGAAAGAAGGTCCGTTATCGCGGTGATAGTATGCATGGCAGCGGAAAGCAACACGGAAAACTTAACGTTTATGATAGAAACGTATAGATATTTTGTAAAAGTACAATAAAGGGAAAAATATATGAATAAAAAAAGTGAATTTATACGCGGTAAACCGACGCGGAAAAGAATAACGGTTATTTTGGATATTCTCAATTTTGTTATTCCGATTGTTGCCGCTGTAGGCGGTTTTTGGTGGAGTACACAAATTTTTGCGCGTTTGATGCGCTATAACCCCCATATTGTCAGGTATCCGTTATTTCGCCTTCCTTCAGGATATCCGGTCTACAACCCCTTTGTATATCTCGGTTGCTTTTTAAAATACTTTCTCAAACCCGGCTATGATGTATATTTTTTTCATTCAATGAAGCCGGCGCTTATTGGAGGCGCAATCGCGATCGGCTGCATCATCTTGTATGTTATCCGCTCGTTAAAACAAAAGGAAGAACATCTTTACGGGACGGCACGATGGGCCTTAGATAAAGACCTAAAAAATGCCGGTATGTTCCGTGATGCCGGTGTTGTCTGCGGACAGACGGCGGATGCCCAAATCAGTGCTGAATACAATGCAAAAGATGATGCCGTACGTCTTAAAACGATATGTGAAGGAAAGAAGCTCCTCTGTCATTCAGGAAAAACGAACACCCTCTGCCTTGCTCCGACCCGGAGCGGAAAAGGCGTGTCGGTTATTATCCCAACGCTATTGAACTATCCGCATAGTGTTATTGTGTTTGACCCTAAGGGAGAAAACTGGAATATCACCGCAGGCTTTAGAAAGCAGTTTTCACACTGCCTTAAATTTTCCCCCATCTCACGGGATACCCTTAGGATAAATATTATCGATGAGATACGCGACGGGGACTTTATGTATAGTGATGCGAACCTTATTGCGGATATTTTGTTTGCAGGCGATAACGCCAAAGATTCAGGGACGGAACAATTCTTTAATAATAGCGCCAAAGATTTCGTTACCGGCGTTATCTTACATGTCAAATATTCTTCCCAATATCCGGCCAAAAATCTTACGACGGTGCTACGGCTCATATCAGAGTCAAATGCTTTTTTCTCACAAGGGCAGACGGAAACAGATATTAAAAATCCGCTTGTTGAGGCGATGTTCAAAGACACGCACGGGGGAAATAAAAGTGCGTGTAAGACCATTGCAGGATGTGCAAGCCGGTTATCAAAGAATCCGAAAGTACAGGCAGACGTGCTTTCGACATGTTTTTCAAAATTGCAATTATTTGAAGATCCGCTTATCGAAAACGCGACGTGTGCGAGCGATTTTTCAATCGAAGATTTTATTTCGACAAAGCGGCCAATATCACTGTACCTTACCGTACCGTATGCGCATATTAAACGAATTGCACCGGTGTTTCGCTTACTCATTGAATTTATGTTGAGAAAATTCTCTGAAGGAGAAACACAGTACGGAGCGGTCAAACTTTCTGAAGATTTACTTTTTATTCTCGATGAGTTTCCAATCCTCGGCTATTTTCCGTTTCTTGCCGAAACGATGGGGGTTCTCGCAGGCTATGGGGTACGTTTTTTAATTATCTGTCAGGCGATGAATCAGCTCGTAAAATTATACGGGCAAGAGCATCCATTTTTAGATCACTGCGAAAATACAATTGTCTTTAGGCCTCGAAAGCCGAGTGATGCGAAAGTTTTTACCGACTTACTCGGGAAAGAATCGGTCGTGCATGAAAATATTTCACAATCGGGAAGACGGTTTGGGCCGCTTGATAATCGTAACCTTGCGGCGCAAGAAATACAGCGGGATTTAATGAATCCTGATGAGCTTACAAAGCTTGATTGGAGTTCACTCCTTTTAATTAACAACGGTATGCCGTATATCGGAAAAAAGGTGGTGTACTTTGATAGTCCACGTTTTAAAGCGCGCGCCAATATGAGCATACCGCAAGAACGCGAAATGCTGCTCAAGGAGTGTATTACGCTTCCTTCAAATAAGGACATTGATATTTTTGCACGCTCCAAAGAAGTAGAAAAAGCGATGCAAAAAGATGCGCCGCTTTTTTTAATGAGCGGGCAGGACATACACGGCGAAGAGGCAACGATGGAAAATGCAACACTTGCCGATTTCCTTGAACCGCTTCCGCAAGAAGGAGAAAAGCATTTTTGCGACCCTTCAGATCCTTGTATTCAAGAATTAAAAAGGAGGATTAGTACATTGGAATTACAAATGGCCGGTACGAATGAGGACGAATGGGAAGGAGAGGATCATGAGGTTTTCTAATGTTCAGATGATTAAAAAAAAGGTAGTCATAATGGCCGGAAGCGTTTTTAGAAAAAAGAGGAGCGGACAATGAAAAAGACGAATACTGCAATAACGCCGGCCTTTTCCGGAAGGAAAGGGCGATACCTTGCGACGCGGGTTGATCCGAAGCTGTATGAATTGATACAGCTGAAAAGTAAAGAGCAGCGGCTATCAATTTCGGATATTATCCGCGATGCGCTTGCCTTATATGTTACACAGGAAGTTAATGATAAAAATCTTATTTATGATGCGATTTTACAGGTGAAAAGCCTGCTTTTTTTTCTTGAAAAGAAAGTGGATTTTCACCGAGAACTGTGGTTTTATTCCCTCATTCCGCAGTTTGCCAATTACGTCGATTACTTCGATAAAACGGCAGAAGAAAAAAAACAGATTGGATCTATTGCGGTCAAGCGGCGAAACGAGCTTTTAAAAAGTTTTACAAACAAGATGTACCTCAAGCCGTCGGTGATAGAAAACTTCTTGCAAGATTTTCTCGAACAGACTAATCAAGAGGCATAAAGCATGACAGATGATGATATCCGTTTAAAGCGGCACTACGGTAATCTCATGCGGGATTTACAGCCGCTTGAATGTTACCTTGAAGATAGCGAAGTAACCGATATTGCAACGCTTGCTGACGGAGAGATTGTCATTGAAAAATTTTGTAAAGGAAAAGAATTTACCGGTGTTTATCTTACGGAAGGACAGACACAGCGGATTACCCGTAGCCTTGCAACGGTACTCCATAAGGAGATTGAAGGGATGCGCATTCCAACATTTGAAGGCGTTATTCCTCATTATAACGCGCGTATTCAAGCAGTCTTTCCCCCATGGACAGCGCGGACACAAGTGTATATCCGCCGCCCTGCACAAAAGATATTTACCCTCGAGCAGTATGTTGCTCAAAAGTTTATGACGGAGGAACAATATGACGTAGTCACAAAAGCAATTAAAGCGCGGAAAAACATTATGGTGGGGGGAGCGACCGGAAGCGGGAAAAGTACGTTTTTAAATGCACTATTGCAAAAGATGGTAGAATATACCCCCGACGACCGCTTTCTCATTATCGAAGATGTCCCTGAATTGCAGTGCATGGCACATGATGCGCATTTTCTTTTGACAAGTTCAAAAGAAGCATCCGAAGCGATTGCCTCGGCGATGCGTATGAAACCGCGCCGTATTATTTTCGGGGAACTACGCTATGGCAGTGTCGCCAATGAACTACTAAAAGCATGGCAGACAGGACATCCGGGAAATGCGACGACAATACACGCAGAAAGTGCATCGCTGATGCTCGCCCGTGTTCAAGGGCTTTTACGGGAAGTCATTATCGGAACGCTGCCTGCTGTATCGGATGCAGTACATTTATGTGTCCATCTTACAGGAACAGCAGCGGGACCGAAAGTCGATGAAATACTGGATACATCGATAAGCGGCCTTGATGAGTATGTCAAATGAATGGAGCATATTTTTGTATCGAAGTATTGATGTTATGACTATTGTAGTGTTATAACTATTATGTGTTATAACAAATATTGTAAGGAGTATTACATGAAAAAAAAGGCTTGCGAATCGATTTTACAACAAGCACATCCGTTAGAAAAACAAACGGAAAATAGGAAAAAAATAATCACATTCTGTATTGTTTTTTTTATCTCAATTGTATGCGCATACGCGGATACCGGTGGCATCAGTAAACTCGACGATTATGGCCGTATGATCTTAGGGCTTTTTACAAGCTTTTGGATGAAGGCGACCTGTACAGTAGCTTTTATTTTAATCTGCATACGGGCTGTCACGGTCGGCCGCGATGAGCCTGGATTAATGAAAAAATATATCCCGTGGCTGATCGGTGTTATGCTTCTTTTAAGTGCTGGGGAAATTGTCAATTTCCTCTTTAGTGGAAATGAAGACATTGCAAGCCAGCTCGGACTTTTAGTAGAGCTGCTTCCACCTCTAGTGTGTGCGTAGTAGTGATGATAAGAAGGAGATCGGTATGGCAAAAGTGGTAACTCATTTATGCGCTGCGGTAAGACAGTATACGGATAAAGACGGAAAAGAAAAAACGCAGTATCAGAGAATTGGCTGCGAAATGGAAGATGAAGTCGGAAAACGTTTTATCATTTTAGACCGCTTTATTGCACTTGCAGGGCTTCCTGATTTTTCAAACGGGAAGTATAGCGATTCGGTTCTCGTCTCAAAGTTTCCGGTAAAGAAAAAAGAAGGAGCGTTGCAAGAAGAAAATTTTGAAAGCGAAGATGGAGCGGCTATTTTTTAGCTCGCAATGATGTAAAACAAAACAAGTATTACTCAATGGGAAACTGCGGCGTAAGAGGGATTTACTGCTTCTTTCCTTAAGCGCCGTTTTTCCCGCTCAAGTAATACTGCCGAGATGAAAAAAACAAAGGAGACGTACGAATGGAAATGATTACCGATTATTCAATACCGGTGCATCGAAGTTTATTGCAAAACGATATGCTTTTCGGTATCGGGACAAAAGCAGCAATTACCCTTTTAATTGTAACGGTTGTGATGATGCAGCTTACCGGCGGTTGGTTTTTAGTTATTTCAATAGCACTCTTTTTTTTGATGCGGATACTCGCAAAAAACGATCCGTATTTATTGGATATTCTTTTTGATTCTGTTATGCAACAGGATAAATACTATGGATAAAGACGAAGAGAAGGAACTGCGTGAATATGATTTTGCACTCCGCTTAAGCGAAGTATGTAAAATGAACGTCCCTGATGCCTTGTACATTTGCCAGTGCTTACGGGATATTTTCAAGGAAAAGCTTCTTGAAAGAAAAACGATCTATATTTGCGGTATCGGAAGGTTTAGAGTAAGAAAAAAAGTTTTTAAATCTTGTCGTGATTTTCAGTTAAAGGAAGAGCTTGGAGAGAGAGAAGCTTCGTTCTTGCAATTCACGAGCGCTCACTCGTTACGGGCACAGTTAAATCAGAAAGGCGAAAACGGTACCGCGTAAATGAAGAGGAAAAATAAAAAATGACAAATCTTTTAAAAAGTCTTTTTAAACCGCGCCGGTTTAATGAAGGCTTTGAGCTAAAAAGGTATAAGGAAGAAAAGAATATGTTTGCCTCATGGTGTCCTTGGGTAACACTATTAGGCGATGGGCTCGTACTTTTAAAAAGCGGAGCTATCTTGCAGAGTTTTGCGTTTTCAGGGCCGGATCTTGAATCGGCTTCTGCGGCAGAAATTGCAGGCGTTTCTGCCCTTTTTAATGATGCGGTAAAACAGCTCGGCGGTCGTTGGGCGGTGCAACTTGAGGCACAACGGTATAAAACAACCGTGTATCCTCAAGCGAAATTCGATAATCCTGCCAGCTACATCATCGACAAGATACGGGAAAGTATCTACTCCGGCAAAGAAAATGCGCATTTTACCTCTTCGTATTATCTTTCATTTACGTATGAACTGCCATCGGATTTAAAGCAGCGGACTACGCGCTTTTTTTTCTCAGGCGGAAATCATGATACGGAAGGGCATACGCTTAATATCGATTCGATTATGGGTGAAATAAAAAGTTTTCAATCGATAACGAGCAAAATAACCGATACGCTCAAACGTGCTCTTGTCATCGAGCCCCTTACAAATGACGAGATGCTGACCTATCTACACACATCGGTTTCGCTGAAATGGCACCCTTTAAAAGCGCCTGAGTACCTTTTATTTTTGGATAAGATTATTACCGATTCCAATATCGAGAATACCATTCCATTAAAGCTCGGAGATTATTACGTGCCGGTTATTACGATCAAAGATTTCCCGCAAGAAACATATCCTGCGATTTTTGATCGATTAAACCGTACCGGAATTGAATACCGCTGGTCGACGCGCTTTATCTGTCTTGATAAAAAAGACGGATTAAAAGAAATCGACAAATGGCAAGCACGCTTTCACGGGGGAAGAAAGGGCGCAAAACAGATTATGACCGAATATGCCGAAAAGCATGAATCAACTCGTGAGAATAAAGGTTCTGCAGCCCTTGAAAATGATGCTTCTGCAGCCCAAGTAGAGGCGATGACAGACTTATATCGATTTGGCTATTACACCTCGACGCTCATGGTGTGGGATCGTGACCTTGAAAAAGCGGAAGAAAAGGCACGTATGTTAGAAGGTGAAATTGCCGCCTGCATGTTTAATAGTATCCAAGAGACGGCAAACGCCTTTGAGGCATTTCTTTCGATGCAGCCGGGAAATGTGTATGCAAACATTCGCCGGCCTTTGATTTCAAGCGGAAACCTTGCACACATCATTCCGCTTTCTGCCGTCTGGATGGGGATTATCCATAACGATTTTACCGAAAGCGTTTCAGGATGCGAAGCGCCGCTTTTAACGTGTTCAAGTAATTATGCAACCCCCTTTTTCTTTAATCTAAACGTCGGAAACGTTGGGCATACCTTCTTTTTCGGCCCGACGGGATCGGGAAAATCGACAATTTTAGCACTCCTTGCCATTCAATTTTTAAAATATCCTGATAGTAACGTCATCATCTTTGATAAAGGCCGCAGCGCACGCAGTGTCACCATGGCTGCAGGCGGCGTCTATGCGGAACCGGGAATTGGAGACATCGGCTTTCAGCCGCTTGCAGAGCTTGGTACCGCATCTGATATTCTCTGGTGTGCCGACTTTATCGAAGTGCTTTTAACCGAACAAGCCGTTCCCGTCGATGCTTCCATGCGAAACGCTATTACCGAAGCGTTGAAGCTCATGAAAGACATTCCTCTTCAAGACCGCACGCTTACTACCTTGAGTACCTATGTCAGCTATACTAATCCGACAACTGGTATCAATGATATTAAAGCCGGTTTAAGCCCGTACTTGAAAGGCGGACAGTTCGGCAATATTTTTGACGAATCGGAAACGTCCTTACCGTATTCAAAATGGACGATGATCGAGATGGGTTCCCTTATGGACTTATCCGAAAAAGCGGTGCGTCCTGCCCTCGTGTTCTTATTTAAATACATTGAACGTATTTGGAAAGGAACGAATGCAAAACCGAAACGGAAAAAAGAGCTCACTCTTTTAATTCTCGATGAGGCGTGGTTGTATCTTGACAACCCTGTGTTTGCCTCTCGCATTAAAGAGTGGCTTTTGACCTGCCGCAAGGACAATGTGTTCGTTGTTTTTGCAACGCAACAGGTGGAAGCGGCGCGCCGATCGAGCATCGCTCCTGAAATTGTGCAGTCATGCCTAACAAAAGTATACCTTGCAGATAGAAGCGCGCAAGACGCTATCCAAAAAGAAGCATACCGTTATTTCGGTTTAACCGATGCGGAAATTTATGCAATTTCAAAAGCGCAGCCGATGCGTGATTATTTTTATAAGTCGGCGCTTGGTACTCGCATGTTTAATCTTAACCTTGAAAGAAAGCAGCTTGCCATCCTTTCAAGCGATCATGAATATCTTGATTTACTTGAAAAAAAGTACGGAAGAAATTCAAAGCGGTATCTTGTCTTTGACATTTTACAGCACCGAGGAATTCCGTTCGCTCATTTTTTTGACGAACAAACGCTTGCCATCTTATTACAAGAAAGGAGCTTACTATGAAAAAAATATCGTGCATTGTCCTTGCCATTCTCTTATGTGCTATGCACATACAGGCACAAATGGCGGTCTTTGATCCGACGAACTGGCTTACGGCAATTGACCAATTATATGTCACGTATGATCAAATTATGAATACCATGCAGCAACTGAAAACCCAGTATGAGCATCTACAGCATGCGTATGAGATGGCAAAAACATGGGATATTTCAAAAGTAAAATGGGATGGAGACTGGGATTTTAGAAACGAAATACAGAGTGCAGGGCTTGCGGTAAACCGGCAGCTGACACGATTACGCAATGTGAAAGAAGCATTACAGGCGCGCAATATCCGATTAGGCGGCATGAGCTACAGTATTGCCGATTTAGTTGGAGCGGGCGAGGCGAATAAAAACATTTTGAGCTTCATCGAGCACGGTGCCGAGTGGATGAGTAATGAACAGATGCGCAAGGTGGTACGCGGGTTTACCGGAAAGATGAGCGAAAGGGAAAAACGCGCTATTTGGAGTAAATACGGTATCAGCCCTGCAAACTATGTCTTTGTCAAACAGACGGATGAGTTTTTGAAAAAACAAATGACACGCGTGATGGCAACCGGTCTTGATGAAAATACCAATGAGCTCATTGAATCGACAACAAAAAAATACGGCGACGTATTTACCGCTGCCATGGACGGTAAAAATCCGACTCAAGTTTTACAGCAAATTGCAGCAATGCTGAAATTGCTTGGGGAGCAGATGAATACGCTCAATACGAATTTAAGTCAAATCGGGACACTGTATGCGACACAGATTCAAAGAGAAAAAACGCAACAAGACATTGCTCGCGATACGGCAAACACCATCAATGAGGCGCAAAAAAGAGGGACGCCTTCAAGTATGTTTGTTGTCCCAAGTGAGGATAAATAAAAGGAATGAATTATAATTGGATTGACATTCCATTCCTTGATGCAATGGAATATTTTTCGAGCATCTTTTATTACTTTCTTACTGTTGCAAAACGGCTCGGCTACATCGTTGCTCTCGTCGGGATCGGCTGGACGGCAATACAGCTGATGTTTGCATCCGTTTCGACGGAAAAAGTCTTGAAAGGACTCTTTTTTAAGTTCGCCCTTTTCTTTTTTGCACTCAATGTCTATCATCCGGCGGTTACCCTTCTGGCAAAAACCGTCACGAAGTGGGGAGTGAGAGCAGGAAACGGGGATAACGTTATTCAAGAAAACCTTGAAGTGCTTTTAAGAAAAGCGGAGCATGACTTGCAGGTCGCCGAGGCGCTTGAGGCAGGCGGCAATAGTGCGGCAGCGCTCGCAGTTACGAAAATTCCTCAGATGAAAAGCCTTAAAAATGGCGATGCAACCGGTACTGCCCTCATAGGTGAAGATGTCATCGACCCGCAAGGAAGAAATGAGTATATCAATGCGGTTAATAAATACCGCAGCGCGAAAGAAAACCGCGAATGGGCTGAAAAAACCATTAAAGCGGTCAGTGCCGTCTTAAAACCGACGTATTATAAAGATAAAGACGGCAACCTTATCAAAGCCTACTACCTTGATGTTATGATGAAAGGAAAAGACGGGATTGCAAGCTCCTTTGTTTCGCCGAATAGTATTTTACGTATCGCGCTTTTGACGGCCAATATTTTAAATAGCCGTCAGATGGATTACCTCACCGTTAAAATGGAAGAAGGGAAAAAAGATGCCGGTTGGCTTTCAATGAATAATATCGGTATTGTGCATTTAACGATGGCAGACATCGGGAACACGCTTCTTACGTGGTTGTGCTGTCTTTGCCTTATCGTCGGCTCTATTTTTGCCATTATTCAATACGTCATGTGCATTTCAGAATACTCCATTATTGCAAGTATCGGTATTGTATACGTGCCGTTTATACTGTTTGACGGAACAAAAAGTTTTGCTCAAAAAATTATTCCTGCCCTCACCGGTTTTGCCACTAAGCTTTTAGTGATGACGTTGTGTATTTTCTTTGTCTTTTATCAGTATCTCTACCTTGCAGGAACACAAATGGGAGAGACAAGCCCGCTTGATTGGACGGTTTTTGCCTACATCGCGTTTATGATCATTATCAGCTGGGTGTTAACGCAAAACGCACCGCAGATTGCAATGACACTTCTAACGGGAAACCCGCAGCTTTCGATGGGAGAGTTTATGCAGGCCCTTGGAACAGGCGCGGCGCTTGGAGGAGCTGCCATTACGGCTGCAGGCGTTGCCGGTAAGGGAGCGCAGATGATGAAAACGGGCGGGGCCGCACTTATCGGCGGAACGGCTAATGCGGCCGTTTCAGGAGCGGGAATACTAACGGAGGCAAAAGCTGCCAAACAAGCGGCCGTACAAGATTTACGGGCAAAAGGCTATAGCGCCGATGAAGCGGAGAGTATCGGAAATAAGGCCTACACCACATCGGTTGCAGGTCATGTTAAAACCGGCTTTAAGAGTATGGCGCACCGGCTCTCCCATGCAGGAGAAGGGGCAAACGGCGGCGGCGGATATGGAGCAGGTGGCTCTCGTTTTGTAAACCGCTATAGCGGTAAAGACGGCAGCACGATGGATGATGTCAAGCAGCCCGATGCCAATCATAGCTCGTTTAGATTTGCGAAAAATCCTGAAACCGGCGCTTCGCTTACCGCATCCGAATTTTTAGCTGAAAGACAGAATGCAGGGCGTGCCCAAGGCGCTGCTATGAGTGCATCGTATGCACCGAAAAGAATACCTCCTACGCCCCCGCAGAAAATTGCAAAAAGCACAATCGAATTACCGCAGAGCCGTGAACTCGGCAGCTTGCCCCCGCCTGCAAAAGAAGCGTTACCGCAGCCGAAGCCGCGCCTTCCGCCGCCTCCGGAACAGTAAATTATTTTAGAAAAAACAAATAAGGAGATGACTATGGGAAGTAAATTTTACCTACCAAAGGGGTTTAATACTACGCCGTTTAATCGGCGTACCAATAAAAACGGTGTCGAAGTCGGATTACGCCATTATGATGAGCTTATCGGCGTAGAAAACGAACACAATATTGCATGGCGATTCGTTGCACTTTGTTCAATGTTTGCATTCTTTCTCTCGATTGGGGTTAATTTCTATGCGGTTTCGCGCCCGGCGACCGTACCGCTGGTGATTACCGTTTCAGAGACAGGAGAAGCAAAGTATGTCGGAGATATTTCGCACCTGTCATACGGGAACATCAAAGTTCCTGAAATTGCTATCAGGAGACAGCTTGAAGACTTTATCACCTACACAGGAACGCTTTCAACCGATGGCACTGTTATAAAAGCAAACATTGCACACTGCTACGCAATGTTAAACGAAACGGCTGCCAGTAAATACTCAAATCTCTTACGCGAAAAGCATCCGTTTGAACTTTTCGGGAAGGCAAAGAAGAATATCCTTCTTGAAAGTACCTTAAAGCTTTCTCCGCAAACCTATCAAATCGATTATATCCAAAACACCACCACCCTTGCAGGGCAAATTACCTCACGCATCCGCTACCGTGCTGTTATCAGTATGGCGTGTATGCAGCCGCCTGAAGGAAAAGAAAAAACAAACCCGCTCGGTATCTACATTACCGATTTTGACATTACCGAAGTCAACGTACTGCAAAGCTCAAAAGAGTAATTTTTTTGCATAAGGAGATTATCATGGATAAAAAGTATTGTATTTCAGTTTTTTTTATTGCTGCCCTCATGGCAACGAGCTGTATGACAACCCGTTTGGTCAATGAACCGATTCCGGCAGAACGTGTCAGTGAAGGAAATGCCAAGACGCGTGAAGAGGAAGAAAAAGCAATCGAACAGGAAGATGAAAAGCATTTGGTTGAACTTCTTGAAAAAGAAGTCGATGTTGCAAAGACGGTTGTCTATGTCGAAAAGCCGGTGTACCGGCCGGCCGAGGAAAAAACCGATCCGCTTGCACGTGAAAATGTACAAAAGGGGCTTCCTGCAGCAAAAGCTGCCATCGATGCCGCCTTACGGATGCCTGAAAAATATTCAGGCGCAAAGATGCTCTATGATTATGATGAGCGCTTTGTCTATGAAATTTACTGTAAGCCCTATCACATTACTGACATTGAACTTGAAGCAGGGGAGGAAGTATGGGAAGCTCCTTTTGTTTCAGAACCGGATGTATGGCAAATTGGAGCGGGGGTGAGTAAAAAAGGGAGCCTCGACGTCCAGCACTTCTTTTTGAAGCCGTCGTATTCAAAGCTGGTGAGTAATATGATTATTATTACCAACCGCCGGATCTATCACCTTAGCTTAAGAAGCTACAAAGACGATTATATGGCGATGGTGCAGTGGAACTATCCGCAATCCATGCCGTACGTGACGGCAAAATCGGAAAATGCGGTTAATTCCGTTAAAAGCGTTTTAAGCGGTACTTCTCCTGAATTTTTATCCTTCGACTATAAAATCAAGTATTCGCCGTTTAAAAAGCCGGCCTTTATTCCTATTCGTATCTATGATGACGGAGCAAAAACCTATATCGAAGTGGACGAACAAGTACTGCACGGACAGCTGCCGGCGCTTTTTTCCGAAGACAAAAATATCATCAATTACCGCGTCAAAAATAATTTGTTTATCGTCGACGAGCTTATTACTAAAGCGACGCTTAGGCTCAATAAAGATAAAGTCATCATCGAAAAGCTGAAAAGCAAAAGTAAATAACAGGGAGGACTTTCAGAGTATGAGCGATATATTCGGCTTTGAGCCGCCCTTTGACGAAGAAGAACACAAAGATTCCGAGCTCGTTACCGATAACGATGCCTATAGCGAACCGGCAGAAGATGATGAGCTTTCATCGCTTTCTGAAAGCAATGATGAAAATATCATTGCGGATTTTTTAACTGATGAGCCGGCAAGCGATACTCCCGATTCTCTTTTCGGAGAATCGAATGCGCAGACAGTTGACGAAAATAGGCCTTCAAGTGAAGGCCAAAGCACCGCGGCAGATACTCAAAATGCCGCGCAAGAGACCGCGCAGAATGTTCGAAGCGATGAAAAACGCGCTGCAGCCGATGTACTTTCAAGCGGCAAAAAGCCGTTAAAACTCAATCGGCAATTGATTTTTACCGTTATGGGCTTTCTGTTTTTAGCCGTCTTTTCCGTCTTTATCTTTTTTACTTCTTTTCGGAAAAAACCGGAAGAAACGAAAACCATTGCAAAAGCATCAGAACGCTATGTCCCGGACTTTCCACTCTCTCAAGGAAATGAAAAAGAAGGAGAGAAAAACACCGCACTTTCTGAAACCCCTGCAAAAGAAGATCCTTCCGATAACACGAGTCCCTATTATTATGAAGAGCCTGCCGTCTCTTCCGAACAAAATACCTATACCTATCAAGGAACGGCAGGAGGCGGAGCTTCGCGCTCAAGACGACCCGATACGCGCAATAACGCATTGCAAAAACAAATTCAAGGCATTAAAGGCTTAACACCGACCGGAAGAACGGCACAAAACGCTGCGCAAGGCGCTTACCAAACAGGCACTGCATCCGACACCACCGGTTCCCAGACAAACCCCTACGCACAATTCGGTCTTCCGGCAAAAGAAGACTTAATGAAGCAAATTCTTTCTCAGCAAGGATTGCGCGGCGGCTTTATGAATAGCTATGATGCACAGAATAATCAAAGCGGAAAGGAGCAGTTTTATACTTCCGGAAAAGGCTCATCTGATTCCGGGCAATTCCTTTCTGCCTTTTCGCTCTTTCAAGGGACTATCATCCCTGCCGTCCTTATTACCGGCATTAACACCGATTTACCCGGGGATATTATTGCGCGGGTAACGAGTAATGTTTATTCCTCACAAACAGGGCAATTTCTTCTCATTCCGCAAGGAACGCTTCTTTTTGCTTCCTATAACTCTTCCGTCTCGTATGCACAAAACAGAGTACAAATCGCATGGCAAACACTTATCAGACCCGACGGCTTTATGATGGAACTCGGTAATATGGGAGCTGCTGATAGGCAAGGATATGCCGGAATGCGCGGAAAAGTTGACCACCACGTATGGGCTTTTTTAGGCGGCTTTCTTTTAAGCACCGCCGTCGGACTTGGAGAAACAGCCTATAAGGTTGAAACATTATCAAAAGATCAAAAGTCAGCGCAAGATCCATACCTCAAGAACATTATCGATAGCACCTACGATACGACAAAACGCTTAACCGATAAGATTATCGACCGCGCTCTTGATATTCAGCCGACCATTGTGATTACCCCCGGTACGAGCGTCAATATTTTAACCAATGCGAATCTTGCACTTCCGCCGGTTGAGTCCCCGGCCGTTACACGCCGCTACGTGCGCAAATAAGGTTTACAGGAAAACTGCGAAATATGTCAGATTTTAGCAGTTCTCCATAGAAAGATTTTAACGTTATGACATTATGCATCGCAAATAATGAAGGAGGTTATGATGAAACACTACATCACACCATTTTGGAAAGCGCTCATCCTGATGCTTGCCGTATTACAGGCCGGCGCTTGTTCACTGTTTATGAAACCTGCTCAACCGCAACCAGGCATTATCGAGCTCGATCAGATGGAATGGGAAAAACCCATGCTGCAGATGAAAGTCGGCGGTATGGAGCACATAAAACTAATCGCTTCTCCACGGGAAAAGCAGCGTGATGCCCCAATTACCTTTGAGTATGACGAAACGGTAATTAAACTTATCAATAATAATTACGGCGTCGTTATCGAAGCACTCAAAGCGGGACGCACCGTGCTTACTGCCCGTAACGGTTCTTTAAGTACCAATCTTGTTATTACCGTTGACGGCTATGCAGAAGGCTATAGCCGGCCGCCCTACATTTATTCGCAAGCGAAAGTCTTAACATTAAAACCCGCCGTTCAGGAACGTATTTCAGTCTCCCTTTATGGGGGGCAGGTAGAAGACGGCGGACAATTCAGTTGGAAAAGTGAAAACCCTTCCGTTGCCGAAGTTATCCCAAACGGGCAGTTTGCGCTCATCGAAACGAAAGGCGAAGGGAATACCCGCATTACGGTAACGCACCCGAAAGCAGAACATCCCTATACAGTGCTCGTCTATGTCTTTGCCGATAATCAAAAGCCGACCTTTATTACGACACAGGAAAATGTCGTTACCCTTCAAAAAGATAAGGGCGAGCGCACCATTACCGTCGATATTGAAAACCCGCAAGGAACGGTTAATCCTGCAGGTTATAGCTGGACACTTATCACTAAAGACAATAAAGCACCATGCGTCAAACTGGAAAGCAACGGTAATAAGGCAGTCTTAACCCCGCTTGAGGCAGGCAGCACGCTTTTACAGGTTTCTCACCCGCAAAGCGTGTATCCTCTTGAAATTCTTGTCCGTACGGTTGAAATTGTTAAAAATGTACATATCGAATTAACAAAAACGTATGTCGAACTTTCAGGAGAGGCAAAAGCAACCATTACCGCCGAGCTTAAAGGCTTACCGGCTGATTCTTCTGCCTATGATACCAATGCATTCGTATGGAATATTGAAGAAAATACCTGTCTTGAGGCACTCTCTCATGCTAACCAACTCTACCTTTCCGGAAAGGCAAACGGTATTGTGCGAATTTCTGTCTCTCACCCGCAAAGCGCCTATCCGCGGGAACTGTTTGTCTCCCTCATCAACCAACAAGCAGACGCCCTTGACGCTTCCCGCTATATCACCACAACGCAAAACTTTATCCGTACCAAAGTGAATGCTGAACCGATTTCTCTTGATGTTCAGCTTTTCGGCGGCGATGACGGCGATGAGCGGGATTTCCTTTGGACTGTTTCGGGCAAAGACAGCGACGGAAGCAAAGCGGATATTATTAAACTTGAAACACCGACCGGCACGAGTATTTCCCGTGCGGCAGCCCCGACGTACGCATTCGGTAAGGCGCTTATTACTCCGCTAAAAGAGGGAACAGCGACTATTTCCATTACCCATAAAAAGGTTCGCTACCCCACCGACATTCTCGTAAAAGTGCTTCCCTCTTATGCCGTCCTTAACGATCCGCTCTATTTTACCGGCTCTTCTCTTGAAACACTTCTGAACGGCACGGAAAAAGATATTTCGGTTCACCTGACCGGTACAATGAAAAAAGAAAGCGATAACGAAAAAATCAGCTGGCAGTCAAGTAACGATGCTGCCCTTTCCGTAACCGCAAGCGGGGAGCAGGCTCATATACGAGCAACAGGCCACGGGAATACCGTTTCCTTTATTACCGTAAGTCATCCTAAGGCTGAAGAGAATAAAAAAATTACCGTTCTTTCGGCAGATTCAGAAGAAGACCTTAAAACTATGGAAGTCCTCTATGCCGATAAATACTCGTACGGCCTGAAGGTAAAAACCGACACGGAAGCTTTTATTTCCTGTTACGGCTTATCGGAAAGTGAAATTGAAGCGCTCATTTGGACGGTACAGGATGAAAGGATTATTTCCCTTGAAAACCCGACGAATGAGCAAACACACAAGGTACAACGCACGATGGCTAAGCTGCACGCTTTAAAGGCGGGATCGACAACTGTTACGGTAAGCGTTAAAAACACCCCGGCAATTAAGCCGGTAAAACTCACCGTTACCGTCTACCCTGAAAATGCCGACCTTTCCGTACAAGGGCAGCCACCCTATCTTACCACCGGCCACAATGTTTTGGTGCTGTCAAAACCCGGTCAGGGAGGTACCCTTGAGGTGCGCCCCATCGCCCTTGCAGAAGCAAAACATCAATCGATTGCATGGCAGCTTGAAAAAACAGGGATTATCGACATTGCACCGAATGGTGCTTCTGCTCACGTAACCGCTTTACAGGAAGGGGAGACGAAAGTGCTCGTTTCACATCCGGAAAGCCAAAATACGCTTACCCTCTACGTTAAAGTCGGAAGCGAGTATATCCATAATAACCCGAAAACGGCGTTTATCTCGTTAAGTACCGATACCATCGCACTGGTAAAAGATGCAAAGCCTTTCTCATTAAAAGCGACGTTGACAAATGCCGGAGACGTTCAAGGAGGCTTTTCCTTTTCCATCGATAAGGGTGAAATCGCTTCTCTTTCCAGTACCGATGACGGCACGTGTCTTGTAACACCGGTGAAAGCCGGACAAGCCCAAATTGAAGTAAAAAATACTCACTGTACCCTTCCTCGCAAAGTGCTTGTCCTTGTCGCAAATTCCCCCGAAGAGCTGAAAGGTCTTACCTACCTTACCACCAATACCAATGTCGTAACGGTTTACAAAGGGCAGAATAAAAACCTTTCCGTTGCTGTTCGAAATAGCGAGGATTCCATTCTTGACGGCTTTAGTTGGGAAAGTGCTAATAAAGAAATCGCAACCGTCGAACAAAATTCCGGCGCCAATGCCGTTATTCACGGTAATGAAGTCGGCACCACCCGTTTGATTGTCTCTAATACCCACTGTACGTATCCTCTTGAAATTATCGTTCAGTGTGCCGATCCCATCCTTGCAAAAAATCATCCCTACATCGACACCCCGGCGAATATCGTTCCGTTGGTTGTAACGAGCGGCGCTCCCACAGGATGGCAGACCATTACCGCTTCTTTAGAAGGAGGGACTGAAGAGGATAAACAGAATTTCAGTTGGGCTATCGAAGATTCTGCTATCGCCCAAATGTACGGCCAAGGCCCCTTATGTAAGGTGCGCGCGCTTCTTGCAGGTTCTACCCGCATCGTCATCCGCCACCCGAAAGCAGAAGACCCGTGTTACGTCCTTCTCCTCTGTGATGCAGCACCGAAAACAAACTGCTCCATCTCGGTTCGTGAATCCATTATCACGATGAAACCTTCAGAAGGGGATAAAACCATTACCGCAACACTCATTAACGGTACCCTTGAAGATAAATACGCCTTTAAATGGTGGGCTGATACCTACGATGTCATTAGTCTTAACTATTCGGCCAATATCGCAAGCATCAGGCCTATCGGAGAAGGGGAGACAACCATCCATATCACCCATCCGAAAGCGCCTTATGAACAGGAAATTAAGGTAACCGTCAGTGAATATACCGAATTCGCCTTTGCTGCGGATTTTATCACCCTTACCGAAGGAAAAACTCAGTTCCTTTCCATGAAGGTTCCTTCTTCTTCGGTAAAAACCCATATCGAATACTCAAGTGAAAATCCTGCCCTCTGTATGGTCGAAGGTACCAATAAGACCGCACAGCTTACTGCTTTAAAACAAGGTTCCACCAAAGTAAAAGCACGCCTTATTGCGACAAAAACCAATATCGTGCAGGCAGAAGCCGAAATACTGGTAACCGTTGAAAAAGCCGATCCCGATATGGTTTATATTACCTCATCGAAAACCGTCTATATGATTGAGCAAGGAACGACACAGACCATTACGGCAAACATCCAAGGAAAAACGATTACTCCCGTCGATGTGCAGAATTTACAGTGGAAAAGCTCTAACCCTGCCGTTGTAAAACTTGCCGCGGCCTCTTCTACCGGTGTTTCAACGGGGCCGGAAGCTGTTTTACAAGCAGTCGGCCAAGGCGAATGCACCGTTACTATCAGCCATGAAAAAGCACATTCCCAGCTCGTTTTAAAAATCATCGTTCCCGGAAAGGATAAACAGGAGGTTACTTTAAATAAAACCTATATCCGCCTTGAAACCGGCTCTCAAACCGAAGTAAAGGCCAGTATTTCAGGCGCTAACCCGAACGATTATAAAATGATTGAATGGTCAGTTGCAAAATATAACGGAGAAACGATTGCAAATGTCTTAGGGAAAGGACAGACTGTCGCCGTCTATGCGGTAAAACCCGGTAAGTCCGCTTTACGTGCTACTCTCCCCAACGGCAGCGTTGCAGAGTGTGAAATCCTTGTTGAAGCAAGCCGTGACCTTCAATTTTCGGTGCAAAGTATTCGCGTCGCACCGGGCGCCTCTCGTTCCTTTACCTATCTTGTCTCTCCTTCCGATGTCACTGTCGATTGGCGTGCCGATTCGGAAGATGCTTTTTCTTATTCCGTCGATACCGTTAAAAAAGAAATAACCATTACCGGAAACGCAGAAGGAAGCGGAATCCTTACCGGTGTTACCCAATACGGTAACAAGGCTTCCATCCGTATCGTTTGTTCGTGGGATTATACCTTTACTATCGGAAAATCCGCAATCGTAAGCGAGCCGGAAATTGATCCCGCCCGTCCCGATGACTTCGTTATTCCATACACGGTTATTCCCAACGACGCCGTCCTTGAAATCAATTGCGACACCGATATTGTCGGCTTTATCGTCGATAAAGAACAAAAGAAAATCTTTATCACCCCGAAAAAAGAAGGAAATACCACCCTTGCCATCATCGCAAAAAATCCCCATAAGGATGACTTTCCTTTTGCGACCCGAAGCTGTGCGATAAAATTGCGGTACTCCTCCATAAATCTTGCCGCGCACGTTGTCGATAAAACCGGAAATTTCAGCCGCATCGATACCGCAGCAAGCCGTATCACCATCGGTGATGGGGAAGACTTTACCTTCCGCATTACGGCCGATAAACCCAATGCCGACATCGCCGTTACAAACGCAACCTTTAACCCGGCGCAAGAAAGTCAAGTAACGTTAAAGGAAGATGCAAACGGCGCGTCAAACGTCTATACCCTCTCGCATCCTACCGATTACCTTGAGTACCGCTACCTCATCGATAAAGATGTTAAGTGCAAACTGAATCTATGGTATTATCAAGTCACCCATGACGATGACGGAGGTGGGCATGATTATATACCAACAGACAACTGGGTAGACTGCGCAAACATCGGTTGGCGATCCTTTAGTACTGAATATAAGGATGCTATGCCAAATACAACAGGTCGCAAAGGCATGAATTTTTATGGAATAAACAACATAGGATATGAAATAAAATTAGATTCCACACAAGAGTATGGTTCGTTTAATAATGAGTACTACTTCAAACAACGTGAGGATTCAAAACTCGGAGAACTTACAAAATTCGAAACAACCCCATGTACACCTTATTATGTTCTTGAGGAGGAATTTAAACGCAACGGCCTATGGTATAAACCGCCAATTCAATATGAAAATACGATTGTAAAACAAGTAGGTACTTGGGCGTGGGAGACTCAATATGTTCATGATTCATACGACGACCATCCTGAACAAAACTTGCACAATTTTCAGCGCTTTCCAGTTGTCTCCAGGGAGATAAAGACAAACAATTTTGCCGGTAACCTTACCGTTACCTATACACGGTTCGGCAGAACAGAAAGTCGGAAAATACCGGTATACTTTGAACAAAGAGCCTGTGCAAAAAATTAAAAATAGATAAGATTAAAAGAAAGGCAGTCTGCCCTAAGAATGCAGGACAGACTGCTTTTCTTAATATGTTATTTACTAAAAACGGTAAGTAAGCCGCCTGATTGTGTAAGACTGTATATCGGCCTTATTCCCGATGCACTTCTTTGTTTCGGTGTATCAATCGATTTCAATACCAATTTCTCCCCCTCATTCGAAATAAGATATACATCCTCACTCACTCTGCCATCGTATTGAGTTACACATACTAACTGCTTGTTTGAAATTGAATACGTACCTGTATATACAGCATTAATTACAGTATTTGTTTTCTGATTAATTTCCGTTCCTTTTAGACTATATGTTCCATCCTTTCTAAAGGTGAAAGAAACATCTTTCATTGCATATTCCGTGCTGATATACATACCATCTTTATATTCAGCCTTACCGTCAGCAACAGCTTGCTGAGCATATTTAAATGTCTCGTGTTCAGAACCGCGAGTATTAAGATCCGGAAGATAATAAAGAATACCATTACCGGTAAACACCGCTTCATCTTCATTGGAAGAGGGCACCACGTTACCGCCGGCTGTTACGCCTTGCCCGCACGAAAGCACTGCCCATACCAATGCGGCAAGTGCTGCCAACTTTATTCCTTTTTTCATACAACAACTACTCCTTTACTTTTTTTGTTGTTTATTCAAATCCGATAGCCTTTCTGTTATCGTTTGTTATACAAAATTAAGTATACGTTACCGACATACAAAATGCAACAAGAAAATCAGAATCAGCGGTCATAAAGGAAATAAAGAGATATTTTCACTTGAAAGATATATAAAAATGATATATAATTGGTATATGCCTGACAGGGAATATTTTGGATTTGTCTGGGACGAAGACAAGAATGAGTTGAACAAAAAAAAGCATAAGGGTCTGGATTTTGAGACTGCTGTCCGGATTTTTGTAGACCCGCTTTTGTATGTTGATTATGATGAAATTCATTCTGTTGGCGAAGACCGAAATAGGTATGTAGGGCAGATTGCGGGAAAATATATCACTACTGTAATCGGTACTGACAGAGAGGAAAAGACGCGGATTATATCCGCTCGAAGATCAACGAAAAAGGAGATACGACTTTATGAGCAGAATGCAAAGACCATACGCGGCTATTGATTTTCCGCCACTGACAAAAGAACAGAACGAAATTCTCGAAAATCTTTCAAAAGTACCCGACAGCGAGATAGATACTTCTGACATTCCTGAATGCAGCGGAAACGGCGGTTTTTATTACATTCAGTCTCTCAGAATGCCGCAGACGAAAATACTTACCGGGATAGATAATGATACGCTTGCTTGGCTGAAGAATGTCGGTAAGGGGTATCAACAGCGTTTGAATAATGTGCTGAGATGGGCTCGAATGAATAACTGCCCGGTGGAGAAGCTTTGAGTTTTTAGGCTAAAAAAATAAGTAGGAGAAATAAAAAACCGCCTCAAAGAGTCCCCACTCGCTAGGCGGTTTTGTAAAACAGAATTTTATATAAAATTATGTTAGTGTATTAAGCAGATTTTTGCAAACAGATAACACTTATCATTTCTGCCGTTTTTCATAGATAAACCAGAGGTCAGGGTCAATCCAGTGCCGTAATGCCCGTATCATAGAATACGAAGGAAAGCCGAATTCCTTCCTACTTTTTAAATTATACAGCTATCTATCATGTTTATTGTTTTTGTATGATCTGATACCAAAACCAAGTCCCAAACCACCTAAAAAGGTAAAAATAGTCTTAATAATCTCTTGATAAAGGGTTTCATGATCCTTTGAAAGGTAATATGTTAACCATATAAAAAAAACTATAAAACCTAAAATGATAATAATATTGCGCAATTGTATCACTAGCTGAAAAATAAATTCGCGTTTATCAGAAGTATCTGCTGAATTGATCATTCGATCAATATGTGTGCTGGTGATTTTATCAGCAATAGCACCAACTATTTTTGCTGATATTGGTGTTACCCGTCGCTGTACCCCAGTCAGCATTTCGAAAGAAATAGATTGCTCGATTGCTTTTTGTATATCATGTGGAATATTTTCATCGGTAATTCCATGTTCAGAAGCGGAATTATCCTCTGCTTTTTTGTCCTCAATCGACGTAGTCTTCAAAACTTCTGCTCTATCAGTTGTTACGCTAGTATCCATTTTTTAATACTCCGAAATGATTTTCTTAGCGAATGCTCAAGGGAGCCGATAACCTGCCCTTCCACTAATTGCGAAATATACAATGTTGTATAATCTTTTATCAGTGATTCGGCATCCAAGGGGGTTAGATAACCGGTTGACGAAAGGTATCGCACCGATTTAACGGCATTTTTATAGCTCTTGTAGGTAGTTTTGTTCATTATTTACCTCCCTTGTTATACAATGTTATACAAAATTATGTTAGTGCATTAAGCAGATTTTTGCAAGCAGATAACACTCATCATTTCTGCCGTTTTTCATAGATAAACCAGAGGTCAGGGTCAATCCAGTGCCGTAATGCCCGTATCATAGCATACGAAGGAAAGCCGAATTCCTTCCTACTTTTTAAATTATACAGCTGATTATAGTTTATCCCATTTTCAATACACCACGAGTAGGTAAGCGGTGCTAAATATTTATATCCGGCTGAATTTTCTCTGACAATCCGGAAGTCATCAGAGCCGGTAAAGTGTTTTTGTTCGGGCTTCGCTTCCGCCGTCGTCGTTACCCACCATGAAGGGGGAATAACATTCCGTAAGCGGAACATCATCTCATAGGTCGGCTTTGTAGCACCGGTAATGTTTTTAAAAAAAGTGATATATTCAACGCCGTTCTCAAGCGCGAAAGATCGAATGCTCCGTCCGGAGCCTTTTACAAATTGGGTTGCATACAGTTCGCTTTTATCTTCAGCGGGTAAAGCAGCAACTTTGCTCGCATCTTGCGCAAAATACAGCGTTAACGCATCTTCGACAATCTTTGATTGCGAAGCTCTGCTTTCGCGTTCCCTCTCAAGGAGCTTATTATAAAGTTTTTTCCTTAGCGTAACGGTTATTAGTGCCATCGTCGGCTCTCCTTATAATATATCACAGTATGAAAAATGCTACTCATTAACGCCAAATGCCCGTCAATTTTCCGACAAGCCTCTCTCCTCGTGAACACGGAGCATCAAGTTTTTGTAATCTTTATCCTCTACACATTCAGCAAGATAGGCCTGAACTGCTTTTGTAATAAACCAGCTCCGCGAACAGCCTCTTTCAGCACAATAAGCGTCCAGTAGGTCAAACACATTACTTGCCATACTAACACTTACAGTCTTCGTGCCGCTTTTAACAGCTTGCATAAACTCTCCTCCGTTGTTTACTAATATTAGTAACACTAATAATATTATTACTTTTATTAATACAAGTCAATAGGAGTATTGATGATTATGTTTTGAAAAAGAAGACACTGCTAACAGCCGACAGGTACCGCACGCTTACGAGTGTCATCGGTTAACACGTCGGTATAGCGCGCAATGCGCATCCGGTAATGAATATCAACCGGCTCTTTTATGCAGGCGGCAATATACAGCCGGCCATTCTTTTTATCATACCGTACCGGCGACAAGTATAAAAACGAAATCAGTGAAGGATCCGTAAAGGTCAGGCGTAAACCCATCGGAGAGCGGATATTCATCCTTCCTTCCTGCCGCAGGGAAAGAAGAATGCCGTGCTCTGCAATGTTTTCAATAATACAATCGTATTCATAGCCGTCTATCAACACCGTTTGGTACAATTGCTTAAAACCCAGTAGTGCCCAATATGCTACGCCTAAGGGAAACCGCCTTTCTCTTCGCTTGTCGGCGCTTTCAAAGCGGCTTTGAAGGAATCGCAGCTTATATTCCAATTCTAACGGTAAGCGGTGGTGGAACACGGCCGTGTAATGCCGGCGCTTACCGCACACACCGGTTAAGCAGACCGGACAGGATAAAAGCTGCCCTTGATAGGTAATCAGGATGCTATCTTTCCCGCGCATCGGAAACAATTCCGTAATACAATAAAGCTGCCATGCTTCTTGAAAGAAAAAGACCGGCACACACGAGTAGACGTTTCCGCTTTCTTTAATCGCAATCTTTTCGATTCCTAAATACGCTAATGCGTGCTTATCAACGTGAATCATGGGGCGCTCCGTTCTCTTTTGCCTTTTATGTCATACCAATAGCCGTATTTTTCTAACAGCATGATAAGCGTCCTTTTATGCATCTTTTTTTGATCGAGAAGCATCCCAAGTTCCCGATAAAAAACGGGGTCAAAGGTGAAATACGTACCATAAGTTAAATCATCTAAAAGAAATAACATCCGTTTTAATATATCGATGCGTCTTCCGGTTGCAGTGTATAAAACGGGTACTGCAGGAGAGACGAGCGGGAGCCTGCGTTTACAGCCTCCGTCACTGCCGTAAATAATGTATGCACGGCGCACGGAAGGAAATGAGTAAAAAAGGATGACGGCGCTTTTATCGTCAAAGGTAAAAACGGTTGCATCCTCAAGCGTTTCAACATGAGCGGCGCCTCCGTGTGCAAATAGAGAGAGCCCTTTTTTCCGAGACGGAATAGATATGGCAATCATAATATATAGTATAGCATTATTGCGGTTATCGCTTCAATATGATATACTTACGCTATAAGCGTATGCCATTAACGGCTTTACCCAATAGAGGGAACATACATAACCTTAGGAGGAAATTGTATGCAAGAGGTCTTGCCTCCATCATCTGAAACGCATGTTTTACGTCAAATAACCGAAGTATTTCATCTTTCAAAAGACCAAGCGGAAAGCGCATTAGTACTGCTGAAAGCTCGTAGCGCTACCCTCGATATGTCATTCGAGGAATATCTTAAAATATACCATCCGAACGGTTTTGCCGTTTCCGATGCAAACCTTCCGGATGACATAAAAGGCTATACAGCGTTTTTATCCGGCGATGCGCGCGCAATGATCGGGGCAGGAAAAAATGCGGACTTTTTCACCTTTGTCCATGAAGCCGCTCATGTCTTCAGGCGGCAGTTAACCGGAACGCTTAAAGAAAAGGCAGAGAAAGTCTTTAAGGTAGAAGAAGGTACATGGACTGAGGCGCAGGAAGAAGCGTTTGCTTTCGGGCTTGAACAGTATATCCGCTTACGCCTCGCGGCTTCCGAAGATCACCACCTCGTCTTTGAAAAGGGAGCGGCCTTCGTACAGCGCGTTTATAACGGTCTTGACCGAATTATTCCGCTTAATCCTGAAATGATCCGGGTGTACGATGAGCTTTTTACAGCCGAACGGTTTATGTTTAATCAACAGCGCTTTGATGAAGCAGTCGATGCCATCAGTACTCAAAAAGATGCATCGCAGTTTGCTGAAAGTCATCTATACCTCGGTATGACGCCGCCTATCTATCAAGAACTCGGCTTTGAACGTTTACCGGTGATGATAACTGCTCGTCATATTCAAAATATTATGCAGCCGGAAAAAGAAGGAAGCGCTCCCAATTATCACGGACTTACGCCTGAGATGATAAAACAAATTCCGGATGCGTTAAAAAAGCCGCTTCTTGTTATGCAATCGCAACGGAGCGATAGTAAAGAAGATATTATTGCGGTTGTTTCATTAAAAGATAGTGAAGACCGCCCGATCATTATCCCGCTTTCACCGAATAAAAAAGGTTTTTTCAATGGTATTGAAATTGATATAACGCTTGCAAAAACAATATACGGAAAAGATCGCTTTACCACTTTTTTACAAAAGGCAGTACAAGAACAAAGAATTTTATATATAAATAAAAAAAGCCGAGAATTAGCAATCCCGGAGCTCCAATTGCTCCGCAACTACCATTCTCAGCTTCTGTATGAAAATATAGCAGCATATCATGATTCTGTCAAGCAGAAAAATCCCGGCATCCCGCTTCTGTATCAAAAAACAGCGTATTATGCAGGGCAGCAGGGGGCATTTGATTTTTTAAATGATCCGGTAAAGCAGGATGCTGTAGCAATGTCTCACAGTCCTCATCATACCGTTTCGCATATCGATATCGCAGCGGATAAAAAAGAGGCAAACGGTATTGCGAATACGAATACCCTAAAAATAGTCAATAATACCGCACTCAAACGCGTGCAGCTCTTTTTTCCGGATAAGCCATCTGATGACGTCAGAAGCGATTTAAAAGCGCATGGCTGGAGATGGTCACCGCGCAATTTTTGCTGGCAGCGGCTCAATACCGAAAACGGCCTTGCCGATGCCGCCAGAATTCAAAAAACATGGTATCCTGAAAAAGAAGAGAAACAAACACCGAATATAAAGCTGGAAAACGTACCGCCGGTTTCTACAGAAAAGCAAGAGTTGCCTGTTACCACTGAAAGAAAAGAGATAGTTCTTACCCGGAAAGACTTTGCTAATGCCCAAAAGGTTATTCCACCTTTGCAGTACCGCACAACGGTCGCTTTCGCACGGCAGTCAGAAGATGCAGAATTCTTTAAGGGAATTATTAAAACCGTTTCCGAAACAGTTGAAACAGATCGCACTACCTCTGACAAAAGACGAGGAAGAAAACAAGGACATCCGATTCTTTTCCGCTATTTTCATCCATCCGGTACTGAATACTACGTGTCTGACATTGATAAAACAAACGGAGAAGTCTATGGCTTTAGTATTTTAAACGGAGACCTTGAAAACGCCGAATGGGGATACAATAGCCTTGACCAATTACGTTCGGTGCCGAACATAGAGCTTGATTACCATGTCCCTGAAGGGATGACCATCGAGCGGCAGCTGCATAAAGCGTATCCTTCTTACTTCCCTGAACCGGAAGATGAGATTAAAAACAGAGGAAAAGACCTTAAAAAAGAAATGACGCAAACGCCGCAACCGATAGTAGTAGCACCGCTTATACAGAAAGGTGAGTATCCTCCGATACAAGAAGTCGATTGGTTTGAGGCTTCTAGAGGATCGTGGAATCAGTTTTATCCGAACGGTACCGGTTCTAAGCCATATATCGAGGTTTATTATCAAGATGCAAAAAATCGTATCATGCAATATCATCATAAAGGCGCATCAAAAACTGATTTTGGTGCATTACTTGAGGGAGTAAACGATGTGGTATTTAATGCAGAACACCTTGGAAATACGGCAACCGATAATTTTTTAAAGAGGTTTAAAGCGTACGGTTTTTACCCTCAAAAACAATATACCAATGAAAGAGGTGAGCGGCAGTTTATTCTGATGATCCGTGACGGCTCAAAATCGGGGAACGTCGAACTGATCCCCGAGCGGAAAGGTACCGTTTTGCAATATACCGTCTTAACCAAAGACGATGAGAAAACGATACTTAAAACAAAAAGCTTTGATAAAATTAATGATGCGCAAGCCTATATGGACTTCAAGCGGAGAAGATTAAATAAAGAGGTTGAATATGGACGGAACATTGATAGCGGAATACCGGACGGATCGGGGAACCGTAATACGAAAATGGGAGATGCCGGATGGGCAGAAGGTGCAGGAAGAGATACCGGCATGGATGACGGAACGCTTGAGCGCGGAAGAGAAAGAGGTGACAGAGCGCATAGCGGACAGAATTACGAGAGAGAAGTTCAACCGCATTCTCAAAGTCATGAGCAGGGAGGAAGCGCTTTTGTGGGCGGTGCAGATGAACCGCAAAATGGGACGGCCGCTGTCGGAGGAACACCTCGTGTCGGCACTGATCAATCTCGAAATGGATCTGTAGATAGAGAAGAAAACGATAACCTAACCGCCGGGACAATAAAGCATATCCGTGAACAGTGCATAACACTCTTAAACGAAAAGAGCGCCGATGAACTTACGGCTGAAGATAAAAAGGTGCTTGCCCGGTATGAAGGGGGCGGCGGCACGGGAGAGACAGAGCGGAGTGCCAGCGAAGTCTTGTATGCCTTTTACACGCCAAAAGCCGTTTGCGATACACTGTGGCGTCTTGTAGATGCGTATGCACCTGATGTAAAAACAGTCCTTGAGCCGGCAGGGGGAACGGGGCGCTTTTTAGAAGGGCGAGCGCACAATGACTGTACCCTGATCGAACCGGATGAGACGGCAAGCCGCATCGCCCGCCTGTTGCATCCTGCCGCTCAAGTGAAAACGCAGGCGTTTCAAGAACTCTTTTTTGAAGACGGTGTTATTCATCGTCCGCAGTATACGGGAGAACCGTTTGACCTTGTTATCGGAAACCCACCGTACGGCATCTATAGCGGTTTTTATAAGGGCAAAGGAGAAGGCGCTTCTCACAGCCGGTACGAGCAGTATTTTCTTGACCGTGCTCTCGATGTGGTAAAGGATGGCGGACTTGTCGCGTTTGTTCTTCCGTCTTCTTTTTTACAGAGCGCAGAAACGGAAGGAAAGCGGCTTATTGCCTCAAAAGGAACGCTCATCGATGCATGGAGGCTCCCTTCCGGTGCTTTTCCGACAACTGATGTCGGCGTTGACCTCGTTATCGTGAAAAAAGAGCGAGGAAATATAAAAGATTTTTCACTTGATTCTTTTTTTGCTCGCCATCGTGCCCATATTCTCGGCGATGAACAAGAAGGGGTCAATCGGTTCGGACGGAAAGAAATAAAAGTCATTCCATTTGAAGGAGAGGCACTTGAAGCAACGCTTGCCCGTATTATTCCTGAAAATATTCTAAAACCGGAAAAAGAAGAATCGCACCAAGCATCTCCACAAAAAGAAGCAGTACAGGGTGAGAATCAAAAAACACAAGAGCACATCATGCGCGAGAATATCGAAATGGCACAAGCGCTTGCCAATAGGATTCTTCCTGAGCCGGACGGGAGTTTTTCAAAAGAGAAACAAGCAGCCATTGCCCGCATGGAATACCTTCGTATGCACTACCTCACCGTGACCGGCGTAAGGGAACCGATGCAAAGCGATGCAGTAAGAGCGGCACGGGTAAAACGTGAGCGTACACAATTACTCAAAACTCATGCCGACAGCAAAAATGCGTATATTTTGACTCTTATTGCTCAAAAGGAAGGGTATATTGACTATCTTGAAGACTGCAAAAGCGGGACGGTCAAAGACCCGTACCGAGAGCATGAAGAGCTCATTGCCGAAACGGCACAAGCGCAGCGGATGCAAAATGAAACACGTAAAGAAGAGCACGCGGATATACTTGAAAACAAACCGATCACATCCGCTCGTGCACCGCAGTCGCAAAAGAGCATACCGGCAGATGAAGTCCATGCACCGGCACGCAATTCACCGATACAAGAAGCGGCAGCACAACCGCATACAACGCACAAGAAAAGCCCTGAGCGGCAGCCGGTACCGCATAACGATGAGCGCGAGCACCCTGAGCCGAAACTTCTTTCCGCTTCTGAGTTTGCAGCTAAATATGGCAAAACGCTCGATGAGCGTGAAGCACCGCTTTGGAAAGCGACTGACTATGAAGGGAAAATTGAAAACGCATCGCTAACGGCTGAACAACGCACTTTTATTGCCCAGCACCCCGATTATATCAAAATCACTGAAACGGCATGGATGCACACGGTCAATTTTACCAAAGGTAATATTTATGAAAAGCTTGAGGCGCTTGAAAAAAATAAAGAGTCGATTGGCGAAACGCTTTACCAACGGCAAAAAAAACTCCTTGAGCAATCCTTGCCGCCTGAAGTACCGTATGAAAAACTGACCATTCCCGTTCATTCAAATCTTGCCCATGAGTTTATCATTGCTCGTGATGACAATGGAGTTCCGTATAATCTGAGGGAAGGTTTTATAAAATGGGCAACCGGTGAGCAGTTTCTCCTTGAAGCGGGACTGACTCTTTCACACCCCTCACGCTCGACGCTCAACGATGAATCGCCGGTGCGACCGGAAGACTTCCCGGCAGGCATCTACTGGAGCTCTATTGTCTCGTATATTGATCGGGATCCGGTGCGAGCACATCAAGAGTATACGCCCCAAAAAAAGAAAGCTGCGCAGCTTGAAGCTAACAGAACTCGCACTCTCCGACGCGAAACCGCAGAGAAGCTTTTTAATCGCTATATCCAAGAAGGGGTGCCTGAAGGAAAACGCCACGAGCTTTTAAAGATATGGAATCGCCGCTTTAACGGGTATCGTGCTGCCGATTATGCCAAGCTGCCGCTTTTTGTTTCCGGTATGAGCGAGAAAAAGGACGGGGAAGTGTTTACCCTCTACGATCAGCAAATAAAGGGAATTTCTTTTTTAACCGACAAAGGAAACGGTCTTCTTGCCTATGATGTCGGCGTCGGTAAAACCGCTTGTGGCATCGTCGCAACCGTTAATCAAATCCAAGCAGAAAGAGCTCATCGTCCCCTTATTTGTGTTCCAAAAGCGGTGTATTCAAAGTGGCTCCATGATATAAAAGAACTGTTCCCGACTATCCCGGTAAACGACCTTGGAAACTTTAGTGAGGAAAAGCTCAAACCCTTTTTGGTCGGTGAACACGGACTTACCCTCGAAAAGGGCAGTATCTCCTTATGTACCCATGAAGCGTTACAAGCGGTAACCTTTAAAAAAGAAACGCTCGAAGGAGACTTAACCGTCGATTTAATTGATGCCCGCAGTACCGTAAGCGGTAACGCATGGGATAATGCACAAGAGAAAGAAAGTATTCAAAAGATACTGGGGGAAGCTTCTGCGGTAAAAAATCGGTATGTATATTGGGAAGATACCGGATTTGACCACATCACCGTCGATGAAGCGCACCGGTTTAAAAATCTTTTTACCATGCCGCGCCCGCAGTACGATGATGAGGCAAAACGGCAAGCGAATGAATTTGAAGGAATTGGAAGCGGTACCCCTTCAAAACGGGCACAAAAGCTTTTTGCTGTTACCCAGCTCATTCAAAAAGAAAACAACGGCAGGAATGTCTTTCTTTTAACGGCAACACCCTTTACGAATTCGCCGACGGAAATCTATTCAATGCTTTCATATGTCGGGCGGGAAAAACTGAAAAGTATGCACCTGTATAATCTCGGCTCCTTTATGACCGAGTTTGCCGAAACGCATACCGAATGGGCGGTAAAGCCGAACGGAGAAATACAGCCAAAACAGGTGATGAAAAACTTCCGCAATGTGCAGAGCCTTCAAAATCTTTTGACCGAATATATTGATAAAGTCGGCGCAGAAGAAGCAGGCGTTATCCGGCCGATAAAACGCGTTCATGCAATTGAGCTTGAAGCGACGGAACTCCAGAAAAAAATTATCGAAGCAGAAACAGCGCGCTTAAGCACGATTTCAAAAGATGATCCGGGCGGAGTGCTTGTCGCGATGAATAATATGCGCATGGCGCTTTTATCCCCGGCACTCGTGAAAGCAAGCAATTATGATTTTGCGCTGCCTCCCATGAGTGAACTCGTTGAAAGTTCTCCAAAATTAACTTTTGTCTGTAATGCTATCGCGGCTTCTTATAAAAAGGTTCCTGCAGGCGGGCAGGTAATGTATATGCCGCGCGGGGTACAAGAAGCGGAAGAAGTAAAACGGTATCTTATTGCGCACGGAGTTCCGGAAAAAGCAATCGGTATTATCAATTCCGGAACATCAAGTAAAAAGAAAGATGAGATGACCGAACAGTTCAATGATAAAACAGCTCCATTAAAAATCATTATCGGAAGCGAGACTATCAGCGAAGGAATCGATTTAAACGGCAATTCTTTTGCCCTCTATAACTGTATGCTCGGTTGGAATCCGACTGAAAGTACGCAAGTCGAAGGGCGTATTTGGCGGCAGGGAAATGAACAAGGGCATGTCCATATTACCTATCCGCTCATTACCGATTCCATTGATTCGCTGATGTACCAAAAGCACGATGAAAAATCTTCCCGCATCAATGCCCTGTGGAGCTACAAAGGAGATACCCTCGACGTGCAGGATATTCGCCCGGAAGAATTAAAGCTTGACCTTATCAAAGACCCTGAAAAGAAAACGGCGGTTATCATAAGCCGGAAAAAGGCCACACTGGAAAGTGATCGGGCAGTGATTGATCTGAAACTCAGTACCATCGATTCGATTATTGAAAAAAAACATGCTTTAGCTATCAGTCTTGCTGCAGCCGAAAGATGTGATGCCAAAGGAGAAGTACGCTTTTGTAAGACAAAATTACAGCTGCTTGAAAAGAAAGAAGCCGCGTGCGGCATCGACGGCGAGCACAGTGCTGCTATGAGGATTGCAGAACTAAATGACGAGCGAAAAAAACTGACCGAACGGATTGAATCCATTGAGAAGGAAAAGCCGGCTATTATTGCCAAGGCGAAAAAAGACCTTGCAGCCGAGCGATCGGTCTCCGGTACTCTTTCGGAAATTACCGAAAATTACCTTACAGAGCTCCTCAACGATTTAAAACCGATGGCGGAGATAGAAAAAGAAGTCAGGATGAGCCGGAATAAAACAGCTGCATCTGTCGATAGCGAAACAATTAAAACTATGGCGGGTGAAAAAAATACTCCGCAGCGTAATACCAAGTTGCCACGTCGTAATACCAAGTTGCCACGTGAAGGTTTAAAGAAACCGCAATCGGCGCAACCGATTATCGCCCCATTGCGTCCTTCTTCCGGAACGGTCACGGCCAAAACCGCACAAGCTGCTGAAAAGCGCGGTACTCCGTTCACGCGTTCCGTCCCGTCCTGCTATGCACGGATCGGCGGAAGAACACTTGCCGTACAGTCTCTATCACAATTACAAACACATTTTTCTTTCCGTGCTGTTGCTCCTGATACTACGACAGCTTTACAGCAACACGAGATTGCCGCAGTTGCCCACGCGTTCGCCGATATGGCCGATGCCTTACACCTGCCTGATAACCAGATCGGGCTTTTTTCAACACTCGCTCTTTCAGTTGCCGGACCACAGGAGAAAAAAAGCGGCACCCATTACGACCGGAATAAACAGATGCTTACCTTGACACACGGAAAGTCAGGCGGCCTTTTAGCTGAAAAGTGGTTTGCAGCTTTCGACAGTCTCCTGTACCGTGCCGTAACAGGTGATAAAAAAGATGTATGCTTAACTGAAATGCGGCACGGAAAGGGGAAAATCAATCAGGCATTCCACAACCTCATCACGGCGATGACGGAAAAAGAAGATAATACACCGTCCGACTATCTTCGCCATGCCCAGTTACTTGACGGAAAAAATGCCGCTCATCCGTATTGGGCAGATAAGCAAAACTTAGCCGCACGAGCGTTTTCTTCTTATGTCTCCGATAAACTTGAAAGCCTCGGGCGGAAAAATACCCTTTTATGTTTTAAGCCCGATAATACGTTTTATAAAACGCATACGCAGACGCAAGACCGTCCGAAACCCTATCCGGAAGGTACAGAGCGGATACGCATTAATAAAGCGTTCGATGAACTGTTTGAGGTACAGCGTCAGCTTCTGTATGCAAAGGAACACCGCCGGACTGCCATGCAAACGGTAAAAAAGCAGCGGTCATTTGCAATTGAACGATAAAAATTGTTTGTGTAGTTTAATGTTGATATTATAACACCAATGTTGTATACTACATATATGAAAAGATGTTAATTGATAAGCGGCACCGGAAACCAGTTGCCTTTGCGTAAAAGATGCTTTTCATACCTTTCTTTCTTGTACGGTGATAATAATGAATACTCAAGAAGAAAAAACGACTAATCGGACAAAAGACGGTAAAACCGGCCTTACTTTCAAACCCATCACGGAAATTCAAACCGAGCATATGCTCGAACTTTTGGAAAAAGGAAATCTCCCGTTTCTTCCGGACAAAGACGGATTCTGTGATTCCCGCGCGGTGCGCAATGCGGTAACTGGCTATCAATTTACCGGCCTCAATCAAATCCTTGCAAAAGCATATCTGCATGAAAAAGGCCTCGACGGACACAATATTTTAACCTTTGATCAAGCGAATAAATGTGGTGCCGGTATCAAAAAGGATTCCAAAGCGTTTCAACTTTCCTTTCAGGATATGGATAAACGCGATGAAAACGGAAAGGCAAAGGTCGTGATAAATCACTACTTTGTCGATTCACAAGTAAAGCAGCCGGAGAAATTACCATCGCTTGAAAAGATGCCGCTATTGCCAAAAGACAGTATCGAACCGGATTCTTCGGATCCGCCAAACTATCTTGGGTGTTATCTTATTAGTATGCAGTATGGTATGGGGTTTACCCCGCCTTCTGAACTTGCAGCAGAATTTTCTCAGAAATTTAAAGAAGCGCTCCAATCTTCCCCCTCCAATCTGTTTAAAATCGGACGGGATGCACAAAAATGTCTGAAGATGGAAAGAAAGGAAGTTTCACAATCAACTGAACGAGCAGCGCCGACTCACAGCGCATCTCCTTCTTTCTCTCGATAATCGTCTATCACACATCACATCTACGGGGAACCGCTTAAAATGATCGTTTTGAGCGGTTCCCTCTATAAGGAGCAAATGTCACTATGCCTTCTTTTTTTGACACGGAAACACCAATCAATAAAAACGCCTATCGCTCGACCGTATACCTCGGCGAGAAAGATGAAGTCCTTGACGAGTGGACTTCAAACGATACCGCCCGTCATGGAAGCCCGGAAGAGTTTTATACCGATCAAGTCAATAAACTGCTTTCCGTTTGCGTTACCGAACATAATGTCCCTTTTTTCAGGCAGGGAGATAAGCCGGTACCGAACAATCTTTTAAACGGCACGGTAATGAAAGACATCAATAAGGCTGCCGCAGAACTGCATGCGACAGCGACCGGCTGTAAGAAAACCGATTATATTTTCGGCCATGAAGCCCGCTCTTTAGGGCTTACCCTTGACCTCAATAAAAACACTACGCCGCTTTTAGTCTGTAACGACACCAAGTTTGCCTCCCGCAGCCCCCTTTTAAATGAAGTAAAGGTGGCGGCAGAAGGAACAAAAACGGGCTTTCAATATATGTATAACATCGAACAGTTCGATGAGCGAAGCCGCAAGCTGTTACACAAAATACTGCCTGAACGGAAAACGTTTGAAAAAGAACAAGCTCAAGATCAGGCACAGGCGCAAAAGACCTTTCTTGATAATACCCGCAACCCAGCCGTAAAAGAAGCGATGCGCCTTGAAAATGAAAAACGCAAAAATGAACTTTCTGCAGCAGGACTTTTAAATGTCTATAAAGTCTTACAAACGCATAATATTGTGCAAAAGCACGGTTCGTATGACCTCGTCGGCGGTGTTCCTTCTTTTGAAAATGACGCCCGTATGAGCGCACTTTTTTCTATGGAAGTACAAAATGCTTTAAAGAAAATACAGGCGGGAACGCTTCCTAAACAAGCGCTTCTTTATGGTATGTACCAAGGTCAGGATTTTTCAAATCGCGCGGTGATGCCTCAATTTTCTTACGAGACAAAGCATCAAAGGGACGAAAAGCTTAAAAAAGACAAAAATATTCATTCGAGAAATGAACCTTTTGTCTCTATGAGCCGATAACGGTAGTATGATTGCTTCTCGCTATGTAAAACAGCACCGGCGGGCTTTTGATTTTCCTGATTATCTCGTCGAAAAACCGATTGCTATTACCCCTGATGGAACACTTTCTGAAAAAGCGCTCCATCAGGCGTATCATCTGTTATACCGTTATCGCAGTAAAAAAACGGAAACTTTCCGCCATATCTTAGTCGACTCCTCCGGTATCATTCGCGACCAAATCGCCATAACCAATAAAAGCCTCATTTCTGCTTCTTTTTCGGCAGAAAATAAAGAGGCAAATACCAAGCCAAACCATTATTGGAATGCCATTAAATCTTACTTAAAAGAACATGATTATTCGCTCCTTATTGCGCATAACCACCCGACAGGGCAAATTGTTCCTTCAACACGGGATGAAACGCTGACCGCACAAATTGAACTTGAGCTTTCTTCTCTGGGCGGCGCTTCTCGTTTTTTAGGACACATCATCCTCGATCACGGTGCTTTTGCGTTCTATCAGCCGGGTAAAGGATGGCGGTATTCTTCGGATGAACAAACGCTCAAAATACGAGATCCGCTCATGCATCCGAAAAAAACGCATAACATTATTCCCTTTATGATAACCGGTGATGATACCCATAAACTCAAGTGGATTTTAAACGACATCGATGCAAAATCGCATTGGAAGACGGAAGGGAAAACACCGTTTTTTGCACTTGACCAGTGCTATGTGATTGCTGGTATTTATTTTTTTAATAACCGCGACATTATCGCCGCTTGTCAATCGCAACAGCAATGGAACCGGTTCTTTCTCGATTTTCATAAAAGAGCAGCCTTACTCGGCGCCGATTCTTTTTTCCCGGTTAACCGCAGTGACGATGAAAAATTAGAAAAGGCATTGCTTTTTATGGCAGAAAAAAAAATTTTCCTTGACGGCTACAATAGAAATTATTGCTTTTCAGACAAAGACCCTGACCTTGCTTCTCATTACATCGATCCGCTGTATTCGCCAACCGTCATTACATCTTCAAAAAACTTTAAAGAATTTGCACGGCAAAAAAAACTCAAAACGGTGAGTAATTATATCGAGCGCTAGCGTTCTTCTGGAATAGTCCGCATTTCCCACAAGCTCCACAGTCAAAAGTCAGCACCGGGATGTTTTGAGCATCCCTTTGTGCCTTTTTCGTGTGGATTTGTGGAAAATAGCTTTATTTCTCTTCGACTGAAACAAGACGGACACTGCCATCGGCATTTTTTTCGTACTTTTCGGTCCGCCGAAAGCCGTTCGTACTGATTTCTTTCAGCACGCCATCCTGCCAGTACTCGATATGTCCCTGCCCCTCAACAGCCGGAAATTCTTCACTGCCGTGTAAAAGTCCGTCTTTTAACCGACAGATGTAACCTTCAACGAGCATATATTCCCCGTTAAGAGGACTTGGATCATCGCCTTTCGTGAAAACCGCTTTTCCTTTTAAAGCATGCGGAAGAATACTCGATGTTTTTTCGTCCATAAAAATCTCCTTTGCCGGTACCTTCTCTACCGTATTTTTTTGTTTGCAGCATCCTCGGTGATACTTCACATATCGTTTGATACTGACTTTCAGAATCTCTATCACACAAATCCCATTCATAAACGAGATACAGTGTGCCGATACCGAATATCACTATGAGCGCGATGCAAAGAAAACTATATACTTCACATACTATTTTGATGGCTATCATTGTGCCTCTTTATACACGCTGACAAGCTTACCGTCTTCCCAGTATTCTTGTACGCCGCTGGCAAGGTCATAAATTGCCGGCAAGTCTTTTCGGTGTAATATACCTTTTCGCCGGTATTCAACGTAGCCGTCTGCTGTTTCGATTGCAGGGCGCATCCCGCCGTCTAAATAACCGTCTCTGTCAAAACGAAATATCGTCCCGTTGCCGCTTATCATGTCGTCGGTAAAAATATGCCCCTTTCGGTCAGTAATCTTCTTACCGGTCAAAGCTAAAAATTTACACATCGTTTTGAGCGCATCCTCTTCAGCTGTCATACCGGCTCCTCAACATAACATTGCTCAAACTGTGCAATGTCTGTTTTCTGCCTTGCGCATTCTTTCTGAATCACGTGCGCAATCCGAACCAGAATCCGCTCCGTATCAGGAGAAATGCCGCAATCGGCGCTTTTTAAATCCCTGCAGATTGCTTGCAACTGTGTAGGGCACACATCAATCAATACTTTCATGTTTTTTTACACTCCTTTTTAAAAAGCTTTTTTCTTGGCGCCGCTTTATTAGTAATTTTCCAATAAGTCACATATATTTATAGACTTATCCGTTTAGATGTTGTGTGATAAAAATTGCCTGAAAAACATGCGCGGCGCATTTAAAATACGATGCCGTCAAGCAGTTCTTGAGTATCACCCGACTTTTCAAGCCGGCTTTGTTTAAAAATTTCCGGCAACGCTTCCTCACTGAAACACTGTTCACTCGGTGGAGAGCGCGCAACGTTTTGAAGTTCAAAGGCTGTCCGTTCAAACCGATCCGGTAAAAACCGGAAAATGATTTTTTCGCTGCAAAAGGCGTCAAAGGGGAGCCTGCTTTTCCACCACGTGGTGCCGTTTTTTTGCATCGCTAACACACACGCATAGTTTTTACAAGCTTCAAGAAGGCTTGCATCAAGTGAAATCGCCTGCTTATGCAGTTTTGTAAGTCCTTTTTTAAAATCGCTTTGGAAAAATACCGAAAAACGATCCGCTTGGTTGATTCCTGCCTGAACAAAGAGCTCATAAATCTCTTCCGCGAGCTTCGTTACCCGCTGATTCATTATTTTTTGATATGCATTTTTTTCTTCCTCCTCTCTTTTTTTCTCTCTCTTTGTATTTTCTCTCTCTCCCTCTAAATATGATTCGACTTCAGGAGGAGAAGAAGTAGTAATCGATGTTGGTAATTGATGTAGGTAATCGATGTTATTAATACATTCGGCCATTTTGTCCGATTGCATTCGGTCA
>ERZ772960.302-NODE-302-length-47246-cov-5.542095_pt1 | contig 47246 bp, 36 predicted proteins | sample MGYA00580678_ERZ772960 | MGnify/ENA primary metagenome ERZ772960 (study PRJEB29015, sample SAMEA2737930) | human oral metagenome | biome: human oral; feature: human-associated habitat; material: dental | place: China | collected 2059 ...
AGCATAGCTTTATTTCGAAATACTTTCGAAACTCGACTTTCGACCTACATATCTGCTATACTGGACGCTATGAATGAGAAGAAAAAATCGCCGTTCATTGTGCGGCTTCTAAAAGGGTTTTTGATTTTTTTGTGCGTCATCCTCGTCTCTCTCTTCGGGTGGATCGGTTTTTCCGCTCTCGACAGGATGTCTCCGCTCGAAGTTATTCCGTCCGATTATTCGGTTTTCGTGCATACCGATTCTCTGTGGGATGCCGTTTCTCCGATAATCGATTTGAAAGCCGCCGACGTGCTGCTCGCCGATCCGCTGCTTTCGAATTACCGCGCTCCGTTTATGGAGTTCCGCTCGTCGGCTTTGCGCGATAACAAATACGTACGCTTTGCCGCTTCCAGAAGCGTGTATGCCGCTTTTTATGCGGCAAAGGGGACTTCGTCGTATATCGCCCTCATCGATATGAGTTTCCTTTCCTCGCTGACGAGACTCGCGCCTCTTGTCGCACCGCATTTGAATATTAATAATTTGGAATATGTCAAAGATTACGATTTTCCGTATTTCAAATACGCTGCCGAAAAAAATGCGGCATATTATATCGCCCAAAAGCGCAATCTACTCGTTGCATCCGATTCGCTCGCTGCGCTTTCCCGTGCGATTTTAGACGATAACGCTCATGCGTACAAAAAAGAAGAAAAGGCGATTTTGCTGCAAAAAACAAACGATCCCATCCGCATTATTGCAAACGGAAAGCGGCTTGCCGAACAGTTTGTCGTCGGAAACGATGTCGCCGAGGCGGTTTCCTCTCTGCTCGATGAAACCTCTCTCAGCGTCGTTTCGTTCGGCATTACCGATGCGGATATCACAGTCAAAGCGGAATTCCCGTTTGCGATTTCGGACGAGAGCACATCTCCGCTTGCACCTCTTTTAACAAAAAATTCGAAAATGCCCGCGCTTCTTTCGCAGCTCGGAGAGAGCGTGCAGTACTATACGCTGCTCAATGCGGGACAGTTCACTGAATTGAAAGACGCGCTCTTTCCGCTTTTGCAAAAAACATCGGATATCGAGCGCACATGGCAAAGAGCGAACGCGTGGTGTAAGCGGCTTTTTTCGGTATCCCTCGACGATATCGTTTTTTCATGGACGGGCAGCGAATGTGCCGTGCTCGGTATCGAAGGTAACACCGATCCCGTTTTTGTGCTGCAGATACGGGACGCGCGTCAGAGAGAAAAAATATTCGATTCCATATTTTCGTCGTTTGCGATCGAAAACAATACGAATTTAATAATCGGAGGCGTGCGCCTTCCCCGTATCGATATGCCGCTTCTGCTTCGCGAACTGCTTGCGTCCTTCGGCGTCGATCTGCCTCGCCCGTATTATTTTGTACAGGGGGATTATATTTATTTTTCCGAGTCGCCGCAAAATCTTTCGACCGTGTACAACGATCTGAAAGAACGCAAAATGCTTGCGCGGAACGAAAATTGGAAAACGGTGTCCGGCAATCAGTCGGCGGAAGCGACGATGAGCGTGTATTACGATCTGAAACGAAGTGTTCCGTTTTTTATCCGAAACGGTACGCTGCTTGCCGACGTGCTCAAATTATACACGGTCGGCCGCTGCGATTTCCGTTTAAAGAATTCGGTACTCACCTGTCAGCTGCATGCGGTCGCTTCTTCCGCATCCGATATGCGCCTCGTTCCGGGTTTTCCGATCGCGATCGAAGGAACGACCGACTTTTTGCTGCACGCCGAAGCGGGAAAAAATCCCGGTGCGGTGTTTTGGCTTGAAAACGGAAAAAAGATACGCTCTCTCGAACTTTCGTCCATGAAAAAGACGGAGCTCGGTTTTACCGAAACCGCGTCGATCGTTCCGGCTGCGGAAAAGTGCAGGGAAGGAGGCGTGCTCTGGGCCGTCGGTGCGAACGGTGCGGTACATTTGCTGAACCGCGCTCTTGAAAACGTCGGAAACTTTCCGATCCTCACCGGCGCCGTTCCGTCCGCTCGCCCTGCGGCATTCGGCAAAACGCTTTTGATCCCGTCACGCGGATCTGTCATCATCGTCGTAAAAGACGACGGTACCTACGACGAAGTACGGTTTCCGGACGACGGCGAAATTCTTTCCGCGCCTTCTCTTTCGGGCGATACGGCGGCGGTATACGAAAAGTCGTTTGCAGGCTCGATCTATCTTATGAAAAATCAAAAAATTATTAATGCTTCCGAACCGATGGAAATAGACGGCATAGGCTTCGACTCGCCCGCGTTGCTGCAAACCGGCGGTTTTCTCTATACGGCGTTTATAACGCAATCGGGCAGGTTTTACCTTTTCAAAGACGGTAAGCTCGAAGACGGATTTCCGATAGAGACGAACGGCGTGTTCTATACGAATGTCGTCTCGTGCGGCTCTTTTTTCTTTGCGCTTTCGGAGGATGCGGATGTGTATCGATTCGCCCTTGACGGTACCTTTACGACGGTAAAGATTCCCGACGCTTCCTCTGCGCGGCAAGGGAAAATCGCTTCCGTGCGTTCCGCCTCGGGAGATGCCGTGTATGTGTGCGCCGACGAAAATGTGCTCTACGGTTTTATGCAGTCGCTCGAACTTGTACCCGGGTTTCCCGTCGCGGGCAGGGGCGTACCTGTCATAGCGGATGTCAACGGCGATAAAAAAGACGAATGCATCGTGCTTTCGTTCGATAAAAATTTATATGCGTGGGATATACGATGAAAAAATTAGTAATTATTATTTTTGCGGCGTTCTCGCTTGCACTTGTTTCTTGTATGACGTTTCAAAAAGACGTACTCGTCTCTTCGGATGAAACGGCTGACGGCGGTTTTTCGCTTTCGATGCAGGCGCGCCTTGCCCCCCTCGACGCCGCTTTTTTCGGCGGGGACAATGCGGCAGATTATGCTGCTGAAAGAGTACATATCATCTCGGAGATACAAAAGCGCCTTGCGTTTCCCGAACTCGAAAAACGGACGGCTTCCCGTCTCTATGCGCTTTTGGGCCGCGCATATTTTATCGGCGGAAATTCTGCCGAAGCGAAAAAATGCTACGAGCAGGCTGTCCGCCGCTATGCCGACGACAGCGAAGCGATCGTGCTCGGTCATCGTTTGGGAATTGTTAATCTAAAAGAAGCGCTTTCGCTTCGAAGCGGAGACGGAGTCCTCGTCCTCGAATCCGCACTCGGCGCATACAGGGCGGGAAGGTACGATGAAGCGGCAGGCCTCTTCGATACCGCTTTTTTGCTCCTCGCGCCTTTTTATAAAAGCGCGTACTCGCCGCTCCGCGAAAAAGCGTGGCGACTTAAAGACGCCGTTACAGGCGATAAAGCGCTTGCAAAATTTTTGCCGCTCGAATCGATTTCGCTTTTACAGATGATCGAAATAACACAAGTCTCGACGCAGCTTTTGGATATCTATACCGGCGGAAAAAAGTACGGAGGGGAAAGATTGTTTTCCGTTGTGCGGGGTGCAGGTTTGCTGAAAAGCGTTTCCGGCGCTTCGGATGACGCTCAGCTTAGCTCGGCTGCGGAAGCGAACCGTATCCTTTGCGCGCGCTTTTTATGGAACTTGCGGACGGCTGCGGGAAAAAATCCGAATCCCGCACGATATTCCGAGCGCTACCGTGCAAGGATGCTTTCGAGTCCGATCCCCGATGTGCCGCTCGCTTCTCCCGATTTCGATGCGGTGCTCGGCTGCGTTGAAAACGAACTTATGACACTCCGCGACGGAATCAATTTTTATCCCGAAGGAAAAGTGTCGGGTGCGGAATTCAACGCGGCCATTACAAAGATACGATAGCGGATTTTTGTATTAAACGGCTTCAATCGATATGCTTTTCCATGAATAAAAAAGGGGCCGCAAGGAGGATACGGTCCCTTAAAACTTTTTATATATTAAAAAACAATTTTTCGAGTTTTTGAAAACTTCGATTTTTAAAGACGTTCGTTTTGTTTTGCAAGTTTTTTTTCGATGTCGCTTTTCGTCATCTTTTTTGCATTGTACTGCAAAAGCGAATAGCCGGCTTTATTGACTTTTTTGATCCACGCGATATAGCTTCCGCCGCTTTGAAGCGCGTCCGCTTCGTCGAGCAGCTTTGCGCTTTCAGCTTCGCGGGCTTTGTCGTCGAATAAAAATTGCGAAAGAAAAATCTTCGCAAAATACGTTTCCGCATCAGTGCGTGCATCCCTTACCGCGCGCTCGAAATACTCTCCCGCTTTCGCTTTGCTCCCGCCGCCGATGGCCGGTGCAAAATAATACCACTGCGCGATATTCGTGAGTGCATACGACATGGCGGGGTCTTCCTCGAGCGCTTTTTGATAATACTTTTTTACGGCGATGCCGTCGTGCATGATGACACCGACCGTCGCATAGCTCAAATTGCACGAAAGCATATCGGCTGCCGTACACCACAGCCATTTATTTATCGCGTCGTTTTTGTGCGCGGAAAAGTACGCGTCGTTTTTATCGTACTGCGTGCGTATGAGCGATTTGAGAGAGCCTTCCATCGACGGAATTTGCCGCATATAATTGTACTGTTCGAGGATTTTAAAATTTTCGAAAATCAATTTTTCTTCATCGGAAAAAGAAGCAAGCGCGCTGTCGGAAAAATGCTCTGCGGCATAGGATTCGATTTTTGCAAGCGCGCTCTCGGGGGAAGCGCTCGAAGCGAGGTTCATACGCAGCGTCATAAAGCCGTCGATTTCCTTTTGCGCTTCGGCGGAAATTGCTTCAGAAAAAAGAGAGGCGAGGGGGAGAGTCAGCGCCAAAATACATACAAGCGTTATTCGAATCCGTTTCATTTTCTCTAAACAATAGCGAATCGACTGAAAAAAGGCAAGGGTTTTATTGCTGTTTGTCAGAGCAGCCGCACAGGAAACTATATGCGCTAAAAAATAGGCGGTACTCCGCACGGTACAAATCAAATCATACGATTGCATATTGCGCCGAAAAAACATATAATGAAAAAATCAAATCGCAAAAAATTTTCGAAACATACAGCAGGGGGCACTATGATTAAAACCGTAAAAGATGTGGATTTAAAAGGCAAGCGCATCGTCATGAGAGTCGATTTCAACGTTCCGATGAAAGACGGCGTCGTTCAGGACGATACGCGCATTATGGCGGCGCTGCCGACGATCAAATACATTCTCGAGCAAAAGCCGCGGAGTCTCGTTTTAATGAGCCATCTCGGCGATCCTGCGAAAGACGTAAAAAAAGCCGCAGAAAAAGCGGAAAAGGCGGGAAAGCCGTTTACCGAAGAGGATAAAGAAAAATTCATCGCGGGTAAAAACCGCATGGCGCCCGTCGCCGCGTATTTGGAAAAAAAGCTCGGCACGCACGTCGCATTTGCGCCCGACGCGCTCGGTCAAAAAGCCGCCGTCGACGCGCTGCCTGAAGGCGGGGTTATGATGCTCGAAAACGTCCGCTTCCATAAAGAAGAGACGGCAAAGACGGCCGAAGAGCGCGAGGGAATGGCGAAAGAGCTTTCGACTTACGGGGACATCTTCGTCAACGATGCGTTCGGCACTGCGCACCGCGATCAGGCATCGACTGCGACGATTGCAAAGTTTATGAAAACGGAATGCGTCGGCGGTTTTCTCATGGAAAAAGAAGTGAAGTACCTCGATCCGATGCTGCACAATCCTCCGAAACCGATGGTTGCGATTATCGGAGGTGCGAAAGTTTCTTCGAAGATCGCAGTGCTCGAAAGCCTTTTGAAAAACGCATCGACGCTCGTCATCGGCGGCGGTATGTCGTACACGTTTTTGAAAGCGCAGGGACACAGCGTCGGAAAATCGCTTGTCGAAGACGATTTTATCGATACGGCGAAAAAATTATTAAGCGAAGCGAAAGAAAAAGGCGTAAACATTATTTTGCCGGTCGATCACCGGGGCGCCGAGTCCTTCGATGCGAACGCTTCCGCCGTTCCGATCGACGGTACCGATATCCCCGACAATCTCATGGCGCTCGATGTGGGGCCGAAAACGCTCGAACTGTACAAAAAGGCGATCGGAGAAGCGAAGTCGATCATTTGGAACGGACCTGTCGGCGTGTTCGAATTCGAAGCGTTTTCGAAAGGAACGGAAGCGGTTGCGCGTATGGTCGCCGAAGCGACATCTCGCGGCGCGATGACGGTAGTCGGCGGCGGAGATTCGGTCGCTGCGGTCAATAAATTTCACCTCGCCGATAAGATGAGCCACGTTTCCACGGGCGGCGGGGCGTCGCTCGAATTCCTTGAAGGAAAAACGCTTCCGGGCATCGCGATTTTGGCACAAAAATAAATTATCGATAAATGGCGAGTTTGGAAATTATTAATTTTTCTACAGGAGTTTTTATGGCACGGACACATTATATTGCGGGAAACTGGAAGATGAATACGAGCAAAGCCGAAGCGGTCGCGCTCGCAAAGGATTTGGTTCTGCAGCTGAAAGACAAACCGAATAAATATATGATCGCTCCTCCATTCGTCTATCTCGATGCGGTCTCGCAGGTTGTAAAAGGGAGTAATATTATTTTGGGTGCTCAGGATGTCGCTGCAACCGGAAACGGAGCGCACACGGGCGAAGTGTCGGCCGAAATGCTCAAAGACGTCGGTGTTCAAGCGGTGATCATCGGGCATTCGGAGCGGCGGCACGAAATCGGCGAAAGCGATATGCTCATCAACGCAAAAGTGCGCAAAGCGCTCGCGTCGGGTCTCGATGTCGTGCTGTGCATCGGAGAGCTGCTTTCCGAACGTGAAGAAGGAAAGGCTGAAAGCGTGTGCGCGTTCCAGCTCGATGCGGGACTTTCAGGCGTAACGGCCGCCGAAATGGCGCACGTTACGATCGCATACGAGCCGGTGTGGGCGATCGGCACGGGAAAAACCGCGACGCCCGAAGACGCGCAGGCGATTCACGCGTTTTGCAGAGCTCATATCGAAAAGCTCTACGACAAAAAAGTCGCCGACGAAACGATCATCCAGTACGGCGGTTCGATGAAAGCGGCAAATGCAGCCGAACTGCTTTCTCAAAAGGATATCGACGGAGGGCTCATCGGAGGGGCGGCGCTGAAAGCCGACACTTTCGTTCCGATCTGCGTTTTGTAAAAAATTGTATGGGGCGATGTTTAAAATTAAGTCATTGTAATATAAAGACTTAATTTTAAACTCGTCAGCTGTCTGAAAAAAGAACCGACTTTTCAGTCAACCGCTTTCCACAGCATTTTATTATCGGCGATTTCGTAGGTTATGCGCCCTTTTTCATACAAGCACGTAAGAAAGGAGCGGAGCGTCGAGCCGATGAGCACGTACTGCGCGAGCTTCATCGAAATGCCGTTTACGTTTGCGACTTCGGTTAATAATTCTTCAGCCGTGTGCGGCTTCTTTTTTAAAATCTTCATAATGCAGCTTATCGTCTGTAAAACGGCGATTTCGTTCATCTCGACCGTTTCGTCGATTCTCGTGACGGCGTCCCCGTGGCTCGGCACATACCGGTCAGCACGTACGGAGCGGAGCTTTTCGAGCGTGTCTAAAAATGAAAAAATGTCGAGCATAAACGGAATCGAAAATTTTGCGATAACTTTTTTGCCGAATACGGCATCTCCGGCAAAGAACGCGCATTTTCCGTCGGGGATCGTGCACATAACGCCGAGCATTTCAAAATAGTGGCCGGGCAGGGCGATAAAGCGTATTTTTTTTCCGTCGGAAAGCTCGACGCATTCTTCGGCGCGTATGATGCGCGTCGCTTCGCAGTGCGCGGGAACGTAATAGGATGTGCGCAGTTCGGGAAGCGGAAAGCCGCCCCATGCGAGAGAGGGCTGCAAAAGCGTGTTTTCGACGCTCCCTTTTTCGAGGTAGGGCATCCATATTTCGCATTTCGTTTTTTCTGCAAAATAGGCGTTGCCGCCGGTATGATCGGCGTGCGAATGCGTGTTGATGACCGCTCGGAGATGCCGGTCGGTAAAATGCTCATCAAGAATTTTCTCGATTTTGCGCGCGTCGTTTTCGCTTCCGCCCGAATCGATGAGGTAGAGGCCGCATCCGCTTTCGGTTTTTACGCGTATGACGCCGACGTTCGTTCCGCCGGGGATCACGTAGACGTCGGGGATGAGTTCCTGTATGTCAGTCATAACGCATAAAAGTATATCAGATAAAGGGGCGGCAGTCAGTATGTTCGAAAACGCCCTCTTCCGAACTCCGCACTTTTATCGCACATCGCTCATTTTACCGCGCGATATCATTCGTCTTTTCCGCCTGCAAAGAGCGGCAGCCGTTTTGTTAACGATTTATTGACTTCGACTTTCGCTTCTTTTCCGTCCCACGTGTATGTGCCCGTTCTGCTCATGATGTATGAACGGATGCCGGTTTTAATAAAAGCCGAACCGCTTCCGGAAATCGTTCGGAAGACGACGGAGGCGGTAAAAGGCTCCTGTTCTTTTTTTATATCGTCGATGAGCGACGGGAATTCGATAATAACGGACTGAGCGTTCGTTTCGTCGGCGTATTCCATGCGCAAAGCGGGAAGCGATGCGCTTATCCTCCTGATCGTCGTTTCGTAGCGTTTCTTTTTATACGTGACGGTGCCGTAAGTTACGTCGGGGATATGAAGTGCGTCGAAGTATTCGCCGTACGTGTTTTTAAAAACCGGATCGGTTTTTGCGCTGCCCGTTTCCGCTATGCGATCTTTGAGCGAAGCGCATTCGTCGATGATATTTTGCGCGGCCGAAATTTTATACGGGTTCGCGTACAGTTCGAACATGGAAATGAATTTGAAATTATCCGCATTTTGCGCCATGAGCTGTCCGCCGAAGGAAGTCAGCGTTTTTATTTTCGGCACGTCCACACGATTCAGCATCGTCACGGCGGCGATCGTATCGAAGATATTGTAGCCCCAGCGGGAAAGCTCTGAACGCGCGGCGTTTTTGAGATAGCTTTTCATCTGCGCGTCGGCTTCTGTTATGACGTTTTTGTTTTCCCGTATGATACTTTCGAGGAGCGGCACGTCGCTTGCCGTGTACGTCTTTGTCGTATCGAGGGTACGAAGCGATTGCGTTTGTACTCTGCTTGCCGTCATCTCTTTTTTAAACTCGGACTCGGAAGTTTTTGTCGCTTTCAGCGATATCGTGTATTCGTTCGGTTTTTTCCCGAACGTAAAGACGAGGTAGGGACCCCATGCGGTCGCGGTCGCCGAAAAGAGATCGAGATTTTTACCGCCGAACGCGCCGTGAAGGAGCGCATCGAATGTATTGTTTTGTGCCGAAATATCGGCTTCGGAAAAATGAGGAGTGGCGAAAAAACTTTTCGGCGTTCCGTCGAATACCGGATTGTAACGCGTCATATACGTCCACATCGTAACGAGGTAGAGCGGAATCGATTTCGCTTCGTTTCCGCACTGCAGTACGAGCGTACAGGAACCTTCGCTTGTGAGCGTCATATCGCTTACGGAACAGGTGACCCCGTTTATCGTTTTGCCGTTTTGCGCGACGGTACCGGTATACGAATATTCGTTTTTCTTTTCGGCTTCCGTTTTTACGCCCGAAAGAAAAGCCGCAGGGGAGAGGACGAGCGGATAAGGCTCGAAACGCCATTCGGAATCGATTAGGTTTTTATAATAAAAACCGGTTTTGCCTGCGGGATCGGTACCCGCGACGCGGAGGACGCGCGCATCATTTCCTTTGCCGTTTTGAAATATGCAGATGTATTTTGAAAGGCGCGCATTGCCAGAAAGCTCTATGTCCGGCTGCTTACGCCAATCTTCGTTCGGCAGTCCCCAGGGCGTAAAATTGGATCGATAGTCGCTGCCTTTGTAGCGTTGTTTTTCGGCGACATAGGTATATTTGAAAAACATCGGATCGCATCCCATCGTATCGTAATCGATGAGGCGCGTGTACATCGTGCCGTCGTCTCCGATGAGAAAAAGAGTGGAACCGCTCGCGCTGATGTTTTGCGCGGTAAAAGCGCCGCGCTCGGGGCCGAGGATGGTATCGCTCAAATCGGTCGGAAGTCCCGAATCGGTAAAGCGTATTTCCCTTCCGTTTTCGCACAAAAAGTAGACGGTCGTAACACCCATCGTTCCCCAATTGTGTTCGTTGCCGAAGCGGTCGGTATACCATTCGATGCTCGATCTTCTCGTACCGGTCGCCCAGCCCCGCTTGTTCGCGACGAGGTCGTTTTGCACGAGCTGATTTTTTTCCGGCCAGCCGAAACCGTTCGTCCACACGAATTTTTTATCGACGCGGTTCGACGCGATCGGGCAGACGAACATCTTTTTTTCATCGTCGAAAGCGAGCAGCATATCGTCGTCGGCAGCGATTTCGACGATCTTTTTCGGTATGTCGAAACGTTCGCCTCTCGCGATGCGCTTTTTTTTCGGAAAGGGGAGACCCGTCCCTTGAAAGAGCGCCCAGTTTTCGGCACCCGCTTTTTTTATCATGATCTTTCCGTCCGAAAGGCAAAACTCCCAGCCGCGCGAAAAAGTTTGAGTGAGTGTGGCGACGAAAACGTGCTTGGGAAGGTTTCCGTTTATATCGCTTTCCGAAACTACCCGTCTTTTTACGGTCGGCGCATTGGCCGCCGAAGTGCCTTCCGTCATGTGTGCTCCGATTATTTTTTTGTCGTATAAAAAAAAGATAAGCGCACCCGCGAGGGGGATGGCGGCGGACAAAAATATTTTTCGATATTTCATACGCTTAAGATACACATTTTTACGCGCTCTTCGACAGTACAGCGTCTTTCGAATCCTTAAAAACTCGAGGCGGCTGTCTCAAAAGCCCTTTGCTCTTTCGACAATCCGCCGAGTTTAAATTTACGTTTTTACGGTTTTGCGGCTTTTATCTCTTTTACGGTGTAGTCGTAGTTGTGGTCGTTGATTGTAAAGGCGACGCGCTCGCCGGTTTTTTTATCCATAAGCGCGTTGCCGAACGGCGACATATACGAGATGACGTTGTTGTCGGGATCCGATTCCCACGGACCGAGTATCGTGTACGTTTCGTCTTCGTTCGACTCGTTATTGTGCAGCGTCGCCGTCGTCGAAAACGAAATGAACGCCGTCGTGATCGTCGTCGGATCGAACACTACCGCCCGTGAAAGTTCTTCCTGCAGTTTTGTCAACCGTTCGTTTAAAAAGTGCTGATGTTCGCGCGCGGCTTTGTATTCGGCGTTTTCTTTTAAGTCGCCCTGAGAGCGGGCTTCACCGATCTCTTCGGCGTTTTTCGGAATTTCGACGGTGCGTATCTGTTCTTCCTGCGCTTTCTTTTCTTCAAGCATTTTCGCCGTAACGAGCATACCGCGCTGCTGCATGGAAGATTTTTCTTCCGACGCTTGAAATTTGAAGTCCGGATATTTTTCGAGAATTCTGTTCCGCAGCTGCGCCTTTTTTGCAGGATCGAGATCCGCAATGTCGGCGACGAGCGTATACATACGCTTTACCGTGTCTTCATTGTTTTCGAGCATATAGCTTATAAGCGTGTCGTCCGTGAACAACAAATCGATTGCAGCTTTATTGATTTTTTTGTTTTCCGTCGTATTCACGTGATTGCTGATTTCACGGAACGTGAGCTCGACGATATTGATCAGCGCGATAAGCTGCTTTTCGTAGGCGATACCCGCGTCCTTAAACCAATCGTCGTCTTTGCATTCGCGGAAGAAAAACAAAACGGCTTGACGGTTGTCTTTGAAATTGTCGAACGAATCGGCTGCAAGGCGTCGAACCATGTCCGTTTTTCCGGCGTTGATAAGAGAGGTGAGCATGGCGCGGCTCAGTACCGTCGGAAAGAGGCGCACGTATTGTTTGTCCCAATCGGGAAGCAGCTTTACATTTTTAATAAAATCTTCACGGAGCGTCGTGTTTTTCGTGTCTTTGAGCGAAAGATACATTTTGCGCGGCTCTTCGATTTTGTCGTACAATTCTTTAAATGTAAATTTGATTTGATAAGCGGACGACGGAACGAGCATATTTACCTTTTGAATGGTCAAAAAGGAAGCGACAACCTGTTCGTTTATGTGCGAAACCGATTTTACGAATCCGATAAAGTAGGAGAGCATTTCGTTGAACGTTTCGCCGCTTTTATCCGTTTCGTCGTCTTCGATAAAACGCAAAAACATATCGACTCGCGGGAAAAATTGCTTTTGCGCTTTGAATTCGTTTGCGAGCTTTATATCTTTGCTTACATCGTGATCGCGCACCGTATACATATTGACGTCGTTCGTGTCCACACCGAATTGCGGATTCGATTCGAGAATCTTTTTTGCCGCGCTGTTCCACGACGTCCATTCGCCCGGAGTGAGGACGGCCGGAACGAGTTCGGCTTTGATGCGTTTGAGGTCACAGCTGTTGTCAAAACTTTTGATGATCGTTTTAAGCGCCTGCGTTTTATCGCTCTTTACTTCTTTTGCAAGCTCTTCGCGTTTTTTCGTCGCTTTCAGTACCCAAATGTGATCTTTTGCAAGCGGCTGCAGTGCGCTTACCGCCATCTTGAGTGACATGGAACGCACGCCGTATTTTTTTCCGAAATTGATTTTCAGCGTGTCGTCTTCGACCGAGCGGATTATGCCGACGCCCCATGAACGGTGAAAAACATAGCTTTTGGCATCGAACGCGATGTGCTTTTCAAAATCGTTTATCGCTTCGAATACGTTGCGGAAACTCTGGGACAGGTTCGACGAGCGGATGTAGTCTTCGAGGTGCGCTCTCCCTTCGTATTTTCCGCGGTAGCAGTCGACGAGCTCTTTGCGCGCCCACGTATCGTGCTGGTCGATTTCGAGAATCTGCTTTAAGATATCGATCGAAGTATCCCATTTTTTATTGTCTTTGTACCACGTGTACAATTCCTGCATGAGGACGGCGCTCCGCTCTTCGCTGATCGTCTTTGCGATCTTTCGTTTGGCGAGCATAAAAAAATCGATTTCTTCGGGGATGAGCTGGACGAGGCGCGACCACGTCTCTTTTACCGCGTTCATGTTTTTGGCGGTGATGTAGCGGAGGTGCGCTTTTTTATAGTAGTCGATCGCCGTTTCCGTGTCGTTTGCCGCTTCGGCGTGTTCGGCGAGCAGTTTTGCCAAATCCGCTTCTTCAAAATCGAGCTTTACGATCTTTTCGTAGAGTTCCCACACTTTATCGCTGTTATCCGCGCGCAGGCAGTCGGCGAGCGTACGAAGCGCAAATTTATTGTTCGGATCGTCGGCGAGAATCGTTTCGCAGAGATAGACGACGATATTTTCTTTGTGATTTTTTTGAAAGATGTCGACAAGGTTTTCGAGCGCGGAATTGTCGAGCGCACCTTTGCCGAGCGACACCATGCCCGACAGGTACAGCGCGATAATGCTGTCTTTCGTATGGGCGAGGTGTTCGTCGCAGATTTGCTGCAGTTCGTCGGCGCATCCGGCTTCCCGCGCTTTTTCCACGATGTCGGCAAGTTCCGTAAGATTGTTCTTTGTATAATTGCTGATCGCCGCGCGTGTCCACGTCTCCTCTTTGAGCATGTTTTGAACCTGCGTTACGAGATTTTCATCTGCCATACGATACTCCTTGTTTAATAATTGCAAATTGTTGTTAATTTATAAATAAAGTTTACGGCCTCTTGTCCCGACCGATTTTATCTTCCGACGGATTTACATCTTTTGCACTCACTTCATATACTGTTCGTAAACGTCCGAATCGAGTATTTTTATCTTCAGCAGCGTATCGTTCACCGGCTTCGAATTGTCGCCCGAAGCGAGGTAGTAGTCGATGAGCCAAAAATACAGATTGATGAGACGCGGCGTAAGATTCACCGAATCGCATGAAGGATCTTTCATCTCCGTTTCGATCGCGTAGATTTCCTGTTTTAATTTGCTGATCTCCTGCAGCTTGAGTTCGCGCCGCACATTAAAAACGCCGTAGAGCACTCCGTATACCGGAATCCACTGCAAGAGCGTCATACCCGTGTAGCCCTTTTCCGCCGTCTTTTCGAACAATACCCGAATCAGTTCGGAATCGAGAAAGCTCGCGTCGATTTTTGTCGGATCGATAAAAAACGCTTCGCGGAAAAGCACTTTTGCGTTCCGCTCGTGTCCGCACAAGGCAAAACAGTCGGCAAGCTCGGCGAGTACGGAAGGAATCCCCGGCTGCGCATTGTTTGAGGCGGTAAGGAATTCCTGCGCCTCTTCGAATTTACCGAGCTTTTTACAGCATAAGCCCGCTTTGCGGTAGATTTCCGCTTTTTGTACGATATCCCGCTCGTCCAACAGCTGCCGATAATTTTCAAGGGCGAGCGAAAAAACGCCGCGGTCTATCGCTTCGACTGCAGGGGCGTACACGTTCGCTTTTCGCGAAAGAAAAGAGCGGAAGCGTTTCCAATCGGCAAGGAGGCTTTCACCGCGTTCAAACGCGTTTTCCATCGCGTCGATCTGCCGTATGTGCGGAATCCAAAAATTGCAACAGTCGGCGGTAAACACAAGCTCGCCGCATTCGAATTCGTCTTCGAACAGGTTTTCAAGTATTTTCTGTGCTTCTGCGGGATCCGCGCGTTCCATGCAGGCGATGACTTTTTTGAGCCCGACTTCCGTTTGAATTTTCATAGCTGCACGTTTTATTATAACAAAAGGATTTTTTTTAGTCAATTATAATTTTATATCGAAAATAAACTAATTTTTATACCCGCTTTAGAGAAATCTGTCAAGACCTTAATCGGTTTTGTGTTTTTGTGTCGGTTTTCGCTCGAACCGTTTATACCCGCATAAAAATCTGCCGATACTGTAATGATGAAAACCGTCGTTATTTTAAATGCCGCATTCGGCGCTCGGTATATGTTCGAAAAAGTTTTCGGCGGACGTTCCGCATACGATAGGGCGCTTTCGTGGGCGGCTTCCGTTTCGGGAGGTACTTCCGTCATCGTCCTTGCCGCATCCGATAATGCCGAAAGGTGTAAAAGAGAAGCCGCTTCCTCTTCCGTGCCCGTTTCCGTAAAAGAAAAGGAAGTGTGGACGACGGTCGATGTGCTCGACGAAATCGCAAGTCTTAGCGAAAAAGCGGAAACTGTGCTCTACGCCGCCGCCGACTGTCCTTTTTTGGACAAAGCGCTCAGCGATGAAATCCTTCGCGTGCATAAAACCTATGCCGCGGAATACACCTTTGCCGACGGCTATCCCTACGGCTTTTCACCCGAAGCGATCGATACGGGTGCGGCGGCCATCATCGCCTCTCTTGCGCGGCAAAAAAATCTCGGAGACGAGGTTGTTACACGAGATGCCGTCATGAAGATTTTAAAGACCGATATCAATTCGTTTGAAATCGAAACCGTACTCGCGCCGAAGGACCGGCGCCTCTACCGCCTTTCGTTCGAATGTTCGACGAAGGCGGGCTATATCGCCTCTCGTGCGCTCTACGATGCGTGCGGAGAGGGAAAAGACGCGGCAAGCCTTTCTGAAAAAGCGGTGACCCTCGTGTCGGTTTTGAAAACAGTACCCGCCTTTTACAACGTGCAGATTTCAGGCAGGGAAGAGGGTGAATGCATTTATTCGCCGTATAGGGAAGCATATAAAAAAACGTACGGAGAAAAAAATCCGCGCGATATGACGCTCGCCGAATTCCGGCCGCTCGTGTCGCAAATGGCATCCCTTTCGGAAAGCGCCGTCGTCTCGCTTTCGGCGTGGGGTGAGCCGCTTTTGCATCCCGATTTTACGGATTTTGTTAAAGAGACCGCTTCTTACGACGGGCTTTCACTTCTTGTCGAAACGAACGGTCTGCACGTAACCGAAGAACTGTGCGAAAAAGTCAAAGAGGCTTCAGGCGGGAAAATCATTTGGATCGTACTGCTCGACGCGGTAAGCGAAGCGACGTACAAAAAGATGCGAGGTTCGGAAGGCTCGCTTTCAAAAGCTCATAAAGCCGTCGCTCTTTTGCAGCGCGCGTTTCCCGATACGACCTATCCTCAGTTTGTCAGGACGAACGACAACGAAGCGGAACTCGAAGCTTTTTACCGCTTTTGGAAAGACGATAAAAACGGCGGCAAAGTGATAATCCAAAAATACGATTGGTTTTCAGGTCTCCTTCCCGAGTGTAAACCCGCAGACCTTTCGCCCCTCGAACGCAATCCGTGCTGGCATTTGCGGCGCGACATGACGATCCTCTCCGACGGCAGTGTGCCGCCGTGCCGCGAATACGTTTTTAACAATATCATAGGCAATGCATTTACGGAAAGCCTTGCATCGATTTGGGAGCGGATGACCTCTTACGCCGAAAAAGATATGAAGTGCGAATACGGGGAAGTATGCGGGAAATGCGATGAATACTATACCTTTAATTTTTAACGAACGGCAAATCAACCGCACCGTTATCGGCGGGAGGGCGCCGTCGGAAAAAAAGATGGACGTTTCCGCCGTCCTCCTCAATTCGAACGCGAGCCGCTTTCACGCGCAGACGCTTGAAACGCTTTCGAAATGCGGCTTCGCTTCCGTCATTTCGATCGAACCGAATTCGGGCAGCTGCAATATCGAAGAGCTTTCGAGGCGCATTCCGTCCGTGCAGTTCGTAGTCCCTCTGGAAGCGGTGACGGACGGAGACATGATCAATATCGGCATCGGCGAAGCGCCTTCTTCTTACGTACTCGTGCTGCGCGATTCGCTTTACATCCCGCAGGGGATATTGCCGCCGCACCTCGCCGAAAATCTCGTAAAAACCGGAACATACTGCATCGCGCCGCGCCTCTTGGATGCGGAAAAAAAAGCGCTTCCGGTTCGCTTTACGCCCGAAGCATCTCGCGGGAAGTTTTCCGTTTCTCAGTCCGCAGTCGTCAAAGACGGTATGCATACATTGTATCCCTTCGATTATATCGGTCTGTACAATAAAATGAAATTCATCCGCCTCGGCGGTTTCGATTATACGATTACGTCTCCGTATTATCAAAATCTCGATTTGGCGCTGCGTTCGTGGCTGTGGGGAGAGGAGACCTGCCTTTCGACGTCGATGCTGTTTTCTTACGATGAGAAAGTTCCGATCGAAGACACGACGGCGGACTTAACCTATCTGCAGTTTTATCTTAAAAATTTGGCGCCGCGTTTTAAATCCGATTCGGGAGGTTCTGTCCCACCTCTTTCGTTTTTCAATTTTCTTACACATTCGTCGTGCGGCTTTTTCGAAGCGAAGCGGCGGTTTTCGGATGCGAAAAAATGGGTGCATACGAACCGCGCGAGATTTCACACGGACGCGAAGCATTTGATAGAAGCATGGAGAGAATGATGACGGCGGTAATCGTTCAGTGCAGAATGTCTTCGACGCGCTTTCCCGGAAAAGCGCTCAAAGATTTGGGCGGTCGCCCGGTGCTCGCGTGGACGCTTTCGGCGATGAAAAAAGTAAAAGCCGACGCGTATTACGTTGCGACGGATGAAGCGTCGTTTCCCGAACTCGAGCCCGTCGCGCGCTCGTGCGGCTGGGATATTTTTTCAGGACCGCTCGACGATGTCTTAAAGCGTTTTTGCCTGTTGATCGAAAAGATCGATGCGGACGTCGTCGTGCGCGCGACCGCCGATAATCCGTTTTTATTTTACGAAGCGGCAGAGTCTCTCCTCGACGAATATATGCGCCGCATTGCACTTTCTCCGTGCGATTATATGACGTGGACGGGGCTGCCGCACGGTTCGGGCGTCGAAGTGTTCAGCGGCAAATCGCTCGTCGCGGCCGAAAAATCGACAAGCCTGCCTTACGACCGCGAACACGTGGCTCCTTCTCTCTACAATCACCGAAACCGCTTTTCGGCTGTGATGCAAAAAGCGCCTGCGCGTTTTTATTATCCCGACTGCCGCACGACGATCGACACGCCATCCGATTACCGAAGAGCGCTTTCAGCCGTTCGCTTTCTTTCCAAGGGAAAAGCGGGAAATGAGCCTTATACGACGGAGCAGATTTTATCGGCCTTTTCCGAACCGAGCGTTACGCATCCCGTGCTCTTTGTGCCGTCGGTAAAAGAAGGGGGCGGGACGGGACATCTGAGGAGGAGTCTTGACGCCGCGATCGAGTCGGGCGCCCTCGTCTATATTCCGAAAGATGCGTCGCTTCGCGAATGCGGCGAACTTATCGAACAGGCGAAAGGAAGGGGGCTTTCGGATTGGCAGATCGTCACGGAATATCCGCTTCCCGGGGAATATTCGCTCATCGTTTCGGATTTTTTTTCACTCGATAAACATACGGCATCTTCCCTGTGTGCCGCAGCCCCCCTTGCCGCGATCGACGAGGGCTCGGACAATACGTGCTTTTGCGATTACCTCATCGATATCATCCCGTCGAATCTTTCGCGAAAATCGAATATAAGCGAAAGCGCATTTATGACGATGCCTTCCCATACGCGGAGCGGGGAACGTTGCAAAAAATTTTCCGATATAAAAACCGTTCTCGTGTGTTTCGGAGGCGAAGATCCCTCATCCCTTACCGTTCCCGTATCGATATCGCTTCGGCGCGAAGGTCTCTCTGTGAGCGCAGTCGTCCCCGAAGGCATCGACTCGTCGGAAGCGGAAGCGGCCGCTGTAACGTGTATGCGCCCCGTTCCCGTTTTGCGCGAAATACTTTCATCCTACGATCTCGTCGTAACGCATTACGGGCTTACCGCATACGAAGCCGCCTATGCAGGTTGCGCCGTGCTTTTGTTTTCGCCGACAAAGCTGCACGCATCCCTTGCAAAAAAATACGGATTCGTCTGTCTCGAAAAAAAAGATGCGGCGGGGAAAAAACTGCATGCGGTTTTAAGCGAAAGCGAAAAACTCTATCCGCATATCGAGCCCGTAAATCGGCACGCGTCGCTCGGCGCTTTTATCGCATCCCTTGCAAAGGGTAAGCGTTTCTCTTGTCCCGTCTGCGGACAAAGCGATCCCGAAAAAAACGCCGTCGTCTCGCGTACGCTGCACCGGACGTTCAGACGCTGCGCTTCGTGCGGCATGATCTATATGTCGTGGACGGATTCAAACGCCGCACCCGATTACGGCAAAACCTATTTTGCCGAAGAGTATAAAGCGCAGTACGGCAAAACCTATCTCGAAGATTTCGATGCGATAAAAGCGCAAGGAGTCCGCCGTATCCGTGAAATCGATTCGCTTGTCAAAAATAAAAAACGCTTTGCATCGAAACTTTCCGTGCTCGATGTCGGCTGTGCCTACGGCCCCTTCCTTGCGGCCGCATCGGAAGACGGATGGCAGGCATTCGGTACCGACGTTTCGAAAGACGCAGTATCCTATGTGCAGTCTTCGCTTCTCTTTCCCGCATCCTGCACTTCTTTTCCCGACTTCGATCCTGCGTCGGAATTCGGCGTGCGGCAATTCGACGCGCTTACGATGTGGTACGTCATAGAACACTTTCAAAATCTTGATCGCGTCCTCGAAAGCGCCCTCGCTTTGGTAAAAGACGGCGGCATCTTTGCATTTTCGACGCCGTCAGCAGAAGGCGTTTCCGCTCTTATGAATACGGACGATTTTTATGCGCAAAGCCCCGCCGATCACTATACTTTGTGGGAACCGTCCAAAGCGAAACACATACTCAAGCGATTCGGCTTTACGGTTGAAAAGATAATTTCGACGGGACATCATCCCGAGCGTTTTCCGCAAGTGAAAAAACACGGCTGGAAAAAAGATTCGCTTATGTATTCGCTCTACGCTTTCCGAAGCCGCATCTCACGTCTCGGCGATACTTTCGAAGTGTACTGCAGAAAAACGGGCGGTGCGGGAGAGGGAGAAAAATCGCATGGATAAAAACATACTCATACTCGGCGCGGGCTTTTTGCAAAAACCCGCAATCGAAGCGGCGAAAAACATCGGCTGCCGCGCGGTCGTCGTCGACGGTAACGAAGGCGCCGTCTGCGTCGGACTTGCCGATCGATTCGAGCGCATCGATTTAAAAGATAAAGAAGGAATTTACGAATTCGCAAAAAAATTACAAAAGGAAGGAGGGCTTCGGGCGATCTTTACGGCGGGAACCGATTTTTCGGCTTCGGTTTCATACGCGGGTGAAAAGCTCGGACTTGCCTGTCACTCCTATGAAGCTGCCTGCAACGCGAGCGGCAAAGTGCGGATGCGGCAAAAGTTTTCGGAAGCCGGCGTACCCTCTCCGAAATTTTTCGGCGTAACGAAAAAAGAGAGCGATCTCGATTTTGTTAAAAAATGTGTGCGGGAACTCGGCTTTCCCTGCGTCGTAAAACCCGTAGACAATATGGGCGGCCGCGGCTGCCGCATGATAAGGAGTGAAGACGAAGCGGAAGGTGCTTTGCAGACGGCCCTTGCGTCTTCGCGGACTGAAAACGCTATCCTCGAAGAATACATGAGCGGTGATGAATATTCGATCGACGCGCTCATCTGTGACGGGGCGATGACGATCACGGGCTTTGCCGACCGCCACATATTTTTTCCGCCGTACTTTATCGAAACGGGGCACACGATGCCGACTGCGATATCCGATGCGAAAAAAAACGAACTCATTGCAGTCTTTGCGCTTGCGGCAAAAGCGCTCGGTCTCAGCTGCGGGGCCGCAAAGGCGGATATCAAATATACGGAAAAAGGGCCGATGATAGGCGAAGTGGCCGCTCGTCTTTCGGGCGGCTTTATGTCGGGCTGGACATACCCTTACGCGTCGCACTGCAATCTCACCGAACAAGCGCTCCTCATCGCGTGCGGAAAAAAGCCTTTGTTTCTCGAAGCGCATCGAAAACGTATTCCGTTTACGCCGCCCCCTTCGTGCGGAAACCGTCTTGCGCCATATGAACTGTACGAACTTCCGTGTGTTGATGCGAGCGCCGAGCGCGCGTGGATTTCAATTCCGGGAATCGTTAAAGAAGTATCGGGCTTGGATGCGGCGCGCTCCGTTCCCTTCGTCAAAGACGTATTTCCGCGAAGCGGTGCGGGAGATGCAGTCGTCTTTCCGCACAACAACGTACAAAAATGCGGCAATGTGATTTCATCGTCTCCGTCGCGTAAAGATTCAATCGCCGCCGCGGAAAAAGCGGTTTCGAAAATCGTGCTGCGCTTGGAACCCTGCGTCCCCGAAACGGATGCGTTTTTTGCCGATGCGGAAACCGCCGCTTCGGAAATGATGTCCGTACGAAAAGCGGACGCAGGCGGCGAGCGTTTTCCGCCCGATGCATACGAAGCGGCGTATGCGGCGCTTTTACGGCAAGACAGTGCCGCACGTACCGCAAAGGGAGCGGGAACAAAAGACGAACGCGGCGAAAAACCGTTTTCGGATACGGGCGATACAATCGTTGAAAACACGCTTTTAGCCGATACGGTGTCCATAGGGGGCGTCATAGCGAAAGGCGTTCGCGTTTCCGATTGCGTGCCTCGCGTTTTACGCAGGCTTTACGAATCGGATGAGCGCGACTGGAATCATCGAAGTTTTGCCGAAAGCTGCGCACTTTTCGACGAAGTCTGTCCCGATCATCCCGAGCTCGACGCGAAAAAATTTTGGTGTGCGGGACTGCGTGGGGGGGTGCAGGGAATGCTGTATTTTGCCGATACTATAGATAGGGCAAATGCCGGCTTGTGAAATTTATCGGAGAATGAAAAAGGCTATGAACATGCCGAAACGACAGAGGATTATATTCGCTTTTTTTGTTTTGCTTTTTACAGCGGCGGCGCAAAGCTATGCGGCGGAAACGATCGAATTGCTGAAAAAAGCCGAAGCGTCGGGCATTCTCCTGTATTGGGACAGCCTGTCCGAAACCGGCCTTATGGAAAAAAACGGTCACCAAATCAGTTTCCGTGCGGGCGACAGCGTCGTACTGTTCGACAACCGAAAGCTTTCCGTAATCGACGCTCCTGTGGCAAAATCAGGAGCGGTTTTCGTGTCGCAGGCTTTTATCGATACGGCGGAATCGTTTTTTAAAACGGAAAGCGAAGAAGCGCATTACCGCGTCGGCGCGATTTTAATCGATCCGGGACACGGCGGAAAAGATCCGGGGGCGAGCCAAGTGTTCCGGCAAAACGGCAATACGCTCGTCATTCGGGAAAAAGACGTAACGCTTGCCGTCGGAAAAATGCTGTACGCAAAACTTAAAACGGCGTTTCCCGACAAAAAGATCATATTGACGAGGAACAGCGATACTTTTTTGTCACTCGGACAGCGGACCGATATCGCCAATTCCGTACAGCTGAAAAAAAACGAAGCGGTGCTGTATGTGTCCGTTCACGTAAACGCGTCTCTCGACAAAAAGGCGAGCGGCTACGAAGTGTGGTATCTGTCGCCGGGGTACCGTCGTACCGTTATCGATAAAGCCGCTGCGGGCGAGGATAAAACGCTTTTTCCGATTTTGAATGCGCTGACGGAAGAAGAGTATACGACCGAAAGCGTCCTCATCGCAAAATTTATCATGGACGGCTTGCAGGCACAGATAGGCGACAAGTCGAAAGCTCGGGGTATAAAGGCGGAAGAGTGGTTTGTCGTTCGTAACGCGAACATGCCGAGCGTACTCGTCGAATTGGGGTTTTTAACGAATTATACCGAAGCGCGGAATTTAAGCGATACGCAGTATCTGCAAAAAGCCGCGTTCGGCATATATAACGGCATAAGCGATTTTATCACGCACTTTGAGCGGTCGAGAGGCTTTACATCATCGAAATGATTTTGTACGATGGCGCTATGAAAAGAAAAACAACGGCGTTTATCGCGATCGTGTCGGCTTCTTTCGTTCTGTCTCTTGTGCTGTGGATGAAGGGCTATCCGGGCGTTCGCTACGTATTTATGTTCCAGTCGGCTGCAACCGGCAAAATCTGCATGGAAGCGAGGTATTTACCGAAGGATCCCGTGCAGGGGGATGTAAACTGCTACGTAGACGAACTTTTACTCGGGCCTTTGACTGCGGAATACCGCCCGCTTTTTACGCGGGGTACCCGCGCGCAATCGTGTTTTGTGCGCGACGGTGTTCTGTATGTCGATCTTTCGGACGCGCTCGTTTCCGAAGCGGACGGTGCATCCGAAATACGACAAGGGATGGAATTATTCAGGAAAAATATCCTGTATAATTTTAAAAATATTCATACTATCGAAGTGTTTGTCGCCGGCAATCACGCGTACGAAAAAAACGCCGTCGGGGATTTGCGAAAATAAAATCCTTGACAAATGGAGTTTTTTGTACTATCGTGATAGACGGTACAAGGCTACATCGAATAGTATAAGGAGCTTCCAAAATGAAGAAGACTTTTTTAGTGATCGCGGCGGGGATGCTGCTCACCGGAGGCGCGGGGCTTTTTGCTGCGGAATCGATGGTTATCGATTTTACGCAGCTCGATGCGGACATCGTCGCCGACGCAAACGGCAATCCGACGCAGAACAGCCGTACCGTAATGAATTACGCGGCGGCTGCGGGCGCGACATTCACCGCAGAGCAGCGGGATCTCATGAAAACCTCTCTCGCTCTCCCCGAATGGGAAGTCGTGCTGAATTCATCTGCGCAAAACGTGCAGTCGATGGGGGTTTCGACGGTCGTCGCAGCTCCGGTACGCAGCGAAGCCGATGTGCCGTTCGCAGGTTCGAACGTCATGGGTGTCCGCGTCCTTTTCCCGGAATGGAATTCGAACGCAAATGCGCGTATCGAACCGCCGTTCGATATTCCCGCGTTCGAACCGCTTGCGGGAGCGGATGCCGACGGCAACCGTCAGGCACAGACCGATGAAGAAAAAGCGAGCGGCAAAACCCTCTTCGAAGACGGCTTCGGGGTCGTCAGAAATGTCGGTGCGATCAAATCGATCGCCGTTACGACGATGGGTATGAACTATCCCGAAGGTCTGTACGTTTTGCTCAAAGACAACGACGGAATCGAACGCCGCTATTTTATGGGCTATCTCGGATTCGACGGCTGGAAAGAGCTTGTGTGGAATAACCCGCAGTATATCGCCGATATCCGCAACCGCGAAATCCGCGTGTACCCGATCTATCCGCGCGGTATTCCGTACGTAAAATTCACGGGCTTCCAGATTACGCGTGATGCCGCTCACATCGGCGGCGACTATATCGGCTATTTCAAAGACGTTAAGATCATCTACGACAAAGCCGTGTTGACGTCCGAACGCGATATCGCCGACGAAGATGTGTGGGGTATTGTCCGTGCACGCGAAAAGAAACGCCAGGCCATCGAAATGGAACGCTTCGGCAACAAACAGGTGAACCGCTATCTCGAACGCGTTAAACAGGCGACGGAAGAAAGCTTTACTTCAAGTCTCAACGAAAATTCCACGTCGAATGCCGCACGTTCGTCGGGCAACGCCGCAAATGCACGATAAGCTGCCGTAAGTTTCTTTTAATAAACGTCCTTTATGCCCGCCCTGTTCGGCGAGACTAAGGGACGTTTTTTTATAATTTGATTTCGAGTTATGGAACATAAGTCTTACGATAATCTGCCGGCAAAAATCCATATTCAAAAAACCTATGAATCGTATGCGCCGTATTTTTGTGCCGTCATGGCAAATATTCAAAAGCGTCTGGAAGACGGCGTTTCGCTCGCTTCTCCTCCGACGTATAAAGCGCGCATCAAATCTTTCGACAGCTATTATAAAAAGATTCTGCGCTTAAAAGTGCAGCCGCCTGCCGACGGCTCTCTCATTTGTCTTACCGATATGGTCGGCATACGCATCATCTGTGCGTTTCTCGAAGATCTTTCCGAAGTTTCGGCGCAAGTCAAAAATCTTTTCGAGGTGCGGGAAATCGAACAAAAAGGTCCGGCCGAAAATTTCAAAGCCTTCGAATACGAATCGATTCACATCCTCGTAAAAATTCCGGATTCGTGTTTTCCGCCGCCGTCCGATTTTCCGTCGCTTCCGCGCTTAGACGATATCGTGTGCGAAATACAGGTTCGAACGATTTTACAGGACGCATGGGCGGAAGTGGAGCACGAGCTTATTTACAAAAGCGAGTTTTCCCCGTTCGATCTGCCGCTTCGAAGGAAACTCGCCTCGATCAACGCGTCGCTCACGCTTGCCGATACGATTTTCCAGGAAATCCGAGATTATCAAAAAAGATTGCAAGGTGAAGTAAACGAGCGGCGAAAATTATTTTATGAAAAAGTCGATGAACTTGATGCGATAAAACGCGGAATAAAAAAGATATCGACCGAACCGGATTTTCCTTCTTCTTTTGCAAAAGGAACGATCGACGATTTGCTTCTCGAAGCGATCCATGCGCACAATACGGGAGATTTGGCGAGGGCGATCAAAATCTATACGCAAATTATCGAATCGAAGCCTGCGCCGGCCGATGTCGTCTTGTCGGTCATTCATAAGCACCGCGGTATGGCGTATTTTACCGACAGCGAATATCAAAAAGCGCTTGAAGATTTTAAATCGAGCTTTGCGTATAATCCGAAAAATTTCCGTGCGCTCTATTACGAGGGGATCGTACACGCCATTCTCGGAGACAACGACGGGGCAATCGATTGTTTTTCACGCTCGCTTTCGATCAACGAATATCAGTCGCATGCGTTTTATCACCGTTCGGAAGCGTATTACGAAAAGGGCGAATACGAAAGCGCGCTTGCAGACATACGGGCTGCCAAAAAGCTCGGTATAAACGACGACGCATGCAATGTGCTGCTTTCAAACATTATGGATAAAATGTAAAGCAATCGCCGAAATCTCCGCCGTTTTACTCATAATGTGTAAATTCGACCTAATAATAATGCGTAATCTTGACAGTTTTTAATTTCGCCTTGTATACTGAATATGTTAGTTTGTTATAAAAACAGGAGGTAATTGAAAAATGGCAAAAAAAATCGTAATCGTCGGCGGAGTCGCAGGCGGTGCTTCCGTTGCCGCCCGTGCCCGAAGACTCGATGAAAGTGCTGAAGTCGTTATGTTTGAAAAGGGGCCGAACGTTTCGTTTTCGAATTGTTCGCTGCCCTTTTTTTTGAGCCGGATCGTAAAAGAAAGCGGCGACCTCGTGCTTATGTCGCCCGAGCAGTTTAAAAAACAGTATAATATTATCGCGAAAACGTCGCACGAAGTGCTCAAAGTAAACGCCGATAAAAAAACGGTTACCGTAAAGGATTTGACGAGCGGAAAAGAGTTTGACGAAAGCTACGATACGCTCGTCCTTTCTCCGGGCGCGTCTCCCGTCATGCCGCGTTCTATTCCGGGCATCGATAAAACGCACGTATTTTCGGTGCGCAACGTCGTCGATATCAAAAAGATCGACGATTACGTTACGGAGCACTCGGTAAGCGATATCGTCGTAGTCGGCGGCGGATTTATCGGTATCGAAGTCGCAGAAAACTTTAAGCTTGCCGGAAAAAACGTCACGCTCGTCGAAAAACTCGACCAAGTGCTCGCGCCGTTCGATTACGATATGGCGCAGATTTTGCACAAAGAGCTGTACGACAAAGGCGTCGCTCTCGTCCTCGGCGACGGCATCAAAGAAATCGGCGAAAAAGACATTACGACCGAAAGCGGCAAAAAGATCGCTGCAGGGGCGGTCATCATGGCGCTCGGCGTGCGGCCTGAAACCGAACTTGCAAAGTCGGCAGGCGTCGCGCTCGGCGCGACGGGCGGTATCCTCGTCGATCACAATTACCGCACGAACGTTCCCGACATCTACGCCGTAGGCGATGCGGTCGAAGTGACGCACTTTATCACAAATAAAAAAACGCGCCTCACGCTCGCAGGCCCCGCCCAAAGAGAAGCGAGAGCGGCCGCCGACGATATGTACCGCATTCCGCACCGCAACACCGGCGTCATCGGTTCGTCGGTTATCCGCTGTTTCGATTTCAATGCGGCGTGTACCGGCTTAAACGAAAAAGCGTGTAAAGATGCGGGCATCGATTACGATTACGTGTACGTCATCCCCGGCGATAAAGTCGGCCTTATGCCGAATGCGAATCCGCTCTTTTTCAAATTGATTTTCGAAAAACCGTCAGGAGCGATCATCGGCGCGCAGGCGATAGGTAAGGGTGCCGTCGATAAGCGCATCGATGTTATCGCAACCTGCATTATGCTGCACGGCACGCTCGAAGATTTGAAAGAGCTCGAACTGTGCTATTCGCCGATGTTCGGCACCGCAAAAGACGTCGTCAATCACGCGGCGCTTGTCGGCCTCAATATATTGAACGGCGTGTTTAAGCAAGTGCCGGTTACGAAAGTGCGCGAGCTCGTAGAGCAAAACGCGTGCATTATCGACGTGCGCGAGCCGAAAGAATATGAAGCGGGGCATATCGTAAACGCCGTCAATATCCCGCTGAGCGCTCTTCGTGAACGCATGAACGAAATACCGAAAGACAAACCCGTGTACTTGCATTGCCGCTCGAGCCAGAGAAGCTATAACGCAATCTGCGCGCTGCAGGGCAGCGGCTGGAAAAACGTGTACAATATCATGGGGTCTTTCCTCGGCGTGAGCGAATACGAATACTTTACCGATAAAGTGCGAAACAGGAAGCCTATCGTTACGGCATATAATTTCAAATAAATATTAATTATTAAAGGAGGTACGATAAAAAACGCCGTCTGAAATATCGCCGTCGCTTTTTATCTCGAGTTTGCGCGGATGTTTGCAGAAAATGTGTATACGTAGTGTTTCGATAAAAATCGCATAAATACGATACGCTTTATTTTGCAAACTCGACTATTAAACGTGTGCGCGCACGCGCACGGCTAAAAACTTTTTCGGAAATTGATATTTCCTGTAAAAGTTTTTATGGGAGGCAATATGAAAACGATTGAAAAGATTATCGGAGTCGCGCTGCTTATTCTGTGCATCGCGTTGGGATCCGCTTTGTTAAAAACGGATATGGTTTTTTTCCGCTGGGTTATGGGACTTGCTCTCGGTTATGTGCTTTCGCGTTCGTTTTTCGGATTTGCCGGCAGTATCAACCGCGCCTATCGCGCAGGTTCGACGAAACTCATGCGCGCGCTCATGCTCATGTTCGTCCTTTCGGCAATCCTCACCGCATCGTTTTTGATTTTCGGAGACGCGACAAAGTACGATCTCTGGGTCAACCCGATCAATGCGGGACTTGTCATCGGAGGCATTCTGTTCGGCTTCGGAATGAGCTGTTCATCGTGCTGCGCAACCGGTACGCTTACCGATTTGGTGACCGGCTTTCCGCGCGCCCTCGTCACGCTCCTCTTTTTTTGCATCGGCGTATTTGTCGGGTTTCCCATTCAAGCGAAAGCCGATTGGGTAAAAAAATCCCTCGTTTCGACGGCGACATTCCCGGACGGCGTATTTATTCCCGACTGGTTCGGCGGCAACAAACGCATCGAATATATCGGAGCGGTAGCCGTAACGATGGTCTTCGCCGGCATTGTTATCGCGCTCTCGTATCTCTACGAAAAAAAGCGCAAGCGGTCGAATACGTACACCGGCGTCGACACGGAAACCGTGCAGGATAAACTCTCGAATATCGACAGCTCTCATTACAAAATTTTGAGCGGCGCTACCTACGACCGCCTCTTTGTAAAACCGTGGACGCTCGTCGAGGGCGCGGTGCTTTTATCCGTTTTGTTTACGCTGCTCATGGGCGTTACGAAGGCGGGATGGGGCGCGTCCACTCCCTTCGGCTTTTGGTTCGGAAGACTTCTGAGAGTTTTCGGTGTCTCAACCGATACGATCACATCGTTTGCAAATAAGCCGGCCGGTCCCTTTACGATGCCCTTTGCCGAAAATCCGATGAATATGCAAAATATCGGTATCGTCGTCGGGACTCTTATCTATCTGCTTATGGCGGGTATGTTTACGAAGGCTTTTACGAACGGGCTTAAAATTACGCCTCTCGACGCACTCATCTATGCCGTAGGCGGCTTTGCAATGGGATTCGGCACACGTCTTTCGAACGGCTGCAACGTCGGCGCGCTCTATACGCCGATCGCAAATTTTTCGCTTTCCGGCTGGATCTTTTTTATCGCGCTCGTTGCGGGCGGCATACTCGGAAACGCGATCCTCAAAAACGTGTACCGTGCTTGCGGCAGAAAATAATAATTAATTTGTAAGCCTCGTGCCGGTTTTTGCATTTGCAAAACCCGGCACGAGGCGCATCGCATTTTCAAAGTTACCTCTCAAAACTGCAGTTTTGAGAGGTTCCCCATCGCTTATTCGCCGCGCGCGATATTGTCTTTGATAAAGCGCAGCTTCAAATCTTTCAGTTTTTCCGTTATCGACACTTTATAGATGTGAGGATTCAATAAGCGCTTATACGATTCGTCGAACGTTTCGAGCTGCTCCCGCATCGTCTTCCGGCTTACCGCAAGCTGTTCGCTGTCGGGAATGCGCGCCTTCGTACGCTTTCCGCTTTCGACTCGCTTTTTTAGAAGCGGCTCGATGCGGGATGCCGTAAAAGCGAATTGGCGGTAGTCGATCATCGGGTGATAGTAGCGGTATTCTTTTCCTTTTTCGATTTTTTCTCCGTCGAGCGCGAGGATGTCGGCTTTTGCCATACCGCACTCATCGTAGAGGCGGAATACGTTTTTTATGCCGGGGTTTGTCGTCTTCGCGGGATTGTCCGAAAACTTCATCGCAGGGGCGAGGGTGTCCGTTTTTTCGTCGTGCCGGGCGGCAAGCTTATACACGCCGGTAAACGACGATTCTTTTCCGCCGGTTACCATGTGCGTGCCGACGCCCCAGCTGTCGATCGGAACGCGCTCGGCGACAAGCGTCGAAATGATGTCTTCGGTGAGTTCGTTCGAAACGGAAATCTTCGCGTTCGGTAAACCCGCCGCATCGAGCTTTTTCCGCACTTCCGTCGAAAGATAGGAGATGTCGCCCGAATCGAGGCGTACGCCGAAATTATATCCTTTTGCGGCGAGTTCTTTGCCCGCGATGATCGCGTTTTTGATTCCCGATTTCAACGTATCGTAAGTATCGATCAAAAAGACAGAATGCTCGGGATAGATTTTCGCGTACGCACGGAATGCTTCGAGCTCGGACGAAAACGACATGATCCACGAATGCGCCATCGTTCCCATGACGGGGATGCCGTACCGCTTTCCCGCAAGCGTGTTTGACGTTCCCGCAGCTCCGCCGATGAAAGCCGCGCGCGATGCGCTCATCGCTCCGTCGGGACCCTGCGCTCGGCGCAAACCGAATTCCATGAGGCTTCCCTTGTTCGACGCGAGCCATACGCGGGCTGTTTTCGTTGCGATGAGGCTTTGAAAGTTTACGTAATTTAAAATCAATCCTTCGACGATCTGCGCTTCGATGAGATTTGCGTGGATTCGGATGAGCGGTTCCTGCGGAAAAATCACCGATCCTTCGTCCATCATGTAGACATCGCCTTCGAACGAAAAATCCTTTAAATAATCGAGAAAATCTTTATCGAATATCTTTTGTTCGGCGAGGTACGCGATGTCGGCCTCTCCGAATCGAAACGACGTGAGAATGTCGATGAGCGTTTCATTTCCCGCGAGAACGGAAAAACCTCCCGCCCACGGCTGGCGCCTGAAAAACATATCGAAGACGACGGGGCGGTTCATCTTTTCTTTCCAATAGCCCTGCGCCATCGTAAGTTCGTAAAAGTCGGTAAAGAGCGCGCTCGTAATGCCGCAGCTTTCAGACGGGGAAGATTTCGCTTCGGATTCTTTCATACAAATACCTCATTGATAAAAATCGATAATCGCGTATTCGCGATTTTTCAGAGAGGTTTTTTGCGCGCTTTGCCGGCATCCGTCTTACGCTGCATTCCCTGACAAGCCGTATTGTAATTGATTTACCGTATTTAGTCAAAATCAAAATCGAGTGTGTATGTGATGCTGTTTTACAGCGCTTTCGTCATGACGATGCCGGCTGTTTTTACGCCGTCTTCGGCAAAAAAATTTTCGATGCGGCGGAATTCGGAAAACCCGTTTTTTTTGTAGATGTGCAGTGCGCCGCGCCACGCTTCGTTTACGAGGAGAAGCGCGGTTTTTACTTCCGGATTGCCGGATGAAAAGCGTTCGACCGATTGAGAAAAGAGTTTTTTCCCGATGCCGCACCCGCGGTATTCGGGAAGCAATGCGAATGAACTCAAATAAAGTACGCTGCCGGCAGGGCGGTGCGAAGAGACCGGGTCGTGTTCGAGCGAAAACGCTTTATCGCTTTCGGGGATACGTTCCCATTTTTCCGCGCTGAAATAGCCGCAAAGTGCATGAGAAGCCGCATCTTCGAAGACGATAAAACAGTTTTTACAGATTTCGATGCGCGATAAAAACACGGCTTCGCTTTCGCGCGTAGCGGCGTCGAAGGATGCCGCTTCAATATCCATAATAGAGCGGATATCCGACGGACGGGCTGCACGGAAGATCATACGATCATTGTAAGCGATTTTACAGTGCGTGTACAGCCGTGCATACGCTGTATCACGGTTTGCGTCACGCGGGTCTGCGCTTTAAAAAAACAAGAGGGAAAGATGTTCGGCAAAACGCCTACTTGCTCTTTCCCGCAATTCCGGATTTGCGGTCCGGCTCCGCATTGTGAATCCCTCTTTCGGCTTTGTTTCGCCGAATTGCCAATGACGCGACTGCCTTTCGGAAAACCTGACAATACGGAGTATACAACAAAAACACACCCCGTACGGGCATCGCGTATCGAAGCAGGAAAAACCCTGCAAGGATTACTGTAAATATACAAACGATGAAGCGAAAAGTCAAGTGGAAAATAAAATAAAACACTTTGACGCTTTTGTCATCAAGAAGGATACTGCCGTCCTCACCGCATACACTGCGGAAGGTATAAACGGGCAAGCCTTTGCCGAAGGGATCCTGCGTACAGATAAAGATGACATAGCTCTCTTTCAGTTCGGCATAGCTTTGGCCGCGTAAGAGGTTATCGACATCCATGAGGCTTTGATAAAAGTTCGAATTTCGAGTTTGCTATGCAAGCTCGCCGTGTATGCCGCAGTTTTTTAATCGCGTTCCAATATCGATTTTCCGACTTCGATGTCTTTGATAAAAAAATCGATCTCCGCTCTGACGCGTTTTAAAAACGACAGGTCGAACGATGCTTTAAGGCCGTCGGGAAAGTGGAGATACAGGTATTCGCGCGCGGCGAGCAGCTTTTCGATTTCGACTCTGCGTTCATCTTCGCTCATATTCCGGCCCGACGATAAAATATTTTTTAAGCGCTCGAGCGCGCACTCTTCTTTTTCGTAAAAATTTCGGACGGAGAGCGCTTTTCGTTCCGAGAACGCCGTTCGTTCGGTAAACGTTTTTTCCGCATGTACCGCTTTTTCGTCCGTACCCGTTCGAGCGATGTCGTTCTCCGAATCCTTTTGTCCAACAATCGTCTCCGCTCCGTTCGCGTCTTTTTTTCTTCTGTCCCGTTCCGTTCCGACCGTATTGCCGCTTTCCCGAATCAAATCGTTTACATCTTTTTGCGGGATTCCCAATTCGATGCCCGTCGTTCCCGCATCGAAGAGATTCGGCGATTCGGAAAAATACGCGCGGAACGTTTGAACGTACGAGAGGAGGGCGGGGGAAGTGAAAAACGGCGAGCCGTCTTTTCCGATAATTTTTTGCATGCTGCAGCCGAATGCCGCTTCGTAATTCGCGGCGGGTGAGATTCGGAAACTCGATGTGAGGCGCACCGTGTGAGGTGCCGATCCTCGCGCGTGCGTCGTACCTGCGCGGTATGAAAAATCGAGCCCCGTAACGAAGACGGGAATGCGGTCTGTTTTCCGAAGCATGAGGGCTATCTTCGTCGCGGTGAGTCCGACCGAACCGAGGGGCGGCATGATGCACGGCAGGATGCGCCGAACGACAAGGGAATCGAAAAAGGCCGTATCGTCGTAGTGCGGCGAAAAATAGCAGATAGTACCGTCCGACAGATCGAAGAGTTTCGGCCATGACGTAATGCCTGCGAATACGCGAAAGCGCTTTCCGTTTGCGCCTAAAAAAAACGGTGCGATGACCGACTGCGCTTCTTCGCAGACGACGGCGTCCGGCTCGATGCCGAAACGGAAAAGCGGGGCGAGGGCGGCATCGGCTGCGACGATGTAAAACGCGCTTTGCACGCTCCGAATGCTTCGGGCGGTTTTTTCCATGCTTTCGCCCGCACCGAAAACGATAATCGGTTTTTCGACCGACTGCGCAAGGTTTTCGATCGGGCAGGAGCGGGGGAGACGCGCGATGTTTCGAAAAAGATTTCTTGAAAAGCGGCGTCCGAATTTGATGAGCGTGACACGGTTTTTCCAAAATCGCATCACGGCATTTTCCGCCGCTTCCGTAAGCGCCGCGTAGTGCTGCGGAAAAAACTGCGTGCCTGCCGAAAAGTCCGCACGCAAAACACGGCGGAAAGTTCCCGCAGGGGGAAGAAAAGCTCCGCTTTTTGTTTCGGCGCGGCGCTTTGTGAGCATAAACGGGAGCTTCGGCAATTCGTCCGGAGAAAGCATCGCAAAACGAGCGATATCGTGCGGGATGTATTTCAGCGAAAAATCGTACAGTACCGCGTCGAATTCGCAGCCGAGCACGAAACAATTTTCGGGAAGAGAAGCGCACAATTCTGCAAGGCACAAACACAGAACGGGGGAGCAGGCAAGCACGAGGGTACCCGGCGCGACGGGTTTCGACAGAACCGTACGCTTGATCGCTTTTTCAGGCGCGTATTTTGAATAGAGGTATCTGCCCTTATACAAAACGGAAATACCCCCTTCCGTTTGTACCGGTCGGGGATTTCCGTCATCGTTTTCAGTTAATATTCCCCGCATTCGCAAAGTAATTAGAGTATACCGTAATGAGATCGTTTTTCAGTTTCGGGCTCGCCATGAGATGCGAAGAAGCCGCCTCTTCGTCGCTGCTTACAATCTGTCTCTCAATCGATGATGTGTTTTCCGACGGCTCGTCTTTTACTTCGTTCGTATACTGCAACACGAGTACGGTTTTGCCGTTGACGACGGGCGATGAGATTTCATTGGACTTTAAAGAAAATGCCGTCTGCAAAAAGTTTTTGTTCGTGTTCGCTCCCGACAGCCCTTGTATGCTCGTATCCACGGAATTGGCAAAGGGAACGCTTCCGTAGTTGAGCGGGAAGGGTGCAATAACCGCGTTCACCATGTTGAATTTTTTTGCCGTTTTTTCAAAGCCGTTGAGTGCGGCTTCCGCAGCAAAATTCTTAGCGCGAGCCGTATAATAATCTTCGATGCGCCCCGCTTCATTCGAGCGCAGATAGCTCCACACGTCTTTTACGGTCTGTTCGTTTGTAAAATCGGGATCGGAAGCGTTGCCGTCCGCATGAAACACGGAAAAGCCGATATTCGTTTCGATGACGACGCTCGTTTCATCTTTTGCAAGGGAGACGACTTTTTCTGTGTCGTCGGAATTTTTTATGATGCGTTCGATTTCATAGCGATATGAATTTGTCAATTTTCCGTTCGCATCGCTGTAGTTTTTTGAAGAATATTCGTTTACCGCGTCCGTAAACGTGATCTCGTTGTTTTTGAGGCGCTTTGCAACGGTTTCCGCTTTCGATTTTTCGCCGCACGTGATGATCGACATATCGTATTTGATAAATTTTTGCGCATTTGCACGGCCGTACGCTTCCTTTTCGCTGTCCGGATAATCGTCGGTGCTGAAAGACGCCATATCGAATCCCCGTTTTTCGGTGCCGAAATTTTCAAAAAAAGCGATTTCGTTTTCGGACGATTTTAATCCGTACAGCGTCGTGCCTGCAAACTGTTCGGAAGGGCCGAACATGTCGTCGGTGTAGCGGTTCTTCGTAAACTCTTCACGGATTTCCTTTTGCCGCTGTTCGATTTCCGATGCTGGGGTTTCTCTGTATTTTCGCTGCGAGTATTTGCCGTTTTCGAAAAAGTCCGGAAGCATTTCGCGGTTTACGGCGCTCTGCGGTACGACATAGCCGCTCTCTGCTACCGCCTGCGTATACGCCATTTTTTGCACGACTGCGTTGAACGCATAATTGAAAATATAATAATTCGACAGAGGATCGCTTTGCTTTCCCAGTTTTTTAAAAAGGTCCGCGTACTTTGCAACGTATTTTTTGAAATCGGAACCTTCTTCGAATTTTATTTTTTTGCCGTCGTAGGATCCGAACGGCGGAAGCGTGTCACGATTGCCCCGTCCGACCAAGGCGGGAGCGAGGATGAATGCAAAAGCCGATACGGCCAATACGATAATCAAACCGACGGTGTAAAATCCCTTTTTCATGATAAAATCCTTATACTGAATCCGTGTAAATAGAAAATTGTATAATTTTATCACGATAAAGACGGTGTGTCAATTTCCGTTTCCGTTTCCGTTTCCGTTTCGAAACGTTTTATGGCAAAGTGATGGACTTCATTTATCGTCTGAACTGTTTTCGCGTACGATAATACGCATTTTTATCTCGGTACAGCATACCGTCGGCTCCGGCGATGAGAGAAGCCGGAGGTGTGTCGGCTGCCGTACACAGCGCATATCCGATACTGAGCGTCAGCGTGTACGGCAGATTGCTCTTTTTCGATTTTTCTGCGAGCGTATTTCTAATCGTCTTTACGAACGAGTCGGGATCTCCTATGTATTGCGCTTCGACGATTATGATAAATTCATCGCCGCCCCATCGGGCGATAAAGCTGTGATACGTACGTCCGATTTCCTGAAATGTTTCGGCAATGATTTTGAGCGCTCTGTCGCCTTCCAAGTGCCCGTACGTATCATTGATGTGTTTAAAGCTGTTTATATCCGCAATAAAAAAATACAGCGGGCGGAGCTCGGAAACCGATGTAAGTTTATTTAAAAGCCTTTCGTCGGCGAGTCGTCTGTTGTTTAATCCGGTGAGCGCATCTCTGTAAATCTGCGATTCCTGAAGATTTGAAAAAACGATAAAAACGGCAAAGAGCATCGCCATTTCCAAAACCGGTAAATCGGGAATTATTTTATCGACAATGCCTGCAGCGAGCGGGCAAAATAAAAAGACGATGAGCGTAAAATATTCTTTTTTCTTCGTTGCAATTTTTGTCCGCCGCCATATGATAAGGGTATGAACGGAGACGAACAGAAGATAGAAAATGTCGAAAACGAGTTGAAGAGAATAAAGCGAACCGTGAACGTATTTGCCGTCTGCGTTATAGTAAAAAAGCCGTCCCGTAAAAGATGACGGAAGGGCAAGGATGATGATGATGCACATCGGTAAGGGAGACAGATAATGGAAATATTTCAATTGCCATAACGGCGACTGCAGTCTCAGTTCGGTATATTGAAACCGAAAAAAAGCGCACACGCCGATCGCGATTATATTCATAATGCTCAGCGCATTGTCCCACGAAGAGGGAAGATAGCCGTGATTGCACCATATCAATACGCCGTTCGTTATTAAAAAAACGGCATAGCCCGAAATGACGCCTCTGAATGCGCGCATTTCCGATTCGCTTCCGACATCGCTTGTAAGTTTCGTTGCGATGACGACCGCTATGGCAAGGCATATTACGACTACACAAAAATATGAAACGACATATGTGAATAACACAAACCCCTCCCTTTCGTGTACTCCATAGAACGGCAAAATTATTTTTTGCGATAAAATTTTTATGATTATACTATAAAAATAAAAAATGTACTATCTTTTTTAAATAATTTTCGCTACAGTATAGTAAAGAAAACGGCAATCGATGCCGTGCGATTTTTTGAGGTTTGTATGAACGATTTTATAAAAACGGCGATGCCGCATATATCGGGATTGCAAAAAGCGGCGATTTTGCTCGGCGAACTTGACCGTGATGCGAGCAGCGCCGTTTTCGCGTGCCTGCATCTTTCCGATTCCGAGCGGAAAATGCTTGTTTCCGCGTTCAAGCGGCTCGGGCAATACAATCCCCGCGACGAGCGGCAGGTTTTGCGTGAAAATGCGGTTTTACAGGAAGCGCTCGACTACGGCGCGGCAAAGGGGATTTTTATCGCACCGCGGAAAGGAGCGGGGAAGACGGGCGCAGTACGAAGTTCCGGCGACATCGCGCATATGGCAAAAACGGATCCCGATGCGGTTGCGAAAATAATAAAAAATTGGCTTGAAACATAATTATGCGCTTCGAATCCGCGGTAAAAGGCCGCAAAATCGGAGCGCACGGTATTTGAGTTCGGTTTGAAAAACGGTTTTAATCGTTTTCCGCCGTCTGCGTTTTAAACCTGCCGACTTCCGTGACGAGGCTGTCGATCGAATCTTTATGTTTTGCCGCGATTTCAAGGGATTCCTGCGTCGCCGAATTGATAAGATCGACTTGCGATTCGATGGAATTCATCGTTTTTACATAAATGTTTATATGGCAAGGAATCAGCAGTCGGGCAAGGCGGATTTGAACCGCCGACCTCTTGGTCCCGAACCAAGCGCGCTACCAACTGCGCTATTGCCCGTTCGTCGGTTTTTCCGGCGTAAAAAAATAGGCTGTTCAAAAACTGAAGTTTTGAACAGCTTCCTTGTTACGGGAGCGACGGGGCTCGAACCCGTGGTCTCCGGCGTGACAGGCCAGCGCGATAACCAGCTTCGCTACGCCCCCGTGGTTGTACACTATAGCATATTTTTATTTTTTATGTCAAGTATCGCGAAAAAATTGTAGAAAAAATATATGCCGCGAAAAAATGCGGACGATTTTTAAAAGCCTTTGTAAACAAAATCGTTGCGGCGTGAGTTTCAAGCGGCCTCCGATAGGGAGCGATCATCAAAAAAATATTTCAAATTATCGTTTTCAGTGCGTTGCAGATTGCTGTTTTTTTTAGTTGCTAAAACATATTGACAAAAGGCGGCGATGGGTGTATATTTATTTTAGTAGCTAAAATATACTGACGGAAGGTCATAAAAACGGACGGCACGATGAACGACATACAAAGCTTTATGAAGCTTACGGCGAAGATTCAATACCGGATCAATGTCAACGATAAAAAACCGAAGCGCTTCGGCACCGCTCACCTGCTTTATCAGAGTGAAATACATTTTATAGAGGCGATAGGTTTGTCGGACGGATACAGCGCATCGGAGCTTTCTGAAAAACTCGGCATTACAAACGGTGCGGTAACGCAGGTTTCCGATAAATTGCTGAAAAAAAAATTGATACGAAAATATAAAAAAGAGGGGAATAAAAAAGCCGTCTATATTACATTGACAAAAGAAGGAGTGCGTGCGTATAAAAACCACGAAAAATTTCACGACGGTTTTAATAAAAAAATTACGGCGTATTTAAGTTCGCTTTCGAAAAAAGAATTTTCGGCGATAGTGCGCTTAGCGGAATTGGTAAACGAAAACATACCCGATTTCGATACAACGGAGGATATCGTATGAAAGCCGTCGTAATCGTATTCAGTCCTGCGGGACATACGCTCGCCGCCGCACGGATGATCCGAAAAAGCATCGAAGCGAGGGGAGGTACGGCCGACATCGTCAATCTGACAAAAGACGATACTCTGTTGTTCTCTCCGGTCGGAAGCGAAAATCTCGCGGCGAAAGCGGGCGCGTTCGACGCTCTTTTTATCGGCGCTCCGGTATATGCCGGTCACGCGGAACACACGATATTGCGTACGATCGCGATGTTCCCGCCTCCGGACGAAAAGCGGTCGAAAATTGCCGTGCCGTTTATAAGTTACGGAGGAGCGCATTCGTTTGTCGCGTTGGAAGAGATGGGGCGCGCATTGAAACGAAAAAACTACGTGCCGGTTTTGGGCATAAAAATCGCTTCGTTTCATACGCTGAGCAGAAGTTTTCGCACAAAGATATTGGAAGACCGGCCGGGCGATGCGGAGCGTTGTGTAATAGACGGCGCCGTAAGCAAAGTCGTCGATCTGTGTGCCGACCCGAAATCGATACGGGATAACAGCGCGTCTTTTGCATACACTAAAATGCCCGTGCGTTTTATATTGAAAATGCTTTCACAGGAAAAAATTCATGCGAAATTCAAAACCGTGTCGATCGTATACGAAAAGTGTCGCGCATGTAAAAGATGTATAGAGGTGTGTCCCGTTAACAATTTTATTTTTACGGACGGAATCGTGTCGGTGAAAAATCAAAAAAATTGTATTCTGTGCGGAGAGTGTTTTTACAACTGCGCAAGCGATGCGATCGTTTTCGACTACCGTAAACTTGCAAAAAAGCGATTGCGTGACGGCGAGGTCGTTTTGGAAAGTCCGCTCTCGGCCGTATATCCTGACGAATACGCGTATATACGGGAGGTTTGAATTATGAATGAAATTTGCATTGTGTACGATTCTCCGCACAAGGGAAATACGGAAAAGCTGCTTTTGAAAATCAAAGAAAAATATGCGGATACGGCTCTTGTTAAAGCGGCAGATTGCACTCCGGAATTTTTTTCCCGCTATGACGTACTGGGATTTGCGTCGGGAATTTATTACGGAAAGTTTTCTCCGTCCGTTTCGGCCGTGTTCGAACAGGCGATTAAAAGCGATATAAAAAAACTGTTTTTTATCTATACGTCGGGAGCGGGCAGGGCAGGATATGAAAATACACTTCGGGCTAAAACGGAAAAAAGCGGCAAAATCTGCTTGGGTATATTTTCCTGCAAAGGTTTCGATACCTACGGTCCTTTTAAGCTTATCGGCGGATTGAATAAGGGCAGGCCGAACGAAGACGATTTCAGAGACGCGATCGCATTTTTCGAAAACGATATTTTAGCGATGTAAATTATTAAAATATCAAGTGTTTCAGAAATTTATTAAAGCAGGGAAGTCGTTTTTCTGATTTTGAGCGTGCCGCCGATTTTAATTTTCGAATAACTCTTAAATCGGTTACTGATATGATTTATTAACGTTTGTGCCGGAGAAGTGGCTTCACTGTGTAAACGGCCGCCCGTTTTTTCATATACAAACGGCCGGCTCCCTGCTATAATCGGTGCTATGAATCGTATCGATGTCGATGACATACAGCAGATCGCCGTCTCCGCGGGAGCGGTCGTGCTTGAAAACGGCGGGGAAACCTACCGCGCGGAAAAGACGGTCGTACATACGGCCGCAGCTCTCGGCGCGATCGAGCCGTCTTCGTTTATAACGACGACGGTCGTCATGGTTTCGTTTTTCGACGAAAATCGGAAGCATTATTCGTATTTCAAACGCATATACAAGCGCGATATCAATCTCAATAAATTGACGATGATCAACAGTCTGTCGCGTTCTCTCGAACGGCACAGGCGCGTTCCGGACGCCGCGTTCATAGAACGGCGCATCGCGCATATCGGCGATGCGAAAGACTATTCGGCCGCTTTTATCGTCGCTTCGGCTGCACTCAGCTCTTTTTTCTTTACGCTGCTTTTCGGCGGAACCGTGCTCGACGCTCTTTGTGCTCTCCTTATCGGCGGCATCATCCGCGCTGCGATGCGTCTTCTCGGAAAAGGTGCGGTCAACAATTTTTTCGTCTCATTGTGTGCGGGTTCGGCCGCTTCGATTATGACCGATATACTCGGCCTCACGCCGCTTCCCCTGCAGCCGTCCGTCGTCATCATCGGTGTGCTCATGCAAGTCGTTCCCGGCCTCGCCCTCGTCAATTCGATACGCGACAGCATTGCAGGCGATTTTGTCGCAGGTACTTCGCGCCTCGTCGATGCGCTTTTGACGGCGCTCGCGCTTTCCGTCGGCAGTACGGCGGGTTTGTTTGTGACACATGCGGTACAAGGGGGATTGCAATGATGGCGAAGATCGCGCTTGAAAGCGTGTGGGCGTTCGGAGCGGCCGCCTGTTGCGCATTCTACTTCAACGCCGAAAAACGCGACGCGCTCATCGCTTCGCTTCTTGCGGGAATCGGCTGGTTTTTGTTTTGTGTGTGTAAGCTCTACGGCGGACACGAAGCGTTCGGCTGCTTTTGCGCTTCGTGCGCGGTTGCCTCGGGAGCGGAAGTGTTTGCGGTGATCGTAAAGCGGCCTGCGACCGTCTACCTCGTGCCGGGTATCATTCCCCTTGTTCCCGGGGGCGGCGTGTTTTTAATGATGCGGAGTGCGGTGCAGGGGGATTTTTCCGCATCCCTTTCATACGGGTACGGCGCGCTCGGAGAAGCCGTTGCAATCGCGCTCGGTATCGCGATCGCTTCGTCGATTGCGAGAACCGTGAGAGCGGCGATCGCCAAGCGTCACAGAATACATCGATAAACGATGATCGATTTTATTTTCGGAGTTTAAATACTGCCGTCATTCCATAAAATAATTGTAATCCGCGCCGGTATCGCCGGTATCGTTTCCCGTTTGCTTTCCGCTTCCGCCGTCTAAAATGTCGGACGGAATCGCAAGAGGAGACGTGTCGTAGGCATCCTCATAGCCGAATCCGGATTTGTACATTTCCTTTTGCAGCCGGTCGATAAATACGGCGGTTGCGTTTTTATCGGAATGGATCGTACAGAACTCTGTCGGCTCGGTTCCCGAAAGGAACCACTGCGTCGTTATGTGATTTCCGCATTCGGGCGTCGGCAGCAGTCCGCTTTCGGTGCAGACAGTTGCGCGGATAACGCCGGATGCGGGAGCGGCGAAATCTTTTGACGGAAGATCTTTGTGAACCGCGCCCATAAAGTCGCCCATCGCGGGGCCTGCAAGCGATGCGCCGGTCACGCTGAGTCCGAGCGAATTGCCGCGCTTGTCGAAGCCGAACCAAAACGCCGACGTGTAATACGGACTGAATGCGACCGTCCACGCATCCGCCCAGTTTTGCGTCGTTCCCGTTTTGCCTGCAAGCGGGATCGCATACGATTTTCCGCTTTTGGTTTTATAAGAAAGCTTTGCTCCTTGCCCCGCGAGCGTTCCGCTCCTTACGGTATTCGTCAAAAGCTGCGTCATAACGTATGCCGTTTGCGGCGAAATGATCTGCGCAGCGCTGCCCTTTTGTTGCTGCGCCAAAAGGATATCGCGTTCGGGATTAAAGATAACGTTTCCGTTTCTGTCTTCGACCGTGCGGATCGCTATCGGTACGACTTCTTTTCCGCCGTTTGCAAATATGGCAAATGCCCTCGCCATTTCGATCGGCCGCACGTCACAGACGCCGAGTCCGAAGGGGTAAACGGGAACAAAGCTGCGTTCGCGGTATTCGCTTTGCGGGATGCCGAGCAGTTTTGCCGACCGGTCGATTGCGGCATCGAATCCGATGGTATCGAGTATTTTTATCGCCGGTACGTTCAGCGACACGGCAAGCGCGTACCACAGTTGGACATTGCCCCTGTACCTGCCTTTGAAATTCTGCGGAATGTACGGCGTGCCGTCGGACTTATAAAAGACGGTCGGCGTATCGGAGATGATCGTAGCGGGCGTAAATTTTCTCGAATCGATTGCCGCCGAATAATAGAGCGGTTTGAATGTGGAACCCGGCTGAAAGCGCGACTGTACGGCGCGGATAAATTGATTACCTTGTCCGTATTGACTGCCGCCGACGAGAGCCGTGATATAGCCCGTATCGTTTTCAATCGCGATCATCGTTCCTTCGATCGTCGTTCGTTCGCTTTCCGCTTGAGAAATCTTCGTCGCGTTGTTGACGACCTGCATTTTCAAATCTTCAAGGCCGAACATAAGAGAGCAGGCGTCGAGCACGGGATTGATCTGATCGACGAACGCATCGTTTGCCGTTTTTTGTGCGCGCTCGGCCGAAAGCTTTATGCCCGGCAGACCGAAAGTGAGTGCGATGAGTTCGGAAAGCGGAACGTAGGGTCTGAACGTCGTTGTGCCGCGGTTTCCCTGATCCCGTCTCCATATTCGATTCGCCTGCGAAATGTATTTGTCCATGACCGCTTGTGCCGCCTCTTGGTGCGACAGGTCGAGCGTCGTATTGACGGTAAAGCCGCTCGTGTAAATGTCCTCCGAGCCGTAGACCATATTGGCGAGCTCGCGCCGCACATATTCGCTGAACCACGGAGCCTTATCGTCGCGCGTAAAGTATGCCGATGCGCTCGTCCTCGTGTAATCGAAATTCGCCCAGTACTCGTCGAAGGATTCGTCGGCGTCCGCCTTTGTGATGTATCCCCGATTTACCATGGAAGCGAGGACGTCGCGCTGACGATCCATCGCCCTGTTCGGATGATCGAAGGGATTGTAATAGGCGGGATTCGACAGCTGGATGACGAGGATCGCAGCTTCCGCCGGTGTGATCTTTGTCGCATCGTGCCCGAAATAATACTTCGATGCGGCATTGACGCCGTAGGTGCCGCCGCCGAAGTAGATGCGGTTGAGATAGGTTTCGAGGATTTCGTTTTTCGAAAGCCTCCTCTCCATCTGTATCGCCCACCACAGCTCTTTGATCTTTCGCTTTATGCTTCTGTCGGCGCGGTCGCAGTAGAGCGTTCCCGCGATCTGCTGCGTCAACGTCGAACCGCCGCCGAGACCCAGATGCAGCGCCTGTCCGATCACCGCACGCACGATCGCTTTCGCGGAATAGCCGCGGTGCTTGTAAAAGACGCGGTCTTCTCTTGTCAACAGCGTATTTATCACGAGGCGCGGCAGACGTTCGAAGCTGATGATTTCGCGCTTTTCGTCGGATGCGAGCTCCGTGATGAGTTCACCGTTTATATCGAGCAGTCTTGTCGGCAGCGCCGTTTCGAATTCGGTGATGTATTCGGTATTTTTGATGTTGATCGTTTCCGACAATGCCCAACCGAGCGCGCCCCCGAACGCAAGCGCGAAAAATGCGAGCACTGCAATTTCTATAATCGTCGATTTTTTAATCGAACCGGTAATTGTATTTCGTATCATACGCGTCACTATGATATAGTAGCTCGAATAGCGTATTTTGTAAATCACCCGATTTTAAGGAACCGTATTCATGCATCGATCTGAATAAAAAAAGGAGCCGGTACGCAAAACGCATATCGGCTCCAATGCCCATCAGGCAATCGGGGACATGGGTGGGAGGGGAAATGTCCCCGATATATATAATATCGACTTAAACGCCGAAAAAGAACAGCGGATTTAAAAAAATACCGCATTTTTTGCTTTAAACGGCAGCGATACGCGCTTACTCTTCGTTTATCTTCAAATCGACGGCAATCGACACCGTATAAGATTTTCCTTTTTGTGCGTTGACCGTGCGCATGATTTCGTAATCGCCCATGACGAAGCGCACCGTGTGCTCGCCTTCGGAAATCTCAATCTCTTTGCCGATCGCCGTCCAATGCCTGCCGTCGACATAGACGGAAGCATTTGCCGGAGACGTGACGAGCAGCGTCGGAGCGAGGCTTTTGAGCGCAACCCTAAGTTCCGTCGTTTTCGCCCGGTCGATACGCACCGTACGCATTTCGTCGCGGTAAAAATCGGATACGATATTTACATCGTGCGTACCCGGCGTAAGCGTGTATCCGTTCGCATCGGCAGCCGTCTTGGCGCCGTCGATAAAAAGCGTATACGGATCGATATCTCCGTTCGGAGCGGTGACGGAAACGCACAGCTTTCCTTTATTTATTAAAATCGGTTTTACGGTAATCTTTAATTCCGCGTTGATAGTTTCGTCGGGAACCCCTTTCATCGCCGGCTGCAGGCGCACGAATACGAAGCCCCGCTTTGTATCGGGAACGACGCCGATCTTTGTTTCATATGCGCTTTCTTTAAATGATACCGATGCCGAAAGCGGAATCCGGATGATCCACGAAAGCCGGGCGGGAAGCGGTTTGACGAAAGAACGCGTTCCGCCGTAATCGATTTGAGAAGACGAGGGGAGGGGCGTTATATTGTCGTAGAGAGAGAGGGCGACCGAATCCTGCCATGCGGCGACCGCTTCCGGTATCGCAATTTTTATTTCGATACCTTCAAGCCAGCTCCTGTCGTCCGGTAAAAAAATTGCGATACAATCGTTGATGCCGGTGACGAAAGTCTGTTCGTTTTGTATCGTACCGGTGAGCTTTATAGGAAAAAGTTTTCGCACGCGGAATGTTTCCGAAAAAAGCGGAGATGCGGCGCATAAAAGAGACAAAATAATAATTTTACTGCAGATGCCGTGTATCTTCATCGTCCCTGCCTGCCGCCGTAATCCGGCAAAAGACCGCGGGGGTCGGTCGAAACGCCGTTTATGCGTATTTCAAAATGGAGGTGCGGTCCCGTGGCCGCTCCCGTTTTTCCCACAAGCCCGATCGGAGTTCTGCCTATGACGATATCGCCTTTACGCACAAATACGTCCGAAAGGTGCGCGTAGATGCTCGTCATGCCCTTGTCGTGTTTGAGTACGACGTAATTTCCGTATATCGGATCGCCCTTCGTACAGCGTACGACGCTTCCGCTTTTGCACGAATACACCCGTGCGCCTTCGGGAGCCGCCAAATCGATGCCGCGGTGAAAGCGCATTTCGCCGGAAAGAGGACTCATCCTCATGCCGTATGCGGATGACAGCCACGAAGCGTCGAGCGGCATTTTAAAATCCGCATCGAGAAAATATGCGCGCTCGGTCGAGCCGAAACGCTCTCCGTGCAGAAAATAAAAACGCCTGCCGTTTATACTATACCACTCTTTTGACAAATTTTCCATAAGCGGAAAATATTTTTTTTCTATTAATATTTCGATGGACGATTCCGGCGTTTCCGGGACGAATAAGCCCGCATCGGTCGGAAGGATGATCGTTTTGCCGGCAGCCATATCGCCGATATTCGCGATGCCGTTTACCGTCGCTATCGTTTCGTAGGGAATCGAACAGGCGGCAGCGACGGTAAAAAGCGTATCGTCCGTTGTCGGCGTGTATGCGTAAAACTGCACGTGCTTTGCCTTTCCCGCAGCGGAACGCTTGTAATTTTCTTCGACGTCGGTGCCGTACTGTTTAAAGACGTCGTCGCGCGATGAAAGACGCGGAATACGCGGAAGCTTTTCCGTTTGCAGCATGATGCCGTTTTGCGCCGAAGCCGTACATATATTTGTTTGCCGCGCGGCGCTTTGAAATGCGAGTGCGTTTTGCGGCAGAATAGGCAAGAGTATGATGCCGGCTGCCGCGATAAAGATGCGGCGTATCGTTTGCATATTACCCGTTTCGCAAAAGACGGGAAGAGATAATGCAGAGCACGGGGATGAGGATGATGACGGGGATCGCGATAAAGCGCGCGCCGGCAAATACGAGCGCTGTCGAAGCCGTAAGCCCCGATGCGATGATGACGATATCGAGGGCGGCGCAGAGCACCGTTTTTCGTGTCGATTTTTTTACCGCCGCGACAATTTTATAAAGAATATATCCGCCTGAAAAGACGAGGACGACCGCCGTATAGACGGAAGGGAGCGAAGTTGCAAAGCGCCACAGCGGAAACGTCAAGGACCCGCCGACAAGGGCGCACAGCGCGACGAGCGCGGCCGCTTTCGCCGCCGAAGAAAACGCAGTGATTACATAATAAAGAAAACGTTTTGCCATAACCGCCTGCATAAAAAGGACAGCCGGCAGCCCTATGTTGCGGCGTCCGGCATGTCACTTTATTGGTAAAAAAATTACACTTCCGCAATTGCCGAAGTCGGACATTCGCCTGCGCAGGTTCCGCAGCTGATGCATTTTTCTTCATCGATGATGCGGGCGTTATCGGCTTCCGATATCGCGCCGACCGGACAGTCGGGTTCGCAGGTTCCGCAGTTTACGCACTGCGCTTTGTTGATTCTGTACGCCATAATTGTTCTCCTGTTATAGCTTGATTTATTTGTGTGCCCTATGAGAGCACGTACCACGTATAAAATAATACACTATTGCCGAAAACCGCGCAAGACCGCTATACTGTATTCGTTATACATTGATTATTTGGCAGGGATGATTATGAAAAAAGAAACTGTTGCGTCTATGATCGATCACACGCTTTTGGCGCCGGAAGCGGGGACGGAAAAAATACGGCGGCTCTGCGCGGATGCAAAAAAATATCGCTTTGCATCGGTATGCGTCAATCCCGTCCATGTACGGCAGGCGGCTTCCGAACTCGCAGGTTCGACCGTCCGAGTGTGCACCGTCATCGGCTTTCCGCTCGGTGCGAATGTAAGCGCCGTCAAAGCGTTTGAAGCCGAACAGGCGATCGCGGACGGAGCGGATGAAGTCGATATGGTGATCGATATCGGTGCGGCAAAGGACGGCCGTTTCGAAGACGTGGAAGCGGACATCAAAGCCGTTACGGATTCGGCGCGGAAAGCCGCAAAAAAAGCGGGTAAGAGCGTCGTCGTAAAAGTGATCCTCGAAACCTGCTTTCTTTCCGATAAAGAGATCGCTTCGTGCTGTACCTGTGCGGTAAAAGCCGGAGCCGATTTTGTAAAAACGTCGACGGGCTTTGCGAATCCGAAAGGAGATGACGGAAAGCCGCTTCCTAACGGCGCGACGGTTCATCACGTCGAACTCATGCGGAAAACGGTCGGCACAGCTTTCGGCGTAAAAGCGTCGGGAGGTATACGCTCCGCCGAAACCGCTTTGGCGATGCTCTCGGCCGGTGCGAACAGGCTCGGTACATCGAGCGGCGTTAAAATCGTCGAAGATTGGGACGAAAGCGCCGCGGT
>ERZ772960.304-NODE-304-length-47097-cov-5.418690_pt1 | contig 47097 bp, 39 predicted proteins | sample MGYA00580678_ERZ772960 | MGnify/ENA primary metagenome ERZ772960 (study PRJEB29015, sample SAMEA2737930) | human oral metagenome | biome: human oral; feature: human-associated habitat; material: dental | place: China | collected 2059 ...
ACGAGAGGACAGTGCAGATGTGTGAAGATGGGCGGCTGAATGAATCAGTGCTTCCATAAGTATAGACAAGCGGACATATCGTGTTATAATGGGGGAGTATTTTGATTAGAGCGTTCTCATGTTACGCGTGTAGGAGGATGTTTCATTGAAGCTCTTGCGTTATGTCGCCACGTTCCTTTTCGTAGCCGTGCTTGCCCTGCCGTCCGTCTGCCGTGCAGAGGAAAGCGATATGCCGGCGATTACGGCAGATGCCGCAATTCTCATCGAGGCGGAGACGGGGCGCGTCGTCTGGGAGAAGAATGCAGAGGAGCGCCACTATCCGGCGAGCATGACGAAGATGATGACGTGCATTCTCGCACTCGAAACGGTCACGCCAAGGACGGAGATCCTCGTCACGCCGAATGCTGCCATGACGGAAGACACGCCGCTTGAGATCCTTCCGGGCGAGCGCCTGACCGCAGAAGAACTGCTGACGGGCATGATGATGGAGTCCGACAACGGCGCGGCCGTTGCGATCGCCGAGCATATCGACGGCGGCGTGACGAGCTTTGCAAAGCGCATGAATGAAAAGGCAGCAGAGCTCGGCATGGAGAACACGCACTTTGCCAATCCAAACGGCCTGCCGAATCCCAATCATTACTCCACGGCACACGATATGGCGCGCCTCGCGCAGTACGCGATGCGAAACAAGATGTTCCGCTCGATGGTCGGACAGAAGACGGGCGTCGTGCGATGGGCGTCTCCGACGAACAAATTCCTGCCCGTCGAGAATACGAACAAGCTTTTGGGAAATTACGAGGGCATCACGGGCATCAAGACGGGCTGGACGAGGGCAGCAGGCGGATGCCTTGCCGCTTCGGCAGAGCGCAAGGGCGTCTCGCTTATCGCAATCATCATGCACGCGACGACGCCCGATGATCGCTTTTCCGACGCGCGCAAGATGCTCGACTACGGCTTTCGCCACGTCACGATGGTCAGAGGGCTGTCGAGCAGCCGCGTCGAGCGCAAGGTCTGGGTGAAGGGCGGGCAGGAGGCGCAGACGCTCGTGCGCCCCGTCGAGGATGTCAATTACCCGCTCATCGACGGCGAGGACGCGAAGAACTACACGATACGCTGCGACGTGCCGCGCGTCATTCCTGCCCCAAAGAAAGACGGCGAAGTCGTCGGACAGCTGACGCTGCTCTATAAGGGAAAACCCATCGGCACGGTCGATATGGCGGCGGACAAGGTCGCACCGGGCTTCAGCGTCGGCTCGTTCTTCGTCGGCCTCTTTGAAGGGGTGCTGAGCCGTCTATAAGATAAAGGAAACAAAACCTGCGCCACATGGGGGAGTGCCATGTGGCGCAGGTTTTGTTTCGCTATTTCAGCAGATCGTGTGCCTTGCTCGCGTTGACGATTTCGCCCATGAGCATTTTGCCGCGAATGTCGGGGTGCAGCCCGTCGACGGAGAGTGCGGCGTCCATCTGGTCGCCCGTGTCATCGTAGAAGTACGGCTCTAGGTCGATGGAGTATTCTTGCTTGCGAATCCACGTGTTGATGATGTGCAGTTTGTCGTCCCAATCGGGATCGGTATCGGAGTGGAAGGCAAAGCGGATATTGCGCGGGTTGATCGGCATGAGAGTCAGGAAAATCGGGCGAATGTCGTGCGCGCGGCACTTGTCCTGTATCGCCGCGAGGTCGTCGATGACGTCCTGTGCGGATATGCCAGCGGAGCGCAAGCTGTTCGAGCCCGTGAGAATCAGAAGGTTTTCGGGATGGAATGGGAGCACGTCCTGCTCGAAACGGTCGCGCGTCATGCGCGACGTGTCGCCGCTCCTGCCGAGGTTGAGACAGGGAAAGTCGAAATACGTCGTGTAGCTGTACTCGAGTGCAGACGGGGAGGAGGACACCGACCCGCCGCCGTGCGTAATGCTGTCGCCGAGCACGGCGACCTTGACGCGGCGCGGCTGTTCGGCGACGATGAAGTGCGCCGCATCCGACCATGTGCCGATGGGATTTCCCTCCGCGTCGACGGCGCGCACGCGCCAGTAGTAGTCGCCCGCATAGGGACGCGGATACTCGTCGTAGCACGCCATGGCAGAATTCACAATCTTGCTCCATGCTCTGCCCGCATCGGGCTGTTTGTTGTTGGGATGGGCAGGGGGGGTCGTCATGAGCTCGACCTCGTAGCGCATGATGCCGTGCAGCGGAATCCAGTTGTATACGGGATAGAGCGGCTGTTTGAAATTCGGCATCTGGTCGTACTCGTTGAGAAGCGGGTGCGAGGGCAGCGGGAGATTGGCGTCGAGCACGATTGCCGATGCCTTTGAAAATTCGCCGATTGGCTGGAGGCGGATGTCGAGCGCGCGCACGCGCCAGTAGAGGATCTTGCGGTCGGAGTACTGCCTGAGATCCGCCTGCCAGCCGTTCGTGAAGATTTCGCGCGTGCTCTCGAGGTGATAGGGCTTTCCTGCAAGGGATGTCCCGCCTTCCTCATCGGGCGGCGAGGACAGGAGCTCGAGCTCGTAGCAGACCGCGCCGGGAACGGTGTGCCAGATCAAAAAGGGCATGAGGCTGGCAGGGGCGTCCGCATCGTAATGGGAAATGGGAACGGGAGCTTTCGGCGTCTTGGGGAAATCGGGATTGGCAATCGGCGCATCTGCCCCGCCCACCTTGCCGAATATTCCGTAGGCCGTGACGCGGTACGCGGTCGGGATTGCCGTCCGCGGCACGTCGAGGGAAGGCGTAAGCGTATACGTCTCGTCCAATATATGATCGGTGGCGCCTCCCGGCACAATCCCCGTCGCATCCGTCAGCGTCTCCACCTTGTAATAGCAGGGATAGGGGAGCGGCGTCCACGCGAGGTGAAGGCGTCCGTCCTTTTCGGTGAAGGATGGGACGATTGCCTGCTTATGAAGCTCCAGAACATCGAAGTGTTCAATCGTATAGGCGTGCAGGACGAGAAAGCCCACCGTGAGAACGAGAAAAATAAAAAAGCGTTGCAGTTTTTTGATCACAATACTAACCTGTAAATCTTGTCTGACTGTGAATCCCTCGTGAATCAACCGTGAATTGTGGACAATCGGTAAAAACCGCAATCTGTCCATAGCGTTGAATTTTATGATAAGATAATATAGAGGGGAATACGGATAGTATACCATTAAGAGAGGAATAAAGCGAATGGAAAAGCGAGGATTGCTCCTAGTGTATACGGGAGACGGGAAGGGAAAGACGACGGCGGCGCTCGGCCTTGCGATGCGCGCATGGGGCGACGGGCTGCGCGTGCTCATTCTCCAATTCATCAAGGGGGGATGGGAATACGGCGAACTCCGCGCCGCCGAGGCATTGGCAAAAGTGGACGGTCGCATCGCAATCGAGCAATGCGGGCTCGGCTTCACGCGAAAGGGCGACAAGAAAAGCGAGGAGCATCAGCGCGCTGCAAGGGCGGCGCTTGAAAAGGCGCGCGCGGCGATCACGGGCTGCGCGTGGGATCTCGTCATACTGGACGAAATCAATTACGCGGTAAAATTCGGGCTCATCTCGGTTGATGCGCTGATGGATCTCGTCGCCGCGCGTCCGCCGGAGTTGCACCTCCTGCTGACGGGACGCGACGCCTGTCCGGAGCTCATCGCGCGCGCCGATCTCGTGACGGAAATGCGCCTCGTGAAGCATCCGTTCCAGCAGGGAATCAAGGCGCAGAAGGGGATTGAGTTTTAGCGCAACACGGGCGTGTCGTGCACACGTCATGACCTCATAGGAGGCCGTGATTCACGAGGTATTCGTGCGCGACGTCCTGTGCGCGCCTGCCTTCGACGCGGACGGCATAGTTCATTGCGCTCATTTCCTCCTCGTTGATCTGCTCGGCGAGGCGTTCCAATATGGGCTTTAGCTCCGGGTGCTTTTGAAGCGTTTCCTGCCGCAGGAGCGGCGCGCCTTGGTAGGGCGGGAAGAGATGCTTGTCGTCCGCTAGGGCGACGAGATCGTACTGCTTCAGCTCGCTGTCCGTCGAATAGGCGTCGGCAATCTGGATTGCGCCCTCGGCAATCGCTTGGTAGCGGAGCGCGGGTTCCATCGTGCGGACGTTCAGCTTTAGTCCGTAGAGAGAGGAAAGCCCGCGGTTTCCATCCTCGCGGTCATTAAATTCGAGCGTGAAGCCCGCCGTGGCGTCCTTTTCGACGCGCTTCAGATCGGAGATCGTCGCCAGCTTGTTTGCGGCAGCGTAGGCGCGTGGGACGGCAATGGCGTACGTATTTTCATACGCCATTGGCTCTAAGAGCACGAGAGCGTCCTGCGCGAGGATGCCGTCGCGCGCCGCCTCGTATACGGCGCGTGCATCCGTCGTGGCAGGCGGCGGCTCTTTGAGGAGGCTCGCCGTCACCGTGCCCGTAAATTCCGGGTAGAGGTCGATGCCGCCCGCTTTCAGCGCCTCGTAGAGGAAAGCCGTCTTTCCAAAATCGGGTTTCAGCTCCACCTCGATGGAGCTGTGCGCCTCGATGAGCTCCTTATACATCGAGATGAGGATTTCCGGCTCAGGACCTAATTTCCCCGCTGCGATGAGCTTGTCGTGGTGGGGCGTGCCGATGGGGGCGAAGGAGAGCGCGAGGAGCGCGGAGAGCAGCGCGAAGGACGTCACGATCTTTTTCAGCGAGCGCCGCTCCAAAAGGTGGATGGCGTAGTTGAAGAGGACGGCGAGCAGCGCGGAGGAAATCGCGCCGATCACGATGAGCGAGCCGTCGTTATGGTCGATGCCGAGCAGGATGAACGAGCCGAGTCCGCCCGCGCCGATGAGGGCGGCGAGCGTCGCCGTGCCGATAATCATGACGGCCGCCGTGCGGACGCCTGACGTGATGATGGGCGCAGCGAGCGGAAGCTCGTAGAAGCGCAGTTTCTCCCAGCGGTTCATGCCGAGCGCCTCGCCCGCCTTCCGCAGCGAGGGGGCGATTCCCCGCAGTCCCGTAATCGTATTTTGCAGGATGGGAAAGAGCGCGTAGACGACGAGCGCGACGAGCGCGGGCAGCGTGCCGATGCCGAGCAGCGGGATCATCAGGCCGAGCATGGCGAGCGAGGGAATCGTCTGGATAATGCCCGTGATCTGCAGGGCGATCTCGGAAGCGCGCCGCCTATTCGTCAGTAAGATGCCGAGCGGGACGGCAATCGCGATTGCGAGCAGCAGCGCGGCAAGCGAGATCTGGACGTGCTGCAGGAGCGCCTGCCACCAATCCGCCTGCCGCTCGGAAAATGTAACGATGAGATTATGCAAGGCGTTCACCTCCTGCCTCGAAGAAATGGCGCACGAAGTCGTTTGCCGGATGGTCCCGTATCGCGTCCGGCGTGCCGACCTGCACGATTTCGCCAGACTTCATCACGCAGATCGTGTCGCCGAGCAGGAGCGCTTCATTCATATCGTGCGTGACGAAGACGGTCGTCATGGAGAGCGCGCCGTGAATCGCCTTGATGAACGATTGGAGCTGGCTTCGCGAAATCGGGTCGAGTGCAGAAAACGGCTCGTCCATCAGGAGCACGGAAGGATCGCCGACGATTGCGCGCAGGATGCCGACGCGCTGCTGCTCGCCGCCAGATAGTTCGCGCGGATAGCGGCTGCGGTAGGCGGCGGGGGCAAGCCCCGCCTTTTCGAGCCATTCGTCGATGCGCGTTTCGATTTCCTTGGCGTGCCGCTTCTTCATGTGCGGCACAAGAGCGATATTTTCCGCGACGGTCAGATTTGGAAAGAGCGCGATCTGCTGGAGCACATAGCCCGTCCGCAGGCGCAGGGCGCGCAGCGGTTCTTCGCGGATGTCCTGCCCGTCTATGGAAATCGTGCCGCTCGTCGGCTCTTCCAGTCGGTTGAGCAGATTCAGCAGCGTCGTCTTGCCGCTGCCGCTCGGTCCGACGAGGACGAAGAACGAGCCGCTCGGGATCGTGAGCGTCAGGCGCTTGAGCGCATCGTGCTCTGCGTATTGCTTGGTGACGTTGTTCAGTACAATCATAAAGCGATGCTTTCTGCCTATTGGCAAGGCCGCGCGTATCGCACGGCAGTAGTTGCTTATCGCGTTTACTATATCGGATTTTACGCAGAAATGCAATGTGAAACATGACAGGTAGGCAGGACTTTAGCGCGATTTGCTCCGCCGCATCGAAGATTTTGCCCTTGGCAAAAATTGAATAATGGCGTTATAATAGATGGATAAAAGATGGAGGTAGCTGGATGGACTTTACAAAATGGCAGGGGTGCGGCAACGATTTCGTCGTGCTCGACTGCATGGAAAAGGAACTCGCGGACAGCGCCGCGTTTGCAAGGCGCGTCTGTGACCGTCATTACGGCATTGGGGCAGATGGCGTGCTCCTGATCCTGCCGTCTGCAATCGCGGATTTTCGTATGCGCATCGTGAATGCCGACGGGAGCGAGGCGGAGATGTGCGGCAACGGCATTCGCTGCGTCGCGCGCTATCTGCACGACTTTCATTTGACGGACAAAGCGGAGTTTACGATTGAGACGGGGGCGGGCGTCCTCGTCCCGCGCCTTATCCTGGAGGGGGACGTCGTCACGGGCGTGCGCGTCGATATGGGCGAGCCGCACTTGGAGGGCGACGTGATTCCCGTCACGGGGTTCGGCATGAACCGCGTCGTCGACGAACCGATTGCGGTCGAGGGCAAGGAATACCGCATGACTTGCGTTTCGATGGGCAACCCGCACTGCGTCGTCTTCGTCGAGGATGCGGAGGCGTTTCCGATTCTCGAGTTCGGTTCTTCCTTTGAGCATCATGCGTCGTTTCCGAAAAAGACGAATACGGAGTTCGTCGAGGTGCGCGACCGCACGCACGTCCGTATGCGCGTCTGGGAGCGCGGCGCGGCGGTGACGCTCGCCTGTGGGACGGGCGCGTGCGCGACGACGGTCGCCGCGGTATTGAACGGCAAGACGGATCGCAAGGTAGAGGTCGAGCTCGACGGCGGCAAATTGCTCGTCGAGTGGGCGGACAATAATCACGTCTTTATGACAGGACCTGCCGAGATGGTTTTTTCCGGTACGTTGCAGGCAGAGCAGGTGTGATATGCTAAAGAGCATGACGGGCTTCGGCTCTGCCGTGGCAGAGACGGACGATTACAAGGTATCGGTTGAGGCAAGGTCAGTCAATCAGCGCTTTCTGGAGCTGAGTTTCCGCATGAATCATCAGCTCGCCGCGCATGAAGGCGCGATGCGCACATTGATCCAGTCTGTATTGGCACGTGGCAAGGTCGATGTGACGGTCAGTTTCGTCGACAAGCGCGAGCAGGCGGCGTCCGTCACGCTCGACCGCGGCCTTGCCCTTTCGTACCAGCGTGCGCTCAATGAGATGAGCGATCTCCTGCACCTCGCGCGCCCCGACGACGTCACGGCGATTGCGGCCTATCCCGACGTCCTTCGGATTGAGCGCGCGCAGGACGTGACGGGGGCAGAGCCCGTACTCATGCAGGCGCTTCGCGCGGCGCTCGCGGAGCTCGACGCCATGCGAAGCGCAGAGGGCGCGAACATCGAGGCGGACTTCCTCGCGCGCCTCGATACGCTCGCGCATGCAACGGACGCGCTCTCCCAGCTTGCGCCGGACATCGTGAAGGCGTACCGCGAGCGCGTGGAAGCCTTTTTGAAAGAGCTTCTTGCGGAGACGGACATCGAGGAAACGCGCATCATTGGGGAGACAGCGCTTTATGCCGACAAGGTCAATTACACGGAAGAGGTCGTGCGCCTCGGAAGCCATTTCGATCAGTTCCGCACGATGCTGAAAGAGGCAAAGGCGCCGGTCGGGCGCAAGCTCGATTTCCTGATACAGGAGATTAACCGCGAGGTCAATACGATTGGCTCGAAGGCGAACAGCACGGAGGCGGCGCGGCTCGTCGTCGATATGAAGGGCGAGATCGAAAAGCTGCGCGAGCAGGTGCAGAATATTGAATGATTGCCCATGCGGGCGAGTGAAAGGAATTGCCATGGACATCAAACTCATCAATATAGGCTTCGGGAACTTCGTATCGGCGAACCGCGTCGTTGCGATTGTCAGCCCCGAGTCGGCGCCGATTAAGCGCATTATCCAGGAGGGACGCGACGGGGGACGGCTGATTGACGCGACGTATGGGCGGCGGACGCGCGCCGTCGTCATCATGGACAGCGACCACGTCGTCCTGTCCGCCGTGCAGCCCGAGACTGTCGCAAACCGCATCGTCGTGGACGAGGACGCGGAGAGCAAGGCGAAGGGCAAGGAAAAGGAGGAGGACGTATGAGCAAGGGTCTTCTTATCGTGGTCTCTGGCGCGTCCGGGACGGGGAAAGGGACGGTCTGCACGGAGCTTCTCGCGAAGACGCCCGCGCTCGCCTACTCAATTTCCGCGACAACGCGCCAGCCGCGCGCGGGCGAGGTCGATGGAAAGACGTACTATTTCCTCGACAAGCCAGCCTTTGAGAAGATGATCGAAGGGGGCGGTTTCCTCGAATACGCGAATGTCTATGGCAATTACTACGGCACGCCGCTTGCGAAAATCGAAGAGCGGCGCATGGCGGGGCAGGATATACTCCTTGAGATTGATACACAAGGGGCACTGAATGTCATGGAGAAATGCCCCGACGGCATTTTTATCTTTCTCCTGCCGCCTTCGCTCGGCGAGCTTGAGCGCCGGATTCGCGGGCGCGGCACGGAGACGGAGGACGTTCTCGCGAAGCGCCTTGGCGCGGCGCGTGAGGAAATCGAGCTTGGGCGCAGGTACGGCTATGCCGTCGTCAACGACACGGTGGCGCAGGCAGTCGATCGTATCAAGGCAATCATGCTCGCAGAGCATAGCCGAGCCGAAAAAAATGAAAGAATCACAGAGGTGTTAGGGAAATGAAAGCAATGAATACGGAAATGAGCATGGTCAATCCTTCTACGGATGCCTTGATGAAGAAGGTCGACAGCCGCTACGGGCTCGTCGTCCTCGCCGCGAAGCGCGCGCGTCAGCTCCTAGATGGCGACGAGCTGAAGGCGGAGCAGGCGCGCTCGACGAAGAACGTGACGAATGCGCTGGAGGAGATCGTAGAGGGAAAGATTTCCTATAAGGTTGCGAAGGAGAATCTCTGACATGATTCTTGCCGGCAAGAAGATCGTGCTCGGCGTGACGGGGAGCATCGCGGCGTACAAGGCGGTCGAGGTCGCGAGCCGCCTGCGGAAGGCGGGCGCGGAGGTTCACGTCATCATGACGCGCGAGGCGAAGGAGTTTGTCACAGAGCTGACGTTCCGTGAGATTACGGGGCAGCCCGTCGCATCCGATATGTGGGAAAAGGTTCACGTGTACAATGTGGAGCATATCGCGCTCGCAACGCTCGCCGACCTCGTGCTCGTCGCGCCCGCGACGGCAAACATCCTCGCAAAGCTCGCCTGCGGCATTTCCGATGATATGCTGACGGCGACCCTGCTCGCGACGCGCGCCCCCATCGCGCTCGCGCCTGCGATGAATACGAATATGTACGAGAACGCCATCACGCAGCGCAATCTTGCGGAGCTGCGAGCGCGCGGCATGACGGTCATAGAGCCGGCGGCCGGGCAGCTCGCCTGTGGCACGTCCGGGAAGGGGCGGCTTCCTGAGCCTGCCGCCATCGTGGACGAGGTCGTGCGCCTTTTGGAAGAGGCGCCAAGTCTTGCAGGCAGGCATATTCTCGTGACGGCAGGCGGTACGATCGAGCCGCTTGATCCCGTGCGCTACCTCGGCAACCGCTCGACGGGACGCATGGGCTATGCGATTGCGGAGGAAGCGGCGCGGCGCGGCGCGACGGTCACGCTCGTATCAGGGCCGAGCAGCCTGCCTGTGCCTGTGGGCGTCTCGCGCACGATGGTCGAGACGGCGCGCGAGATGCGCGAGGCGGTGCTCGCCGCCTACGATACGGCAGACGTCGTCATCAAGGCGGCAGCCGTCGCCGACTACCGCCCGAAAACCGTTGCGGAGAACAAGATCAAGAAGCATGACGGCGAGCTGACACTGACGCTCGTGCGCAATCCCGACATCCTGCTCGAGCTTGGCGCGAAGAAAAAAGGACAGATTCTCGTCGGCTTTGCTGCCGAGACGCAGAACGTCGAGTGGTACGCGCGGGAAAAGCTGAAAAAGAAGAATCTCGATCTCCTCGTGGCAAACGACGTATCGGAGAAGGATGCGGGATTTGCCGTCGAGACGAACCGCGTGAAGCTCTTCGGCGCGGAGGGCGGCATGACGGAATACCCACTGATGGAGAAACGCGCGCTCGCGGGGATCATTCTCGACCGCGTGGTAGAGCGGCTGCAGAAATAAATTGTATAGAAACAAATAAAAGAAACCGTCCAACGGCTGTTAGGCGGTTTCTTTTATGATATATCAGTTTTTCTGGGATGTGCACATTAGGCACGCTCAACCTTGCCCGAACGCAGGCAACGCGTGCATACGTTGACGCGCTTCACTTCGCCGTCGACCACCGCGCGGACGCGCTGGATGTTCGGCTTCCAAGAACGCTTCGTCTTCAAATGGGAGTGGCTGACGTTGTTGCCCGTCAGTTCGCCCTTTGCACAAACTTCGCAAACATTTGCCATGTGTTACACCTCCTTAACCCTTAGAAGCACCCGCTCCTAAACACAATACAAGTATTCTATCACAATTCACCATGCGGTGCAAGGAAAAATACTTGACAATTTTGCGCTTGGGCGGCTGCGGCTTATTTCCGTGCGCAAATTGCAAAGAGTGGAAGCGTGTCGTACACAAGAGCCGGGTCAAGGTGGACGCGCGACGCGATGTCTGCCTCCGTCTCGACGGCAAATCCGAGGCTTTCGAGGAAGAAGGCGTCCCATGCAGGGCGGCGGTGCGTGCTGATGCGAAGCCTTTCCTTTATCGCGTTGCACGCAGAGATCTGCCCGTCTGCCAGGTTGGCGTGGACGGATGCTTGGCTGCCCCCCTTCGAGAAGGTCTGCTCGCCGTAGTCGGAGTCGAAGTTCAGGAGTACGCCGCCCTTTTTCAGCACGCGGCGCCATTCGCGGTATGCCTGCATGGCGTCGGGCAGTGTCCAGGTCAGGTTGCGCGTGACGATAGCGTCGAAGTGCTCGTCCGGAAAGGCAAGCTCCTGCGCGTTCATCTTCTGGAATGTGGCGCGTGCGCCGAAGGCGAGGCTGTTTGCCCTCGCTTCGTGGAGCATATCGGCGGACATATCGATGCCCGTGACCTGATGCCCCTCGCCTGCGAGTACGATAGCGAAAAAACCTGATCCCGTACCAATGTCGAGGATGTGAAGCGGCCTCTTTGGCAGATGACGCGATAGCACAGTGCGCCAGGCTGCCGCATTCGGCCCTGTGAGCTCCTGCCTGCGGTGCGCGCTGAAGTCCTCGCTGCGCGCGTCCCAGTACGCTTCGATCTGCGCGTCGAGGGCGTCGTTCTCGTAGTCGTTTCGGTTTGCGGTATTCGTATGTTGCATAAAAATATCCTATCATCAGCATTTCTATTGTTTTATCCTATGCCATTATAGCGGGAGCGCAGAAAATTTTTAACCCGTGACAGGGGTTTTATTATCCCCGTCTGTGGGTTAATTTTTTTGCTTTGATTCGCTATAATAGAGCGAGTATTTATGAAAGGGAAAAGGAGGGCGTTCATGGGGCGCTATGTCAGAAACCGCTTGCTGCAGCTCGTGCCAATTCTCTTCGGCATCACGTTTTTGACATTCGGCATGATGCAGCTGCCCGCAGACGATGCGGTCGATGTCTTTTATGAACAGTCGGGCGGCGTGTCGGAGGAGATCAAGGCGGAGAAGCGGGCGGAGCTGGGACTGGACCAGCCGTTCCTCATCCAGTATGCTGATTGGCTTGGAGGCATCGTGACAGGGGACATGGGCGTGTCCTATATTTCGGGGAAACCCGTATTCGAGACGTTTGCGGAGAAGCTGCCGAATACGGCGCTGCTCATGGCATCGTCCGTACTTTTGACGCTCGTCCTTGCCGTTCCGCTCGGCGTGCTCGCCGCCGTCTGGCAGGATGCGCCGCTCGACTATGCCGTGCGCGCCGTTACGTTTTTCGGCAGCGCGCTGCCGAATTTCTTCGTCGGCCTCTTGTTCCTCTATTTCTTTGCGCTGAAGCTTGGGCTATTGCCGGTCATGGGGCAGGCAGACGATAGGACGGCGCTAATCTTGCCGACGCTGACGCTCGTTTCGGCGATGGGGGCGAAATACACGCGCCAGATACGTGCCGTCATTCTTGAGGAGCTTGAAAAGCCGTATGTGATCGGCGCGCGCGCGCGCGGCGTCGGCAGGTGGCGAATCCTTTTTTTCAGCGTGCTGAAATCGTGCTCGGTCATGTTCATTACGCTGCTCGCGCTTTCCATCGGTTCGCTTCTTGGCGGCACGGCAATCGTCGAGACGCTCTTCTCGTGGGACGGCGTCGGCAAGATGGCGGTCGACGCGATTCTCATGCGCGACTATCCGCTCATCGAGGCGTATGTCGTCTGGATGGCGATTCTCTACGTCGGCGTCAACCTCGCCGCTGACATTCTCTACGCATGGATTGATCCGCGCGTACGCCGTGAGGAGGGGCGTATGGCATGAGGCGCGGAAAATGGCGGCCGATCCTGCCGTATGTGCTTGCCGCGCTTACCCTCATCCTTGCAGCCGTCTTTGCGCCGCTTATCGTGCCGCACGATCCATACGCGCAGGAGCTTTCGGCGGCGCTTATGCCGCCGGATGCGAGCCATATACTCGGCACAGATCGCTATGGGCGCGGCGTCTTCTCGCGCGTCCTCATGGGGGGGCAGACGACACTGCTCTCGACGCTTGCGCTCGTCGCCGCCGTCGCCGTCTTCGGAAGTGTGCTCGGCGCTTCGGCGGGATTTTTCGGCGGCTGGATCGATACGGTGCTCATGCGCATATCGGACGTTTTTCTCGCCTTTCCGGCGCTCGTCTTTGCCGTCGCGGCGGCGGGCGCGCTCGGCGGCGGGCTCTTCCATGCGGCGCTCGCGCTCGCCGTCGTCGGATGGCCGAAGTATGCGCGCATTTCACGCTCGCTGACGCTCTCGATCCGCTCCATGGCGTACATGACGGCAGCGCAGATGGCGGGGACAGGACAAGTCCAGATGCTCGTGCGTCACATCCTGCCGAACATCGCAGGTCCGATTCTCGTGACGGCGGCGCTCGATATCGGCACCGTCGCAATGGAGCTTGCGGGGCTGTCGTTCCTCGGGCTCGGCGCAGCGCCGCCGACGGCGGAATGGGGCGCCATGATGGCGAATGGGCGCAGCATGATTCAGACGGCGCCGTGGGTCATCCTCGCGCCGGGCGCGGCGCTCTTTCTGAGCGTCGCCATTTTCAACCTGCTTGGCGACAAGCTGCGCGACGTGCTCGATACGCGCCGGCAGGGCTGACAGATAAAGGAGATTTTTATGAGACTGACACACATGATGGCGGTGCTGGCTCTCGTGGCTTGCATCGCAGCCTTTGGCGGCTGCGGCAAGCAGGGCGCGAGCGGTGAAAAGACATTCATTTACGGCACGATGGCATACGGCACGGCGATGGAGAACGTCGGCACAAATCCCCATATCTCGTATACGGGATGGAGCACGCTCCGCTACGGCATCGGCGAGACGCTTTTTAAGTTCGATGAGAAGATGGAGCTCGTGCCGTGGCTTGCCTCTGGTTATGAGCAGCTGGACGATTATACCGTGCGCATCACCATTCGAGACGAGGCGGCATTTTCCAATGGGAAGAAGGTGACTGGCGAGGCGGTCAAATCATGCCTCGACGACCTCATCACGAGGCATGACCGCGCACCGAAGGATCTCAAGATCGAGCGCATCGAGGCAGATGGGCAGGCGGTGACGATCCACTGCAAGGAGAAGGTGCCCTCGCTGCTCAATTACCTCGCCGATCCCTACGGCTGCATCATTGACATGGAGGCGGGCGAGCACGACCAGATTGTCGTAGGCACTGGGCCATACGTCGCGGAGCGCGTCACCGACACGGAGATCGACCTCAAAAAAAATGAACATTATTGGGGCGAGGAAAAGCCGAAGCTCGACCGCATCGTCGTTAAGAGCATCACCGATGGCGATACGCTGACGATGGCGCTGCAGAACGGTGAAATCGATGCGGCGCAAGGGCTTCCCTATGCAAGCTTGGAGCTTTTTGCAAAATCACCGGACAAGTTCACGATGAGTCAAGCGGATACGTCGCGCGTCTACCAAGCGGCATTCAATTTCAAGACGCCTGCGCTTCAGGACGTGCGCGTGCGCCGGGCCATCTGCATGGCTGTCGACAAGGAGAATTTTGCGAAGGTGCTGCTGCATGGCAACGGCGTGCCTGCCATTGGTCCGTTTCCGAGCAACCTCGCCTTTGGCGGCGCGGCCGTGACGGCGCCTGCCTACGATTTGGACGGTGCGAAGGCGCTTTTGAAGGAAGCAGGCTACGAGGATGCGGACGGCGATGGCTACGTCGAAAAGGACGGAAAGACGCTGGAGCTGCGCTATCTGACGTATACCTCGCGGCAGGAGCTTCCGCTTCTCGCGGAGGCGCTGCAGGCAAGCCTGAAGAAAATCGGCATCAAGCTCGCGGTCAATGCGACGGACAACTACAAGACATTTCTCAAGAACGGCGACTTCGACCTCTTTTCCAAGGCGATTGTAACGGCGCCGACGGGTGATCCCGAATATTATTTCACGAGCCATATTTTAGCGGGCGCTGTCGACAACAAGGGCAGCTATGACAGTCCGCGCATGACGGCGCTCGAGGAGGAGCTTCACAATACGTTCGGGGCGGCAGGGCGCGCGGCTGTCGCCATCCAGATGGAGCAGCAGCTTCTCGACGACAGCGCGCTCTTTTACGCCGCGCACCTGCGCATGACGCTCGTCGCGAAGGCCGGCGTTGAGGGGCTGCGCGCGCATCCATCCGACTACTATGAGATTACATCGGAACTGGACAAAAAATAATGAACGTCATTGCAGAAGCGAAGGATCTGAGCATATATTACGAGGAGAAGGCGGTCGTGCGGTCGGCCGCCTTCTCCCTGCGCGCGGGCGAGACGCTTGCCATTGTTGGCGAGTCGGGGAGCGGCAAGAGCAGCATCCTGCGCGCGCTGATGGGGCTTTTGCCCGCTGGCACGGCGCGCATGACGGGGGAGCTTTTTTTCGCGGGCAGGGATATGATGAAGTGCAGCGAAGAAGAGCGGCGCGCCGTGCTTGGACGCGGCATGACGATGATCTTCCAGAATGCGGGCGCGTCCTTCTGTCCGATTCGCACAGTCGAGACGCAGCTCTATGAGGCGGTATGCGCGCATGAGAAGATCGCACGCTCCGCCTTTCGTGCGCGTGCGGCGGCGCTCATGGAGGAAATCGGCCTCGTGCCGTCCGTTCTGGGCGCATACCCGTTTGAGCTTTCGGGCGGCATGGCGCAGCGCGTCGGCATCCTTGCGGCAATGCTCCTTCGCCCGCGCCTTCTGCTCGCCGATGAGCCGACATCCTCGCTCGACGGGGAGACAGAGGAACAAGTCATGGATATGCTTTTACGGTTAAAAGAGGCATATTCACTCAGTATCATGCTTGTCACACATAATATGGACGTGGCGCGGCGCATGGCGGATCGGATTCTCGTCATGCGCGCAGGGCGCATCGTCGAGGAGGGGACGCGTGAGCAGATCTTTTCCGCCGCGCAACAGGCGTATACGAAAAAACTCATTGCGGCAATTCCTGCGAATTGGGAGGGCTGATGACGATGGGGAACATTCTTGAAGTGGAGAACCTGCAAAAGTCATTCGCCCTAGGCGGGATTCCCGCGGTCGCAGGCGTTTCTTTTTCGATAGCGGAAGGCGAGTGCGTGGGGCTTGTCGGGCGGAGCGGCTGCGGCAAGAGCACGACGGCGCGCCTTGCCCTGCGCCTGCTCGCGCCCGACGCAGGACGGATTCGCCTGATGGGGAAAGATATCACGCATTTGCGCGGCGCGTCCCTTCGCGCGGTCTACGATGCAGCGCAGATGGTATTCCAGCAGCCGGAGGAATCGTTTGACCCGCGAAAGACGCTTGGATGGAGCATCGGCGAGCCGCTTCTGAATCGCGGCGTCAGGGCGCATGAGCGCGCGGCGCGCATCACGGATTTGCTGCAGCAGGTCGGGCTGGACGATTCGCTTGCGGCGCGCTATCCGCATGAGGTGAGCGGCGGCGAATGCCAGCGCGCGGCGCTCGCACGGGCGCTCGCGCCGAATCCGCGCCTGCTCGTCTGCGACGAGATTACGAGTGCGCTCGATACCATCGTGCAGGCGGACATCGTGCGCCTCGTCGGTCGGCTCTGCCAAGCACGTGGCATGGCGTGCCTCTTCATCACGCACGAGCGAGCCCTGCTCGCGCGTCTCGCCTCGCGTGTCCTCGTGATGGAGGCGGGGCGGATTGCGAAAATGATAACTGATTAAATTTATATGAAATCATCGGAATGGATATTAAGCGCGCCTGTGATTTCTTCGATGAAACAATTAGGACGATAATATTATAAAAATTTGCAGATACACCATGTCGTATGAGGCGCAACAGATGGCGCGTCTGTTAAGAGGGGACGAATTTATTGAGACGCAGAAGAGCATATCGGAGGCATCGGCATGACCGCCTTTCGGCGTTTGGCTGCATGGCTCTGTTTTGTGCGTGTATGACGAGCTTTTCGGGTGCAGAATCGAGCAGCGCGAAGCAGGAGGCGTCTGTCCTTGACGCGCCTGCGAAGGAAGAAACGATTCTCGTCGCGCGGTACGCATTCGACGGCATATGGCCGCTCCCCAAAGAGGAGCTGATGACGCCGCTCGCGGACTCGCTGAAAAAGCCCGCGACGTTTTCGGATTTGGAGGCGCAGGCGGCAAAGCTCACGCATCTTCTGCGCGCAAAGGGCTATTTCGTCGCGAGCGTCTATGTGCCGCCGCAGGATTTCGCCGCGGGGACGGTTCACTTCGCCGTGACGCTCGGCAAGTTCGACAAGACCGTGGTAGAGAACAAGACGGGCGCGGCGGACGGCGTCCTGCAGCGCGAGCTCAGCTCGGTGCGCCGCGGCGAGACGATCCGCCGCAAGGATCTCGAGCGCGGCATCCTCATCGCGGGCGACTTGCCGCGCACGAACATCAAGACATATCTCAAGGCGGGGCAGGAACAGGGGACGTCCGACCTCGTCCTTCAGGCGGAGCGAAAGGGCGGCGACTTCTGGGGCTACGTCGGATTCGACAACGGCGGCTATCGCTATACGGGCAAATACCAGTACAGTCTCTTCATGAATTACGCGAATCCCTTCCATGCGGGCGACCTCCTCTCACTCGGCGGCATCGCCTCGACGCAGGCGGACGGAATGTGGAGCGGGTCGGCGACGTACCTGACGCCAATCCTCACGCAGGGGCTGAAGCTCGGCATCAGCTATGGCCGCTCGCACTACGCGCTCGGCGGCCCGTATGCGAGCCTGCAGTACACGGGGCAGGCGGACACGTTTGGCACATGGCTGCAGTACAGCCTGCATCGCAGCAAGCCCTCGAATGTCTACGCGCTCGTGCGATTTGACAGCAAGAAGCTGTCCGACGGGTCGGACGCCTATATGCTAAAGAATCCGAAGCACGCGCACAACTGGACGTTTGGCATCAACGGCGATTCCGAGGACAAATGGCACGGCGGTGGAAAGAATACCTACGCCGTGACGTATACGCACGGCGACCTCTCGCTCGAGGACGAGGTGAGCCGTATGCTCGATGCGACGACGACGCAGACGGCTGGCAGCTTCGGCAAGTACAATCTGAGCCTGACGCGCCTTCAGCGCCTATCGGAGCGCTCATCGCTCTTCCTCTCGTACCAGCGCCAGTGGGCGCAGAAGAACCTCGACTCGTCGGAAAAGCTCTCGCTCGGCGGCTCGTATGGCGTGCGGGCGTACCCCATCGGCGAGGCGTCGGGCGACGACGGCTGGCTTTGGACGGCGGAGTACCGCTATACGCTGCCCGCAAAGGAAGGCGCAGACGATATATGGCAGCTTATCGCCTTTGCCGACGGCGGCAGGGTGAAGCTCTACCATAAGAATTACGCTGCATACACGGGCGCTGATTCGCGCTCGCTCTACGGTGCGGGCATCGGCGTGAACTGGAGCCGAAACAGCCAGTGGGTCGGGCGCGTCCACTACGCGTGGCGCATTGGCTCGGAGCACGCGCAGTCGGACGAGGATTCGCGCGGGCGGCTGTGGTTTCAGATCTATCGGTTGTTTTAGAAATGGACTGCGTTTTGGATAGGGAGATCGAATCATGCGTATGACGAGAAAAAAGGCGCGCAGGTTGCGCCATAAAAATGAACGAAATGAACGGAATGAGCAGCGGCGTTTGGCGAGGCTGATCCTCGGCGCGGGGCTGCTGCTTGGCACGTCCGCAAATGCGTTTGCCATGCCGCAGGGCGGCACGGTCGCGGCGGGTGCGGCAGAGGTCGCGCGGCAGGGCGCGGAGATGGCGATTCGCCAGATGACGCAGAATGCCGTCATCAACTGGCAGTCGTTCAATATCGCGGCGGGCGAGCGCGTGAATATCCTGCAGCCAAACGCGCAGGCGGCGCTCCTCAATCGCGTCATCGGCGGCAGTCCCTCAGCAATTTTTGGCGCGCTCTCGGCGAATGGGCGCGTCTTTGTCGTGAATCCGGCGGGCATCCTCTTCACGCAGGGCGCGCAGGTGAACGTCGGCTCGCTCGTCGCCTCGACGCTTCAGATCAGCGATGCGGACTTCATGGCGGGACGCTATGCATTCCTCGGCGACAAGGAGAGCGGCAAGGTCATCAACCAAGGCAAGCTGCTCGCTGAGAATGCAGGCACGGTCGCGCTTCTCGCACCGCAGGTCGAAAACGACGGCGTGATCGTCGCGAAAAAGGGCAAGGCGGAACTTGCCGCTGGCACGGCGGTATCACTCGACTTCACGGGCGACGGCAAGCTCTCCGTGCTCCCCTCGCAGGAGGCAATCGACGCCGCCGTGACGAACAAGGGGCTTGTCGAGGCGGACGGCGGCCTCGTATTCCTGACGGCGCAGACGGGGGAGAATCTCGTCGGCTCCGTCGTCAATCAGGAGGGCATTGTGCGCGCGCGCTCGCTCGGCACGGCAGGCGCATCGGAAGCGCCCGAAACGGGCAAGGTGCAGATTGCGGCGCATGATGTCCACTTGGGGGGGGCATCTGTAATTGACGCGACGGGCGCATCGGGCGGCACGGTCGAAGTCGGCGGCGGCTGGCAGGGCGGCGGCGCGCTCGCCCATGCGAAGAACGTCACGATGGATGCGGGCGCGGCGATTCATGCAGACGCGACGGCAGACGGCGGCGCAGGCGGCACGGTCGCGCTCTGGTCAGACGGGAGGGCGTCGTTCTCTGGCACGATTACGGCGCGCGGCAAGGGCACGGGCGCAGGCGGTGCGGTCGAGACGTCGGGGCACGATCTCGCAGTCGCGGGCACGGTCGATGCATCGTCGGAGCAGGGCAAGGCTGGCGAATGGCTGCTCGACCCAGCAAATATCGACATCGAGAGCGACGCAAATGCGAATCCGCCGACGCAGACGATCAGCGGCGGCACGACCACGGCGACGGCTGGCACGACGAAGCTCCGCGCCTCGAATATCGCGAATGTGTTGAACGGCGGCACGAGCGTCACGCTGAAGACTGGCGGCACGTCGAGCTTTGCGGGCAATATCACGGTCAATGCGCCGATTGCAAAGACAGCAGGTGGCGATGCCAAGCTCTCCTTCGAGGCAGCACAGGACATCGTGCTCAATGCGGACATCACATCGACATCTGGCAAGCTATCCCTCGATTTCAAGTCGGATACGGACAGCGTCGGCGGTGGCTCTATCTCCGCAAATGCCGTGCATCTCACGACGAACGGCGGCACGCTCCTCTTCCACGGCGGCACGATGTTTGACGGCATTGGCTATGCTTCCAGTGACAATACGGCAGCGGGCATTGCGCTAAATGGCACGCAGATTGCAACGGCGGGCGGCGCGGTAAACATGCAGGGAAATGCGGCTGATGGCTCCAAGCAGGGCATCGAGCTGCATGGCGCGACGGTGGACGCAGGTACGGGAACTGTCAATCTCCTTGCACATCACAACCAGACGGCAGGTACGGATCTGCTCGTCGATGTCACGTCCGCTGTAAAGGGGACAGATGTCAGCCTCACGGCGAACCGCGTGAATCTGACGGGGACATTCATAGGCACGGGCGCAGGAAAATTCACGCTCCTGCCGCGCACACTTGGAGAGAATATCGCAATCGGCGGCACGGCGGCAAATGCGCTGAACCTCCCGGCGACGTTCTTCTCTGGCACGCAGGTGACGGGCTTTGATGCAATCGAGCTTGGCTCGACGAACGGCACGGGCACGGTGTCCGTCGCCGCACCCGCTACGCTTGGCGGCAATCTCGTCCTGCGCGCAGGCGGTTCGGGCGGCAAGGTTCTTATCAACGCACCGCTCAACGTCACGGGGCATACGCTGACGCTCGCGGCAGGCGCGCAGGCAAAGGCGACGGGCGCGATTACAGCGGACGAGGTGAAGCTTGACGCGGAGAACGCCGATGTTGACCTCTCAGCTGGCAATTCCATTGATGCCATCACCGGCAAGGCAAAGACGCTGAAGGCGAAGAACGCGGGCAATATCTCCCTCGCCACGGCGACGGACGCGCTCACGATAAAGAACGGCGCGAGCAGCGTGGAGACGACGGCAGGCGACATCACGATTGGCGCGGCAGGCGTCAAGGCGACGGAGGCGGCAAACCTCGCACTGACGACGGCAGCAGCAAACAGCGTCAAGCTGGCGGCAAATGCCACGCTCAGCGGCACGGGCACGAATCCGCTGAACCTCGTGCTCAAGGCGGGCGCGCTTGACCTCGGCTCTTCTTCTTCCATCGACGCGACGGGCGGCAAGGTGACGCTCTCGGTGGGCGCGCTCACGCTTCCTTCTAGCGAGACGAACCTTATCAAGAGCCAGAACGGCACGCTCTCCGTCGATACCTATGCGACGGGCGGCGCGATTGCGCTTGGCATCGCTTCGCCTGCTGCAGGCGCGCTCTCTCTCCCGCGCCTCGACTTTGCTGCGCCGGGATTTTCTTCCATCGCCGTCGGCTCGTCCTCTACGGGCACGGTGACGGTCGGCAACGCGCAGGCGACCTCCCCGCTTGCCATCGAGAGCGGCACGGCGATTTCCTTTGACGCGGGTGCAAATGGCGTTTCGGGCACTGCTGTCGGAACGGCGAATGAGGCGCTCTCTTTCCGTGCGCCCTCAATCGACTTTGCGAGCGCGCAAAACATCACGGCTGGCAGTGGAAACATCACAATGGAAGCCGACGCAATCACGAACTGGGGAAATGCCGCCTTCCCAGGCGCAAACTCTGCATCGAGCACCCTTACGGTCAAGCGCAAGACGCTCGGAACGGACTACGCCATTGGCACGGGCGGCTGGCTGGACAATACGGCGCTTGCCAAGATGGAGGCGGGGAACTTCTATAACGTCGTCATCGGCGACAAGGCGGACGCGGGCAAGATGACAGTGGGCGCACTGACGGCGCTCCCCGCCTATACGAGCCTCCTCGCAAAGGGCGGCGTCGCATTTACGGGACCTATGACGTCGGGACTTGGCACGAACAAGACGTTCGTCGTCTATTCCGAGAATGGCATGACGGAGAGCGCCGCGCCCGCCGTCGCGCCGCTTGCCGTCGATGACTTCCTCCTCTGGGGCAAGGGTGACTTCGCGCTGGCGGCGCAGAAGAACGAGGTCAAGCACCTCGCGATGGATCTCACCGAAGGCTCGGTCAGCTTCCAGAACCACGGCGACCTCCATACGAGCAGCATCGTCAATCGCAATACGGGCGCGACACAGGCGGGCATCGACGCGAAGACGGTCAAGATTGCCGTCGAGGGCGGCACGCTCGATGTCGCCGAAAAGATCCATACGACGGACACCGCAGATCTGACCTCCGACCTCATGACGATTGCGCCGGGCAAGCTCAAGACGAACGAGCTGCATCTCAACAAGAAGACGCAGACGCAGGACATCGCGTTTGGCACGGGCGCAGGGCAGTGGGATCTCACGGGCAGCATCTTCAACGATCTAAAAGTCGGCGACAGCACCACATATCAGGGCAATATCAGCCTCAATAATGTGACGTTCTCCGGCAATACGGAGCTTGAAACGACGAAAAAGGTCACGCTGACGGGAACGAACAACATCGGCACGGGCACGCCAAAGAAAGACTTGACGATTACGGCGGAGAGCGCGGGGCTTCCCGCGACGACGGACACGCTGAGCGTCAAGAAACTCACGCTGAACCTTTCGGGCGGGCTTGACCTCGGCGCAGGCACGGTGCACGGCAGCGGCGCGCTGACGCTCGGCGGCATGGCGGCAAACCAGAATATCTTCGTCAGCAATACCTACGACAAAGTTACAGACCCGAATCCCGGCGGCTACAAGGTCGCCTATACGACGCTGAACAACGTCCTTTCGGGCTTTGACGCAATCAGCCTCGACGGTCCGGCGAACGTCTACTTTGACGCTGGCTCTTTGACGGCATCGGTCAAGATTGACGCACACGATGACATTATTTTGCGCGACAACGTGAGCATCGCGGGCGCGGCGTCTGCCGTCGAATTTTCGGCAGGGCGCGACTTCAACATCAATACGGGCAAGACACTCTCCTTGAACGGCACGGCATCGAACATGAAGTTCGACGTCACGGCGGGGCGCAATGTCACGCTTGGAGCAAATGCGAAGATCGACGTGGCGAAGCCCATGACGGCAACACTCAAGGCGGAGCATGGCAAGGTGCTCTTTGACGCTGGCTCGGCACTCGACATCACGGCGACGACTGGCTCGCCGTCCGTCACGATTCGCGCGCAGGAGACGGAGATTGGCTCTGGCTCGAAAATCAATCTCGGCAATGGATCAGGCGGCAGTTTCACGCTTGAGACGGACGAGCTGACGGACGCGCCGGCGGACGGAATCACGAATATCACGGGCAAGGGCACGCTCGCTGTCCAGCCTATGACGACAGGACGTGCCATGCGCATTGATAATTCAACGACGCCTGTCACGGGTGCTCTCCGCCTCACGAACGATCAGCTCAACGACGGCTTGTTTGGCAAGACGTTCAGCAAGTTAATTTTCGGTTCAACGAATGACTCATCAGGCGTTGCTGGCGACGTGACGGTAGACGGATTGCATATTCCGGCGGATGGCACAACAAATGTGAATCTCGTAGCGCGCGATACCGTCCACGTCGGAGCGAACGGGCTGACGCTCGGCGACGGCGCGCGCATCAATGTCCGTGCGAGGGCGATAGAGAACGCGCCGGTCGGGGCTGCTCCGGCGGGCAAGCTGACGGTCGGCAATAATAGTGCGCTTCACCTCTACGTCGACAACGTGGACGGGATGCAGGCGAGCACAGACGCAAGCGGCGTATCGACGCCCGCCTTTGTCGGCAATGGCGGCACTTTAGGGCTTCGCACATGGGATACGAATAAGACCATCGCGCTCGGCGATCATGTGACAGGCGATATGAAGCTCACGAACAATTTCTTTAAGACCGTCGTCGGCACGGGCTTCAAAGAGTACGATTTCGGACAGGGGGCGGCGAATGGTTCTGGGCTGACGCAGAGTGTGATCGATGTCGGCGACTTTGACATCGGCGCAGACCGCAGCAAGCTCTCATACCTCACCGCGAACAAGATCAACTTCAAGGGAAAGTTCGTCCAAGGCGGCACGGCGTCTGTCGTCATCCGCACGCGCGGCGAGGCGAAGGAGGAGGCAGGCGCTTCCATCGAGGCGAAGAACGTCCTTTTGAACTTCAGTGGCAAGTATAATTTAGACGGGGATAACAAGATAGAGACTGCCGCAGCAACTGAAGTTAAAGATGTCTCTCTGACCTCGGACGCACTAAAGGTCGGGAAGGTGGAACAGGCAGGCGGCTCTGTCTCAGGAATAACGAGCAGTGGCAATATCAAGCTGACGACGGATGCGCTGACGCTGGAAAAGCAGATCAAAGCCTCGAATAAAGAGTTGACGATCCGGCAAAAGACGCTGACGCGCGACCTCTACCTCGGCACGGGCACGACGGCAGGGCTTTCCCTCGAAGCGGGCGCATTTGACGGCTCGGGCGTGAAGCTCGTCGACGGTTTTTCGCATATCACGCTTGGACGCGCGGACGGCACGGGCAAGGCGCATCTCGACGGCGCGCTGAAGTTCCACGACCCGACGACGATCTACGGGCTTTCGGGCGTGGAGCTGCAAAACGCGACGGTTGACGGAAATGGCAACGCGGTTTCCATGTTCGGCAAGGAGCTAAAGACAGACGCGGCGAGCACGCTGACGGCTGGCGCAGGCGACTTGACGCTCGGCGTTGATACGCTTAAAGTGCCGGGCGCGGCGAACGGCGCGGCGCGCATCTTCGGCACGGGCAGGCTGAACCTCAAGACGTATACGCAGGATCGCGACCTCTACCTCGAGGACGCTTCGACAACACACGCGGGCACGCTGAACGGGCTGAATCTCTTTTCTTCGTACTTCGAGGACGGCACGACGAATGAGCGCGTCTTCCGCGACGGTTTCTCGCTCATCACGATTGGCGACGAGAATGCGACGGGCACGCTCCATCAGAGCGGCACGATTGGCTTTACCGACCCGGTGAACATCGTGCAGGCGCTCAGCAGCTCGGCGGGCGGCGTCAGCATTTCAGGCAGCATCGACACGCATGGCAACGATTATTCGGTCAAGAGCCGCAAGGTCACATTCCAGAACGTCCACATCACGAACTACGCGGGGACGGGCGGCGGCAATCCGAAGACCTCCATCACGACCGATGAGTTTGTCGCCGATGAGGCGAGCCGCATCGAGAGTGACGGCACAGTTGCTTTCTCCACCTATACGCCGGGCAAGCAGATTCGCATCGGCACGCCGGCAGCATCGGGCGGCGGTGCAAGCGACCCTTTGACGCTCAATCCTTCACTCTTTAGCGGCACGGGGCTGCTTGCACCGGGCACGAATGGGCGGAAGTTCCAGAGCATCTCGATTGGCGATACGACGTCTGGCAATATCGCTATTGACGGGCTTTCTGTCGGCAGCGGGCTCACGCAGAATGTCAGCCTGATTTCGGGCGGCGCGGTAACGGGCACGGGCGCGATGACAGGCGTGCCGAAGCTCACGGTTACTGCGCACGACGCATCGCTGACGAATGCATCAAACGAGATTGAAAGCCTCGGCAAGGTCACGACGACGGGCGCGTTCGACCTCGTGACAAAGGGCGGCGTGACGATCTCGGATGCCATTGCATCTGGCTCTGGCGCTGTGCACATCGTGAACAAGACCTCGGGCGACATCACGCTCGGCGCGAACGGCACGATTGCGACGACGCATAACACGCCCGTCTACCTCACGGCAGAAAATGGCTTTTTCAAGAACAAGCACGCGACGGGAACGACGCCTATCTCCGTGCCCGGCAGCAAGTACGTCATTTCGACGAAGGACTCCGTCGGCAACGAGGAAGGCAATCTGAATGTGACGGTCAATTTCCGTCGCTATGGCACGGCGTATGACACGCACAGCATCGCAGGCTATACGGGAAATGGCTTCGTTTATGCGGAACAGCCGACCGTCACCGTTTACAGCGAGCGCGCCTACGGCTACGGCAATCAGGCGTTTTTCGGCACGAACGACAAGTTCTCGTTCACGACGAAAAAGCTCGCGGGCGATACGGATGCGACCAAGGCACTGCGCGATTCCATCGACGCGGTAGGGCTGACAAACCTCAAGAACCGCATCATGACAAATGCGTCGGGCACGACGAACTGGGGCACGCTGACGGGTACGACGGATGCGAACGCCGAAAAAGACGGCAGCCTGCGCCCCGGCAAGGGACGCTTCGGCAATATGGCAGGCGCGGCGATCCATGTTTCCTACAACGACGACGCGACGACGAACCCTTTGAACTACAAGATCAACCTCGAATACCGCGTGACGCCCGCACTGCTCACCATCAAGGCGAACGACGACGTGCGGACGTACAGCGGCACGGGCGGCGCTGGTTATACGGGCGATTCTGGCACGAATGGCCATGGCTATACGGTGAGCGGGCTTGTGCTTGGCAATACGTTCGCGCAGGTCGCCGACATCCATCAAATTATCTACGGCACGCCTGCGACGGCTGGCAAGACGAGCGCGACGGGCGCGAAGAACGCAGGCGAATACGCAATCGGGCTCGCAGGGAGCAACGTCACGCTCAAAACGAATAACTACTACCTAAACTTCGTCGATGGCAAGCTTACCATCAACAAACTGCCGTTGGTGCTAAGGCCCAATGATGTCACGCAGATTTACGGCGCGCTTCCCGCGACGCTCTCCGGCACGATACAGAGCGGCTCGCTTGCGGCGGGCGACACGTTCTCCTCGCTGACCGTCGGCGTCGATCCGACGACGCCGATAGGCGTCGGCACGCCTGCGACAATCAACGTCACGGGCGAGACGATTCTGGACGCGAATGGCACGAATGTCGCGGCGAACTACGCGGTCACGCACCAGACGGGCACGCTGACCGTCACGCCGCGCGACCTCTACATCAAGGCGGGCGACAAGGAACGCACCTACGGCGCGGCAAATGTGACGGCGACGTATCGAGGCACGCCGTATTCCGTTCGCGCGACGGACGGGGTTTCCGGGCTTGTGCTCGGGGATGCCGTCGCGGGCGTTTCGGGCGAGGCGATCTCCGCCATGGTGACGGAAGCCTCGGACGCGGGCAAGTACGCGGGCGCGACGACGCTCACAGGCGCGACGCTCGCGAATCCTGCACATGCGGGGAACTATGTATTCCACTATGACGCGGGCGACTTCTACATCAACAAGGCGCTCGTGCGCGTCAAGGCGAACGACGCAAGCAAGGTCTACGACGGCGCTGTCTACACGGGCAATAACGGCGCGACGTACACGGGCTTCCTGTTTGGACAGAACGAGACGACAGCTTCGGGCATGACGGGAACGATCTCCTATGCAGCAAAGGATGCGGCAGGGAATACGGCGCTTCATGCGGGAAGCTACGACCTGAATCTTTCGGGGACGCTCGATTCGACAAACTACACATTCGCCTACGACAAGGGCGCACTTGCCATCACGCCGCGCCCGCTCACGGTCAAGGCGCCGAACGCAGCGCGTCTTTACGGACAGGATAACAGCGCGGCGAATCTCTCGGGCGCAATTACGGCAGGCACACTCGCCGCAGGCGATTCGCTTGCGCCTCTCGCCGTCACGACGACTGCGACAAAGGCAAGCGACGTCGGAAGCTACGCGCTCATGCTTAGCCCGAGCGGCGTATCGTTTGCCGCAGGCTCGACCGCAACGGCAGGCGACTACGCCATCACGGCGCAGGCAGGCACGCTTGCCGTCAACCCTCGTCCGCTGACGCTCCGCGCGGGGGATAAGGAGCGCGTCTACGGCATGGCGAACTCGTCTGCTGTTTACACGAACGGCACGGCAAAATTCCGCGCCGATTCCGCGACGGCGGCGAGCGGTCTGGTCAACGGCGATGCGATTGCAGATGCGGTTGAATACATAGATGCAAATGCGACGCTGACGGCGGACGCAGGCACGCCGAACCTTTCCGTGTCCTTGAAGGATGGGGCAGGCAATGCGCAGCTGACCTTCTCGAAGGGAAAGAGCTCCAACTATGCGATTTCGTATGTGGATGGAACGCTTTCAATTGTGCCGCGTCTCGTCGTGCTTGCAGCAAAGGATGCAACGCGCGACTACGGCGAGCCGAATCCTTTGCCAGAGGTGTCCGTCCTGCCTGCCACGTCAGATACAGGGCTTCTCTTTGGCACGGCAATCACGGGGCTTTCGGGCTATTACGATGCTTCGATTGGGCCGACGACGAGCGGTGGGCGCTATGAAGGCGTCATTCACCCCGCTCAAAGCGGCTGGGCTTTGACAGGAGGGAATCTGAACAACTATCGCTTCCAGTACCGTCCGGCGGCATTGACGATCTCGCTCAAGGGCTTCCTGCCGGGGACGCCAGAGGGAACGGTGACGACGGAGGCAGGAGCAGTCAGCGGCGCGACTAGCCGCACGATGGGCGGAGGTGATACATCGGCAAGCGGCGCAGGAAGCGCTGTGACGAGCGTGCCGGGCGGCATACCGTCCGCACATGGCGGGGACGTTCTCACAAATCTGACGGGGCTTCCCAGCCTTGGCGAAGGCGGGACGGAATCGACGGCGAGCGTGACGAATGCACTCATTCCCTCGACGCCGAACCAAGTCGCCATACAGGTTGGGGGCAGTGCGACGGAGCATCCCCTCAGCGTTGGGGCAGATGGAAGTATACACTTTGACCTCAGCAAGGGCGCCTCTGGCGCAGGCGGAACAGCTTCTGGCACTGCTGGCGGCTCGGCTGGCGGCGCAAGCGACGTGACTGCAGGCGCAGGCGGCAATGCAGGAAATGCTGGCAGCTCTGGAAGTCCGACGTACAGCCTGCCAGGAATGGGTGGCGCGGACGAGGAACGCGGCAAGACAAGGAACGTCATTCCCGTCCTCTTTACGGACGGCGAGTCCAAGAAACTGAACGGCATGTATCAAGTCGATTACAGTTCGCAGGAGCTTGCGATCACGCCGTCGGAGCAGAAGGCGCCGATCCCTTCGCCAAAAGAGCTTCAGGAAGGGGCGGTCAATAATTTCCGCATTGCTTACCAGAGCATGGGCGGGGATTATGAGATTGATTTCGGCAACGGGATCATCATGCTCTACCCGACGAATGACACGGCATATCAGCTCATTCATTCCGACAACCATGCGGCAGAGCGCGCCCTCCTTGCGACGGGCGTCCTGACTGCGATTGAGGAAATGGGCGTCATGCCGGAGCAGATTCGTGCCATCTATATCAACACGGAGGAAAAGGCAGCGGATACAAATCCGAAAGCGTAACAGGGGCGGTGCATGGGCAGCAAAAGCGCTGGACGTGCACCGCTTTTGCTTGCGCGCGTGCATAAACAGGTTGCATATGGGCATTGTTTTCGCTACAATAAGATAAGTATCGTGGCGAAGTGTCGCGATGCAATAGGTTAGGGAGGAATCTGACAGATGTTGATAGGAAGCCTCGAACAGGTGGAGCAGGAGTATATGACAATGCCCGCCCCCATACGAAAGGCGCTCGATTACCTAAAAAACAACGATTTTCGCACCTTTGAAGACGGTCGGTATCCGATTGAGGACGGCAGGAGCTTTGTTGTCGTGAGCCGCTATACGACGCGCCCCGTAGAGGAATGCCGCCCCGAGACGCATGAACGGTATGTGGATATACAGTATGTCGTCGAAGGGGAGGAATACCTCGGCTGGTGCCCGCTCAGCCCCGATCTGCACGTTGCCGTGCCATACGATCCGGTCAAGGATATTGCCTTCTACGAGGCGCTCGTCCCGGAGAGCAATTTCGTCTTGACGGAAGGGTGCTATGCGATCCTTTATCCCGACGATGTGCACCGTCCGCAGACGGCTATCGATGCGCCTGCTGCCGTGACGAAGGTCGTCGCGAAGGTGCGCGTCGACAGCCTGTGATTTTGCCTATAAAATTAGCCGGATAGGGAGGATAAGCGCTTATGACGGTAAGAAGAATTTTCGTGGAAAAGCGGCAGGGGTTTTACGATGTCGCGGCACAGCAGCTCTGCGCCGACCTGACGGAGACGTTTCGCCTGCTCGACCTCAGAGCCGTGCGCATCATCAACCGCTACGATATAGAGGGAATCAGCGACGCGGAGTATGAGCAGGTAAAACATATCGTATTTTCCGAGCCGCCCGTTGACGTCGTCTATGAGGAGGAGCTTCCGAACTTCCCGAAGGCGCGTCTCTTCGCGGTCGAGTATCTGCCGGGGCAGTACGACCAGCGGGCGGACTCTGCGGCGCAGTGCGTCCAGCTCGTCACGCAGAAGGAGCAGCCGCTCATTCGCGCGGCGCGCGTCATCGTGCTCGTCGGCACGATTGACGACGAGACGTTTGAGAAGATCAAGGCGTACTGCATCAACAAGGTCGAGAGCCGCGAGGCGAGCCTCGAAAAGCCAACGTCGCTCGACATGGTGACGGAAGAGCCTGCCGACGTGGAAGTGCTCGATTCCTTCAACCGCCTCGGCGACGCGGAACTGAAGTCCTTCCTCGCAGCGAAGGGCTTTGCGATGAGCTTCGAGGATCTGAAGTTTTGCCAGAAGTATTTCCGCGACAAGGAGCACCGCGCTCCGACGATCACGGAGCTGCGCGTCATCGACACGTATTGGTCGGATCACTGCCGCCATACGACGTTTACGACGGCGATTGATCTCGTCGACATTGATGAGGGCTATTTCTCGCCTGCCATCTCGAAGGCATATCAGAAGTACGTCGAGGATCGAAAGGAAATCTATGGCGACAAGATCCGCGACATCACGCTGATGGATATTGCCGTCATGGGCATGAAGGCGCTTCGGAAAGAGGGGCTTCTCGAGGATCTCGACCAGTCGGAGGAGATCAACGCGTGCAGCATCGTCGTCAAGGCCGACGTCGGCGGCAAGCAGGAAGACTGGCTCGTGATGTTCAAGAACGAGACGCACAACCATCCGACGGAGATCGAGCCATTCGGCGGTGCGGCGACGTGCCTCGGCGGCGCGATCCGCGATCCGCTCTCGGGGCGTTCCTACGTCTATCAAGCGATGCGCGTGACGGGCGCAGCAGACCCGCGCCGCCCGCTCGAGGAGACGCTGCCCGGCAAGCTGCCGCAGAAGAAGATCACGCTCGGCGCGGCGGCAGGGTACAGCTCCTACGGCAATCAGATCGGCCTTGCGACGGGGCAGGTGCGCGAGGTCTACCATGAAGGCTACCTTGCCAAGCGCATGGAGATCGGCGCCGTCATTGCGGCAGCGCCAAAGGCGAACGTCGTGCGCGAGCGCCCCGCAGCAGGCGACGTCATCGTCCTCGTCGGCGGGCGCACGGGGCGCGACGGCTGCGGCGGCGCGACGGGCTCGTCGAAGGAGCATACGACCGCCTCGCTCACGACGTGCGGTGCAGAGGTACAGAAGGGCAATCCGCCGACGGAGCGCAAGCTCCAGCGCCTCTTCCGCAATCCCGAGGTCAGCCGCATGATAAAGCGCTGCAACGACTTCGGTGCGGGCGGCGTCGCCGTCGCGATTGGCGAGCTTGCCGACGGCCTCGTCATCAACCTCGATGCGGTGCGCAAGAAGTACGACGGGCTCGACGGCACGGAGCTTGCGATCTCCGAGTCGCAGGAGCGCATGGCAGTCGTCCTCGCGCCAGAGAACGTCGTCGCGTTCCAGACGGCGGCAGATCGTGAGAATCTGGAGGCGACGGAGGTCGCAGAGGTCACGGAAGATCCCGTCCTCGTCATGAAGTGGCGCGGCAAGCCCATCGTGCAGATGCAGCGCGCCTTCCTCGGCACGAACGGCGTCCGCCAGCACGTCACGGCACAGATCACGCAGCCGGACAAGAACCACCGCTATATGCGTGAGATCCCCGCAGCCGTCAAGAAGAAGCAGGCCGATCTCGAAATGGCATGGCTGGAAAACCTGAAGGATCTCAATATCTGCAGCCAGAAGGGGCTTGCGGAACGGTTCGATTCGACCGTCGGCGGCAATACGGTACTCATGCCGTTTGGCGGCAACCGCCAGCTGACGCCGACGGAGGGCATGGTCGCGAAGCTGCCCGTGCTCGGCGCGGAAACGGGAACGGCGACAGCGATGACGTTCGGCCTCAATCCCGCTCTCATGGAATGGAGCCCGTTCCACGGCGCAGTCTACGCAGTCGTGGAGGCGGCGGCGAAGATGGTCGCGGTCGGCGGCGATGCCGCAAAGATCCGCCTGACATTCCAGGAGTATTTCGAGAGCCTTGGCAAAGACCCGAAGAAGTGGGGCAAACCGTTTGCCGCGCTCCTCGGCGCACTCTGGGCACAGCATGAGCTCGGCATTCCCGCCATTGGCGGCAAGGACTCGATGTCTGGCACGTTCGAGAAGATCCACGTCCCGCCGACGCTCGCGGCATTCGCCGTCGACGTGCTGAAGGCGGACGACGCGCTCTCGCCGGAGTTCAAGTACGCGGGCAACAAGGTCTATCTCGTGCCGATGCGCAAGGACGCACAGGATCTGCCGATGTTCCGCCAGCTGAAGACGAACTTCGCGAAGGTCACGGCGATGATTGAGGCGCACAAGGTATTCTCGGCGCAGAGCGTCGGCCTTGGCGGCATTGCAGCGGCCATTACGAAGATGTGCCTCGGCAACAATATCGGGTTCCGCTTCACGCGCTCTGTCGTCGAGAGCGATCTCTTTACGAGCGACTACGGCTCGCTTCTCATCGAGGTGGCGGAGAGCACGAAGGCGATGGAGCTGCTCGAGGGGACGGGCGCAGTGGAGCTCGGCATGACGACGGACGTGCCGAGCATCGTCTGCGGCATGGCGGCAGTCGGCCTCAACGATGCGACGGAAGCCTATACGCAGCCGCTCGAAAGGATTTTCCCGACACAGGTCCCGCCGAAAAATAGCAAGGAGCACGCGACGTGCATTCCCTACGAGAAGGGCAATCGCATTCGTCCGCAGAAGACGCTCGCGCATCCGCGCGTCTTTATCCCCGTGTTCCCCGGCGCGAATTGCGAATACGAGTCGGCGCGCGCATGGGAGCGTGTCGGTGCGGTGGCAGAGACGCTCATCGTGCGCAACCTCTCGAAGGCTGCCGTCGAGGAGACGGTCGAAGCGATCGCGAAGGGCATTCACTCGGCGCAGATCGTCATGCTGCCGGGCGGCTTCAGCGGCGGTGACGAGCCGGACGGCAGCGGCAAGTTCATTGCGGCAATGCTCCGAAGCCCGCGCATCGCCGATGAGATCATGGAGCTCCTGCGCGAGCGCGACGGGCTCATGCTCGGCATCTGCAATGGCTTCCAGGCGCTCGTCAAGCTCGGCCTTGTGCCGTATGGCGAGATACGCGACCTCTCGGAGAGCTCACCGACACTGACGTACAACAATATCGGCCGCCACGTCTCCTGCATGGTCAGGACGCGCGTCGTGTCGAATCTCTCGCCGTGGTTCAATGATGTCCACGTCGGCGATATCCATACGATTCCCGTCTCGCACGGCGAGGGGCGCTTCGTCGGCGACAGCGAGACGATTGCGCAGATGCGCGTGCGCGGGCAGATCGCGACGCAGTACGTCGATGCGCACGGCAATCCCTCGATGCTCATTCCCGACAATCCGAATGGCTCGATCCATGCGATTGAGGGCATCACGAGCCCCGATGGGCGCGTCCTCGGCAAGATGGGGCACAGCGAGCGAATCGGCGTCGACATCGCGAAGAATATCTCCGGCAACAAGAATCAGAAGCTCTTTGAAGCCGGCGTACGGTACTACAAGTAAATCCTTCCATTTGACAGCCTCGCCGCTCGTTTTAGCGGCGAGGCTGTTTCATGCTTAGTGAGCCAATCACGCAGGGAAGTTGACAAAATTGATATAATAAAAATGTCAATAAGGCTGAATCGCATCTTAGGAGGATGAGTGTCATAGAATTTCAGGCTTTGCAGAAAGAGCATAAACCGCTGCTGGATTCCTACTTCCGCAGCGAGTATTACGAGAACTCGCATTTTAACTTTACGAATCTCTTCATGTGGCGCGAGCCGTATCAGGTCAAGTGGGCAGAGGACGATGGGATCCTCTTCATGACGTCGGAATGGGAGGGGGAATTGCTCGCCCTTCAGCCCTTCTGCCGTGCAGACCGGTATGCGGAGGCGATTGGGAAGTTTATCGCCTACTTTCAAGGCGTAGGAAAACCGCTCGTATTCATGGGCATTGAGAAGCGCTTTGCGGATGCCCTTTCCGCCTACGAGGGCGCATCGTTTGCGATAGAGGAAGACCGCGACAACTGGGACTACGTCTACCTCGCGGAAAAGCTCATCACGCTTTCGGGGCGCAAGCTGCACTCGAAAAAGAACCATCTGAACGCATTTCTAAAGCTCTATCCAGAGGCGGAATACCTGCCCATCACGGACGAGATCATCACGGCGTGCAAGATCGAGCTGAACAACTGGTACAAGCTGCGCCTGCAGGACGAGGTGGACGATCCATTCATCGGATGGGAGCGCAAGGCGATCCTCGAGGTCTTGAATGACTTCGATTATTTTGGGCTGAAGGGTGGCGCGATTCGCCTCGATAATCGCATCGTCGCCTTTACATTCGGCGAGCCGCTCAATACCGATACGGCCGTCATTCACGTCGAGAAGGCCGATCCAGACGTGCGCGGCGCATACCCGGCCATCAATCAGGGCTTTGTCGAACATGCTTGGAGCGACATGACGTATATCAACCGCGAGGAGGATATGGGGCATGAAGGACTGCGCAAGGCGAAGGAGTCGTACAAGCCTGAGAAGATGATTGAAAAGTTTAATGCCCGCATGAAAGAAATGTAACGAAAACTTCACGGAGGGGTTATCGCCCATTAGGAAATCGTCGATATAATAGTAAATGAAGGTGCTCGTGCACCGCAGAAAAGGAGGGACTGCTATGTTAGACCGTGTGGAACGCGTCGCGCGCATCGCAGGCGTGCGGTACGAGGAAGAGAACCCGTTTGCGCGCAGGCGCAGGGAGGACGAGGAGAAGAAGGACAGCTTCTCCAATATGCTCGGTGAAGCGATCGAGAAGAGGGCGCGCCCAGTGAGTGACCTCTCCACAGAGACGCCACGCGCCTACAATCTGATGCTCTCACGTCCGACGCAGTCGCTCTTCTATACGGGGCAGGCGAAAATCAAGTGGGCTGAGGCATTGCCGAATGGACAATCGTGACGCGATCTTTATGAAGTGCGCACTTGAAGAGGCGCAAAAAGCATACGATTTAGGCGAAGTCCCCATTGGCGCGGTCATCGTGAACGCCGATGGGGACATTGTCGCGCGCGGGCACAATATGCGCGAGACGTGGCAGGACGCGACGGCGCACGCGGAGATGGTCGCGATCCGCGCCGCCTGCGAAGCGAGTGGCAGGTGGCGGCTTTCGGGGCTGACACTCTACGTGACGATTGAGCCGTGTCCGATGTGCGCGGGGGCAATCGTCATGAGCCGCCTCGACCGTATCGTCTACGGGAGCACAGACGCGAAGGCGGGCGCGTGTGAGTCGCTGTTCAATATCCCCGGCCATGCGGCGCTGAACCATTGTCCCGCTGTCACGGCAGGCGTCATGCAGGCGGAATGCGCGGCCATCATGAAGCGTTTCTTCCGTGCGCGGCGCAAGAAGCGCGCAGGGGAGGAAATTCCATCAGAAAATCTTCTGTGAAGTATTGACACTGGCAATCCATGCGTGTAAGATAATATTCGTTGATAAAGTTATATAGCTACAGAAAAACTTTGAACGGGAAATAGTAGCGTAGCCGCTATCTCATCAGCGAGCCGGCGTAGGTGCAAGGTCCGGCGTGATATGCTTCGTGAATGGTCCTGCGAGTGCTCACCGAACGTCTCTGGATGGATTCATTGGATTCATTCGATTAGTAGGCTGGGACGGTCGCCTCCGTTAATGGGCTACGGTATCGGACGATTTGTCCCGTATCGGAATAAAGGAGCAGCGTCTGCTGCTTAAAGACGGGTGGTACCGCGATTTTTCGCCCCGACAGGCTTTTGCCTGTCGGGGCTTTTCTGTTTTGGATGATAGGTTGGAGGTCGGGCGTATGATTCGAGCGAAGCTATGTGGCATGAAGACGATGGAGGCGGCGCGTGTGGCAGAGAATGTGGGCGCAGACTATATCGGCTTCATCTTCTGGCAGGGCAGTCGGCGCTATATCGATCCGATGGATGCCGCATCAATCGGGGCGCGCCTCCGCCGCGTGCGGAAGGTTGGCGTCTTCGTCGATGAGTCGGCGGAGCGCGTCAATCGGATTGCTGAGGCGTGCCGCCTCGACTACGTCCAACTTCATGGGCATGAAGACGCGGCGTATGCGCGGCAGATACGCCATCCGATCATCAAGGCGTATCGCTACGGCGACGGTTTTTCGCCGGAGGCGGCAAATGACTACCCGGCAGAGATTATCCTCGTCGATGCGTACCGCCCCGGCGCGGCAGGCGGGACGGGGGAATCTTTCGACTGGCGCAGCGCGGCAGGAGCGATTGCGAAAGTCGAAAAGTCCGTGCTCATCGCAGGGGGAATCGCAGAGGCAAATGTCGCGGAAGCGGCAGAGATCTTCCAGCCCTTTGGCGTCGACGTGTCGGGAAGCTTAGAGATCAATCACGAAAAATCCGAGGAGCGCATACGCTCCTTCATGCAGGAAATCCATCGAATCAACGAAACGGAGGAACGGTAATGCGCGACATACTGGCAGAAATCGTAGAGAAGAAGAGGGGCGTCGTCGAGGCGGCGAAGCGCGAGCTGCCGCTGCACGCCATCAAGCAGAAGATCACCTATGGCTCGTTCCTAGGCTCGCACCGTATGCGCGGCGAGGCGTGGAGCCTCATCGCCGAGTGCAAGCTGCAGAGCCCTGCAAAGGGAAGGCTGACGAAGAGACATTCCGTCTTGGAGCTTGCCCATATCTATGAGGAAAATGGGGCATCCATGCTCTCCGTCCATACGGATGCGCACTTTCTCGGCTCGAATGAGGATTTTCGCGCCGTGCGCCGCGAGATTGCCCTGCCGCTTCTGCGAAAGGATTTTCTCATCGACGAGTACCAGATTTACGAGGCGCGCCTTCTGGGCGCAGATGCGGTCCTTCTGATCGCCCGCATTTTGGAAGCGGACGAACTGAAGCGATACCTCTACACGACGTGGAGCCTCGGCATGGACGCGCTCATCGAGGTGCACGACCGCGCCGATATGGACAAGGCACTCGCAACGCCTGCCGAAATCATCGGCATCAACAACCGCAATCTCGTGACCTTCACGACGTCGATTGAGCAGACGATGGAGCTTCTGCCGTATGCGGACAAGGAGCGCAAGCTCATCAGCGAGAGCGGCGTATTCACGGAGGCGGATGCACGGCAGCTCTACGAGGCGGGCTGTGACGGGATCCTCGTCGGCGAGGGGCTCGTAAGGGCGGACGACGTTGCGTATCAGACGCGCACGTTTGCACAGGTCGGCAAGCGCGCCAAGGCGACGGCTTGAAGGAAGAAAGGAAGAACGATGATGCATAAAAAGGGAAGATTTGGAGACTACGGCGGGCAGTATGTGCCGGAAATCGTCATGCCCGCATTAGGCGAGCTTGAGGCGGCGTATGCGAAGTACAAGGACGATGCGGCGTTCCAAGCTGAGTTCCGTCATTATCTATGTGAGTACGCAGGCCGCCCGACGCGCCTCTACTACGCGAAGAAGCTCACGGAGCACTACGGCAAGGCGAAGATTTTCCTAAAGCGAGAGGATCTGCTGCATACGGGCGCGCACAAGATAAACAACGCGCTCGGACAGGCGCTGCTCGCAAAGCGCATGGGCAAGAAGCGCATTGTCGCGGAGACGGGTGCGGGGCAGCATGGCGTGGCGTCTGCGACGGTCGCGGCGCTCTTTGGCATGGAGTGCCATGTGTTCATGGGCGCGCTCGACGTCGAGCGGCAGAAGCTCAACGTGTTCCGCATGAAACTTCTCGGCGCGAAGGTCATTCCGGTATCGTCCGGGACGGGCACGCTGAAGGACGCGACGAGCGAGGCGATCCGCTACTGGGCGACGAATATCGAGGACACGCATTACATCATTGGCTCTGCCGTCGGGCCGCATCCCTATCCGACGATCGTGCGCGACTTCCAGAAGGAGATCGGCGAGGAGATCCGCGCGCAGCTGAAGGAGGAGGCGGACGCACTGCCCGACTATCTCGTCGCCTGCGTCGGCGGCGGCAGCAACGCAATCGGCACGTTCTACGACTTCCGCGACGAGCAGTCGGTCAAAAAGTTCGGCGTCGAGGCAGGCGGGCGTGGCGAAGCGCCCGCCGACAATGCAAGGACGCTCTCAGGGGCAGGCGAGCCGGGCATCCTGCACGGCGCATACAGCTATCTGCTTCAGGACGAGGACGGGCAGGTCGTTGAGGCGTATTCCATCTCGGCAGGACTTGACTATCCGGGCGTCGGGCCGGAGCATTCCTACTTCAAGGATGCGGGCATCGTGAAATACGTCTCGGTGACGGATGCGGAGGCGCTTGCGGCGTTCCAACTCTTGTCGCAGACGGAGGGGATTATCCCTGCACTCGAAAGCTCCCATGCGCTTGCTTACCTTGAGAAGCTCATGCCTTCGACGAAAGAGGGGGAGCGCGTCGTCGTCTGCCTTTCGGGGCGCGGCGACAAGGATGTGGCGATGGTGGCAAAGACACTGGGGGAGGATATTGAGCTATGACGCGTTTGGAACAGGTTATGGCGGCACGGAAAGCCGCCGGGAAAAAGGCACTGATCATCTATATCACGGCAGGCGCGCAGGGCGCGGAAGCGACGGTCGAGACTGTGCGCGAGGCGCAGAAGGCGGGTGCAGATGTCATCGAGCTCGGCCTTCCATTCTCCGACCCGATGGCAGACGGCCCCGTCATACAAGCGGCTAGCGTTGCGGCACTCAAAAACGGCACGACGCTCGCGGGCATCCTTGAAATCGTGCGTGCGATACGGAAGTTTTCCGATATTCCGCTCGTCGGCATGGGCTATATCAACAACATGCACCATTACGGCTACGAGAAGTTCGTCCGCGATTTCAAGGACGCGGGCATGGACGGCCTCATCGTCCCCGATCTGCCGCACGAGGAATCGGAGGAGATGCGGAATATCTGCGCGGCGCACGACTTCCACCTTGCAGAGTTCATTGCGCCGGGCACGCGGGAGGCGCGTATGGAAAAGACGTGCAAGGGTGCGACGGGCTTTATCTACTGCGTTTCGAACAACGGCGTTACGGGCGTGAAGAAAATCGACTACAAGACGATTGGATCGGTCTGCCGGAAGGCGCGCAGCTATACCGATACGCCGCTTGCCATCGGCTTTGGCATCGGCTCGCCGGAAGCGGCAGTCGAGGCGGCCGCCTATGCGGATGGCGTCATCGTCGGAAGCGCTGTCGTAAAAGAGATCATGGACGGCAGGCGGGCGGAGGCCATGGCGCTCATTCACGCGATGCGCGCGGCACTCGACGCGGCGTATTGATTCCATGGAATAAAAGGATTTTTATAACGGGCGGCGAAATGGAACATAGGAAAACAAGTCGCCATGAGGAAAGGATGACCGTTATGGAAATCTATGAAGACGAAGGACATATTGAGAGCAGGCTGGAAAGACTCAGTAGCAGCTACAAGGCAGACACGCTCGAACGGCCGCGCAGCCCGCAGCAGATTACGGCGCGCTACAATCAGGCACGCCAGCAGTATCAGGCGCTCATGCGCGCGGAGAACGACAACCGCGAGCAGCGCGTCATGCTCTACGCGGAGATCAAGGCGCTCGGCTGGTGCATGGGACGCGAGGAGACGAAGGTCATCCGCGAGATCAACGAGCCAGTACAGTGAGCCTAGTTATGTCCATCTGCCATTTCATCCTTTCAAGGCGCAAGCCTCTATGGGGTGAGATGGCATTTTTTAGGAGGAAAAGTTATGGTATTGCAGCCGACATTGGAGCGGTTTGAGACGCTCGCCAAGACGAAGAATCTCATCGCCGTGCAGACCGAGCTCAATATGGATCTCGATACGCCCGTTTCCCTCTACTACAAGCTTGTCGGGGAGGAGAAGGGCTTCATCCTCGAATCGGTCGATACGACGCATCAGCAGTTTGGGCGCTATTCCTTCATTGGTGCAGAGCCGTTTGCGCGGCTGCAAGTCTTCAAGGACAAGCTGATGATCAAGGAGAACGACCTCATGAAATGCATTGACGGCGCGCCCGTCGATACGCTTAAATCTTACATGGCGCGCTACGCGCCTGCGCTCGAGGATGGCGAGATCCCGCTCATAAACGGCGGCATGGTCGGTTATCTGAACTACGAGGTCGTCTCGACTTTTGACCGCGTGCGTGGGTTGGAGCTCGGCGAGGAGGAGCTCTTGGGGCAGTTCATGATCTGCCGCATCCTCGTCGTCTACGATGCGCTCAAAAACAATGCGCGCCTCATTTGCCTCGCCGACCTGAAGAAGGGCGAACCGTGGGCAATCTATCAGGAGATCGAGGCGAAGCTGCGCGCGATCAAGGAGCGGCTTGCCGCGCCGCTCGTCCTGCATGAAGCTGCGCCCACCGCAAGAAAAGAGCCCGTCGACTTCCTCGCGAAGTTCAAGGACGCGCCGGAAGACTTCCTGCAGGCAATCCATAAGGCGAAGGAGCATATCTTCGCGGGCGATATTTTCCAAGTCGTGCCGTCGCGACAGTTCCGCGAGAAAATTACGAAGCCATGCTTTCATTTCTACCGTCGCTTGCGTCAGGTCAACCCGTCGCCGTATATGTTTTACTTTAATTTTGGCGGCGTCAAGCTCGTCGGCGCTTCGCCAGAGATGCTCGTCAAGGTGGCAGGCGACAACGTCTACACGTACCCGATTGCGGGGACGCGCAGGCGTGGGGCGAATGCCGCAGAGGATGCGGCGCTCAAGGCAGAGCTTAAAGCAGATGCCAAGGAGTGCGCGGAGCACGCGATGCTCGTCGATCTTGCGCGCAACGACATCGGGCGCATTAGCGAGCCGGGCTCGGTGCACGTGACGAAACTGCGCGAGGTCGAGAACTTCAGCCATGTCATGCACATGGTCTCTGAAGTCGTCGGGAAACTGCGGGCAGGCTACACGCCGATGGACGTCTTGCGCGCGACCTTTCCCGCTGGGACGGTGAGCGGCGCGCCGAAGCTTCGCGCGATGGAAATCATTCACGAGCTCGAGCCAGTCCCGCGCAATTCGTACTCGGGCACGGTCGGCTATATGGATTTCTGCGGCAATATGGATATGTGCATCACGCTTCGTACCATGCGAATTGAGCATGATGATACGGCAATCATACAATCTGGGGCAGGGATCGTCGCTGACTCCGTGCCCGTCAAGGAGTATCAAGAGATTTTGCAGAAGTCGAAGGCGCTCTTTGAAGTCGTCGAGGAGGTGGAAAACGATGTTGTTGCTTTTCGATAATTACGATTCGTTTGTTTACAATATCTATCAGCTCTTGTCCGAGCTTGGTGCAGAGGTCGAAGTCGTGCGCAATGACGTCGTGACGGTAGACGAGATCCGCGCGAAGCATTACGCAGGCATCGTCATATCGCCCGGCCCCGGCGTGCCGAAGGACGCAGGCATCAGCGAAAACGTCATTCGCGAACTGGGCAAGGAGACGCCGATTCTCGGCGTCTGCCTCGGGCATCAGGCAATCGGCGAGGTATTTGGCGGGAAGGTCGTGCAGGCGGGCGAGACGATTCACGGCAAGGTTTCGAAGCTCAGGCATAATGGGAAAGGGCTTTACGAGGGACTGCCGCAGGATATGGAGATCGGCCGCTACCATTCGCTCATCGTCGACCGCGCGAGCCTGCCCAACTGCCTCGAGGTCACGAGCGAGCTTGCGAGCGGCATGATAATGGGGCTTCGCCATAAGGAGTACCCAATCGAGGGCATCCAGTTCCACCCCGAATCCATTCTGACGCCGGACGGGAAACTGCTCATGGAGAACTTCCTTCGCCGCATTGTGTAAGGCGATATGAACTCTTGCACCATTTTGCCTTCGACAAAATTGGATTCAAGGTGTTATAATGAAACGAGCAACTTTACTCGATTGGAAAGGAAGATCTTCGATGAAACTTGTCGTGACGGTAGTAGGGAAGGATCGCGTCGGCATTATTGCCATGGTCAGCCAGATCCTATCCGAAAACAATGTCAATATCCTCAGCATCAACCAGAATATCATGGATGGATTTTTTAATATGGTACTGATCGCAGAGATCAGTGAGAGCAAGATCAAGCTCGCCGACCTGCAAAAGACGCTGTGCGAAAAGGGGCAGGAAATCAACGTCGACATCAAGGCGCAGCATGAGGATATTTTTAACGTCATGCACAGCGTGTAAGGGATAGGAGGCAGCGAATCCTTTGATCACCATAGATGATATTATCGAAACGAACCGCATGATTACGGAGAATCGCCTCGATGTCCGAACCATCACGATGGGCATTTCCCTCCGCGACTGCGCACATCCGAACATCGAAAAGTTTTGCCAGAATGTCTACGAGAAAATCACCTCCTCGGCGGAGTTCCTCGTCAAGACGGGCGAGGACATTGAAGCGGAGTACGGCATTCCCATCATCAACAAGCGCGTCTCCGTCACGCCGATTGCGATAGCGGCCGATGCCTGCAAGACGGATTCCTATGTCCCCGTGGCAGAGGCGATGGATCGTGCGGCAAAGGAAATCGGGATCAACTTCATCGGCGGATTTTCGGCGCTCGTTGAAAAAGGCTTCACGCACGGCGATCGCGTGCTCCTCGACTCCATCCCGCAGGCGCTCGCGACGACGGATCTCGTCTGCTCCTCGGTCAATCTCGGCTCGACCAAGGCGGGCATCAACATGGACTGCGTGCGTGAGATTGGCGAAATCATCAAGCGGACGGCAGAGCTGACGCGCGATAAGGAAGCGTTGGGCTGCGCGAAGCTCGTCGTGTTCTGCAACGCGCCGGGGGATAATCCCTTTATGGCGGGCGCGTTCCACGGCGTCAGCGAGGCGGAGAAGGTCGTCAGCGTCGGCGTCAGCGGCCCGGGCGTTGTGAAGCACGCACTCGAAGGATTGAAGGGCGCGGACTTCACGGAAATCGCCGAACAGATCAAAAAGACGGCATTCAAGATCACGCGCGTCGGGCAGCTCGTCGCGCGTGAGGCATCAAAGCGTCTCGGCGTGCCGTTTGGCATCATCGACCTCTCGCTCGCGCCGACGCCGGCCGTCGGGGACAGCGTCGCGCGCATCATCGAGGAGATGGGCATCGAGAGCTGCGGCGCGCCGGGCACGACGGCAGCGCTTGCGCTCCTAAATGACGCCGTCAAAAAGGGCGGGCTCATGGCATCCTCGCACGTCGGAGGGCTCTCCGGCGCCTTCATCCCCGTCAGCGAAGACGAAGGCATGATAAACGCCGTTTCAAAGGGCAGCCTGTCCATCGAAAAGCTCGAAGCGATGACGTGCGTCTGCTCGGTCGGGCTTGACATGATCGCAATCGCGGGCGACACGAGCGCGGCGACAATCTCGGGCATCATTGCCGACGAGGCGGCAATCGGCATGATCAACAACAAGACGACGGCGGTGCGCGTCATTCCCGTGCCGGGCAAGAAGGTCGGCGATACGGTTGAGTTCGGCGGGCTCTTGGGCTATTGCCCCATTGTCCCCGTTCCCGACCAGTACAGCTCAGAGGCGTTTATCGCGCGCGGCGGCCGCATTCCTGCCCCCGTGCGCAGCCTGACGAACTGACGGCATGACAACATGAAAAGGCAAGGCCTGTGTTATGTCTTGTCCCGCCATATTTTAGGAGAAATTTATGCGTGTAACGAAGAAGCTGAAGGCAGAGCAGCTTGCTATACTAGAAGAGACGTATCGTGGTGCAAAGCCAGAGCTTCATTTTTCGAGCGCCTTTGAGCTTTTGATCGCCGTCATTCTCTCGGCACAGTGTACGGACAAGCGCGTCAATGTGACGACGGCGCGCCTCTTCGCCAAGGCGAATACGCCAGCGGCGATTGCGGCGATGGGGCTGCCGGCACTGGAGGCGGAAATCAAGGACTGCGGCCTTTTTCACGCCAAGGCGAAAAATATTTTGGCGACGTGCCAGATCTTGTGCGAGGAATACGGGGGAGAAGTCCCGTCCAGCTTTGAAGAACTTCAGAAACTGCCGGGCGTGGGACGCAAGACGGCGAATGTCGTCATGAGCGTTGCGTTTCATTATCCCGCTATCGCCGTCGACACGCACGTCTTTCGCATCGCAAACCGCTTGAAGCTCGCTGTCGGCACGACGCCGCTTGCCGTGGAAGAAGGACTGAAAAAGGTGATTCCGCGGGAAAAATGGTCGGACGCACACCACTGGCTGATTTGGCACGGGCGCAAGATATGCAAGGCGCGAAAGCCTGCCTGCGCTATCTGCCCGCTCAATGCCGTATGCCCAAGTGCGGGCACGGAGTAAGGGGAACGTATGGAGTATAGAAAAGCGACCTTTCGAGACATCGAGGAAATCTTTGTCCTCGTCAATGCCTATGCTGCTGACGGAGTCATGCTCGCCCGCTCGCGCAATATGCTCTATGAGACGTTGCGCGATATGGTCGTCGCATTGACGGAGGACGGCAAAGTCGTCGGCGTCGGCGGGCTTCATGTGATATGGGACCGGCTCGCCGAGATTCGGACGCTCGCTGTTGCGCCTGCGATGGCACGGCAGGGCATCGGCGCGGAGATCGTGCGCCGCCTCATCGAGGAGGGCGACGCGCTCGGCGTCGAGAAGTATTTCACGCTGACGTACAAGCCGGGCTTCTTCCAAACAGTCGGCTTTCAGACCATTACGAAGGAAGAGCTCCCGCATAAGGTCTGGAAAGAGTGCATTGATTGCCCAAAGTTCCCGAATTGCGATGAGATTGCAATGGTACGGGTCTGAGATAAACAGTATGGGAGGAATACGACTATGATTATTGTCATGAAACCGAACGCCACGCAGGAAAACATCACAGGGATTGTAAGCAGGCTCGAAACGTCGGGGCTCAAGGCGCATCTTTCGACAGGCGAGGATTGCACGATCATCGGCGTCATCGGCGACCGCAAAAAGATTGCCGGGCTTGAAGTCGGCATGATGGACGGCGTTGAAAAGACGGTGCGCATCACGGAGAAGTACAAGCTCGTCAGCCGCAATTTCCATCCGGAAGATACTATCATCGATGTTGCGGGCGTAAAGGTCGGCGGGGAAAACATCGTCGTCATGGCAGGGCCGTGCTCCGTCGAGAGCGAGGAGCAGCTGAGAGAAGCGGCGCGGGCCGTCAAGGCGGGGGGCGCGCAGTTCCTTCGCGGCGGCGCGTTCAAGCCGCGCACGAGCCCGTATGATTTCCAGGGGCTTGCCGATGAGGGGCTGAAGCTCCTTCGGAAGATTGCGGACGAGGAAGGTCTTCGCGTCGTCACCGAGATTGTCGACAAGGACGACATCGAGCTCGTAGGCGCATACACGGATCTTTACCAGGTCGGCGCGCGCAATATGCAGAATTTCCAGCTGCTGAAGGCGCTTGGAAAGGCAAAGAAGCCCGTCATGCTGAAGCGCGGGCTGTCTGCTACGATCAGCGAATGGCTCAATGCCGCCGAGTACATCATGGCGGGCGGCAATGAGAACGTCATTTTCTGCGAGCGCGGCATCCGCACGTACGAGACCTTTACGCGCAACACGCTGGATCTCAGCGCCGTTGCGGCCGTCAAGGAGCTTTCGCACCTGCCGATCATCGTCGACCCAAGCCATGGAACGGGACGCTGGCAGATGGTTCGCCCCATGGCACGTGCCGCCGTCGCCTCTGGCTGTGACGGTCTCATCATCGAGGTGCATCCGCATCCGGAAATTGCGCTTTCCGACGGGGATCAGAGCCTCACACCAAAGAATTTCAATGCACTGATGGCAGAGCTTGGGAAGATTGCTGCCGTCATGGGACGCAAGCTATGAGCACGGTGAACCTTGCCATCATCGGCGTCGGGCTGATTGGCGGCTCGCTCGGACTTTGCCTGAAGGATAAGATGGGGGATGCTATCCACATCACGGGGCTCTGCCGCACGCAAAAGTCGATGGATGCGGCCATCGCGCTCGGCGCAGTCGATGCGGCATCACCCGATATTCAGAAGGTCGTGCAGGATGCGGACATTGTCTTCCTCTCGCCACCCGTCCTCCAGATTGTCCCAATGGTCGAGAAAATCCTGCCCTATTTGAAAAAAGGCACGATCCTGACAGATGCAGGCAGCACGAAGGCGTATATCTGGGAGCACCTGCGGGCAATCCTTCCGAAAGACATCTACTATATCGCCGGACACCCGATGACGGGGCGCGAGAAGAGCGGCGTGACGGCGGCGACGAAAACGCTGTTTGAAGGGAAGGCCTACGTCATCGTCGAGGACACGGGCGCACCGAAAGAAGCCCATGAGAAGCTCATGCGCGTGCTGCGCCATACGGGCGCGAATTTCACCGAGCTTGACCTCGCAAAGCACGACCGCTGCGCCTCCGTCATCAGCCACGTGCCACACGTCACGGCGGCCGCTCTGGTGACGCTCCTGAATCGCTCGGGGGACGATATGGAATCCTGCCTAAAGCTCATCGGCGGCGGCTTCCGCGATACGACGCGAATCGCGTCGTCCAATGCAGATATGTGGGCGGATATTTGCATGACGAACGGCAAGGCGATTGCAGCGAATCTAAAGGAGCTTCAAGCGATTTTAGGCGAAGTCATTCACTCCGTCGAAGACGGAGACCGCCAAGCCATTTATGACTACTTTGACGCATCGCGCAAGCGCCGTGACAGCATCTTGGAAAATGCGCTGCAGCGGTTTGATCCCAACTAATTTGTAAGGTTTTTGCCTGAAATGAAATGCTGATTAAAATGCTTGACAAATGCAATTATTTTACATAAGATAGTTAAAGGCAATAACTGCACAGATAGGGAGATGGACTACGATGAAAAAAATAGGTTTGCTTACGGCAGCGGCATTGATTTCGCTCAGCGCGTCGGCACTGGCCGCGCCAATCAATCAAATGGCGGCGAATGAAACGGCAATCGGCATCGGCACAAAGGAAAGCTACATCGAGCACAAGGTCACGAACAAGGCTACGCTTGGGGCCGAATATGCCGACCGCGACGAGTACGGCGACCAAAAGGATGCTTACCTGCAGTACGATGTAATCGGATCGGAAGTAAAGCTCATCGGCGGCTACCGTTGGGATATGCCCGGCGATAAAAACAATCTGTATGGCGGGCTCGCACTCGCTACGCCAAAGGTCATGGGCTTCAGTGCCTATGCAAGCTATATAGCAGGGCGCGATTTCAACGAGACACAGGTCGGAATCAATCAAAACATCATCGCCAATGTCGATCTCAATGTCAATTACCACAATCTGAAGCCCGATGAAGGGCATCATGAAAACGGTGTCGGCGTCGGCGTCACAGTCAAGTTCTAAACGACTGTCATGGGACAGAAAGGCAGGGGCTTTTATGCGCTCCTGTCTTTTTTGGTTCTTTGTCAAATGTTGTGGTGTAGGCTTCCCCAGAGGTCAGTCGCTA
>ERZ772960.305-NODE-305-length-46990-cov-4.001151_pt1 | contig 46990 bp, 38 predicted proteins | sample MGYA00580678_ERZ772960 | MGnify/ENA primary metagenome ERZ772960 (study PRJEB29015, sample SAMEA2737930) | human oral metagenome | biome: human oral; feature: human-associated habitat; material: dental | place: China | collected 2059 ...
TCCTATTAACTTACAAATACCTGTTTTTACATTTACGTCTCCATAAATGAAATAAAATCAGGTCGAATTCGTCTATACTTCTGCCAAAAGTAAAAAGTCACACCATACGGAGGCGAATCATGCGTTTATATGACTTTCGAACGGAATATCGGGAGAATCCACTTGGACTGGCGACAAAGCATCCTCGTTTTTCCTGGAAAATCGCATCGGACGAAAATGACACCGTCCAGACCTCCTATCGGATTCTTGTGACAGATCAGAGAGGCCGAGAGACCTGGAACAGCGGCCCTGTCCAGTCGGATCAATCCATCCTTGTTCCCTATGAGGGGGATCCGCTTGAGGAGGAGACCACCTATCGGATACAGGTCTTCGTATCAGACAATCACGGCAAAGAGGCTTCCATCGAAGGGAGCTTTGAGACAGGCATCTTTGACGCTCACCATTTTGCCGCCAAAATGATCTGTCCTGACTTTCCCTCTCCGCAGGAAGCATGCCCTGTTTTCTCCCATTCCTTCTCTCTAAGGCAAAGGGTCAGCCGCGCCCGCCTCTATATCACAGCGCATAGAGTCTATGAAGCCGCGATCAATGGTTCTGCCGTCAGCGACTGCCGTATGGCGCCCGGCTGGACCAATTACCGAAAAAGACTGCAGTACCAGATCTACGATGTGACGAATCTCCTTGGGGATACCAATCAAATCCAGGTCACCGTTGCCAATGGCTGGTATAAGGGAATTCTCGGTTTTTACTGCCAGCCCAACCAGTATGGCGATCAACTTGAACTATTTGCGGAGCTTCACCTGCAGTACGAGAACGGGGACAAAGAGGTTATTGCGACAGATGAAAACTGGGCCGTTCGAACAGGCCAGATCCGCTACAGTGAAATATATATGGGAGAGACCATCGATACGGATTCTCCCGAGATTCTCGAAGGCAGCATAAGTATTAAGAACTTCGACTCTTCTGCTCTCACCGCGCAGGAAGATGAGCCTGTTCGGATCACGGAACGCATTGCCGGCATCCGAAAAATCACCACGCCCAGAGCTGAGTCCCTCATTGACTTTGGTCAAATTGTCACAGGTGTCGTCGAATTACATGTCAAAGCCTCCCGGGGACAGGTCATCCGTCTGCGCCATGCCGAAGTTCTCGATAAGGATGGCAACTTCTACCCGGATACCCTGCGGCAGGCCAAATCAATCGACACCTTCATCTGCAATGGACAGGAGCAGGTCTTACGCCCTCATTTTACCTTCCACGGCTTCCGTTATATCTGTGTTGAGGGGCTTGATCACTTTGAACCGGATCAATTCATAGCCTGTGTGACCCATACCGACCTGGAAAAGACCGGTGACTTCCACTGCTCCGCTCCGAAGGTGAATCAGCTGCAGCAGAATATCAGCTGGAGCCAGAGAGATAATTTCCTGGATATCCCGACGGACTGCCCCCAGCGCGATGAGCGTCTGGGCTGGACCGGGGATGCTCAGGTCTTCTCCTGGACAGCCTCATTTAACCGAAATACCGCCCTCTTCTACTCTAAGTGGATGCGGGATGTCGCCTCTGAATCTTCCCTTGAGAAGGGAGTTCCTCATGTCGTTCCCGACATTCTCCAGTCCTACAGCGCTTCCGCCTGGAGCGATGTGGCTGTCATCCTCCCCTGGGTCGTCTATCAGATCTATGGAGACGAAGGTATCCTGAAAGAGAACTGGACCTGCATGCACGAATGGGTCGATTACATTTCCAATCACTGCAATGACAGGGGACTCTGGCAGACCGGCTTTCAATACGGCGACTGGCTGGCTCTGGACAAGGAAGAAAGCGCTGACCGCACCGGCGCGACGGATCCCTACTTCATTGCCAACGCCTATTTCCTGTATGTCACAGACCTGACGATACAGACTGCCGATATTCTCGGTCACAGGGATGCCGGCGTCAAGTACCGAAAACTCTATCAGAAGACTCTGCTTGCCTTTCAGGATGAGTATTACAGCAATACCGGTCGTATTGTGAGTGAGACGCAGACCGCAGCTGTTCTATCCCTCTATTTCAATCTGGCGCGCAGTCAGGACAGGGATCGTGTTCTTACGACCCTGATCTCCAATATTGAGCGCCACAAAAACCATCTGTCCACCGGCTTTGTCGGAACCCCCTACCTCTGTCATGCCCTCTCTGAAAACGGAGCCCATGACACGGCTGTCTCCCTCTTCCTCAAAGAGGACTACCCCTCCTGGCTCTATGCCGTCAATATGGGGGCGACCACCATCTGGGAGAGGTGGAATTCCATCCACCCCGACGGGAGTTTCGACGAGTCCGGGATGAATTCTCTCAATCACTATGCCTATGGTTCCATTGGTGACTGGCTCTACCGCAAGGTAGCCGGTCTCTCACAGATTGAGCCCGGCTACAAGTCGTTTCTGGTTCGTCCCATGCTGACAAAAGGACTGGAAGAGACTTCTCTTCACTTTGATTCTGTCTATGGTCCGATTGTGATTGAGAACAGCTGCAAGCTGGGAAAAATCCACCTGCACGTGGAAGTTCCTCCCAATACACATGCGCAAATTCATCTCCCGGAGAAGGAAGAGATTCTCAAGGTCGGCTCCGGTGTCTACAACTATGAATACGAGACAAAGACAGATCTGTCCATCCCCAGATACAGCTCAGACAGCACTTTGGCAGAACTTCTGGCTCATCCCCTGGCAAAAGAGCTCTTTGAGCAGATGGCTCCCGGCATGCTCGACGGTCCCATGATTCAGTTTGCCTATCAGATGTCCGTCACGGATATGCTTGGCAGTGCCCCGGAGGCCCGCCCTCTCTTTGAGACCGTCATCGAGACCCTGAACCGGTCGGACCAGGAGAATCAGTCATGAGACTCTGTGACATCAATATCCGCGACCCCTATATTCTCCCCTGAACGGTCATTACTACCTCTATGGAACCAGAAGCGAAACTGCCTTCATCGGTCAGGCATTTGGCCCTGCACTATCCAAACACTTTCCGGAAGGAGCTAAGGCTGTATCTCTTATTAAATTCACCTATTCTCTTCTGTCCCTGATCAGCTTGACCAGCTGGATCAAAAGGGTGGGCAGAAGGGCCAGGCCAAGAATTTCCAGATACTGGTTCTGACTCAAAGCCACGACCGAGAACAGGCGCATGACCGGCGCCAGAAAGAGAACCATAAGAACCAGAGTGAATCCGAGGACAAATGCCCCCAGGCTGTACCAATTTCCGGCAAAGCCGATCTGAAGCAGGCTGTGACGGCTTCGGCAATTGAATCCATGCAGAAGTCTGGCCAAAGTCAGCGTCGCAAATGCCATGGTGGAGGCAGCTGCGGCATTCTCTGCGGAGGATCCGGTCAATCCCAGCCAATAGGCGGCAATGACACAGACCGCAATCAATCCCCCCTGGCCGATCAAAAGCCTCACAAAATCCCGCGTGAGAATCCCCTGTTTCGGATCGCGCGGCTTCCTTCTCAGAACATCCGGGTCGGACGGCTCCATTCCGATGGCCAGGGCGGGCAGAGAATCCGTCACCAGATTGATAAAGAGCAGCTGTACCGCCGCAAAGGGAATGGGCAGAGCCAGCAAAGAGGTATAGAGAACCGCAATGATGGCGGACAAATTACCGGAGAGCAGATAGAGGACGGCGTTGCGGATGTTGTTATAAACCGTACGGCCATTTGCCACCGCCTTAATAATCGTGGCGAAATTGTCATCCGCCAGAATCATGGATGCCGCATCCTTGGAGACTTCGGTTCCGGTGATTCCCATGGCCACACCGATATCCGCCTTCTTAAGCGCAGGCGCATCGTTCACTCCGTCACCGGTCATGGAGACAATCTTGCCCTTTCTCTGCCAGGCGTCCACGATACGAATCTTATTCTCCGGGGAGACACGGGCATAAACAGAAATCCGCTCGATCTCCATGTCCAGTTCTGCGTCGGACAGAGCATCCAGCTCCTGCCCTGTCAGAGCTTCATCTTCCTCGGCAAAAATCCCAATTGCTCTGGCGATGGCGGTCGCCGTGACCTTGTGGTCACCGGTGATCATAACGGTGCGAATTCCGGCCGCCTTCGCCCGGGCAACCGCCTCCACGGACTCCTCGCGGGGCGGATCCATCTGGGAGATCAGGCCCAGGAAGATGAAATCCCGCTCATTCTCCCGAGACAGCTTCTCATCGCTCTCCTTGTAGGCGAAGGCCAGGACGCGCAGACCCTGTGCAGAGAAAGCTTCATTCTGCGCCAGAATCTTTCCCCGAACCTCCTCTGTCATGGGATAAATCCCGTCCTCCAGACGGATAAAGACGCAGCGATCCAGGAGAACATCAACCGCCCCCTTGGTAAAGACCGTCTGTCTCCCATGGATCAGATGCTTGGAAGACATGAGCTTGCGATCGGAATCGAAGGGAATCTCCTCCAGACGGGCCGCCATAGAGCGGAGGAGATGATCCGACAGAGCCAGCTTATCCCCAGCCAAATCCAGGCCCTGAATATTGCGATACATAGACAGGAGCGAATACTCCGTCGGATCTCCGATTCCCTCCCCGTCGACAATCGCGGAATCATTGGCCAGAACAGCCGCGTAGAGCAGGTAACGATGGAGCTGCTTGCTGACGTCAAGTTCTCTGTCCCGGCAGATCCGATCTCCCACATAGATCTCCTGCACAGTCATTTTATTCTGCGTCAGGGTACCGGTCTTATCAGAACAGATGACGGAGACACAGCCAAGCGATTCCACCGCTGCCAGATTCTTGATAATCGCCTGTTCTTTGGCCATCTTCTGTGTGCCCATAGCCTGAACGATAGTAACGATCGAAGACAGGGCCTCCGGAATCGCCGCGACCGCCAGGGCTACAGCGAAAAGAAGAGAATTCATCAGGGCCATGCCCCGCCACATGCACAGACCAAAGACCAGAATTGAAATGACCATAATTGCGGCAGCCAGTTTCCCTGAGAAATCATCCAGGGTTGCCTGCAGAGGCGTCTTCTTCTCTTTGGTATCATTCATGAGTCCGGCGATCTTGCCGATCTCGGTCTCCATACCTGTCGCAGTCACCATGACATTGGCGCGGCCGTAAGTAACCAGACTGCCCGAATAGACCATATTGATCCGGTCCGCCAGGGCAAGCTCTTCCTTGATTACAGCATCGGACTTATCGACATTGGCAGATTCGCCGGTCAGAGAGGACTCATTGACCTGAAGAGAGAAGTTCTCCAGGATACGGCCGTCCGCAACCACCATGTCTCCGGCCTCATAGGAAACCATATCACCCGGAACCAGCTGAGCCGAATCAATCTCCATCTTCACTCCGCCGCGAATGACCTTGGCCCTTGGAGAAGACAGAGCTTTGAGAGACTCCAGAGACTTCTCCGCTTTGACATGCTGGATGGTCCCCAGAACCGCATTCAGAACCAGGACAGAGACGATGACCAGCATGGACTCGACATCCCCTGTAAAAGCGGAAACCAGTGCCGCAACAATCAAAATAAGGACCATCAAATCCGCAAACTGCTCCAGAAAGATCCGCAGGGCAGACTTCTTTTCCGCTTCTACAAGAGCATTCGGGCCGTACTCACACAGACGCTTTGCCGCCTCTTTCTTACTCAGTCCCTTAGAGCTGCTCTCCAGCAGGCGCTCTGTCTCTGCGCGGTCCTTCTGATACCAGGCCATGGCTACCTCTTCTCCCATGTTTTTTAAACTCAATCTATTCTAACCGCTTCCCCTTCTCCTGCCCAGTCCCATTTTCTCAAAAATCTCCAGATCTTTAATCTCAAATGTTGTATTAAAAACATACATAAAATATTTGTCCGGATATACTTGCTGTGCTATATTTTGACTGTATCTCGATTATCTTCTTTATGGGAGAAGAGGATAAAAATGCGCCGGCATACCGCGGTGAAGATACAGGCATCTATTAAGTTGCGAAAACAGCGGTCTTCCAGGACTTCCCTCTGAGAGTCTTCTCCTGCTGTTTTCCAGTTCACGAAAGGAGACACAGGTGGGCTTTCAACTAACTGCCGATGACTTTGCCAAGACCATCGACGCTCTCAAAGAGCACTATCTTATCTATGCTCCCGTTCTCAAGAAAGGTACCGGCCGCTTCACTGACACCGATATTGTCCGCTATGACTTTGTCAGTGAGGCTTCTGAAATCGAACTGGAACGGAAATCAGACTATGCGTTTAAGGAGTTTCTGACCCCTCTCTCCGAGACCCTCCTCTTTTTCACCGAAGATCAGGTCAAGGCCGCGGATATTCCGGACAAACCCGTCTTAATCTTTCTGCGCAGCTGTGACCTGCATGCCGTCAGACGCCAGGATGACATGTACTTAAATAACGGCTGGACCCCCGACTGGTTCTTCAAGCGCCGCCGCGACCTGGTCAAGTTTGTTCTGATTGGCTGCAAAAAGTCTTATCAGAACTGTTTCTGTGTCTCCATGGGCAGCAATCGGTCCGAGGACGGCTATGTCTTCTCTGTAGAGACGGACGGCGACGGCTTCGCCTGCGATGTTTCTGACACCGGCTTTGTCCCCTTCTTTGCCGCCGGACAGGCCGCGGATATCAAGCCTTCCTATGTGACGAAAAACGACTTCGAGGTTCGTGTTCCTGATCAGGTCCCAGGCGCCATCTTAAAACATGCCCTCTGGGATGAGTATTCCTCCCGCTGCATCGGCTGCGGCCGCTGCAACTATGTCTGCCCCACCTGTACCTGCTACACCATGCAGGACATTTTCTATCATGAGAATGGAAAAGTGGGCGAGCGGCGCAGAGTCGCTGCCGCCTGCATGGTCGACGGATTCACCAATGTCGCCGGCGGCGGCGAATATCGAAAGAGCCAGGGAGAGCGCATGCGCTACCGCGTTCTGCACAAGATTTCCGACCACAAGAAGCGATTTGGAGAGAATATGTGCATCGGCTGCGGACGCTGTGACGATGCCTGTCCCGAGTATATCTCCTACTCCAACATTCTGAACAAGGTCACTGATGCGGTTGAAAACCTCGGAAAGGAGGTACAGTAAATGTCTGAGAACGCTTATCTCCCCTTCCCGTCCAAAATTCTTGATGTCATCAGGCATACGGCCAAGGAGTATACCTTCCGCATGGAATTCATCGGCGAGGTTAAGCCCGGTCAGTTCTTCGAGGTCTCTGTGCCCAAATTCGGTGAAGCGCCCATTTCCGTCTCCGGAATCGGCTCAAACTATGTGGATCTGACTATCCGCAGGGTCGGCCGGGTCACCAATGAGGTCTTCGAGTCCTATACAGGACAGAACCTCCTTCTCCGCGGTCCCTATGGCAACGGCTTTGATGTCGATCTCTACCGTGACGGCGAGACGGTCGTCGTCGCCGGCGGCACCGGCGTCTCCCCTGTCCGCGGCGTCATAGACGCTTTGGCCGGTATGGAAAACGCCAAAGACAAGTTTGTCATTGCCGGTTTCAGAAGCCCTGACGATATGCTTTTTCGCGATGATTTGCAGCGCTGGGATGACGCCCTGAACCTGACACTGACGGTTGATGGTGCGCCGGAGGGCTACAAGGGCAATATCGGTCTTGTCACAAAGTACATCGCCGACCTTCCCCTTAAGGATATCCCCACTGCCAAAGCAGTTGTCGTCGGTCCTCCCCCCATGATGAAGTTCACCATTATCGAGCTTCAAAAGCGTGGCTTTAAAGACGATCAGATCACCGTATCCTACGAGCGCAAGATGTGCTGCGGGCTCGGAAAATGCGGTCACTGCCGTGTCAACGATAAGTACATCTGTCTGGATGGCCCCGTATTTAACTACAGCCAGGCCAAAGATATGATGGATTAAGGAGGGCAAAATGGGAACATTAGATGTAAATGTCGGCAAGATGAAGAAAAACGCCTTCCGCTATTCCAAGGTGAGGGGCGAGACCGCCTCCCGTGTGCGCATTCCCGGCGGCGTCATTGACTCAAAATCCTTAGGACGTGTGGTTGAGATCGCGGAAAAGTACGGCAAGGGTGTCATTGATATCACCAACCGCCAGGGAATTGAGATCCCGGGGATCAAGTTCGAAGATATGGATGCCGTCAACAAAGAGATCCAGCTGGTCATTGACTCCTTACATATCAACCAGGAAGTTCCCGACACCGGCTACGCCTCCTCCGGCACCCGCAATGTCGAGGCCTGCCCGGGCGCAAGACTCTGCCCCTTCGGCTGCTATGACACCACCGCTTTTGCTCAGAAGATGGAGAATACCATCTTCCCCAATGACCGTCACGTTAAGATCGCCTTCACCGGCTGTTCCAACGACTGCGCCAAGGTTCGCCTGGCTGACTTCGGCATCATCGGCATGACAGAGCCTCAGTATGACCCTGACCGCTGCGTCTCCTGCGGTCAATGCGTGGACTACTGCCAGCGCCGGTCCGTCGGAGCCCTCAGCATGGTCAACAATAAGATCGTCCGTGACACCGCCAAATGTGTGGGCTGCGGCGTCTGCGTCCACTACTGCCCCACCCGAGCCTGGACCAGGTCTAAGGAGCGCTACTTCCGCCTGGTTCTCCTGGGCCGCACCGGCAAGAAGAATCCCCGTCTGGCGGAAGACTTCATCAAGTGGTGCGATGAAGAGAGCATCCTGAAAATGGTTAAGAACGCTTACGCCTACATCGAAGAATATATCGATCCCAATGCGGTAGAACACAAAGAGCATATCGGCTATATTGTTGACCGCACCGGCTTCGAGAAGTTCAAGGAATACATCATGGACGGCGTAGAGCTCGGGCCCAAGGCCGAAGTTGCCGATACCCTCTACTGGGGCGGCAAGCACTATAATCAGTACGGCGGCTGAAGCTGTCTTTGACCGGACAAGAATTATTTTCTATCCCAAATTATTATTCTATCCTTATCAGAGCTGACAGAGGTAACGTATGAGAGCAGGAAAAGCACAGACATTCAAGGATACGCCTGTCTTTTTCCTGCTCTTTCTGATGCTCCTTTGCGCCTGTCTGGCCTCCATCGCCCTGGGTAGTGTCCCCATCAGTCTTCCCGACCTTCTGGGCGTCCTGTCCGGCCGCATTCGTGAGGGCACTGAATATACGCTCATCTGGCAGATCCGCATTCCCCGAACCCTCGCCTGCCTGGGAGCCGGTCTCGGTTTGTCCAGCTCCGGTCTCATCCTGCAAAACGTCATGAACAATGCTCTCGCCTCTCCCAATACCATCGGTGTCAATTCCGGGGCGGGATTTGCCGTCATGCTCTCCATGGTCTTCTTTCCCACCGCCATCGAGGTCAGAGGCCCCTTTGCCTTCATCGGCGCTCTGGTCACCGCGCTGCTCATCTTCGGTCTGGCCTACCTGACAGATTCCTCCCGCATCACCGTCATCCTGGCCGGCATCACAGTCTCGGCCTTCCTGGGCGCGGGAATGAGTCTGATCAAGATCTTAGACAGTGACCTTCTGATCAATATCAATACCTTCCTGGTCGGCAGTCTCTCCGCTATGACCTATAGTCAGATTGCCATTCCCCTTGTCATGATCGTCATTGCCTTTCTCATTACCGCCCTCCTGTCCAAGGGGCTTAATATCCTCTCCCTGGGCGATGACATCGCCTCCGGGCTGGGGATGAATGTCTCCCGGATTCGCCTGATCTTCCTGATCCTGGCCTCTCTTCTGGCTGGAACCGTTATCTCCTATGCCGGGCTCATCTCCTTTGTAGGCCTGATCGTCCCCCATATTGCCAGGAAGATCTTTGCCAACGACAACCGTCTCCTTCTGCCGGCCTCGGGTCTGCTTGGCGCGGTCTATGTCCTCCTCTGCGACCTGCTCGGCCGCACCCTGATTGCCCCCTATGAACTCCCGGCCGGCATCATTATGAGCTTTATCGGAGGCCCCTTCTTCCTCTATCTCCTGCTCAGAAAGAAAGGGGGACGCCGCCTTGGATAAGAATCAGATATCCTGTGAGCTTCAATTTACGTCCGCCGATATTTCCGTCGGCCATACGCTCATCCTGCATGATCTGTCCCTGTCTTTTCCCCGGGGTCAGATCACGGTTCTTCTGGGGCCAAATGGCTGCGGCAAGACCAGTCTTCTCCAGTGCCTCAACGGCATGTCTTCCGTCAGCTCCGGTTCTCTGACCTATCAGGGAGAATCCCTGATCGACATGCCTGAGCGCAAACGGGCAAGAAAAATCGCCTTTCTCCCCCAGGTTCGCTCCATTATCCCCAGCATTCCGGTGCACACCCTGGTCGAGCACGGGCGCTTTCCCTACCAGGGCTTTTCCCGCAGGCCAAATGATGAGGACCGCAGACTTGTCGACCAGGCCATGAAAGCCTGCGGCATCCTGTCCTTCGCCGATCGCAGTGTCGACACCCTCTCCGGCGGCATGCGGCAGAGGGTCTTCCTTGCCATGGTGCTAGCCCAGGCCACCCCTCTGATTGTCCTCGACGAGCCAACGACCTATCTGGATCCGAAATCCCAGAATGAGATCATGGATCTTGTGACTTCTCTGCGAGACCGGGGCAAAACCGTCATTATGGTCCTGCACGACCTGGCCCAGGCCGCCCGCACTGCCGACCATCTGGTCATCATGTCCGACGCGCGCAGGGTGATTGCCTCCGGGCCAAAGGAGGAGGTTCTGAATACTTCCGCCATCTCTGACGTCTTCGGCGTGTCCATGCACAGGGTTTCGATTGACGGGGGATGGCATTATCTCTTCTTCTAGTCAGATATGCTATTCTCACAAGTGACGATCGTGACTGCTGTTTCGATTAACCGGCAAGTTCTTCCGGCGTAAGTACAGCCAAGCCTGCTTTTCTATAGTCCCTCACGTTTCTTGTTACGATACAGTCCATCTTCAAACGCAATGCCGTTTCAGCCATAACTGCATCCTCATAATCACTCATTTGAGATATAAGCGCTTTCTTACAGTCCACTCCCAAGGTGTCCGCAAGATCAAACAGCGTCAGTATCTTTGATATAATTTCTCTTGTTTTCTCATCATCATGCGTGAGTCGGTGGGTCAAATAATAGATATCTGTCACAGATTTTGCTGACAGAAAACCATCCATTTGTCCCTCTGCTGCCAGACGAAAAATTGCTTCTGCAGAACGATTGAATGGTTCTCTCGATTGGAGCGCATCAATAATGACGCAAGTATCAACCAAGGCTCTCATATCTTTTCCCGTCTTTCCCTCTCCGCCTCTTCCAAAGTCATATCCTTCGGCAAAATGCCAAACAGAGATTCCGCTATTTCCATTTTGTTTTGAAAAGGACTTGTTAATTTGGCGATCATCTTCCCGTTTTTGGTGATATAGACATCCTCCTTTTCCGCCATCAACAGGTATTTCCCCATATTTTTTTTCAGTTCTGTAGCTGTAATTGACATTGTTCCTCCTCCCTGTGAAACATTCATTCTCTTCCTTAAAATCAGTATATAATAATCGCACGATAATTTTCAATTTATCGTGCGATTATCTTCTATCATATTGAGTTGATTTTACGTGGAATACTTACAGCTTGCGGCCTCTGCCCTTTTAAAAATGACAGGTCGTCAGCCAATCCCTCCCAGACGAATTCCCGCGATCAGAGCCAGAATGCAAAGGAAGCAGTAGACATATTTACCCAGAGGAACGAACCAGGGACCGATCTTTCGCTTGGACCCCATTGATACCTGTTCCATGACGAAGTCCCTGCCGCAGAACCAGAAGAACATGAGGGCAGCCAGGAAAGCACCCGTGGGACAGATATAGTTGCTGACGAAATCCATCCAGTCAGAGACAATGCCCTGAATGGCGATCGCGACAACGACACCGATCACCCCGACGGTGATAACAGCCGGAAGCCTCTTGAAGCGGAGCTTCTCCTGCAGGGTTGCTACCGGAGCCTCATAGAGGTTGATCAGAGAACTGATCCCGGCGAAGAGAACACAAGTGAAGAAAACCATGCAGATGATTCTTCCGCCCGGCATTCCGTTGAATACATTGACCAGCCAGATGAACATGAGACCGGGGCCGCCCTTGGACAGGTCTGCGCCGCCGGCAGCCATGGAAGGAATGATAACACAGGCAGCCAAAAGAGCAGCCAGGGTATCAAAGGCGGCGACAATGCGCCCGGAGGAGACCACATCTTCCTTCTTGGAAAGATACGAGCCATAGATTACGGTTCCATTTCCCGCAACAGACAGGGAGAAGAAAGCCTGACCGAAGGCAAAGATCCAGAGCAGAGGATCTGCCAGCCTCTTGGGATCAATGGTAAAAATGTAGTGATAACCGGAGATTGCTCCCGGCAAGGTCGCAATATAGATGCCAAGTCCCACAAACATGAAAAAGAGGGCAGGCATCATGAACTTATTGGCTTTCTCAATACCGCCGGCAACCCCCAGGGCCATAATCAGGAAGTTGAAGATCAGGGCAATCACAAGCCATACGTTGTTGCCCATAGTAACAGCTGTTCCCCCAAAGAGGCCGCCGATCTGATCCATATCCTGCCCCAGAGAGGACAGATGTCCGCTGTAGGCCAGGAAGAAGTACTTGATAATCCAGCCGACAACGCAGGAGTAGCCGATGGCGAGGGCCAGAGATCCCAGAACCGGAATCAGGCCGATGGCCTCTCCGATTGCCCGCTTGCCAAAGCGCCTCTCGGTCGCCATGCCGAAGGCCCCCATGGGGCCGGCTGCGGCAGAGCGGCCCAGAGCCATCTCTCCGATCACACCGGTCTGACTGACCAGAAATACACAGATAAAATAGGGAATCAAAAATGTCATTCCGCCCCAGATGGAAACCATAATCGGAAATCTCCAGATATTTCCCATGCCGACGGCGGAACCGATACAGGCCATGATGAATCCTGCCTTGGAAGAGAACCCGTCACGACTCGCTCCTGAATCACTCATATGCTTACCCCCTTGCCGCGGCCCCTCTCTCCTCTTTGCCTCCCCCAGGCAAGGAGGAGAAGCCGCAGGTTATCTTATTGATCGCAAAGTTCTTCCCTGCTGGGCTCATAGGGCTCAAGCCAGGCGTGGAAATGACGCATGGGAAGGGTTCTTCCGAAAGTAATCTTCAGATTTGGAATCGTGTCACGATCCTTATAGAGCTGTGCCGCAGCGGCAATGATGTAATCCATGTGCTGCTTGGAGTACTGGCTTCTGTTGATAGCCAGGCGAACCACATTGCAGACCTCAGCCTTCTGCTCCGGAGTCTTCAGATCATACTCCATGGAGAAGTCCCCCAGCTCAGAGCAGCGGATTCCATAGCGATGGATCATCTCAAGAGAGAGCGCCTGTCCTGCGAAGCTCTCATGGTCTCTCTTATAACCGAAGAACTTGTCGACATCAATGTAGACCCCATGTCCGCCGGCGGGAAGAACCACCGGTACGCCTGCCTGATGCAGTCCCTGAGCCAGGTACTCGCACTGCCTTACACGCTCATCCTGGTACTCAAATCTCTGCTCCTCATAGAGGCCGACGCAGAGAGCCATGATGTCATGTCCGGACATTCCGCCATAGGAATCATTGCCGTAAGCAGAAATCTGACGAACCTTGAGCAGGTGTCCGATATCTACCTTAACACTTCCATCCTCGTTGAATTCAGAGAAGTTCTTCCAGAAGTAACCCTTGTCGCGGAAAGCCAGAAGACCGCCCATGTTGGCGTGTCCGTTCTTCTTCAGAGACGCGGATACCACATCGAAGTAAGAGAACATCTCCTTGGCGATCTCAGCGATCGACTTGTCCGCGTAGCCCTCCTCATTCATCTTGATGAAGTAGCAGTTCTCAGCCCAGCGTGCTCCATCCATAACAAATGGAATCCCGTGCTTGTGCGCGATTTCGGAGACGGCTCTCATATTAGCCATAGAGACAGGCTGACCGCAGACGGAATTATTGGTGACCGTCGTATAAATGAGGGGAACATTTTCAATGCCGACAGAATCCAGAAGCTGATTGAGCTTGTCAATATCCATATCGCCCTTGAAGGGATTCTTCTCATACTTACCGCCCTCAGGAATCTCAAAGAGAAGCTCCTTGTGGAAGAGATTGCGGGGCACGCTTCCCATCTGCTTGATGTTTCCCTCCGTGGTGTCAAAATGCGCATTGGACGGAATTGTGAAGACCTTGCCGGGATAGCGCTTAGCCAAAAGGGGCTTGATGACATCAAAGAGCAGAGCCTCAGCACAGCGTCCCTGAGGAACAATGAAGGTGTTGGGTCTCTCCAGCTGATAGGATCCGCCATTGATGAAGCCGCCCTCCGTATCAACCAGATAGAGCTCATCCATCATCTTCTCCACATCGTCCTTGTCAACGCCGCTGCGGAGCAGGTCAATGGCCCTCTTTTGCTGATCTCCTCTCTCCCAGACATCGCGGAAGGCATCCAGCAGAACATAGTAGCCCTTGTTTCTTCCGTAGGACTCATCGCCCAGGAACATAGCCCCCCACTGGGCATCGGTCATGGATGTTGTGCCGGAATCAGACAGGCAATCCACATAGAGCATCCCGGCCGGGAAAGCAAACTCATTGTAATGGGTGGCCTTCAGAGCCCGTAATCGCTGCTCTGCCGTTACGGTTGGCAGATTGCGGACGACGTGTGTAAAAGACTTTGGCGCTTCAACATTCAAAGGATATTCCATAATTATACCTCCTGTAAATGCAGTAGAATAGGCCTTTTCGTATTCTACTGTCAAAATAGCTCAGATACCCCGGTCATCGACTCCCCTTTGGTCGAACCGACTGGCGGACGGTATAGGTTCCCTCTATCTGCCTGATCCCTCCCTTCTGCAATCATCTACGTGTTTTCTTTCAAAGGCCTTATTGACTTTATGAGATTATTTTATCACTTTCGGCAGTTTTTTCAATTCGTATCGTTTGATTTATGTACTATACACGATATTTTCTCTTTATTTTTGGCTATTTTGACGAGCTATTTGCTTGAAAGATTTGAGTATGAGAATATTTTTGCATTATCCGGGAGATTTTGTTATGGTGGATAGACAAGAAAGGCGGCGATACCATGAAAGAAAACAAGCTTGATCAATACCGACAGTTAGTCTCCTTCCTGGGACAGGTTCTTGGCCCCGACTATGAAGTTGTTCTCTCCGACCTCCATTCTATCCTGGCCATCAGCAACGGTCAGGTGAGCGGGCGCTCGGTCGGCGGACCCTTAAGCGACGTCGCCCTTAGGATCCTTAGGACCAATCGACAGTCGAAAGATTCCTGCACTCTCAATTACCAGGGGCGGGGGATCAACGGAAAGCTCCTTCGCTGCTCCACCTTCTTTCTGAAGGCGCCTGGCGGACGCCTGGAGGGACTCTTATGCATCAACTTTGACGACTCCCGCTACCATGAGCTCGCCCAAAGCGTCTTTTCCCTCTGCCATCCGGATGCCTATCTCCAGCAGAATGTCCAGATCAGCCAGGTCTCCCAGTCCGGCTCGGAGACCTTCTACTCTGACCTCTCCACCCTCATCGACGACATGTTCGCAAGAGTCACCTGCTCCTCAGACCTGCCGGACCATCGCCTGCCTTACCGGGACAAGCTCAATATTGTCTCTTCCCTCTACCAGAACGGGGTTTTCTCCGTCAAGGGAACCATTCCGGAGGTCTCTGCCCGTCTCGGAGTCTCTTCCGCAACCCTCTACCGCTATATCAGCAAGGTCAAGAAAGAGGCAGACCCTGCCATACCATAAGGGAAAATGCCGTCATGAAAACATCGTCGCAAAAGGGTCTTCCATCTTACTTATTTCTTCCTGCGAAAGCGATCCAGGAAGGAGCCTGCTGACATGGATTTTGCATTCGGATCTGCTGCGCATACGTAATCATAGAGATTATTCTCCTCGCCATCCCGGATTCGCTTCATGACTCTTTGCACCGGCCAGAATATGCTCGTTCCAATCCATACCTGAATATTCAATTCACCCTGCGGATCGCTGTCATCCGTCTGCCAGCTTCCATGATAGGCCCGGTTCATGGTCTCACCCACATAGCTTCCAATCGCGAAAATAATGGAACCGCTGTTTCCCTCGAACAGCTGGGGATTTTCCTGGATCCAGCGCTCGATCTCCCGGATCGATTCCAGAGAGTAATCCGCCCTGTATCCTGTTTGATTGAGATTTCCCGCCGCCCACTCACTGGCAGTGTGAATATCTTCCATCAGCGTGTGTTTCTGTGCCATATCATACTCCTCTCTCCATCTCCGCCATCGCCAACCCCATGATAGAGACTGGCTCTCATTTGAAAGATGACATGCTCTTATTTCGATCCCTCCTGCTTTGGGAAAAGGATATCCGCAACCCCCTCATAGGCCTTGCCCCAATTGGCATTGGGCTTGATCTGATAGAGGAACTTATCCATCATGTGAAACTTCCCCTGCTTCACCGCAGTCAGGCTCTGCCAGGCAGGATCCGATGAAAGGGTCTTGTCAACCGCCTGCTTGGCCTTATCCGTATCTGACCCCATTGTCGTGGCAAAGATATAGTCCGGATTCGACGCTACGACCGCCTCCATAGAGAAATCACCCTTGATAGAGGAATCCGTGTCAGCCACATTTTCCGCGCCCAGGTCCTTAAGGATCTCACCCAGGACGATCTCATTGCTCCCCATGACCTTAATGGCACCGGAGCTGGCCACACGAATGACAAGAACCCTCGGATGCGATCCGTCCGCCCGTTTCTTGACCTGAGCGATCTGCTCCTGTACCTTGATCCCATTCTGCTCATACAGATCCGTCCTGCCCGTGATATCCGTCATGATTTTCAGCATGGACAGGTAATCGTCGAAGGAATCCACCTTGAAGAAGGCAGCCGGAATACCGGCCTGCTTCAGCTGATCATAGAGTCCTGTCTGGGCGTCGAATTTAGAAGAACCGATAATAAAATCCGGCTTTTCGGAGATCAGCTGTTCTAAATTGGGATGATACTGGTCTCCCAGATTTACAACATCATTTCCCAATTTGAGATTGGGATTGGTCCAGGAATCCTTGACTGTCGCTGATACCATACCGCCGGCAGACTGCCAGACGTCGACGAAGGATCCCATGAGAACCGCCACCTTTTTCGGATTCTTAACAGTGATCTCATGACCGAGAGAATCCTGAAACGTCACCTCCCTGTCCTGTTTTGCCACCTCCTGATTGACAGCCTGCTGTCCTGCCGGCTTGCCACAGCCTGCCAAGAGAATGGCGGACATTGCCAGGGCCAGGAGCACTCTCATCTTTTTCACTTTCTCTCTCCTCTTCTAATCTGCGTCGGGAATTTTATCCTGATATGTATCTTAGCACAGGCCCTTCTTTCCGAATACCGCTGATTCCCCTACCGTCTCCCTCTTGCTGCCTGTTTTCCCTCAGTTTTTCCCGTTCTTTCGGCGAAAGCTATCTCCTCTCTTCGGATGCCTCGCAGAAAATCATTCCCCCAAAATCTCTGCCACACGTCGACGCAGAACAGGGACCACTTCCTTCATGAACCAGGGGTTCTTTCCCTGCCAGCGAAAATTCAGGGGAGACGGATGCACAATTGGAAAATACCTGGGCAGGTACTCCTGATATGCCCGCACCGTCTCGGTCAGGTTGCGCTTGGCATCCTTACCCAGATAATAATCCATCGCGTATTTGCCGATGATGATGGTCAGCTGTATCTGATCCATATAGGCAAGGATCTCCTGGTGGTACTCCTGGGCTATGAACTTGCGCGGGGGCTTATCTCCGCTTCCGGAGGCGGATTTCCCCGGGAAATAGAAGTCCATGGGCATAATGGCGATCCTCTCGGAGTAGAAGGTATCTCTGTCGATTCCCATCCAATCCATCAGCTTCTCCCCTGACTTATCGTTGAAGGGAATCAGAGACTCTTCCACCTTCTTGCCGGGCGCCTGTCCGATGATGAGAATTCTCGCCTCCTTGTGCAGCTGATAGACCGGTGGAATATCTCGCCTGGTATATTCCGCGTTGCGGGGATCCTCTTCTAATCGCTTCGTAAGTTCTTCGACGCTCTTCATCCCTTGCCCTCTCCTCCTGTTCACTCATCATTGCTCTTCATAAGAGTCATTTTGTACATGTTATATCATCTTTTAAAACGTTTTTGATGTAACTACAACAGATCTCACCTTAATCAGGAACATTCTCTGCATATGGCCATCTGCTCATAAGTCCTCAATGATGTCGCAAATGTTGTTCATCACAGAACAGAGCAGATCATAACTTTCTCCTCTCGCATATGTACACGCTGATAAAGTGCACTGATTCCTGTAAGTGGATATCGCCAACTGAAAATACGGCACCGGTTTTGCTGCTGCACCAATGAAAACATCCGAAACAGAATTCCCCCGGAACACCAGACGTCTCTCATCAATTTTTCCTAAATTTGTATACGAAATCAAAGGAACAGAGATTTTTGAGGAAAGCACTTTTCCCAAAACCGAGAGAGGGAGCATACGATATAAAATATGCAGTAAAATCGGTTCTTTCAGACAGAGACTGCTCTTTTTCTGTGCGCGCATCTGCGCGGAAATTTTATTGCAGATGTTTTCAAAAGTATTCTTCCCATTCAAATGAATCTGACAGTAATAGTTTCCCGTCAAATTACAGATCGAGCTGTTTGCATTTGTATTAAATCTGCGAAGATCGACCGGGCAGGGGATGGTCATATCATTCCATCCGAACATATTGTGTAATGTCAGAATATATGCCGCAAGCAAAATATCATTTACACTGGAACGGTATTCTATTGCACAGGAACGATATCGCTCCAATTTTGACAGGCTCATTCTTCTTACGATCAGCCTAGGCCTTTGACCACTTTCATTTAACGGCAAATGCCGTTCCACATCTACATGTTCTGCCTGCGCCCTTGAAAACAGAATTTTTACTTTTTGCATGATCGTAAATCGATCTGTCACCTGAGCAAAACTTCTATCTGTATTTATCTGCATTTGTATTTTTGTCGGACAGCACGAGTATAATTCAGCCAAAAGATACAGCAACTGTTCAAATCCTCTTCCGTCACAAAGCAAATGACTTGCAATGACGCAAAGAGAATCTCTTTCTTCCCCGCATATCCAATAAATTTTCAACGGCACATCAATCCCAATCTCAAGCGAAGATAATAATGAATCATTTTCAATCCTAGAAAAATCTTTCCCGGCGCTTATACTTGTCAGGATTTCTTGACAGAGAATTTTGGAATATGGGTCAGGGCCACGCCACACCCCCATTTTCATATCATATCTGCACCGTAAAATCGGATATAACGAGACCAGTGCTTCTATCGCATCCCTTAATCTTTTCCCCTCCAGTTTTTCATGAAAACGAATACATCCTCTGACAACAGGTTTCTGAACAAAACCATAAAAAAATTGCATAAAGTCAAACGGCTGCCCTTTTAATTTCATAAGAAATATGTGTTCCCGTAAAATGTTATACATTGATAAATTTCATATCTTAGTTTAAACCGAAAAGATGTATACCGCTACTTCTTTTAAAGGCAGACAGGCAGTGATTATACTGCAGAATTTTGAAGTTCGAATTCCATGTGCTGTCAAAAGTATTTGAATTACAGATCATTAAGATCTTCTTGTCTACCATTTTGTGCATCAGACGCTCTCTTTCTTTCGTCGCCATATTGAATTTCCTTCCCGATCCGATTACAATATTTTTGTAAGCCTTGTTAAAGATTTAACAAGAAAATTTTTTCACTGTCAGGTTAGAAGAAAGTGGGGAACAAAAAATGCAGAGATTTACTTTACCAAGAGACTTGTATCATGGTCCGGATGCCTTAGAGGCGCTGAAGACCCTGGGCGGCAAGAAAGCCATCCTCTGTGTCGGCGGCGGTTCCATGAAGAGGGCCGGTTTCCTGGACAAGGCCATCTCCTATCTCAAGGAGGGCGGCATGGAAGTAGAGCTCATCGAGGGTATCGAATCTGACCCCTCCGTTGAGACCGTTATGAAGGGCGCTCAGAGGATGTCTGAGTTTGAGCCCGACTGGATCGTTGCCATGGGCGGCGGATCTCCCATCGACGCGGCCAAGGCCATGTGGATCAAGTACGAGTATCCCGATACGACCTTTGAGGACATGTGCAAGGTCTTCGGTCTTCCCAAGCTGCGCACCAAGGCTAAATTCTGCGCCATTTCCTCTACCTCCGGCACCGGTACCGAAGTAACCGCCTTTTCTATCATTACCGACTACGAGAAGGGAATCAAATATCCCCTCGCCGATTTCGAGATCACACCCGATGTCGCCATCGTTGATCCCGCTCTGGTTGCTTCCATGCCCCAGAAGCTGATCGCCCATACCGGAATGGATGCGATCACCCATGCCATTGAGGCCTATGTCTCTACCGCCAACAGCTATTTCACCGATCCTCTGGCTCTGGTTTCCGCCAATACCATCAAGGAATCTCTGGTAGCTTCCTACAATGGCGATCAGGATGCCCGTGCTAAGATGCACGACGCCCAGTGCATGGCCGGCATGTCCTTCTCCAATGCCCTTCTTGGCATTGTTCACTCCATGGCACACAAGACCGGAGCTGTCTTCGCGGACTATGGTGCTCACATCATCCACGGGGCGGCCAACGCTATGTACCTGCCCAAGGTCATCGCTTTTAACGCCAAGGACGAGACCGCCAAGAAGCGCTACGGCCAGATCTGCGACTTCATCGGAGTCAGCGGTGCCAGCGATGACGAGAAGATCGCCAATCTCATTGCCCTTCTTCGCAAGATGAACGATGAGCTTAACATCCCTCACTGCATCAAGAACTACGGCGCGGACTCCTATCCCACCGAGCAGGGCTTTGTCCCGGAGAAGGTCTTCCTTGAGAGACTTCCCGAGATCGCCAAGAACGCCATTGCCGATGCCTGCACCGGCTCCAATCCCCGTATTCCAAGTCAGGAGGAGATGGAGAAGCTGCTTAAGGCTTGCTACTATGACAGAGAAGTGGATTTCTAAATTTATTTCTGCTTTCCGGAAGATTCAGGCACACGCGAGAGACAAACTCTCGCGTGTGCTTTTTCGTTATATAAAAAACCTCCCTGCCGGAACAATTTATGTTCAGCAAGGAGGCTTCAAATCAGATTGAGGACAATCGCATGCTCTGTGACAATCAAATACTCACAGAGCGTCCCCTGTCAGTTTTTTACATGGTTCACATCAGCTGCAGAGCCTTATAATGGCCTCTGCATAGACCTTGGCGGCAATCATAATGTTGTCAATATCAAAGAACTCATCGGCTCCATGCATGCGGGTATCCCGACCGGGGAGGACCGCGCCAAAGGCGACGCCGTTATCCACATCGTGCACATAGGTCCCGCCTCCGATAGCCAGGCACTGCCCCTTCAGCCCGGTAACGTCTTCATAGGCGGACAGCAGGGTGCGGATGAAGTCACTGTCCGCGGAGACTGCATGGGGAGGAACCATCCCGTCAGATACAAAGGCGAAACCTGCTTCCTCCAGCTTCTTCTGAGCGATCTTCTCACAGTTCTCCTCATTGGAAGAGAGAGGCGTTCTGGCGTCGAACTTGAAATAGAGCCTCTTCTCATCACACCGAAAGAGATCCAGCGTTGCGGTCAGGGGACCGGACTCGGCGTCCTCATTGGCGATGCCCAGGGCAGAACCGTCAGTCACGCCGTAGGGGAAGAGCTCCGGAATCTTCCGATAGAGCGCTGTACTCTGGCACTCTGCCAGAGGAAGACGATTGATCAGAAGGACTGCTGCCAGCCCGGCATTGCGTCCTGTCTGCGGTGTGGAGGCATGGGCGGATTCCCCGATAATCGTCAGCTCCCTGTCACCGGTCTGATGGATCTCAACTCCGCACTCTTCTTGAATCTGGACAACAGCCGTCCTGACGACGGGCATATCGAGCTCCAGTCCCTCGAAGGCGACAACCGCCTTCTGCGGAACTGCATTGATGGCGATTCCGGCATCCAGCCTGGTCACTCTGGGCTTTACCTGGGCAGAAGCCGCATCCAGTTCCCTGGTAAAGGCGGCCTTGAACTGCCCCAGCTCCACATTGATGATGGGAAAATCCGCGTCAGGGGAGAAGGTCATAGGAGCCGGTTTCTGACTGGCATAGTAATGTTCGATGTCTTTCGTCCCGGTCTCCTCCTGAGAACCCACGATCAGGCGGACATTTTTAGTCAGAGGCGTCTTCGTCTCCCGGATCGCCCGCATCGCATAGGCGGCGCAGAGCATAGGTCCCTTGTCATCACTGGTGCCGCGGCCCCAGAGTTTACCATCCTTCTCGATAATCGTGAAGGGATCCGTCACCGTCCAGCCCTCACCGGCAGGGACAACATCGGAGTGGGCCAGCATGTCCAGATTGGCTGGCAGGCTTGGATCAAAGTCCGCGTAACCGATGTAGTTCTCCATATTATGGGTGGCAAAGCCATAGCCTGCAAAGAGCTCCAGCGCCTTGTTCAGGGCCTTGCAGGGCTCTTCTCCAAAGGGCATCCCCTCTTTCGGGGAAGACTCCACAGAGGGAATCCGGCACAGGGTTTTAATATCGTCCAGCAAATCCTGCTGATGGGCATCCAACCACTCGTTAATCTTCTGATTCATATTCATTCCTTTCTCAACTGTCACAGGAACATATCTGCCCTTGAGAGGCCGATACGTCCCCTTTTGATTCCTGCAATCCCAAACAGAGATCCCATTGCGCTTTCACCGGATCCGCTTTCACTGTTCTGCTCTCCCGCAGACTCAGGTCTTACTCTTCGGAACCGATCCCAAAAGATAATCAATAAACTGCTGGGCCGTTCTGCCGGAGAATCCTCCATGACTGAGTTCCCATACATTGGCTTTGGCGCGAAGCTCCTCCCGACTGATGGTCAGTTCCGGATAACGGGCCGCAAGGGTCTCTACAATATGGATAAATTCCTTCGGCGAAGGCTTGAAGTAGCCAATCTGCAGACCGAAGCGGGCTGACAGGGACAGCTTCTCCTGAACGGTATCATTCTTGTGGACATCGTCATCCTCGTGATCCGTCTTGTCCCTCCAGGTCTCGCGAACCAGATGCTTGCGGTTGGAGGTGGCGTAGATCAGGACATTCTCCGGCTTGGGCTCCAGACCACCCTCAATAATCGCCTTCAGATACTTGTACTCCAGCTCACTCTCCTCGAAAGAGAGGTCGTCCATGTAGATGACGAAGCGGTAGTTGCGGTTCTTGATCTGATTGATAATCTTGGCCAGGTACTGAAACTGGTGCTTATAAATCTCGATGATACGAAGCCCCTGACTGTAGTAGGCATTCAGAATTGCCTTGACTGAGGTGGACTTACCGGTACCGGCGTCGCCGTAGAGGAGAACATTGTTGGCCTTGCGGCCTGCGACAAACGCCTGCGTATTATCGACCAGTTCCTTCTTCTGCATTTCATAGCCGACAATATCCTCCAGATGAATATCCAGGGTATTGGTAATTGGAACCAGAAGCTCGGTCTCCGGATCCTCTGAGACACGGAAAGCTTTATTAAGACCCAGCATACCCACACCATAACGGCCATAGAAGGAAGTGACTGCCTGATAGAGTTCCCGGTCCGTAGCAGCTGCGTCGAAAGCGGCAGACAGCTCCTGTACCTTGTCAGAGACATTCTTGTTGTAGATCTGCGCCTTCTTCTCGACAGCCTGAAAATTTGTCAGAATAGAGAAGACCGAAATGCCCAGCTTCCTCTCAAGGGGAGCGAAGTCGTAATCAAAGAGCTGTTTGAAAATATGCAGGTCATTTTCCACAAGGGTGTTGACTGAGCCATCCATAGCCCCCTCTTTCTCCGCGACAAGGGTGAATGGGGTCTCCGTCATAGCCAGCAGATAGGCCAGGTAGTTCTGCCAGAGGTTCTGATTAAAGCCGTAAACCGTGGCCAGATCCAAGAGGCGATGCACCTGCTCTAAGATCTCCTGCGAAGCCTCCTCGTCAGAAAGCTTTCCCTGATCCAATCTGCGCATGGCATCCGCGATTCGGAAGAGAATGGAATCTCTGGAAATCGATCGGTAAATGATCAGTTTGCTCGTCAGTTGATACATGTTCACCTCCAAAGCTTCTAAAAATCGCCCCTATTATAGCACAAGTCCCCTCCAGCCCGGCTGAAAAGAGACTTGCTGACCTATATAGCGTATCGTAACGCCGAGCGCATTTTATCGAGCGCATTTTATGGAATAAAACATCCGTCTTTGAAACAAACCTCGTGATTCCATGATTTAAATCTGCTGCTCCGGAAAAGGGGGACAAGATCCCAAAAAGTAAGATTCAAAAGTCTGCTCCTCTCCTGCCCCTCTATATCCTTGATCCCCCGACCAGACTTGCACTCTTAAAACGAACCAGTAACTGCATGGCCGCAAAGAGCATCAGAGTCTGCACCGGCAGCATCACCAGCTGTTTTAGAATCCTGCTGGTGACGACAGCGACAAAGCCCCTGCCGTAGAGCATAGAGAGAAAGATCCCGTTCAATAGAATATTGGCGATGGTCATGCGGAGAAATTCACAGAAAAAGCAGCGGATCAGGCTTGGCTTATGCCCATAGAGGGTGAGTCCCGCGATCACACCGCCTACGGCCGCCGTCAGGGTAAAACCGGGAAAGTAAGGTCCTGTCGGCTTGATTAGATAGCCGCCCAGGTCAGAGAGGGCTCCTACCAGCCCCCCGACAAAAGGGCCAAAGAGAGCACCCGCCATGGCATTGGCCAGGAAGCTGAAGCGAATCTCGATCAGCTGGGTAATGGGAATCTTAAAGAAACCCAGGACTATGGAAATGGCCACCAGCATGGCGGCCGTGGTCAGGACACGGATATCCCTCAATTTAGACATAAAAAGACCTCCTTCGCAGTATTCCTGAACCGCACCGGAGGCAGACAATCTTCTTCACTTCGGAGCAGCAGCGGGATGCGAAACCATGACCGCGAGGATCCCCTCTTCGTCCCACTGACAACTCCCTGTTCAGGAGGCACTTAACGCCGTGGTTTCTACTCTGCAACTAACAATTTGACAGAGACATCATAACAGGCAGACGAGTCTCTGACAAGAGCTCAGACCATACATCTCCCTCACCAGGCTCCGCGCCGTCCGCCAGGCACACCAATCCACTTAGCATCCATCGCCAGTTGAAATCACCCATCCGCCGGAGAAAACATCATCAATCGCATCCGGCTGGCAGCCAAAAACAGACCGCATCCGCTGGCGTCTCCCGTCATCCAGAGGCAAGCCGGCATACCGGATCCGATTCTTTCAATCGGAGGCTCTCATCCATTGAGGCCATGGGATGATCCCCTCTTTCACCTGCCTGTGATCCGCAATCATTTTCTCCATCCAGACCATGTCATACCAGCGGCCGAACTTATAGCCACACTTGTGAAAACGCCCCACCATCCGATAGCCCAGGTGTTTGTGGAAGTCCACGCTGTTCAGAGTCAGATAGGGATCTTCCCCAACCGGATAGGCGATGCAGGCGTTGGCATTGGTTACGCCCATGGCGGCCAGATCTCTCTCCAGCCTCTCATAGAGGGCCCTGCCCAGCCCCTGACCACATGCCGCCTGGTCCAGGTAGATCGACATTTCTACAGAGTGATCATAGGCCTCCCGATGAATGAAGGCAGAGGCATAGGCATAGCCCAGGATCTCCCCCGCTTCTTCTGCGACATAATATGGATAGCGGTCCATAATCGCACGGATTCGATCACAAAAATCAGCAGGAGTCGGCAGCGCCAGCTCAAAACTGATCGCTGTCTTCTCCACATAGGGACGGTAAATCTCAAGCAGACGCGGCGCATCCGCAGGGGTCGCCGGGCGAAGTTCGATCGAATGATTCAGATTCACAGACACGCATCCACCTCCCGCATTGCGTCCATCACGGCAGCCGCTCTCTCAGACAAATGCCCGCTTCATGCTCTCATAGTGCAGGAACCTCCCCTGTGAGGCGAAGCCCCGGATCTGTTCATAAGTGGCCAGAAGGAAACCGTCGGTTTCCTCTTCCTGCAGATGAACCTCGGACGCGTCAAAATCCAGAACGAACTTGTAGACGTCTACAAAGTAGTTGTTGGCCTCATGAGGATCCTCCCTGTGATAATCAAAGAGAAAGCCCCCCTCGGCCCCTCGCACATCAATGCCGGTCTCTTCCAGGAGTTCTCTTTGCACTGCCTCAAGACTGGTCTCGCCCGCCATCACACCGCCGCCTGGGATCTCCCAGTCGCCGGGCGCCCAGGCCTTATCCCTGGCTCGCTTGGTGATCAGATAGCGGCCTGCCCTGTTCTGAAGAATTCCGAGCACTGTCAGATGGTAGTCTCCCTCAGCCATGGTCCAGTCATTTTTCTTCATGACCCGTCCGGTCAGCTTCTTGTCTCTGTCGTAGACGTCCCAGTATTCTTCTTTATCTGCCATAAATACTCCTTTTCCTGTCATACCGCGCCTTACTCCTACAGGGTCCACAGAACCACAAACCACAGAACCAGCATTCCAAGAGCAATGGCATACATGGCGACCATGTCCCAGTATTCTCTTCTTGTTCGCGTCTTCTTATCCCGATTGCCGCCGAAGCGGCCGATCAGAGCAAAGAGAATCGCTGAAAGAAGCGTCGCAATTTTCATATCGCTTTTCCTTTCCTGTTTGCGCCCAAAACATTCGCGCCGCAGCATCGCCTCCGAATTTCCATATCACTACTGTACGATCCTGCACAGGCGTCTTGCTTCCTCATTCTGCCGACTTCCCATTCCCTGCACAGCAAATACTCACACCGCGAGCATTCCCTAATGCCGCATGGTCCGCATCCAATCCCCGTGCAGGTAACGCAGGCCGAACATGGTCACCCGCACGCCCCAGTCAATCAACATGGCAATCCACACGCCGATGATTCCCATCCCAAGCCCCACACCCAGAAGATAGGAGAAAATGATTCGGAAGGTGAACATAGACGCGATCGATACCACCATCGTATAGCGGACGTCATTGGCCGCCCGAAGGAAATTGGGGAAGGTAAAGGACATGGGCCAGAGAGCCATGGCAAAGCCCGTATGAATCACGACCAGAATCCAGGCCAGGTGTCTGGTTTCTTCCGTCAGCCCATAGAGGGATAGAAGGAAGGGCAGGGTCATCAGAAGAAGGACGTCCCAGAGGCCATTTGCCAGATAGGTAATCTTCATCAGCTTCTTCAGATAGTATCTGACCTGTCCCACATCTCCTGCCCCCACACACTGTCCGATGACCGTGATCATAGCTACATTCATAGCCTTGGCCAGCATGATAGAGACCGCATCCAGGTTGTTGGCGACCCCGTTGGCCGCAATCTGACTGGTTCCAAAGACCGCGACAATGGCAATCACAAGAACACGGCCCAGCTCGAAAACGCCGTTCTCCACCCCATTGGGAATCCCGATATAGAGGATGCGGCGGATGGTCTTCACATGAACCCTGAACTTCTCTCTGACAAAATGCACCTGGCGCTTCTGATCTCTGAGCAGCATGCCCAGCATCAGGCAGGCCACGGCTCTTGAGAGCAATGACGGAACGGCCACACCGGCCACCCCCATATGAAGAATGAAGACCCCGATGGCATTGCCCCCGATATTGATGATATTCATGACAAGAGAACTCACCAGAGTCACCCGGGAGTTCCCCATGGAGCGAAAGAGGGCCGCATTGCCCTCATACATGGCCAAAAAGGGATAGGAGAAGGCGGAAATCAGAAAATAGCTGCTGGCATTGGCCATGACGTCCGCGTCGATCCTCCCGAAGAGCAGGCGCAGGATGGGCCCGTGCAAAAACAGAGCGAAAGTCATGATAAAGAGGCCTGCGGTCAGAACCGTAATCAGGAGCTGATTGGCCGCCTGACAGGCCTGATCCTCCCGTCTGGCCCCCAGGTATTGAGATACGACAACCGCGCCTCCCGTGGCCAGAGCCGTCATGACAGAGATGATAAGCTGATTGACCATATCAACCAGAGAGACTCCTGAGACCGCCGCCTCTCCCAGAGAGGAGACCATCATGGTGTCGGCCATTCCCACGGTAATAGTCAGAGCCGTCTCTAAGACCAGGGGCCAGATCAGGCGGAAGAGATATTGATTTGTGAAGAGCTTATTTGACCCGACAGGGCCGATTGAATTCGACACGATCTTCTCCTCTCCTTCGTTGACTGTAAGTCCCTGATTCCTCCTGACCTCAGATTCATTTCTCTCCTTCGCAGGATTCCAGGAATCTCCAAAATTGACTCCTGTTCAGATTTGCTTTCACTTCAAAAGTCTCCTCCCGGAAATTGGCCGCCAGTTGTTTCCGGAAACGATTCCTTTTCAGAACCCCCTCCCCTCTCCTCCGGAGGGTTCCCTTCCATCTCTGAAGGTCAGCATCATCTCATTGGTCAGGGACAAATGATCCGGCTGTCCCTCGATCTGCCCTCTTTCAAACCAGGCCGCTTCACTCAGTTCCTCCTCATCCATCCGGATGGCGTCATCTCCGTCCAGATCGCAGTAGAAACCGGCCAGAAGATCATCTGCAATGCCCCAGGGCTGGGATTTATAGTAGCGGATATTCTTAACCGTAAGTCCGGTCTCCTCCATAACCTCCCGTCGAACCGTATCCTCGAAGGTCTCACCGATCTCCACAAAACCGGCTACCAGCGCATAATAGCCAATCCCCCGATTCCGGTACTTTGTCATCAGGATCCTGTCCCCATTTGTGACAGCCACGATAACCGCGGGCATAATCTTTGGGTAAACAGGATTGCCGCAGTTAGGGCAGATCATCACCCTCTCTCTGCTTCCCATCTCCATACGGCTTCCGCAATGACCGCAGAAACGGTTATGATCATACCAGCGTGCCAGCTGATAAGCTGTCACAGCGGCGAAATACTGGTATTTCTCTCCTCTGCCCTCCGCCCGGATCCGGTGAAGCCTCTCGTAATGATATCCATCTAAATGAAGAAAGTCATCCTGTGTCCCCTTCCCGCCGTCTGTCATTATATCCTGATCGATCTGTGTCTCCGGGAGAATCCGATCATCTTCATGCAGGCACCGTCTGGGACAGGCCAGGTAGTGATCCAGGCCATCCAGGCTGAAAAGGCGAATAAAGTCCGTCCCCAGGCCAAAATCTCTGCGCCGGGGCAGAAGAATCCGGCGGGAAGGCCCTTTCCCATCGGCAGTCTCCTGCGCGAGAAGCAGCTTATCTTCCTTAAAACAATAGATGGGACTATCGGGGACGGGACTGGTTCCCGGTATAAAAGTATTGTCAAATTGATGGGGAGCGATATCCTGAATCATAATCGTTCAACCTCAGATCTATTCATTTCCTCACATCATCCCAAAGAGCACAATTATCGTGTATTATACCACAAGAAAGGAGACCCCCTATGCAGACCAATCTCATCTTCGATATGGACGGCACCCTCTGGGACTCTGCCGCCAACGTCGCCAGATCCTGGACCCATATCATCGCCAGACACCCCAATCCCGATCGGACCATGACCTCGACAGAGGATATCAAATCTGTCATGGGCCACACCATGGAAGAGATTAACGACCTTCTCTTTCCAAAAACAGACGCATCCCTGCGCAGACAGATCATGACAGAGTGCGCCGCCTATGAAAACGCCTATTTGGCCAGACATGGCGGAAAGCTCTACCCGCATCTGGAGGAAACCCTTCAGGAATTGCGCCTGGACGGTCACCGGCTCTTTATTGTCAGCAACTGTCAGTCCGGCTATATTGAAGCCTTTCTTACCTATTACGGCTTCGGCAAATACTTTGAGGACTTTGACTGCTTTGGCAATACCGGTTACGACAAAGATGTAACGATGCGCCTTCTGGCGGACCGCAACGGCTTGGGCAATGACTTCTACTATATCGGCGACATCCAGGAGGACTACAATTCTACTGTCAGGGCGGGAGGCCGGTTCATCCATGCGGCCTACGGCTTCGGAAAGGTGGACGCTGATGTTTTGGGCATCCAGGCGATCTGCCAATTACCGGCGCTCCTGCGGCAGATTTAGTCTGCAGATTTCTCAGCCCACCAATTCTCCCCCGCAGATGGTCATCTTGACTCTGCCGGTCACCTTCCAGCCAATGAAGGGCGAATTCCTGGCCTTGGAGCGAAAATTATCCGTAATCTCCCACGTTTCATCCGGATCCAGGACAACCAGATCTGCCGGCTTTCCGACTGCAATCTGTCCTGCCTCCAGACCGTAAAGTCTGGCCGGATTGACAGTCAGGGCTCTGAGAACGGTCATCAGGGGCACGCCCCCCTCCCGCACCGCATAGGTATTGACAAGAGCGAACGCTGTCTCCAGCCCAATCATGCCGCTGGGAGCCTGGGCAATGGGAAGCTCCTTCTCTTCCCTGGCATGAGGCGCATGATCGGTCGCAATCATATCGATGGTCCCGTCACGCAGTCCCTCAATCAGCCCCCGTCGATCTTCCTCGGTTCGCAGGGGGGGATTTACTCTCGCCAATGCCCCTCTGTCTCTGACCAGTTCTTCCGTAGCAGCCAGATGCTGAGGCGTCACTTCTCCATAGACACAGATTCCCTCTCTCTTGGCCTGGCGCAGGATATCGACGGTCACCTTCGAAGAAATATGCTGGATGTCCAGTTTGGCTCCAACCTTGCGGTTTAACATGACGTCCCTCGCCACAAGGACATACTCCGCCTCATCAGAGGCGCCTTCCAATCCAAGCTCCCTTGCGACCGGCCCGGCATTTACTCCCTGACTCCCGATCAGAGCAGGATTCTCCTCATGCAGAGAGATGGGAACATCAAACATCTTCGCCTGGATCAACGCCTCCCTGAGCAGCTTCTCGTCCGCAATCGGGATCCCGTCATCGGTGAAGCCGACCGCGCCGGCCCCATAAAGAGCAGCGAAATCGACCAATTCCTGCCCCCGCATCCCCTTGGTCACGTTGGCCGTCTGCAGGACGTGGATGGGCAGTTTCTCCTCCCTCTCAATCAGTTCCTCCAATACCGCGACCGAATCAACCGAGGGGCTGGTATTGGCCATACAGATCACAGTCGTGTACCCGCCGGCTGCGGCAGCCGCCGCGCCGGTCACAATATCCTCCTTATAAGTCAGACCGGGATCCCTGAAATGCACATGCACGTCGACGAAGCCCGGCGCCACAAGCTTACCCTCCAAATCAATGATTTCATCAAAATCCATATCCTCATAAAAGAGGCTTCCGACCGGAGCAATCTCAGCAATCCTGCCCTGATCATCAATGACAAGATCCCGCTCATCGTCCAATCCGCTGGCCGGATCCATCAAATGTCCATATCGAAGTAACTTCATCCTCTGCTCCTCTCAGACTCACTCCAGGATTTTCCGCTTCATTCCTGCAGCACCCCAGCGTCTCAAACAGCAATCCAAAACAGTAGAATGCACACCAGGAAAAGCATATTCCCTGATGAACTGACTCTATTTTACTACGGCTCGCTATGGCTGGGGGAAGAGAAAACCGAAAAACGCGCACCCCTGTTTGATGGATGGCCGTTCTCTCGATCAATTGCCTGCGCACTGTTTCACATCGCTTTATTTCTGCTATAATAAAACTGCTGTTTTGCGAAAGGAGATCGTCCCATGGCACAGGATAAGCAAAAAGCAATCGAGCACGCCGGCAGAATCAACGCAAATATCCTTCGCATGATGTCTGAGGTCAATGAACTCGGAATTGAGATTGCCTATAACGGGGCCCTGGACGGTGCTCCCGACTGGATTGACCACTGCCTGGATGCCCTGGAAACCGCCAGCGATATCTTAGAGCAGAATCTGGATCTGGACAATTCTGTTGCCTTTGGTGATCTGGATGAAGAAGGGAAGGAAAGCAAATGAAAAAGAAACTACTGACATTACTCCTATCGACCGCTGTCGCTGTCACCGCCCTGACCGGCTGCGGCGCCAAAAAGGCGGATCAGGCCGCGGACCAAAAGGCAAACAGCCAGAACCAGCAGACCGATCAGAAGGACAAACAGGATGCTTCCAAAGATGCCAAACAGTCCTCCGGCGCCATCAAGACCATCGGCAGCGGTTCCACCCGCGTCGGTTCTCTGCTTGGCCCCACCTCCATGGGTCTGGTTGATATGTTCCATAACACGGAGAACAATCATTCCAAAGGATCCTATACCTTCACCCTGGCCTCACAGCCGACCGATATTGTCTCAAAAGTAGCCTCCGGCGATTTAGATATCGCTCTGGTCCCCGCCAATCTGGCTGCCACCCTCTACAACAAGACCAAGGGCGGCGTCAATGTCATTGACATCAACACCGGCAATGTCCTCTACTGTGTGACCGGCGACAAGTCCGTCAAGTCCATCAAAGATCTGGCCGGCAAGACCGTCTATACCACCGGCCAGGGCGCTTCTCCTGAGTATGTTCTCAAGTATCTTTTGGAGAAAAATGACGTCAGGGATGCCAAACTGGAATTCAAGTCCGAGGCCACCGAGGTTGCAGCCGTCCTGGCTCAGGATTCCAATGCCATCGCTGTTCTCCCCCAGCCTTTCGTCACGGTTGCCGAGACCAAGAACAAGTCCCTTTCAACGGCATTTTCTCTGGGCACCTCCTGGAGCCAGGTCTCTGACTCCTCCCTTGTGACCGGTGTTACCATTGTTCGAAAGGACTTCCTCAAAGATCACGCCGACGCTGTCAAGACCTTCATGGAGGAGCACTCTGCTGCTGTTGAGTCCGTCAACAATGATCCTGACTCCGCCAAGCTGGTCAGCGATTACGGAATCATTGAGAATCCCACCATTGCCGCCAATGCCATCCCTCACTGCAGCATTGAATCCGTCGTCGGCCAGGAGATGAAGACCTCTCTCTCCGGCTACCTCAAGGTTCTGCACGACGCCAATCCCCAGTCTGTCGGCGGCAGCCTGCCCGCGGATGACTTCTACTATCTGGCTTACTGACGGCCTGCAGGCGCAGGTTTACATTCCTATGTTCTGTTTCCCTGGCTTCTTGCTCTTCATTCCGTCATCTACAGGGACGTGAGGATCAGGGATCCCAGCATACAGATCACAGCAATTACAATAAACGCTCTTGCGGAAGTTGTCATAAGGCCCTCCTCTCTGTAACTAGCTATGTTATAGCGGGGAGGGCTTAAATCTACCTTAAATCGCGTCCGGTTTTTATGGCGACAAAGAGTTTTCCTTGTATTATCATAAAGCATTTGAAAAATCGGGAATTCTCATCATAAAATAGACCTATGAAGAAACATTCTATCCTGCGCAAGGCAATCTATATCTTCATCTGGCTTCTCCTCTGGCAGGCGGCAAGCCTGATGATTCACAATGAGATCCTTCTGGTCGGTCCTCTTTCTGCCGGAAGGGAACTGGTTCGCCTGTCTGCAAATCCCATATTCACCAAAAGCGTCTTCTTCTCTCTCCTGCGAATTGCAGGGGGAATCTTTCTTGGCAGTCTGCTGGGCCTGTCGGCTTCCTTCGCTTCCTGGCGAAGTCATCTGGTTCGAGACTTCCTTGCCCCTTTTGTCACTATGATCAAGGCTGTGCCTGTAGCTGCCTTCGTCATTCTCCTTCTGATCTGGTTCGGAAGCGATAACATCGCCCTTGTCATCAGTCTCTTAGTGACCTTCCCTATTCTCTACATCAATAGCCTGCAGGCCTTGGATGCTCTGGATCCGCAGATGCAGGAAATGGCTGCGGCTTTTCATCTCCCCCGCTTCAGCCGACTGCGCTACATCCTTCTGCCCGAAAGTCTCCCCGCTCTGCTTTCCGCCTTTTCCTTAGCCATCGGCATGGGGATCAAGTCCGGCGTTGCTGCCGAAGTCATTGGCCAAACATCCTTCTCCCTGGGCAATGCCCTCTATCGGTCCAAGATCTATCTGGAGACCGGCCAGCTTCTGGCCTGGACCGCCGTCATCATTCTCCTCTCCTGGCTCCTGGAGAAGGGCTGGATTGCCTTTCTCCGGGCAATCATCCTACCGAAGAAAAGGAAAATGCATGCAAGTCCGTCTTCCTCATTCGCTCCCCTCTCCCGCAAGATCCCGTCTGGCACAATTGACCTCTATCCTCTCTGTCTGGATCATATTCGCATCGGCTATGAAGATCTGACTATCCTGGAAGATTTTTCCTATTCCTTTCTCCCGGGCAGGACCTATGTTCTGACCGGTCCTTCCGGTTCCGGTAAGACCAGCCTCCTTATGGCCATATTAAAAAAAGCCGAACACGCCGGCATTGTCTTTCAGGAGAATCGTCTTGTCTTAAACTTCTCCGCAGGAGATAATCTCCGCCTGCTTGATCCCGCGCGCATCAGCCGACCGGCCGCCGCCCGTTTCCTGGCTCCCCTCTTCGACTGTGAAGATTTCCACCCGGAGATCCCCGTCTGTGATTTCTCCGGCGGCATGCAAAGACGGGTGGCGATTGCCCGAGCCTGCATCTCGACCGCCCCTGTCCTCCTCTTCGACGAGCCCCTGACCGGGCTGGATCAGAAGAATGCGCAAAAAGCCCTGGACTATATTTCGAATATGCGATCCGGCAGAGCAGTCATTTTCACCGCCCACAGAGCAAATCTGCTGCGGGAATATTTCCCTGATCTGGTAGAGATTGCCCTGCCCGCACATGAATCTATTCCGTAATGGTTAAACAGATCTCCTGTATCTGACGATCCTCTCTTCCTGAGCGAAGGTTCCTCCGCGCGTCTGACAGAGGATCCTCCGAACATCTGTAATTCTCTGACAGACAGACTGCATCGGCTGACAGAATCCATCCGACGAACTGCATCAGAAAACATCGAGGAAAATCAGCAGTCCGATCACGACCAGTACCAGGCCGCCGAAAACAGCTGCCTTATCCGCCAGTTTCATTCCAAATCTCCTGCCGATCAAAACTCCAGCCGCGCAGATCAGGAAGGTCACCAGAGCAATGATCAGGGATGCCGCGAGGGACTTGACCAGGCTGAAGGAGGCGAAGGCGAAACCGGTCGAGAGAGCATCTATGGATGTGGCAATTCCCTGCATGGCCAGACCGATCCCTGACAGTTCCTCCGCTTCCTGATCCTCCTGCCTATGAATTCCCTCCCAGATCATCTTGATGCCGATATAGCCCAGAAGAAAGAGGGTAATCCAGGGAATCGCCTTCTCAAAAGCCTCGAAATACTGAACAAGCATGTGCACTGCAAGCCAGCCCAGCATGGGCATAAGAAACTGAAAGAAAGCAAATGTCCCAGCAATCTTTCCCATACTGCCCCGGCTCATGTGCGGACAGGCCAGACCATTGGCCATGGAGACCGAAAAGGCATCCATAGCCAGGCCTACACCCAGAGCCGCGCTCTGAACGACAAACAGAAATCCCATATTTTCTCCCATAAATCCCTGTCCAAAGCAATGTGGCTCTGACCAGGACCTGTCAGTCATAAGTCAGACGATCCATTGATGATAATAATCCGCAACCGATCGCTTCTTTATGATTCGTTCGCTGCCAAATGAACTTTAGAATCGTATCATTCTCACAGAGCCCCGGTCAACCTGCCCTTGGATTGCCCATAAGATTTCAATATGCCGCAAATGGTTCCTTCGCAGGATATTCTGTTATTTTTTTATCAGATGCATATGCAAAGATACACGTATATCTCATTTCACCGAGATTCCTATGCTATAATGCTGTTAGGTTTAGATTTTATGGGAGGAGACTTATGGTTAAGAACGATCAGAATATCAACTCGCTCAAGCACCATATCATGGAGGAGATCGCCAGACTGGCCTGGGCTGACCAATTAACTCCGGAGAACGAGGAGAAGGTGACCTATGAGATCAGTCCCGGTCCCAAGGCCAAATACCGCTGCTGCGTCTACAAGGAGAGAGAGATTGTCCGGGAGCGCATCCGCCTGGCAAAGGGCCTCTGCCCCTCTCCAAACCGCGAGAGCAACAATATCATCCAGGTCATTGACCCGGCCTGTGACGACTGCGCCATGCAGACCTATACCGTCACGGACAACTGCCGCTTCTGCCTGGGCAAGGCCTGTATCAATTCCTGTAAGTTCGGAGCGATCAGCGAGGGAGACCTGCGCATGCACATCGACCCGGCCAAGTGCAAGGAGTGCGGGCAGTGCGCCAAGAACTGTCCCTATGAGGCCATTGTTCACCTGACCCGCCCCTGCAAGAGGGCCTGTCCGGTCGGAGCCATCACCTTCGACGAGTACGGATTCTGCAAGATCGATGAGGAGAAATGCGTCTCCTGCGGTCACTGCATCCACTCCTGTCCCTTCGGCGCCATCGGTTCCAAGACCTATCTGGTCCAGATCATCAAGGCCATCAAGGCAGGCAAGGAAGTAATCGCCATGTGCGCCCCCGCCACCGAGGGGCAGTTCGGCGAGGAAATTACCATGGCTTCTCTCCGCAATGCTCTGAAGGAAATCGGCTTCTCCGACATGGTTGAGGTCGGTCTCGGGGGGGATATGACAGCTGCCTATGAGGCTCTTGAATGGTCTGAGGCCCGCAAGGAGGGCCGCAAGATGACTACCTCCTGCTGCCCGGCATTTATCCGCATGCTGCAAAAGCACTTTCCTGACCAGTACAGGGAAAATATGTCCTCGACGGTCTCCCCCATGACGGCTGTCAGCCGCTATCTCAAGGCCACCCACCCCGGCTGCGTGACCGTCTTCATCGGCCCCTGCATCGCCAAGAAAGCGGAGTCACAGGATACCTCCGTTCCCGATACCGCCGACTGGGTCATTTCCTATGGAGAATTCCGCGCCCTGCTCCGCTCCAAGGGGGTAGAACCCAAGCCGGTTGACGATTCCTATCAGGAGGCCTCGATCTGGGGCAAGCGCTTCGCCAGCTCCGGCGGCGTTGCCAACGCCGTCATCGAGTGCATGAAGGAACGGGGCGAGGACACCGACGACATCAAGCTTATGCGCTGCGCCGGCGGTGACGAGTGCCGCAAGGCTCTGACCCTGCTCAAGGTGGGCAAACTGGACGCCGATTTTGTCGAGGGGATGGTCTGCCCCGGCGGCTGTGTGGGCGGCCCCTCCAAGCACAAGACGGAGATGGAGATCAACAAGGCCCGGGCCTCCCTTTTGCACAAGGCGGACGACCGCAAGGTTTTGGAAAATCTGAAACACTATCCCATGGACAAGTTCTCCATGCACCGGGACGGACATATGTAAGCAAGAGAATTTATGCTGCGCAGGCATTCCATTGTCATAGTGAAGGGGAGGATATTCAGCCGTTGACAGGCTGAATATCCTCCCCTTTTATGCTATGGTTTTGGGTCTCCCGGGTTCGTTGCTGCCCGTTCAGTTATGAAAATTCTCTTTGAGGACAAGCTCATCTTTTATTTTCTGGAATTCTTTCTCCCAGTCTTCGGAAGAAGCCTGCGGATTTTTCTGATAGAATTCCTCCTCCAGATCCCGATTCATCTTCTCGATTGGAAGCTGCTTCTGATACACCTTCTTTTGATACTCCCAATACTGGTCTTCACTATCGAACTGCTTCAGAATCGCCCTGTAAATCTGTACGGACTCCGGCGAAACATTTGCCGAATGAAAGTTTTCTCTCATTTCATCAATATATTTCTCCAGCTCACCATCAGACACATCGTAGTTCTTTCGGATCGCCTCATGGTAGAGACTGTTGAACTCCTTACAGTAGACCAGAGCACTCTCGCTTGCCTCTTTCTCTCCCAGACCTGTCGCTAAATAGAATTTCCTGCTCTGCTCATATTGATCCCTTTGAACAGACACGTGTTCTCCTCTCAGGAGGATCTCTCCTGTGTCTCCTTCTTCGATATTTCGACGAAGTGTCTTCGCAAAATCCCCTACCTTTGCAACAGAGAAAAAATCATCACGACTCGCAATAACAATGCCTCCAAAAAGCAAACATCCAATCAGAATTCCTGGCAAGATATACTTCTTACACTTCATGATCTTCTCCCCTCCCTCCTTCAATGTGTCCACAGTGACATTGTTGTGCTTATTGTTCTAATGGGAACAATACTTCCATTACAATGAACCGACGCGTTCATCAGTCCTTTAACATTTGTTTTCCTGTCTAGTAAAACCTTATCCGTATTTTTATAGCATGAGCAAAATTGCCATGGTGAGCCATACATGGCCTGTTGCTGTGACCATACAAGAAAAGTTCTTCCATTAGAATATCTGACCACCCCATCTCTACTATATGGCGCTGAGGTCGCATATGCTCTTCTAAATAAAATACTACGCTCGCGACTGTAAAACTGCGTATCTCTCCCCCATTTTCGATGATATTCGGTGTGACGAATCCTGATCGTTGCACTTGCCCATCCTTCTCCTGGAACAACAAACAAAAATGTTTTCTCATTTCCTGCAGATTTAAAATTTTCTGCTTGAACCGGAATACAAGCAAAAATCGGAATCATCAAAAACAATACCAGGCATAACTTACAAAGTTTTTTCATCATAACTTGACCTCCATGACTTTAGAAATCAGTTCATAAACTCCAAAAGTTACCATCTTGTTATTGACTAATTTCCTCTTCTAGTTCTTCTCATACCTCCTTTCTACAAAGTCCCTCCACAACAAAGACCGATCGCCTTCCCTATTTATACATCTATAATGATTTGTATATTGCTTTTTCTTTAAAATATCCTCTATTTGTTTTTTTGTAAAGTAATATAAAAAATGTTTTTTTCACAAACATATAAAAAATGTTTTTTGCAAACTACGAACTACGATTTATGAAACATACTCTTTCGCTTTTATCTAGATATGCTGGTTTTCCTCTTTATACAGAAATCAAATATGGAATACTCGTTACGCGAGCATTCCATATTTATAAAATAAAAAGAGGGATATCCTGCCATCTCTGACCGGCATATCCCTCTTTGTCATTTATAATTCCTTTGTCTGTCCGACCTCCCAAAGAAAAGGCCGTCCTTAACTTTTCTTCCACATCATTCCTGTGGCATATCAGCTATGCACATCCTTCCCTTACAGATGCAGCACCCGGTCCGCGATCTCGGCTGTCCTTCCCTGGTTCCAGAACTGGGTGCCGATATAGCCGCAGGTCCTTCTGGCCACATGCATCAGAGCCTGATCGGTATTGCCGCAGTTGGGACATCTCCAGATCAGCTTGCCTGTCTCATCCCTGACAATCTGAATCTCCCCGTCGAATCCGCAGACCTCACACATATCGCTCTTGGTATTGAGCTCTGCATAGACAATCGTATTGTAAATGTGCTTCATGACTGCCAGCACGGCAGGGATATTGGACTGCATATCCGGGACTTCGACATAGCTGATGGCCCCGCCCGGAGACAGTACCTGGAATTCGGCCTCCTTGGACAGCTTGTCGAAGGCATTGATCTCCTCTGCCACATGGACATGATAAGAGTTGGTGATATAGTTCTTATCCGTGACATGGGGAATCTTACCGAAGCGCTTCTGCAGACACCTGGCGAACTTGTAGGTGGTGGACTCCAGAGGCGTGCCGTAAACAGAGTAGTCGATGTTCTCGACCTTCTTCCACTCGTTGCACTTGTCATTGAGCAGCTGCATGACGGCCAGGCCAAATTTCTTGCCCGCGTCGGAAGTATGAGAGACATGCCTCATATAGTAAACGCACTCGGCCAGACCGGCATAGCCCAGGGAAATGGTGGAATAGCCGTCATAGAGAAGCCTGTCGATGGTCTCACCCGGCTCCAGGCGGGCCAGGGCCCCATCCTGCCAGAGAATGGGCGCCACATCCGAGGGCGTTCCCAGAAGACGCTCATGGCGAAGCCGCATGGCCCTGTGGCAGAGATCCAGCCGATCCTCCATGATCTTCCAGAAGAGCTCTTCGTCTCCCCCGGAGGAGCAGGCCGCGTCGACCAGATTGATGGTGACAACTCCCTGATTGAAGCGTCCGTAGTACTTGTGCTTCTTCTCATCGTAATTGCCGGCCTTGCCGATATTGCCAACCCCGGCATCCGTGAAACGATCCGGTGTCAAAAAACTCCGGCAGCCCATGCAGGGATAGACATCTCCCTTGTACTCAAGCATCTTCTTCTCGGAGATATAATCGGGCACCATGCGCTTGGCGGTGCACTCCGCAGCCAGCCTGGTCACATAGAAGTACTTGCTTCCCTCCTCCACATTGTCGTCCTGCAGGACATAGATGAGCTTGGGAAATGCCGGCGTAATATAGTTGCCTCTGCGGTCCTTGATCCCCTGGATTCTCTGGCGAAGCATAACCTCAATGACCATAGCCAAGTCATCACGCTGACGACCTTCAGGTACTTCATGCAGGTACATGAAGACTGTGACGAAGGGAGCCTGACCGTTGGTGGACTGGAGGGTAATCAGCTGATACTGGATGGTCTGGCAGCCGGACTCAACCTCCTTGCGAACCTCTTTCTCCACCAGCTCGTTGAACTTGTCCTCAGAGATCTCAACACCGGCCTCCGCCAGTTCCTCACTCAGACGGTTTCGGATCTTCCTGCGGCTGACATCAACGAAGGGCGCCAGGTGAGACATAGTGATGGTCTGTCCGCCATACTGGCTGGATGCCACCTGGGCCACGATCTGCGAAGCGACCGTGCAGGCCGTCGCGAAGCTGTGGGGCCTGTCGATATGGGTGCCGGAAATGCAGGTCCCGTTCTGCAGCATATCATCCAGGTTCACCAGACAGCAGTTGTGCATATGCTGGGCGAAATAATCGGCATCGTGAAAATGAATGATCCCGTTCTTATGGGCCGCCACAATATCTTCCGGAAGCAGATAGCGGTTGGTGTAATAGCGGGACCACTCCCCGGCCATATAGTCACGCTGGACAGACAGAACGGTCGGGTTCTTGTTGGAGTTCTCCTGCTTGACCTCCTCATTCTCCCGCTCGACAACACCGGCGATCTTCTGATCGATTGCGCTCATCTTGCGCATCTCGTTATGCTTGTAGCGATAGGTGATATAGAGACGGGCCACCTTGTGCTTGCCGCTTCCCATGAGGGCGTCTTCCACCTTATCCTGGATCTCCTCAACTGACAGGTCGCGACCGGTATTCTCAGCATCCTTCATAATGCCGTAAGCCATACCTGCAATCTCGCCCTCAGTCAGCCGCTCAGAGACAATTCCCTCCTCGTTATTGGCTTTCTGAATCGCCTTGATGATCTTGTCCAGGTCAAAGGGCACGCGCTCCCCGGAGCGCTTCATCACATAGACCATGTGATTGCTCTCATCCATGTTTCCATCCAGACTCTCGTCGTACATTTCTTCCTCCCCGTTTTCGTCCAAAAACTGTATCAATATCATAATCAATTTGTCGTACGAGAATCATTATAGGGGCTTGCCGATTTCTTGTCTATGTACAAGTATCACAAAAAAGCACTAGATATTGTATGTGTTTTTTCTTTTAATACATCATATCCATATATTGACCTCTTTGCCCTCATATGTTATGTGTCGTATGAATTGTGTGTTAATTTGACGCAATTCTGGATATTGCCTGCCTGAACAGGTATCAATTCTATAGCCATCGCCACAAAAACAGCCACCCGCGCTTGCCTTCGCTCTCGATGAGCATCTGCAGGACAGGTGACTGCTTTCGTTGCTGTCATAAAATATACGGCCGATGGGACTTGAACCCATACATCGGAAAGATACAAGAACCTAAATCTTGCGCGTCTGCCAATTCCGCCACGGCCGCCCTTAAGAGGCCTCTCAAGAGACCTCCTCTATCGTATTGGATTTTTTCCTATAATTCAATCCCTGCCAGGCGCAAAATCTGGCCGTCAAGAGCAGCTGCTCATCTCCCCGGATCCGCCAGAGGCGGATCCTGTCCCCAGACATGCCTCAAATACGCCGGACATAAATGGCACCTATCCCCAGGCACGGATGCTGTCCTCAGACCTGACCCAAATATGCCAAACATAAATGACATCTGGCCGCCGGGACGAAAGCTGCTGTCCAAGACCTTCCGAGCGCAAATGAAATCTGTCCCCTCAAATTCCCCGGAAGATAAAATTAAACTCCAGCTTCCTGCTGTTGTCGATGCAGTATTCCGGATGTACAAGAGCGCCCCAGCTGTCATCGCCTCCAACGCCCATCTGGGCCTTGGAAATCCGAATCCAGGTCTTATCCACCCGGGGCAGCTCATAGGCGTGCTGGGCACAGTCGATCATACCCGGAGAATAGGGCAGAGCTGAGAAATGGAAGGGACTGTCAGCCATCGCAAAGAGGACGCCATGCCCCTCTGTATCCATACACTCAGCCCAGCGGACGTCAATCTTATTGCCGCACTCAGAGGGACGCAGATACCTGGCCATGTTGTCCGCCACCCGATTGGAGAAGAGATCAAGCTTTCCATGCGGACGGTCCGCATAGGTCTCCTGGGGTCCTCTTCCATACCAGCGCAGCTTCTCATAATCGGCATCCATGGTAAAGAGCAGGCCGAACTCCGGCAGCTGACCGATCTCCGCTGTCGGCTCCATCTCCAAATGGCAGGCCACGCTGCCATCGGAATAGACCCGGTAGCTCAAAAAGCAGTCCCGGCTCGGGCTTGTGGCCAGGTGATACGTGTAGGTCACTCTGACAGAATCCTCCAACTCCTCAACTCGATAGTAGTCAGCCGCCCTGCCGTGTTCCTTCATCATAGAGGAAAAACTGCTGGCGATCTTCCACTGGCCAGACCGGAAGGGCTGCATATTCCCCAGATCGTTCTCTGTCATGGGGCGCCAGAAGTTGGGGCGGGGAATATCGCGAAAGAGCATTTTATCCCTGTAGCAATAGGAAACCAGTCCACCGAAGCGACCGGAGAAGAGGACAGAGAAATCCTCTCCGTAAACGCCGGTATTCATCCAGCCCCTGGCGACACGAAGCTTGCTCTTTCCATCTCCAACCAGACGCTGTCTGCCCTGTGGCCGTTTTTTTTCAGCCGCATTTTCTTCTTGATTTTTCGCTACAGCTTTGTCAGGCAGGGCTTCGCCGTTTCCCAGTTCGCAGCCACTTTTTATCTCACAGCCATCTCCTGACACGCCGCTGTCTTTTGGCACATATGCCCTCTTCGCCAGCAGGACGCTGCTGTCAAATGCCCCATAGACTCCCTGTCCATAGGCAACCTCGTGTCCTGCTTTGGCCCAGTCTCTGTCCTCCCTGAGCCGGAAAGAAATCTCCTCCACATACTCTCCCTCTTCCTGCGGAATCGGAATCGGAAGCTCGATGCTCTTCTCTGACATAGGAGCCAAAGACAGCTGCAGGGGCATTTGCGCGATTAACCTGCCCTCTTTCTTGAGTACAGCGACACCCTCATATGCGGAAATATCCGTAAAGAGATTCCCGTTGCGGATGGTAACCTGTCTGTCACAAAAGGTCAGCCGGATACTGCGGTAGTTATACTTGACCTCCTGCATCTTGGGTGAGACCCCATGTCCCTCTCCCCCGTAGACAATGCCGTTACCGGAGAAGGAGTAATCACAGGGGCGATCGCCGAAATCGCCGCCATAGGCCTCATAGTCCTCGCCAAAGCGATTCTTAGTCGTAATGGACTGATCCGCGAAGTCCCAGATAAAGCCTCCCTGATAGCGGGGCTCTGTATCCGTCAGATCCGTGTACTTATGCATCGCTCCGCAGGAGTTGCCCATGGCGTGGGCATACTCACAGCTGATGTAGGGCTTATCTGTCTCCTTTAAGGTCTGCCGGATCTGATCTACAGAGTAATACATGGTTGAATAGATGTCTGTCGTGTCCGGATAGCGGCTGTCATGGGTCACTCCCTCGTAATGAACCAGGCGGGAGGGATCCCAGCGCCGAAAATGCTGACTCATCTCATAGAAAACCCAACCGCCGAGAGACTCATTCCCGCAGGACCAGATCAGGATACTGGCATGGTTCTTATCCCTCTCGTACATAGACCTGGCCCGGTCCATCACCATGGCATAGGCTTCAGGCCGGTCTCCGGGAATCGCGGCCGACAGGTCGTTGGCCCCAATTATGATGGACTCCCAGACCCCGTGCGTCTCCAGATTGGTCTCGTCGATCACATAGAGACCCAGCCGGTCGCAATAGCGATAGAAGGCGGACTGATTGGGGTAGTGGCTGGTTCGGACTGCATTGATATTGTTGCGCTTCATGATCAGCAGATCATTCCATATGTCCTCTTTCGAGACCGCCCTTCCCCTGACGGAGCTGAACTCATGCCGGTTGACCCCCTTAAAGACGATTCGCTTCCCATTGAGGCACATGATCCCTTCTCTGAGCTCAAATCGGCGAAAGCCCACCGGCTCCTCAATCAGTTCCAGCAGCTGCCCGTTGGAATCCAAAAGACGGATCTGAAGATGGTAGAGATAGGGATCCTCGGCGAACCAGAGTCTTGGCTCATCCAGGCTCAGACTTGCCCCACAGCGTCTGATTTCTTTCTTGCACGCTTTCTCATCCACTGCCTGTGCGCAATCGTCGCTCTGTTCTTTTTCTCTTCCTGTACGCGCGCAATCGTCGATCTGTTCACTTGTCCTGCCTGCACGCGCGCAGTCGCTTCCGGCTCCGGCACATTCGCTGACTTTTAGCTCCCCGCAGATCTTCCGCTCTTGATCCATCAATACAAGCTCTGCGACAGCTCCCGGGCAAGCCCCCTGCAGCTTCAGATCAACTGACAGGCTGCCGGTGGTGAAATCATCTGTAAGACGACTGGTCAGTTTGAGATCTCTGAGATGGAGCCTGGGAACCGTATAGAGAAATACCTCCCGGAAAATGCCGGAAAAGCGAAAGAAGTCCTGATCCTCATACCAGGATCCTGCAGAGAAGCGGAAGACCGCGACAGCCAGCTTATTCTCCCCGGCCAGAAGATAAGGGGTCAGGTCGAATTCAGAGGGAGTGAAGGAATCCTCCGAATAACCCACATAATGCCCGTTACACCAGAGAGCGAGGGCGGATTCCACCCCCTGAAAGCTGATGTAGACCGGATTCTTCACAAGTGCCGGATTCTCTACAGATGCCGCATTCTCCCGCAGAGTCTCCCCCTCTTTGCGATCGCCCGCGGGCCTCTCAGACGAAAGGGACAGCCAGTCCTTGGGCAGGGTAAAGTACTTGACATAAGAGGCCACCGGATTATCAATGGAGGGAATCTGTCCCGGCATCAGCTCCTCTTTACCGTCCCAGGGATACTGGGTATTACAGTACTGGGGAACTCCGTACCCTTCCATCTGAATATGGGCCGGTACCGGGATGGTCTTCCAGGCATGGCAGTCTTCCTCTGTCCGAAAGAAGTCCTTATCCGCCGCCGCCCAGTTGGGGGCGAAGGCGAAATTCCAATCTCCATTTAATGAATAGCAAAAAGAAGAACGGTCACGCTCCATCTCCTCTTTGCTGGCGTAAAAGCGGTGATCCGAATGCGCTTCCAGGCGGTTCTGCTGGAATATCTCCGGATCAGCCACAATATTGTAGTCAAACTCCTTCATAAGTCTCCTCGTTCTTGTCTCCTGATCTTCTGTAGACGTTCTTATCTTCTGAAGACGCTTTCATCTTCTGATCGTCGGAAGATTGACATCCTATGATTGATTGACATCTTCCGATTAACATCTTTTGACTGACATCATCTGATTGGTTTTTGTGCCGGTCATCACTTGACCGCTCCTGTAATTCCCTCGGCAAACTGTCTCTGCAGTACGAAGAAGACAAGCAGCGTGGGAACCGTGCAGAAGAGAACCCCAATCATCAGAAGCCCGTAGTCCACCGTGTACCCGCTGGCCAGACTGGCAATTAACATGGGCATGGTCTGCGCCCTGTTATCTGTCATAACGACCTTGGGCCAGAGATAGGCGTTCCAGGCATTCATGAAGGTAATAACACCGGCCGCGGCATAGGTAGCCTTCATAACAGGCATATACATACGGAAGTAGATCTGCAGTTCTGAGAGCCCGTCCAGTCTGGCCGCCGCCATGATATCTCTTGGAAAGTTACGGGAGTTCTGGCGAAAGAGCATGATCAGAAAGGGGGTGGACAAAGTGGGAAGAATAAAGCCCCAGACAGAGTTGAGCAGGCCTGCGGAGGCAATCATCCGAAAGAGAGGAATCATTGTTGCCACCTGGGGAACCATCATAGCTAAAAGCAGGACTCCAAAGAGACGGTCCTTGCTGGGAGAATGATAGAGTTCAAATCCGTAACCTGCCAGAGAACAGATCAAAATCGCCAGGAGGGTCTGTACCACAGCATAGAGAAAGGAATTGCCCAGGCCGCCGAAGAGATCCGCTCTGGCAAGCAAATGATGGAAATTGATCAGGGCCTGATTTCCGAACCAGAGTTTGCCCTTCGCCACATCTAAGCTTGTATTTGTGGCCGCTGTGACCATCCAGAAGATGGGAAAGACTGAAAAAAGCGACCAGAGGATCAGGAAAATATATGTGGGAATCAGTCGCCGCTGCGTCGCGGAAGCATATCTCTTAGTCACGGGAATCACCTACTTTCATATTAATCAAAGACAGGATTGCCACCAGAACGAACACCAAAAAAGACATGGCAGATGCATAGCCAAAGTTAGAAACGCCCTGTCCAAAGGAATTGTTGTAGATATAGTGAGACATGGTGATCGTCGCGTTAGCCGGGCCGCCCATGGTCAGATTCATGGACTCATCAAAGAGCTGCAGGGTACCATTGATGGACATAATGCTTGTCATAATAATTGTCGGTTTCAAAAGAGGTACCGTAATATGCCAGAATGTCTTCCAATTCGAAGCCCCGTCAATCTTGGCCGCTTCGTAAACCGAGTAGTCGATGTTCTGAAGGCCGGCCAGATAGAAGACCATATTGTAGCCGGTCCATCTCCAGATCAAAGCCAAAATAATCACTGCCTTAGCCGTTTTTGGCGTTCCCAGCCAGTTGATATTGGCGCTGATCAAATGCAGATTCATCAGGACACTATTGACCAGACCCTGAGTCGCGAAAAGAGCGCGAAAGATCAGTGCATAAGATACCAGAGATGTTGCACAGGGAAGAAAGATCAAGGTTCGAAAGAGACCCCTGAACTTCAGATTCTTGTTGTTCAGCAGCTGGGCCAGCAGCATGGCCAGGATAAGCATAATGGGAACCTGAATGATCAGGTAGAGGAAGGTGTTTCCCATCGCTGTCATGAAGATCTTGTCCTGGAACATCCTGCTGTAATTGACGGTCAGCGGATTCGCCCAGGTCATGTTGGAACTGGAGCCGGTTCGAAATGATGTAATCAGGGCC
>ERZ772960.309-NODE-309-length-46668-cov-7.552013_pt1 | contig 46668 bp, 39 predicted proteins | sample MGYA00580678_ERZ772960 | MGnify/ENA primary metagenome ERZ772960 (study PRJEB29015, sample SAMEA2737930) | human oral metagenome | biome: human oral; feature: human-associated habitat; material: dental | place: China | collected 2059 ...
ATATTTGGCTAGCAAAAGCAGATACTTCCCAAGAAGCTCCCGCTTCTAAAAGCGGGAGTAGTTCACTAACAAACTTATATAAATGAAAAATTAGAAAAAATTAAAGGAGCTTAAAGGAAAAAATGAGATTAAAAATAATATTAACAGCGCTTTTAAGTACTTTGGCATTAAAAGCAGTAAGTATGGACTATCTTTCAAATAATTCAGTTTCATACTTTCAAAATCCATCGCAAACTGGTAAAATAACAGTGGAAGGAATTTTTTACAATCCGGCAGGAACAGTATTTTTAGAAGATGGGAAATATATAAATGCAAATATGCAAAATTCTATAATTCAGGAATCAATGACATTGAATAGAAAAAAATTGGCTTCAAACAGATATGCCGGAGCACCGTCATTTAATTATTTACAGAAAAAAGAAGGAACTTCAATTTTTGCAAATGTAAGTGTTATTGCGGGAGGAGCCACTTTGAAATATGATGAAGGAGTCGCTGGAATAGATTTGGCAGCAGAAACATTTGATAATATGACACGAGGACTATTGGGAGCTAAAGTTACTAAAAATCAATTTAGCGGACAAAATAGATATTATCAATTGATGCTTGGTGGAGCGCACAAAATAACAGATAAATTCTCGATTGGCGGAGGAATAAAATATGTCCACGCTTTGAGAAAATTAAACGGACACGCTTCTTTCGGATACAATCCATTTGTTGGTGCGAGAGTTGGATTGACAGGAAATGACTTGTATTTAGACTCCAGAAGAAAAGCAGATGGTGTTGGAGCAGTATTAGGTTTAGATTATAAAGCTACTGATACATTGAATTTCGCTGTAAAATATGAAACACCTGTAAAATTGAAATTTAAGACAAAAGCGGTTGAAAGTACAAATATGACATTAGCTGGAAAAAAAATTGGATTGTCAGATTTTTACCCTAAATATGCAAATGGTGTAAATTCAAGAAGAGATCTGCCGGGAGTATTGTCATTGGGAGTTTCCAAAGATATTAATGACTGGACTGTTTCTAGCGGATATATTCATTATTTCAATAAAGCAGCAAATATAGACGGAGTAAGTTATAGAGATGGTCATGAAATAAACTTTGGAGTTGACTACAGATTTTCGCCAAAATGGACTTGGCACGCAGGATACAACTATGCTCACACAGGTGCTCCAAAACAATCATACAACGATACAGAATATGTCATAAATGCACAAATTTACACGACAGGATTGACATTCAAGCCGGCAGAAAATCACGAATGGAAATTCGGGGTTGGATATGTAAAATATAATTCAGAAAACGGAGAAACAGAAATAACTCATGGAATAAAATTGGATAAATCGAAAGTTAAATATGATAAAAAAGTGAGTGTCTTTTCTTTAGGATATACTTATAAATTTTAAAATTTGAAATTTTATAAAAATAGGGAAATATCGTTTTAAGGGAGTGGAATTTATGCTCCCTGTTTTTAATAATTATTTTGAAAAAAGAAGAAAAAATAGAATGATAAGATTACCATCCTATTAACATACATTATTATATTTTTAGTTTACACAAAATTATGGACACTCTCTTTTTTTCAATTTTTCTATTAAAATCTTCAATCCCGAAATTCTTCAACTTTAACCTTATTTTTCTCCAAAACATATAATTTCTTTTCCTTCAACTCAACACATCTTAAAACATTAGTAAAAAAACATCCAGCATCCAGATTTATACAATTATTTTCGACAGTTATATCTTCTTGTGGTGTATGTCCGTAATATACGGTTTTTGCTGTATTATTTTTTTTGTACCAATCATCTCGAGTCCACAATAAATATTTAATTTCTTGATTTTCTAAACTTTTAGAAAAATCAATTCCCGCATGAACAAATAAATAATTTTCACTTTCAGCAATGTGTGGCATTTCCCCAATAAAATTAAATAGCCATTCTTCTTCATAAAATTTATCATTTTTCCAATATTCATTAATTGTTTTTACTTTATTTTGATGTTTAAAAAATGATTTTATTGTTTTATTTCCGCCATTATATACCCAATTTAAACGATAAGTTTCATCATTTTTTGATTTGAAAAGCATATTTTCGTGATTTCCCATTAAATGAATGATATTGTAACCTTTCTGAATCATCTTTTTATACCAATTGTACAACTCAAAAGAAAATTCTCCTCTATCGCAACTATCTCCAAGAATCAATAGCAAATCTTTCTTTTTTAATTTGATTTTTCTTATCATTTTTTTAAATAGATCAAATCTTCCGTGAATATCCGTCAAAACAAAAATTTTTTGATAATCAGATTCCTTAATCCTTTTTATATTCAATTCCATATTTTCATCATCTCCCCCATTTCAAACAACCACCCTGGCGTAATATACTCCCGCTTTTCATCATACTTTTTCTGTATTTTATCAATTTTTTCATTAAATTCTTGATTATTCGCATAATAGTTTTTCACAATATATTTTAAAACTTCAAAACAAAAATTTGAACAAATAGTCATATTTTTACTGAAACTTCCCTTCACATACTTTTCATTTCCAAAACCAAAATCTCCGATTGTGAAAACTTTCATATTTTTATCATAATTATTTTTCTCAAAATATTCTTCCACAAAATTTTGGATTTTTCCAAACTCTCCTTCTGGAAAATTAATTTCAAAAATTTCTGCTCGATTTTCTAAATATGTCCTTGTTTCCAGACGATTTGGCAGATACCATTTCATTTTCCCGTCTTTATTCAAATTTTCTGAATAATCATAGACTGTATTTCCAACTATCATTTCACAATGAATAAAATCTGACTTTGTTACATTTTTTATTAATTTTTCTATAATATTTTTGTCATTGCTCCGACAAAATGAAATAAATATCCGCTTCATCTTTCTCCCTTTTTTCTTTTTATTTTTTATTTCTATTTTTTATTTAACATTTTTATTTAATATTTTCATATTTTTAAATTCATTAAAATATTTCAAGAAATTTTCTTTCAAGTCATCTAAGTCTAAAATAATTTCTCCAGTTTCATTATTCACATTATTTTTTAAATATTCTGAATAACCTAATCCAATCGCTCCTGTAATGCTTCCAGCAACCGCTCCATTTGCAGCCCAGCCAATAACTGGAATAATTTTTAACAAATTTGCAGCCAATTTTCCAATTTGCGCTATACCTGTTATTGAAATTAGTGCCGCCGCAATATCGGTAAAAGTATGAGTTCCTGCGTCTACACGATAAATTGTGTTTATATCAATTATCATTTTTGTCTGTAACGCCGCAAGAACTATTGAATCTGGAAATGGTAATGGTGTTGCTCCGATTCCAGCTGCAAGAAAAGCATATTTATTTGTCGCATCAGCAGCTTCTTTTGCCATTGTTTCAAGCCGTTCTTTTAAAATTATAGTTTGAGCTTTTTTTACTGCGTTTTGTCTGCCTTCTGAAATATATTTATATGTTTCGTGCAACAGTTCCTGTGCGCCTTTTGGATTTAAAACTACTATTTCATCATCAATCTCAAACATTTCTTTAACATTTCGAACTCTCACAAATGCTCTTGATTTTTCGAGCATTTTTTCATCAATAACTTTTTTCACAAATTCAGATTCCTTCAAAGTATCTCTTTTTGTAAATACAACAATCGTTGGGATTCCGCAATTTTCAAGAATATCCAAAAGTCTTACATCAGCCGTTTCAACTCTGCCGCTTTTTTCGCTGATACAAAGCCAAGCGATGTGGATATGCTCATTTTCATCTTTAGACTTTTGCTTTTCATCCAAAAAATCTTGAATATTTGCCAATGTCTGCTCATAGTCTTCCGCTTCAATTCCTTTTGTGTCGTATAAATTTACATTGTCTTTTTCCAGATGATAACATTTTATTTCTTGAGTTACTGGCATTCCAACTCCAATTTTAGCAACTTCTTTCCCAAAAATATAGTTAATTAGCGAACTTTTTCCAACTCCAGTTTTTCCAGAAATAATGATATTTACAGTTTCTTTCCCAGAATAAGATTTAAAAAATTTTTCTTCTTTATTTTTTTCTTTTTCTTTATCAAAAATTATCGCTCCATTGCTAATCATTAGACCTTTAAGACTTTTTAAAATTTCTTCTCTCGTTCCAACTTTTTGATTATTTTCATTCGTTTCTTTACTTTCTATTTCCACTAAATCTTTAAATTCTTTAACATCCATATTTTGCTCCTCTCTTTTTTTAATGAATTCTTTACATCTTTTTAGTTTTAATTTCACTGTAAGTATACTATTTTTAGATTTTGTTTTACTTATAAAAAAATTAAAAAATATAAAATCATAAGATTTTTTTTAATTTATCTCTTGTTTTTTTCGTATTTCAAGTTAAAATTTAGTATAGAGAATTAAATTTTTATTTATATTAGCAGAAAATTGTTAATTGAGAGGAGAAAATTATGAGAATATATGATGGCAATAACATTAGAAACATTGCTTTATTGGGAGAAAGCGGTGCTGGAAAAAGTAATATGACTTCCGCTCTTGAATTTACGGCAAAAATTACAAATAAAATTCCTAATTCTAGCGATAATGTTAAAATAAGCAGTTCTCTTGCCCTACATGCAATTGAATATCAATCTTTCAAATTTAATTTTTTTGATGTGCCTGGATATGTTGATTTTTTTGGGGAACTTGAATCTGGACTTGCAGCGTGTGATGGAGCAATTATCACAGTTGACGGAACGGCTGACTTAGCTGTCGGAACTGAAACCGCTCTTGAGCTCACTGATAGCCGAAACATCCCACGATTCATATTTGTGAATAAAATTGACAGTGAAAAAGCTGACTACGAAAAGATTCTTTTGCAATTACGAAAAAAATATGGTAAAAGAATCGCACCATTTCATGTACCTTGGGGAGTTGCCGCTAATTTCAAAGGACATATAAATGTTGTGGATATGTTCGCCCGTGAATATAATGGCTCTGAATGTGTCAATGCAGATATGCCAACTGATATGGACGACAAGATTTTGCCGATTCGTGAGATGCTTTTGGAAGCGGTTGCTGAAACAAGTGAAGAATTGATGGAAAAATATTTTAATGGAGAAGAATTTACTACAAATGAAATTCACGCTGGACTTAGAAAAGGTGTACTAGATTGCAGCGTAATTCCTGTTATTTGCGGTTCAACTACAAAAAACATCGGACTTCACACAACATTTGACATGATAAGAGATTATTTGCCAGAACCAATGGACAATCCAAAAGTTGATGCTAAAAAAGATAAAACTACTTGCCAAATTTTTAAAACAATAATTGATTCATTTTTGGGAAAAGTTTCTTATGCAAAAGTTTTATCTGGAGAGCTAAAACCTGATTCAGAAATTTATAATTTGAATAAGAAAAAAAATGAAAAAATTGGAAAACTTGGAACAAATGTGGCTGGAAAAATGGAAATTTTAAAAAAAGGAGTCTGTGGAGATATTGTTTTATTAACGAAACTCGAATATGCTCAAACTTCGGATACACTTTCAACTGATAAGAATGAAACTGCACAAAAAAATATCACTTTTCCAAAAGCTCAACTTTTGGTTGCAATAGAACCACTAAATAAAAACGATGATGAAAAGATGTCGACTGGACTTAACAAACTTATGGAAGAAGACCCGTCTTTTTCTTGGAAAAGGGATATGGAAACTAAGCAAACTATTTTGGGAGTGCAAGGAGAACTGCATTCCATCACATTGATTGAAAAACTAAAATCTAAATTCGGAGTTGATATAAAAACAGTTGACTTAAAAGTGCCATACCGTGAAACCATTAAAGGAAATTCGGATGTTCAAGGAAAATATAAAAAGCAATCGGGAGGACACGGACAATATGGAGATGTGCTTATCAAATTTTCTCCTTGCGATGAACATTTTGTATTTGAAGAAACTATTACTGGAGGAAGGGTGCCGAAATCATATATTCCAGCTGTTGAAAAAGGATTAAGAGAATCACTTGCCCACGGAGTTTTAGCGGATTATCCTGTCACAAATATAAAAGCAGTTTTGTATGATGGCTCTTATCACGATGTGGATTCTTCAGAAATGGCTTTTAAAATTGCAGCAAATTTAGCTTTTAAAAAAGGAATGCTTGAAGCTAAACCGACTTTGCTCGAACCAATTATGGAACTTACAATTTTTGTGCCAGAAAACTGTATCGGGGATATAATGGGGGACATTAACAAAAAGCGTGGAAAAATCATCGGTATGGACACTCATAAATCAACTAAGCAAAAAATTACAGCTGAAATTCCAATGGCCGAAACATTTAAATATGCAACCGATTTAAAATCGATGACAAAAGGAAAGGGATATTTTGAAATGAAACTTTTAAAATATGAAGAAGTTCCCTTTGATTTAGCACAAAAGATAATTGAAATCAGAAAAAAATAATTCTTGAAATAATAAATTTATATTTTTAATAAAATTTTTGAAAGCGTCTGAAATTTATAGTTATTTTAATATATATTTTAGAGATTTATGAAAAAATTTTTACTTATCTAATAAAAGTCATAAAAATTCGGTAATAACGATATTCATAGGATAAAGGACTGTTTTATGAAACCGTCATGAAACAGTTCTTAAAAAAAATTATAGGCATCTCACTTTACTGTGAATTACCTATTTATTTTTTAAATATTATTCTTTTCTTTCGGAATCCCTATTCCATTTAAAAATAAATCTATTTCTTTTTCAAGATCCAATACATCCTCCCTCGCATAATGCTCATAATTATTTCCCAATTTTAGTGTTCTTAACACCACTTCCCCAAGATAACTTATTTCAAACATATACTCTTCTACAACTAATTTTGTTTTATTATTTATTTCATCATCGTAAAAATCTATAACCAATGTTACCGTAAAATCTGAAAGATCTTTTAAATCAACTTTCCTGTCATTAACAAAATAATGTAAAATGCTTTGTTTTATAATAAATTCCAAATCGCTTTCAATAAAATCTCGTGGCTTATCCATATTGTGTGCAATATAAACTAGCACTTTATCTAAAAATATCGTATCAATCAACTCCTAATTTTTATTTGTTATTTTTACCAAAATTTATATAATTTTTATTTTAATTTTTTTATTTTCAAAATTTACTTTTATCCCTTTGAAAAAAATTCTTTTGCTAATTCTTTTAGAAAAAAAACATCATAAACTCCACATACTTCTCTTGCCGAATGCATAGCAAGCATAGGGACTCCAACATCCACTGAATCTATTCCCAAGTGAGTTGCAGAAATTGGGCCAATTGTCGAGCCACCAGGTTCATTTGATTCATTTACAAAATTTTGAATTTTTATATCGGTTCCTTCGACTAATTGCTTAATCACAGAAATTGAATAGGCATCCGATGTATATCTCTGTTTTGCGCTTATTTTCACAGATAAACCTTCATTCATTTTTCCACGATTTGTTGGATCTGTTTTGGAAATATGTGCGGGATGTGCAGCGTGTGCTGCATCAGCTGAAAGCATAAAAGAATTTTCAATCATTTGTAAAAATTCAATTCTATCAAGTCCCAATGTCAAAGCAATTCTCTCTAATGTATTTAACAAGTAATTGGAATCAGCTCCCTGTTTTGTTGCACTTCCAATTTCCTCATTATCAAATGCGACAAATACATTAATTCTATCCTCATTTTTACTGGCTTCAAAAAGTCCAAGCAGTCCTGTGTAAACTGAAGCCAAATTATCAATTTTAGGCGAAGAAATCATTTCTTCGTTTGCACCCAAAAGGCAACCTTTTTCCCAGCAATAAACATACAAGTCAAAATCAAGAATATCTTCTTTTCTCACATCAACATTTTCCAAAATCAATTTTGTGAGAAATTCTTCTTTTTCAAATTTTTCATTTATAAGAGAAAGTACTGGCAAGACATCGTTTTGTCTGTCTATTTTTACTCCATTATTAACTTCTCTATTCTGATGAATTGCTAAATTTGGTATTGTCATAACTGGCTTATCTATTTTCACTTTTATAGTTTTTGGTGCAAATATATTTTCTCCTTTTACAATAAGTCTTCCTGCAATAGATAGCGGTCTATCAAACCAAGTATTTAAAATTGGGTCTCCATAAACTTCTGTATTTAATCTTAATATATTTTCTGTTATCATTTCAGGATTCGGCTTAATTTTAAAACAAGGCGAATCCGTATGTGCCGCAAATATTTTAAATCCTTTTTTTATATCAACATTTTTTCCGACTGTAAATGCTATTATCGTAGAGCTTGACTTTTTAAAAAAATATTTTCCACCTTTTTTCAATTTCCATTTTTCTTGTGGCATAAGTCTTAAAAATTTATTTTCTTCTAAAATATCAGAACAATTTTTTACAACATGAAATGTACTTACGCTGTCATCAATAAATTCAATAACTTCTCTTCCAAAACTTTTTACTTCCATATCCAAAAATTTCTCTTGAATATTAACCAATTCTTTCGTATTATGTATCACCTGTATGTCCTCCCAATAAATAAATTTCTTAATACTTATATTATACCCCAAAAATCAAAAATTCCTAAAAATTTTTTTATTTAAAAAAAACAGGAATTTAGTTATTCCTGAATTTTTATCTTATTTTTTTTCCACAAATACTTCAGTCGCATTGTTAACTTCTTCTCCAAGTGACACTTTTAACGCAACAATTGCCACTTCAAGTTGACTTTCATCTGGCTCTCTGGTTGTAATTTTTTGCAGCCACATTCCAGGAATTGCTATCATTTTTGCAAAGATGTTATCTAAATGAAAACTTGACCATCTTTGGAACTCGTATGAAATTCCTGCAACAAATGGCACAAAGAGTACTCTTGTAATCAATTTATAAAGCACCATAAATAGATGATTTCCCTTTGGCATTGGCAAAATAAAATCTACCAGCGAAAAAACTATTATACTTACAAGCATTACAAGAAGCAAAAAGCTTGTTCCACATCTTGGATGAAATCTTGTGCAAACTTTTGCATTTTTTGGTGTCAACTCTTTGTGTAATTCATAGTTCATTATACTTTTGTGCTCCGCCCCATGATATTCAAATACTCTTTTTATATCTTTTAAAAACGAGATCCCAAAAATATATCCCAAAAACAATAATAATTTTATAATAGCTTCTGTTAAATTTTGCATCACAATATTTGAAGGAAATAAAAATCCTCCGACTGCTGATGGCAACCACATAAATACTGCAATACTTACTAGGACTGATGTTAAAATTGTAAAACCAATTTGTTTGTCGCTTAACTCCTCTTCTTCAAGTCCAGCTTGATTTGATGCGAATATAAGCTCACTTGTCCCTATAAACATTGCGTCATAAAGGGAAATAATTCCTCTTATGAATGGAATTTTTACCCATTTATTATTATTTTCTGTCAAAATTCTTTTTTTGTAGACAATACTTCCGTCCTGTTTTCTCACCGCTGTTGCAATTGCTTTAGGACCTCTCATCATGACACCTTCCACAACGGCTTGTCCACCCACTGTAACCCTATTTTCTTTTTGTTTCATTTATTTCTCACTTTCTTAAATTAATTTATTCCCTGTCCAAAGCAGTTTTATTTTTTATTCTTCTCAGAGCTTTACTAATATGAAGCGCTTTAAATTTACTTATGCCTTTTAGTTCTGTTACCTCTTGAACAGAAGCCGCCAAAATAGACTGTACTCCTGAAAATTCTTTTATCAAAGTTTCCTTATCCTTTTTAGTAATTTTTGAAATATTGTTTAATAGCCCGTATCCTCTTGGCTCAATCTTTTCATCTAAATTAATAACGTTAATGTCATATCCCAATAGATTTAAAATTTTTTCATCATCTAACAAATCTTCTTTTGTCAAATTTTTTACTTTATTTACAATTTTCTCAATTTTTACGCAACCTTTTTGATAATCTCTTATGAGTGCTTCAAAACTTTCATTTTTATTGAGCATAATTTCTTCATATTGAATTTTTATAAGCCTGCCTTCAGTCCCTAGCTCAGACATATATTCTTTTAGCTCTTCAGACATTCTAAAAAAAAGTCCATACATTCTAAAACATTCAATAACATCAAATAACATAACTGTATTATCATATTCCAAAATAGATAAATTAGTGCGAATTTTTTCAATGTTTACAGAATATTTTTCAAGTGCCGTTATCGCTTGGGAAGCTTTTGTAAATAAACCGCCTATATCATTTAACAAATATCTGAATTTCCCCAAATATACCGTTATTTTATTTCGTCTTTCAGAAACTGTTATTACCAGATTCCCTTTTTGCTGTGCTATTCTGTGTGCTGCCTGATGCCGTGTACCGCTTTCATCAGTCTCTATATTATAATTTGGCTGCAGCTGGATATTCGCACCATAAATTGTTTCAATATCTTCAGATAAAATTATTGCACCGTCCATTTTGGAAAGCTCGTAGACTCTTTGCGGAGAATACTCGGCATTTAATTCAAATCCACCACCCATAACATCTTTTAACTCTTCAGGATTTCCTAAAACAATCAAAGCTCCAAGTTTTGCTTCTTGGATTCTACCAACGGCTTCTCTTAATTTTGAACCCGGTGATATAATTTCAAATATATATTCTAATATTTTTTTTCTGTTTGTTAATTTTTTCATTATTTTATTTTATCCTTTCAACTAATTCACTTATATTACTGATGTAATTTAGTTTTATTTTTCTTTTGGATTTATTATTTTCTTCGTTTTCCAGCTCTTCTTTATGGCTTTTTGGTAAATAAACTCCTGTGAATCCTAACTTTTCAAGTTCTGTTATTCTATTCTTTATAAACGAAACCTTCCTCACTTCTCCTCTAAGCCCCAGCTCCCCAATTGCCGCTATTTTTTGACTAACAGGCTTTCCACTAATTGAAGACAATAGAGAAAAAACTACAGCCAAATCGGAACTTCTGTCACTTAAATTGATTCCGCCAGGAATATTAATATAAATATCCTTTGAATTTACATCTACCTTCAATGAACGTGATAAAACTGCACTTAAAATTTCAACTCTATTTTTGTCATATCCTTCCACAGTTCTTCGTGGCATTCCAAAATTTGGTGTTCCAAGTAGTGACTGCACTTCAAACAAAAACACTCTACTTCCTTCAAAAACTGGAACTATTATACTTCCGATATTTTTTTCATCTCTGTCACTTATAAAAAATTCTGACGGATTTTTTACTTCACTTATTCCATTTTCCTTTATATCAAAAATAGAAACTTCATTTGTTGACCCATATCTATTTTTTGTTGAACGAATTATTCTGTAATAGTTATTTTCTTCTCCTTCAATCTGCAATACGGCATCAACCATATGCTCCAAAAGTTTCGGTCCCGCCAATTTTCCATCTTTCGTTATATGTCCGACTATGTAAAAGGAAATCTCATTTTTTTTCGCAATTTCAATTATTTTTAACGTAGTTTCCCGAATTTGAGAAACACCTCCAGCAATAGAAGACAAATTTTGTGAATACATCGTCTGAATCGAATCAATTACAACAACTTTAGGTTTTTCCTTCAAAATAATACTTTCGATATTTTCAATTTTTGTGTCGCTCACAATGTACAAATTTTCACTTTTTACATTTACTCTGTCCGCTCTTTGCTTTATCTGACTTGCTGATTCTTCCCCAGAAACATAAAAAACTGCTCCCAATTTTGAATATTCCTGTGACAACTGAAGGAGTAGTGTCGACTTTCCAATTCCAGGACTTCCTGTTACGAGCACCACTTCTCCTTTTATCAGTCCCCCGCCTAAAACTCTGTCAAATTCCTCAAACGAAGTTCTCATTCTAAATTCTTTCTCTATTTCTATCTCTGAAATTTTACTTATGGAAATATCTTGAGATACTATATTTTTAGATGCTTTTAATTCCACTTCTTCTTCAAATGTTCCCCAGGAATTGCAATTTGGACATTTCCCTAGCCACTTTAGTGAACTGTAGCCACATTCTGAACATATAAATTTCATCTTTTCCTTTTTTACTGCCAAAACTCACACCCCCTTTTTTACACATTGAATATTGAACTAAATATTCTTACTTTTTTATTCACTCATTAATTCCACTTTTTCTATTATTTTTTCTTCCACTTCTTTTGTCACAAAATGGCTTAAATCTCCATTATTTTGTGCAACTTCTTTAACCAAACTGGAACTTAAATATAAATATTCTCTTGATGCAGTCAAAAATACCGTTTCATATTCACTTTTTGCAAGTGTCTTATTTGTCAGTGTAAACTGCAACTCATACTCATAATCTGACAATGCTCTAAGTCCACGAATTAGAATATCAACTTTTTCTTGACAAATAAAATCTACCAATAACCCATTGAAAATTTTAACTTCTGCTTCTATATTCTCTTTTTTTAAAGTTTCTTTTATCATCGCAACTTTTTCTTCATCAGAAAACCAGGATTTTGATTTTGAAGAATTTTTAAAAATTCCAATTACCACTTTGTCAAATAATTTTGAAGAACGTCTTATAATATCTAAATGACCTTTTGTTATTGGATCAAAGCTACCTGGATACAAAGCTTTTTTTTTCATAATTGTTCTCCTATTTTTTTAATTTACTCAATTTTTCAAGTGCCTGTTTTGCCGCATTTTTTTCCGCTTCTTTTTTACTCTTACCTACTCCAACACCAAAAACTTCGTCATTCCATTTCACACAAGTTTCAAAAATTTTGTCATGATCAGGTCCTTTTGTTCCAATTAACACATATTCTGGCATTTTTTTATATTTTCCTTGAACAACTTCCTGTAAAATTGTTTTATGATCTCCTGTTCCTTCGATTTCTTCAAGATTGTCTATCTTATTAAGTAAAAATTTTAATGCGACTTCTTTAGCAGTATAATAGTCAGAATCCTTAAAAATTGCACCAATTAGCGCTTCAAACGCATCTCCTAAAATTGATTTTCTGTGTCTTCCACCAGACATAATTTCACCGTTACTTAAATATAAATATTCTCCCAATTCCATATCGGATGAAATTGACGAAAATACTGGTTCACTTATAATTTGACTTTTTAATTTGGCAAGTTCTCCTTCTGTTTTTCCTTCATATCTTTCGTAAATATATTCTGTCGTTATTAAATTCAGGACGGCATCTCCTAAAAATTCAAGTTTTTCATTGTTATAGCGCTTCGTCTTTTCGATTTCATTCGAGTATGACCTATGTGTCAAAGCTTTCTCCAAATATTTTTTATTTTTAAACTCATAACCTATCTTCCTCATAAGTTCCTCTGAATTTTTTTGCATCATTCCACCTCCTTAACTTATTAATAGTCAAACTACAAAATAGCAGTTTGACTATAAATTTTAATATTATCCTTTATATTTTCTAAACGCAAGTACCGCATTATGTCCACCAAATCCAAGTGAACTTGACATTCCAACTTCAATATCTCTTTTTACAGCTTTATTTGGCACATAATCCAAATCACAAAGTGGATCAGGATTTTCGTAATTTATCGTAGGCGGCATTATTCCTCTATCAATAGCAAGTGCTAAAAATGCAGCTTCTATTCCACCTGCTCCCCCCAATAGATGTCCTGTCGCACCTTTTGTCGAACTTACTGAAAGTTTGTAAGCGTGTTCTCCAAATGCTGTTTTTATTGCTTGTGTTTCATTTTTATCGTTTGCCGGAGTTGAAGTTCCGTGTGCATTTATATATCCAACTTCTTCAGGTTTTATATTTCCTTGCTCCATTGCCATTTTAAAAGCTCTAGCTGCTCCTTCTCCACCGTCAGATGGCGCTGTCATATGATAAGCATCTCCTGTTTCTCCGTATCCCACAACTTCTGCATAAATCTTAGCTCCTCGTGCTTTTGCATGTTCCAACTCTTCCAAAATTAAAACTCCTGCTCCTTCTCCTAATACAAATCCATCTCTATCCGCAGTAAACGGTCTTGAAGCAGTTTTAGGGTCAGGATTAGTTGATAACGCTTTTAAGTTTGCAAATCCTGCAATTCCAGATGGTGTCACAGTAGCTTCAGTTCCTCCCGCAATCATCGCATCCGCTTTTCCTAATAGAATTGTCTGGAAAGCATCTCCAATTGAGTTTGTCCCTGACGCACAAGCTGTCACTACTGTTTTATTTGGTCCTTTTGCCCCTGTGTAAATTGACGTATTTCCAGACGCCATGTTTGCAATAGCTGCTGGAATATAAAATGGAGACACTCTTTTTGGTCCTCTTGTAACCAATTTTTCCACTTCTTGCTCTATCACATCAAGTCCACCAATTCCTGAACCAATAATTGTCCCAATTCTATCTGCGTTTTCTTCTGTAATTTCAAGTTTTGCATCTTCCAAAGCTTCTTTAGATGCCGCTATTGCAAATTGTGAAAATCTAGCAATTTTTTTCATTTCTTTTTTTTCAATAAACTTTTCTGCCTCAAAATCTTTCACTTCGGCTGCAATATGCACAGGATGATTTGAACTGTCAAATTGGGTAATTTTATCAATTCCACACTCCCCAGCTAATAAATTTTTCCAAGCTTTTTCTCTTCCAGTTCCCAATGGCGTTACTAATCCTATTCCCGTTATAACTACTCTTTTCATCAATACACCTCTCATTTTTATTATTATCAATTTTAGATTTATAATTTAATTATTATCTATTCTTTTACATTTTAACATTTTTTTTAAAATTTTTCAATAAAAAAAAGGGGGGAACTCCCCCTTAAAAGTATAAATCTAAGCAACTATTTAGATTCAATATATTCCATTACATCTTTAACTGTTTTAATTTTTTGTGCATCTTCATCAGGAATTTCTACATCAAATTCTTCTTCAAATGCCATAATCAATTCAACTGTATCTAGTGAATCAGCTCCCAAATCATCAACAAATGACGCATCTTCAGTAACTTGATCTTCGTCAACTCCTAACTGTTCAGCAACTATTGATTTAATTTTATCTAGCATTAAATGCCACCTCCGTTTTAATATTCTAAATTATTATACCAAAAGAATTTAAATTTTGCAACTATTTTAAGAACTTTTTTTAAAAATACTTAATTTTTTAGTACAAATTATAAACTTTCAATATTTTCTACATTTTCAATATTGACAACTTCTATTTCTTTATTAATTTTCTTAATAAGCCCGGCAAGGACTTTCCCAGGTCCAACTTCATAAATTTTTGTTACGCCGTTTTCACTAAGTTTGTTAATTGTATCAACCCATTTTACAGGACCAAATGTCTGATTATAAAGTTCATTTTTTATTTCATTAGATGAAGTCAGAATATTTGCCGTAGTATTAGCCACAATTGGTGTTTTTGCGTCATTCCAGCTATAATTTTCAAATTCTTTTTTCAAAATTTCGGCAACAGGCTTCATAAGCGACGAATGAAAAGGTCCTGACACCGCAAGAGGCAATGCTCTTCTAGCCCCTTTTTCCTTGAAAATTTCCAAACTTTTTTCAATCACGTCTTTTTCTCCTGCAACAACTGTTTGTTTAGGCTCATTATAATTTACTGCTTCAATTACTCCATCAATATTATTACAAATATTTTCCACTTCATTTGAAGATAATCCTAAAATTGCAGCCATTGAACCCTCTATTTTAGCCTCGCTCATTATTTTCCCTCTCGCAGAAATCAATTTTAACGTATCAACTTCGTTCAAAAATCCAGCTGCATACAGCGAACTATATTCTCCCAAACTATGTCCTGCAACAAAATCTGGATTTATTCCTTTTTCTTTTAATAATTTTGTTAAAACTACTGAAAATAAAGCTATTGCTGGTTGTGCAAACTTTGTATCTTTTAATTCATCTTTTGTCCCTTCAAATATAACTTTTTTCACTTCTTCATTATTTTCAAAAACTCTGTCTATTATCTTTTTATTTTCACAGCTCACACTGTTATACAAAACTTCACCCATTTTTTCATACTGTGTTCCTTGACCAGGAAATACAAAAGCAATTTTTGACATATTTTCTCCTTAATTATTTGATTTCTTCTGCTTCTTCTATTTCTTCTTCATCATTTTTTTTAGATTTTGATTTTTTAGGAAATTTGTTAAATTTATTTTTGTCAACAGTTTCTTTTACACCAAGTCCTAAAATTACAAGTCCAGATATTAAAAGAAGTATCCAAAATGGTAAGTCTTCCCAAATTAATGATAAATAAGAATAAATTCCCACTCCTACAAAAATCCATCCAAGCACTTTTTTCTTAAACACAAAGTAAATTCCCAAAAGAATCAATATAACTTGATAATTAAAAACATATTTTTGAATTTCTTCAGGAATAAATTGAAGCAAACTCAATATTACTATTACTAATCCCCAAAATATTTTTGAGTTCATAATCATCACCCTTTCTAAAATAATTTTTTTATTTTGACCATTCAAATAAAATTGAACCGTAAGTAAGTCCTCCGCCGAATCCTGTTATTACAATTTTATCACCTTTTTTAAGTCTATTTTGCTTACTAGCTTCATCTATTGCAATCGGAATTGAAGCTCCCGAAGTATTTCCATATTTATTTAAATTTACAAAAAACTTATCTAACGGTTGCTTAAATCTCTTGGCAATTGACTCAATTATTCTTATATTTGCCTGATGTGGTATAAATAAATCTATATCGTCTGCTGTAATATTTTGTTGTTTTAAAACATCATCAACACTTTCAGGGAATACTTTTACCGCAAATTTAAAAATTTCTCTTCCATTCATTTGTAAATATGTCTCTTTATTTTCCAATGCCTCAACAGTTACAACTTTTCTAGAGCCTCCTGCAGGTACAATCAATTCACAGGCGCCAGAACCATCCGCAACCAAATGACTTGCACAAAATCCGCCAGTTTGCACTTCTCCTAATACAACAGCTCCTGAACCATCTCCAAACAAGATACAAGTCCCTCTGTCGCTCCAATCCGTAACTCTTGACATAGTTTCAGCACCAATTACAAGAACTTTTTTATAAATCCCTGATTTTATAAAACTGTATCCTGTCGTAAATGCATAGACAAATCCTGTACACGCTGCACTTATATCAAAAGCTGCAGCTTTTATTCCCAATTTATCTTGAACTAACGCCGCTGTCGACGGCGTGAAATGATCTGGGGTCATTGTTGCAACGATAATCAAATCAATTTCATTTTTATCTATCCCGGCATCATTTATAGCTTTTTTTGCTGCGCAAAATGCCAAATCTGAAGTTGCTTCATTTTCAGAGGCTATTCTTCGCTCCTTGATACCTGTTCTTGTTGTGATCCATTCATCGTTAGTGTCAACTATCTTTGCTAAATCATCGTTTGTCAACACTTTTTCTGGAACATAAGAACCTGTCCCCAAAATTCCTATTCTCATTTTTTTCTCCTTCTATTAAATTTTATAAAACTTGTTATATTTCCCTCTTTATTTTTACAAATTTTAATATTTACACAATAAGTTTATCATAAATTTTAAAATTTTACAACACAATAAATTTTTTAAATATAAAAACTTTTATAAAAGTTTAATTACTTTTTTTAATTTTTTTAGGTCCAATATAACATTCAGTGCTTTAAGAATTTTAGGATACGTAACGAATAAAATTAATCAATGATTTCTATCACCACTTTTTGCCCACTAACTTTTTTATTTTGTAACACATACGCATCTAAAAGCATTTCTTTTGAATTTTTTAAATTTTTTTCGTCATTATAATAAATTTCTGCCAATTTTTCTCCTTTTTCCACTTTATCACCAACTTTTTTAAAAATCTTTATTCCGACAGAATGATCGATTTTATCATATTTTGTAGCTCTTCCTGCACCAATTATCATCGCCGCTTTTCCAATTTCTTCAGCTTTTATTTTTGCGACATAGCCACTATTTTGGGAAAAAATTTCCAATTTTTCTTTTGCAGCTGGTAAAATTGAATAATCATTGACTAAATTTTCATCGCCTCCGCTTTCAGCTATAAATTCTTTCAATTTTGAAAGTGCAAGACCGCTGTTTATCACTTCATCAATTTTCCTATATCCATCTTTTAATTCTTTTATTACACCTTTAGCTTTTAACGCAACTGCTGCAATTGTATAAACCACTTCTTTTACATCTTTCGCTCCATTTCCCTTCAATGTTTCTATCGCTTCAATTATTTCAATCGCATTTCCTACTGAATATCCAAGCGGTTCATCCATATTACTCAAAACTGCTCTTACTTTTCTTTTAAATCCAATCCCAATTTCAATCATTCTTTTTGCCAATTCTCTTGCACGCTCAATATTTTTCATAAAAGCTCCGTCACCAACTTTCACATCAAGAATTATCACATCTGACTGAATCGCCAGCTTTTTACTCATTATACTGCTTGCAATTAATGGAATACTTGGAACTGTCGCTGTAACATCTCTTAACGAATACAATTTTTTGTCAAGTGGAACGATTTTATCGCTGTAGCCCATAAGCCCGATTCCAGTTTTACTTGCGATTTTTTCAACTTCTTCTTTTGAACTTGAAAATTTGAACCCTTTTATCGCTTCAAATTTATCAATCGTACCGCCAGTATGACCCAAACCTTTGCCTGATAATTTAGTCGAAGCCAAACCAAGTGCTGCAAGTATTGGCGCTAATACAACGGTTACTTTATCTCCAACTCCACCTGTACTATGTTTGTCGACTAAAAATTTATTAATCTTTTCAAATTTTATAATTTCTCCTGAATCTCTCATTAAAGTTGTAAATTCCAAAAGTTCAGCTTTTGTCATATCATTAAAATATACCGCCATCAGAAATGCTGACATTTGATAATCTGGAACATTTCCTTTTAAATATTTACTCAATAAAAAATGAATCTCTTCTTTTGTAAGTTCTTCTTTTTCTCTTTTTTTCTCAATCAAATCCACTACTCTCATAATTTTTCCTTTCTATAAATTATCTAATTATTTAATTTTTAAAATAAAAAATAAAGTTTTAAATTTTTTAAAAAAATAAGCGAGACCAAAAAGATCCCGCTTTTTTAACTTTTATAATTATATTTTTGGTTTTACAACAATTTTTCCACTTTTAATATCTTGTTTAATTTGTTCAAGTTTTTTAATATTTTCTTCACCAATTTTATCTTTGGTAAATTCAAAATTTGTTGTTCCAATTCCATCTTCTTTTATTCCATATGTCTGAACTTTTGCGGCAAACTTTCCATTTAAAGTTGTTTTAATTTCATCAAAAACTGCATTATCCACATATTTCATCATGGAAGTTAAAATATTTCCTGGATATAGACCGTCTTGATTTGAATCCACACCTATTCCATAAATATTTTTTTCTTTAACAGCTTGAAATACTCCAAGCCCACTTGCTCCAGCTGCGTGATAAACTACATCTGCACCTTGTTGAATCAAAGTTTCAGTTTTAGCTTTTGCCGAAGCTTGATCGTTAAATGCTGATGTTCCACCAATTGTAACTGGTATAACTTTAATATCAGGTTTTACATATCTTGCACCTTGCGCATACCCTGCAAAAAATTTTGCTATCAAATCTGAATTATCAGCACCCACAAATCCTATAGTTCCTGTTTTATCCATCATTGCAGCCAAAGCTCCTACTAAAAATGAACCTTCTTCTTCTTTAAACGTAATCGAAGCTACGTTAGGTTTGCCATTAACTACACTATCAATAATTGCAAATTTTTGCTCTGGAAATGCATCAGCTACTGCAGTTACTGCATCTTGCATTGTATATCCAACTGCAATTATCAAGTCATATTGTCCTTCTTCCGCAAATCTTGTAAGTGCATCCTTTGCTTCTGAATTTGGATCTTTTGGCTCATACTCACTATAAGTTATACCCAATTCTTTTTTAGCCTTTTCAAGTCCTCTAAAAGTTGAATCATTAAAAGATTTATCGCCTTTTCCACCAGTTGAATAAACAACTGCCACACTTTTGTTGGAATTTGTCGAATCAGTTGAAGTTTTTCCATCTTTTACCTGATCCGCTGTTGCAGGTTTATTTCCACATGCAACAATAAACATCAATGCGAGAATCACACTAAAAATCGTCAAAATTCTTTTCATTTTTTCCTCCTAAATTTACTTCATAATAATACTATTATTATACCTTATTTTTCTCTGTTTTTAAATAACTTTTTTTGTTTTTTTAGTTAAAAAATAATTAAAAAAATAATAATAAAATCAAAATATTCTGAACAAATAATTTTTTTTAATAAAAAAACTATCTCTTTAGATTGAGATAGTTAATTTTTATTATTCAGCAACAAAACTTCCTGCTAATAATGGGTCAATTTTAATTCCAGGTCCCATAGTTAATGAGATTGCAACTGTTTTTAAATATTGTCCTTTAGAAGCTGCTGGCTTTAATTTAACAATTTGATTTAATGCAACTTTAAAGTTTTCTACGATTGCTTCTTTTGAAAAATCAACTTTTCCAATTGGTAAATGAATCGAACCTAATTTATCAACTTTAAATGCAACTTTTCCTTTTTTAAATTCTGTTACAGTTTGCTCAATGTTTGTTGTAACTGTTCCTGATTTAGGGTTAGGCATAAGTCCTTTAGTTCCTAAAATTCTTCCTAATCTTCCTAATTTAGGCATCATATCAGGTGTAGCTATAACTAGATCGAAATCTAGCCATCCACCTTGAATTTTACTGATATATTCATCATCACCAGCAAAATCTGCTCCAGCATCTAATGCTTTTTGAATGTTATCTCCTGAAGTAATTGCTAACACTCTTACAGTTTTTCCTGTTCCGTGCGGCAATGAAACTGTACCTCTTACTTGCTGATCAGCATGTCTTGGGTCAACTCCAAGTCTTACAGCTAATTCAACTGTTTCAACGAATTTTGCACTTTTTGTATCAAATACTAATTCCAAAGCTTCCTCTGGAGTGTAAACTTTCATTTTATCAACTTTTTGAGATATTTCATTATATCTCTTACCTTTTTTTGCCATTTATTATTTCCTCCTCTGTGGTCATTGGCTAGAAAACCTTCCACTTCTTCCAATAATGTTTTTTATTTTTTATATATAATTATTCAGAAATTTTAATTCCCATGCTTCTTGCAGTTCCTGCAACAATATTCATAGCTGCTTCAACACTTCCAGCATTCAAATCTGGCATTTTAGTTTCTGCAATTTCTTGTAATTGAGCTTTAGTTATAGTTCCAGCAACTTCTTTTAATGAGTTTCCAGCACCTTTTTTAACTTTAGCTGCTTTTTTTAACAAGTCTGATGCTGGTGGAGTTTTTAAAACAAATGTAAAACTTCTGTCAGCATATACTGTAATTTCTACTGGAATTACAAATCCCATTTTATCTTGTGTTTGTGCGTTAAATGATTTACAGAATTCTGCGATATTTACTCCATGTTGTCCTAATGCAGGTCCTACTGGTGGTGCAGGATTCGCTTTCCCTGCTTCTAATTGTAATTTAATCTTTCCGATTACTTCTTTAGCCATTTTTCCTCCTCTGTGGTCAGTGAATTTTTTTAAATCTCCCACTTTTTCATAAATTTTGCTAATAGTTATTCTTAAATAATACTTTTAATACTATTTTAGTAATGTAGTTAATATTTTTTGACTTTTATTAATAGTCTAATTTTGCAATTTCTGTGTACTCAAGTTCAACCGGTGTCTGTCTTCCAAATACTTCCAACATGACAGTAACTTTTCCATTTACATCGTCAATAGCTGAAATTTCTCCTTCTTGATCCAAGAATGAATCTTTTTTAATAATTACTTTTTCTCCAACTTTGAAATCAATGTTATATCTAGGTTCTTTTTCAACTGTATCACCATTTATATTAATTCCAACTTTAGCAAGTAATTCTTGGGCTTCTTCGTCAGATAGCGGTATTGGATCACTTCCAACCCCGACAAACCCAGTAACTCCGTTAGTATTTCTTATAACATACCAAGCATCACTGTCAACACGATAACCTAATCCTAATTCATTTTCTTCTTTTACAGATAACATTTCAATCAGTACATAACTTGGAAACAATTTTCTTGAAACCTTTACCATTTTTCCTCGTTTTTCTTCCAAGACTTCTTCTTCAGGTACTAAAATTCTAAAAACTCTATCTGTCAAATCCAATGATTCGATTCTTTTTTCCAAATCTGTTGCTACTTTTTTTTCGTAACCAGAATAAGTATGAATTATATACCATTTTTTTTCGTATACAATTTCATTTTCATTTTTTTCAGTCAACTTACGCGCCTCCTATAAAATTTTTTATAATGTTGCTCACATTGGTCAATACAAAACTGAATGCTGTATCAAAAAGAAGTGTATAAAGTGCTATGAAAATTGTTATTAAAATTACAATTACTGTTACATGATAAACTTCTTTCTTATTAGGCCAATATATTTTTTTATATTCTTCACGCAAATTTTTTAGACTTTCTCCTAAATTAAATTTACCCATAAATATTCTCCTAGAATTATTTAAGACATATCTTAAACTTCTATTTTATTTTTCTAAAAAAAAATACTCATATTTTAAAATGGCAGGCCAGGCAGGAATCGAACCCGCAACTTTCGGTTTTGGAGACCGACGCTCTACCAATTGAACTACTGACCTATCTTTTTATATGAGATTATTTTACTTCTCTGTAAAGAGAATGTCTTTTTAGCACTGGATTATATTTTCTCATTTCCAATCTTTCTGGATGAGTTTTTTTATTTTTAGTTGTAACATAGTGTCTCAACTTAGTTTCAGTGCATTCTAAAATTACTTGTACTCTCATCTTCTTCTATCCCTCCCAATAAAATATTGGTATTACCAGAATAAACTAGCGAAAAAATTATAACACAGTTTTTTATCTTTGTCAACATCATTTTTTTATTTTTATTAAACTTCCAATATTTGCGTTATAATTTCATAACTTTTTCCAACTTTTTTTGATAAGATTCTTTTATAATTTTCTATTTGCTCTTTATATTTTTCATTTTTTTCAGGTTCATAACCTGTTTTGTAGTCAAAAATGTAGATTTTTTTATTTTTTTCGTCGATATTGATTCTGTCAATTATTCTTTTTTCCATCTTTTCATCGTCGTAAATTTCAAATTCATTATAAACTTTATATTTTGGATTATAAATTTCGAGATTTCTTTGAATAAAATTATTCATTCGTTCAATCATCTCAAAAATATTATTTTTCCCAATCATATTCCCATAGCGGCTAAAAATGGCTGAAGTTGCAACTTTTTTTTCATTTTCCACATCTGTTAAAATATGCTCAAAATAATAGTGCATTGCAAGTCCTTTTTTTCTTTTGAATTCTTTTTCTAAATTAATCTTACTTGAGTTTCTGTCATTTTTTGCAATATTATCCGAAAAATATGGGAGAATTTTTTTTAGATCTAATATTGTTGTTTCTTTCATATTTTTTATTTTTTTGATTTCTTTAATTTCTTCATAAATCTCTCCATTTGAATAATTCTCGCTTTCATTTAAATATAAACAATCTTTATATTTTTCAATTAATTTTTCTGTTAATTCATCACAATACTTCTCACTTGATTTTTTTATGTCAAACAGTAAAATCAAATTTTTCTTGGCTCTTGTGAGCGCCACATAATCTCTGTTAATTTCTTCGATTTTTTCTTTTTCTTCTTCCAATTCTCTAATTTTTTTATACTTCTCATCTCTTAAAATCAATTTTTCATATTTTTTCAAAGTCACCAAAAATTCCGTAACTTTTTCAAAATTTCTGTCAAATTGTATAAATGTCTTTATTTTTGATGTTTCATTTCGGGAACTTTTGCTCATTCTTTTACATTTATAATAAAAAACCGTATCAAATTCCAGTCCTTTTGATTTATGCACCGTCATAAGATTTATAGCGTTTTTGTCCTCGCTTCCAAATTGCTTTATGTCTTCTTTTTTTTCTTCGATATAATTTATAAAGTCAAATAAATCTGTGTGACTTTTTAAAATATTGAAAAATTCAAAAATGTTTTTTATGTCGCTATTTGTTGAATAAAAATTTGTTATCTCAAAATCTTTTATAACTTCTAGCGAAAAATTTTCTTTTTTTGTTTTTGAATTTAAGTTTTCAGACAATTTTTTTAATTTTTTTATTTTACTCAAAACATCTGAAAATAAAAAGCCATTTCTTTCAATTAAATTTATTTTTTTATATTTCAATAATTCTTCTTTTTTTATTTTTATTTCTTTATCTTTTTCTTTATCTTCTATTTCTTCTTTATCTTCATATTTTTTTTCTATTTTTTCATCTTTTATTTCTTCTTTTTTTTCTTTTTCTCTTTCTCTTTTTTCTATTCTTTCAATATTTATATTTTTAGTATTTTCATTATTTTCATTATTTTCATTTTTATTTTTTTCAAAATCAAAATTAAAATCAAAATTTTCTAAAAACAAATCAAAATCTTCTTCTTTTGAATTTTTCATAAAAATTTCAATAATATTTTTATTTTCCAAAATATATTTCACATGGCTATTCAGACATCCAATTAAATCTGAACGAAGAAATTCTAACAAATATTGAAAGTTATTGTATAAAAAATATTTTATAAGTCTGTAAATTGGATTGACTGCGCTGTGCTCTAAAATCGACTTGTTGCTCTTCAAAGTATACGGAATATTATGAGCATTTAATTCACTTGCGATTTCAGATAAATATTTATTTTTTCCAGCGATTATACAACTTTTTCCAAGATTTTTAATCTCTTTATTTTCTATCATTTGAATAATATTTTTAAAAATTCTCTTTTCAGTTAGAGACTTTTTGCTTTCTAGTTCATTTATCTTAAACTCAAAATAACCTTTTTGATATTCAGCATCTTCAGCTTTATAATCAACTTTCTCATAATTCCAATTACTTTTCTCATCATAATCGCAATAAATTTTGTTTACATTTTCAATAACCGCTTTATAACTTCTGTACGATTTTTTCAAAGTTTCCACTTTCGAGCCGTCAACTATTTCGTCAAGATTTTCAAAAAGCTCTTTTTCTCCGTCACGCCAACCATAAATACTTTGCTTTTCATCTCCCACGCAAATTATATTTTTAGCACAGTCCATTATGAGCTTTAAAATTTTCCACTGCAAAATGCTCGTGTCCTGAAATTCATCGACCATAATTGTATCAATATTTCCACCAATTATTTCAAAAAAATCTTGAGTAAATTTATTATTTTCGATAAATTTTAAATTTTTGTCAAAAATGAATTCGTAAGTATAAATCGAAATATCGTCGTGCGTAAATTTTTTAGAAGAAATTTTTTCTCTTCGGACCAAATCATACAAAAATTCACAAAATTCTTTTAATTTATTGTGAAATGGATAAACTTTATTTTTTAAAATATATTTTGAAAATTTATCTAAAAAGTTTTTTTGAAGTTCTTGCAAAGTTTCTGTTAATTCTTTTTTCCGAATAAACTTTCCGTTATAATAATTTTTTATTTTAGAATCTAAAAGTTTTTCCAAATTTTTAATCACAATTTCTATTTTTTTTTCAGAAGAATTTTCACTTTCTTTTTTTATTTGATCAAAAATTTCAAAAAGTTTGTCATTAAAACATTCAGAAATATTTTTCCCTTTTTCTTCAGAAAATATTTTTACTTCAGAATAAATTTCTTGAAGTGGTGTCAAAAAATCAAATACTTCTAAAACTTTTTTTTGGTTATCTTGTTTGTCTTCTTTTAACTCAAAATCTTTTGCAATAACATATTTTTTTTGAAATTCCACAAGCTCTTCAATGATTTTTACATAATTTTTAATTTCTTTTTTTTCTCCAACTTCTTCAATCAAAAACTCAAATTTTTTATAATAATTTTCGTTGTCCATAATTTTCTTAAATATTTTTTCATAAAAATCATTGCTCTCACTGTCAAGAGTTTCAAAACTCGAAATTTCAAAATAAGGAGCAATCGCCTGTTTAAAAATTCTGTTTGTAAAACTGTCAATTGTGTAAATTCTAATATCTTCTTTATTTTTCAACATTTCAAAATAAATATTCTGCAATTTTTCCTTATCAAAATCATCTTCACTCAAATTATAGATTTCTTTCAGATTTTTTTTCAGCTCAATTCCTTTACTTTTTTCAAAAGCGACTTGATACAAAAAATCAAAAATACGCTCTTTTATTTCCGCAGTTGCCTTTTTTGTAAAAGTTACAACAACGATATTTTTAAAGTCGATATTTTTTAATAAATTATAAATATATTCTAGCGACAGTCTATAAGTCTTTCCTGTTCCTGCACTCGCTTTTAATATTATTTTATTACTTTCCTGCTTTTTCATTTTCGTCCTCCCATCGCAAAATCAATTCATATTTTTTCTGATTTGAACTTTCTAAAGTGCTATTTTTTTCTCCCAATCTGTAAAAACTTACTTTTTTATCACTTTCCACTTCAAAATATTTTTTCAAAACTTCCATCACTTCATCTTTCGTAAGTTTTTTATTATCTTTTCGACTGTCGGAAATAATTTTCCCATCCCAGACATCCACAACATATTTTTTATATTCATTTTCTCCCAAAACAATCGAATAAAAGTCAAGTTGCGTAAATGCGTCGTCCATTCTTTTTTGCGTCAAATTTCCAGTTTTATAGTCAACCAAAATTTCTTCTTTTTTATCTTTTTTTTCATCTTTTATATGCAAGTCAATTGAAATACTAAAAGCTGCATTTCCAAATTTTTCGCTGTCAATCTCTTTTTCAAATTTTTCTTTAATTCTTTCTTCCGAGCTAACTTTTATCACACTTTTATCACTAATTTTATTTGATAAATCAACAAAATATTTTTTTATTCCAATTTTTAAATCTTCAAACGAAATATTTTTATAAAATTCCAAATATTCCTGCGGAATTTTATATTTGTAGGACTGTATTCCAGCCTCAAATTCACTTGCAATTTCTTCCTCACTTATGTCAAAATTTCCTTTTTCCAACATTTTTTTATTTTTTTTCACAATATTTTCATAAATCGAATGAATTATCGTCCCAAAAAATCTCGCATCAATAACTTCTTCAATTTTTTCTCTTTCCACTTTTCCCAATTTTTTATCAATATAATAGGCATATTCTGATTCTTTTAAATTTTTATAATCGTAATAACCCAAAGTTATTTTTTCATTTTTTAACTCTTCCACATCTTTTAAAAGTCTTGACTGAATAAATTTCCCAATTTTTTTCTCTTTGTAATCTTTTATAAAATAATTTTTTATAAATTCCATCTCTTCTTCTTCAGAAATTTTTTTATTTTTGTTATTTATCTCTAAATCATATTTTAATTTAATTTCTTCCAAAATTCCAGAGCAATCAACATTTTCGTCCAAATTTTTTATATATGACAGACAAACTTTTTTTGCACCAAAAATTGCGTTCAAAAATCTAAAAATTTCTATTGCTTTCACATCTTCTGGAACTGGCAGTCCCATTTTCTTTCTCTGAATTTGCGAAAATAAATAATTGTTGACCTTGCCTTTTGGAAAAGTATCCTGAAAATTTAAAAACACAATGTTTTTTTTATTCGTTTCAGGCAAAGTTTTAAATTCGTTAATTTTGTATTGATTGTCATTCTCTTGTCCCGCAATTTCTTCCAAGTCCAAGCTAATTGATTTCTTGTCCAAATATTTTAAAAACATCTTTAAAAGTCCCGCCGAAATATTTCCCTTGTCAAAAAATTTGTCCCAAAGATTGTCAAAGTCAAATTCTTCTAAAACTGCAATTTCTGAGAGAGCTTCAAAATATTTGTCCCTAATTTTTTTCCCAGTATTTTTTTGTCTGTCAAATATTTCTTCCAAAAATTTTGAATAGTCCTGCAAATTTTTTATTTCAAAAATTTTTTCTAATTCCTCTAAAAATTTTATAAATTTATCTATATTTTTTTTCAGTTCAAAAAATTTATTTTTCTCTTTTTTTAATTTTTCAATCTCTTCAATTTTTTTATTTTCTTTAATTTCTTTATTTTTTTTATCTTCTTCTTTTTTATCTTCTTTTTTATTTTTTTTATTTTCACCATTTTCAAAATCAAAATCAAAATTTTCTTCAAATTTTTTATATTTTTTTTCAAGATTAAAATAAATTTTCTCTTTAATTTTAAAATTTTTACTTTCGTTTTCCAAATATTTTTTCAACATTTCAATCGATAAATATTTATAATCTTCTCTGACAAATTTTTGAAAAAGCCAGTAAATATTTTCAATTTTAAATGTTTCTAAAAATTCTTTTAACTTAAACCCGTTATATAATTCTTTCACTTTAAAAATATATTCATTCCCATTTTCTCTTTTTTTAATTCTCACTTCATTCAAAATGTTGCAAAGCACATCCAAAACTTTATAAATCTTAGTTTCCTGCAAAGTTTCTTCCAAATTGTAAATTATTTTCTTTTGGTTTAACAGCTGATAATCTCTTTTAGTTTCACTATTTATATCCTGAACATCGTAAATTTGACATTGCTCTTTTTCGTCCGACAATTTTTTTACCAAGCCTAACAGCTGATTAAATTTTGAGCTGTATTCAAAAATTTTAATATCTATATTTTTTTCCAAAAATTTTTCTTTTGGCAAAATTGAAAAGCCATTTTTTATTTTTAATTCCTTTTCGTCAAAATCTTTTTTTGAAAGCTGCAAAATATTTTTTATTTCTACTCCATTTTTTTCCAAATAAATGATTATTTCCTTTTCAAACGGAGTAAAATTAACTTTATTCACAAAACAAATTTTTTTATTTTTTTTCAAAAAATCTTTTGAAATATTTTCAATTGTTCTAATCATATAAGGTAAAATTAAATTTTTTTTCTCAACTTGCAATTTAATGCTTCTATCAATTTCCTTCAAATTTTCAAAAATTTCCCGCTGCCAATTTTCCACTTCAATTTTTTGTGCATCAATTTTATATTCCTGCAATTCTGCAAACAAATTATAATAATTATAAGCCACATCAATTATGTCATAATAATTTTTAACTTTCAGTTTTTTCCCAATTTTATTTTTTATCGCATTATAAAAAAATATAACTTGCTTTTCTTCTTTTATCAAAATTTTATCTGTAAAAAAAAGATTTTCATTAAAATCATAACTATTCATAAGTTTAAAATTATGAAAAATCCCAATTTTTTCATTAAATTCCACATCTTGTAAAAGTTCTTTTTTTATTTCATAAAAAGTCGAAGCATTTTCAAAAACATACAAAACCCTTTCATTTTTTTCAAATTCACAAAATAAATTTTGTTTTAAATCCGCTCCCAGTCCTAAATAATTTATTTCCATCTTTCTTTTCCTTTTCCCCTTTCAACCAAAACTTTTTACTAAAATTATACCACAATTTTTTCCATATCAAAAAAAACTTTGCTTTACAAAATATTTGATAAAACTATTGACAAAATAAAAAAAATATTGTATCATAACAAATGAATAGTTGTTCATATATTAAATAATAGAGGTGGGAAAAATGGAAAAAAATAACGAATGCACTTTGGGAATAAAAGGTCTTGAATGTCCCCACTGTGCCGCCAAAATCGAGCATAATCTAAATGCTTTGGATGAAATAAAAGCAGCTACTGTTGATGTTTTAGGGAAAAAAATTGTCATTAATTCTAAGAAAAAATTTTCTAGCGAAGACATCACAAAACTTGTTCAAAAAGAAGTTGACAAAGTTGAAGAAGGTGTGACTGTTTTAATGCCAAATTCTGCAATTGAAGAAGATGAGGAAATAGAAGAAACGGAAGAAAATTTTAAAAGTATAAGAAATAGATTTATTTTAGGTGCAATTATACTTGCAGCCGCAATATTTGTTCCAAAAAATTTATTTGTTCCAAGATTAATTTTATTTTTAATAAGCTACTTTACAGTCGGATATGATGTTTTATTTAAAGCTGTAAAAAATATAAAAAAAGGACAGATTTTTGATGAAAACTTTTTGATGGCGATTGCAACACTTGGAGCTTTTGCAATAAAAGAGTTTCCTGAAGCTGTGTCAGTTATGTTATTTTACCAAATTGGAGAAATGTTCCAAGATTTGGCAGTTGGAAAATCAAGAAAATCCATCACCTCACTTATGAATATTAGACCTGATTATGCAAACTTAAAAATTGAGGGAGAAATTAAAAAAGTTTTGCCAAAAGAAGTAAAATTAGGCGATATAATAGTTATAAAACCTGGAGAAAAAGTTGCATTAGATGGAAAAATTACAAATGGAAGTTCAACTTTTGACACATCCGCTTTGACTGGAGAAGCCATTCCAAGAACATTTGAGATTGGAGATGAAATTCTAAGTGGATTTATAAACACCACAAATCTTGTAGAAATCGAAGTTACGAAGTCATTTGAAAATTCTACAATTTCAAAAATATTAGATTTGGTACAAAATGCAAGTTCTAAAAAATCTAAAACTGAAAACTTTATCACAAAATTTGCAAGATTTTACACACCGTCAGTTGTAATAATCGCTTTACTTATTGCAATTTTGCCAATGATATTTGTAAAAGATGCCCAGTTTTCAACTTGGCTTTACAGAGCGCTTATCTTTTTAGTAGTTTCGTGTCCGTGCGCCTTAGTTGTTTCAATCCCTCTAGGATTTTTCGGGGGAATCGGTGGAGCTTCAAAAAATGGAATTTTAATAAAAGGAGCAAATTATTTAGAAGCATTAAACAATTTGGAAACTGTTGTTTTTGACAAAACTGGAACGCTTACAAAAGGTAAATTTAAAGTTTATGAAATAAATGTTCAAAATTCCAAATACACAAAAGACGATTTATTAAAATACGCAGCTATTGCAGAAAGTTTTTCAAATCACCCAATCGCGCAATCAATTGTTTTAGAATATGAAAAAAACAATAAAAAACTTGAAAAAACTGACAGTTCAGAATTTGAATTTGAAGAAATCGCAGGTCATGGAGTAAAAGTAAAATATGAAAATAGCGAAATTTTAGCGGGAAATCTTAAATTATTAAAAAAAGAAAATGTAGAAGCTGCTGAAAAAGACGCTGTCGGAACAGTTGTCTATGTCGCAAAAGATGGAGAATATTTGGGAAATTTAATAATTGCGGACGAAATAAAAGAAGATGCTAAAAAAACAGTTGAAGAACTTAATAATTTAGGAATAAAAAATGTTGTAATGCTAACAGGTGATAACAGAAAAATTGGAGAAAATGTAGCTAGTAAATTAAATATTTCAAAAGTATTTACTGATTTATTACCGCTTGGAAAAGTTGAGAAAATGGAAGAATTTTTGAAAAATAAAAGCGCTAACGGAAAAGTTTTGTTTGTAGGTGACGGAATAAACGATGCCCCTGTTCTCGCTAGAGCCGATATTGGAGTGGCAATGGGCGGTGTGGGAAGTGACGCTGCAATCGAAGCTGCAGATATGATTGTAATGAACGACGAACCGTCAAAAATAGTAACCGCTCTAAAAATTGCCAAAAAGACAAAAAAAATTGTCTGGCAAAACATAATTTTTGCACTAAGTGTGAAAATCATCATTCTAGGAATGGGAGCATTAGGATTTGCCACAATGTGGGAAGCTGTGTTTGGCGATGTCGGAGTCGCATTAATTGCAATATTAAATGCAACAAGAGCATTGACTTACAAAGAAAATTAAATTTACTAATACTAAAACGGAACTGTCTCTAAATGAGAATCAGTTCCTTTTTTCTGAACCTCCCATGACTAAAGTCGCAGGGTTCTAAAATTTTCAAAAACATTTAAAAATTTTCTAAGAAGTTTGATAGTCCTATGCTACCCTTATTCTTTTAGGCGTGTTAAGGTCGCCTCTACTGTATAGGACATTTATGTCCACAACTTTACTTTTCTTGTAGAATATTTAATGCTCCATTGCAGTCTGCATTTATGAGTTTACCTATGCTTGTTCGACGCCTCCTTTTCTGAAGAGGTATTATACCATATATTTTACATTATTATCTACTAAAAAGTAATATTTTTTATTTATGCTAAATTTCCGTGCAATTCATCTCACAACTAAGATTGCGAGTGTTCTTGCACTATTTAACAAAAAAAGAAATTACCTAAAAATTTTAGATAATTTCTAAAAAATCTTTTTTTATTTAAATTTTTTTATTAGTTTTTATACAAATTAATCGATTCTCTAAATTTAGCAATTTTGTTTTCCAGTTCTTCTTTAATCCCTTTTTCTTTGTCAATAACTTCTTTTGGCGCTTTGGACAAGAATTTTTCATTCGATAATTTTCCTAAAACTTTATTTAATTCTTTTTCAGTTTTTTCAATATTTTTTGTAAGTTTAGCAATTTCTTTTTCCTTGTCAATCAAATCGTTAAGCGGCACATAAATTTCAGTAGTTTCAACCAATTTAAAGCCAACTAGCTCAGGAATTTCTGCATTAAATTCATATTTTTCAACATTTGCCAATTTATCCAAGATTTTAGCATTATGCTGCAAAATATTTTTTTCTGCATCATTTACAGTTTTGAAAATCACTTCGATTTTCTTAGCTGGACTTACATTAGCTTCTCCCCTAATATTTCTAATTGCATTGACAATTTCTTTTAAGAAGTCAAATTCTTTTTCAGCTTCCAAATTAACAAATTCTTTTTCTTCTTTAGGAAAGTCCGATAACATTATTGTTTCTTCTCCTAAATCCAGTTTTTGCCAAATTTCTTCCGTGATAAACGGCATAAATGGATGAAGCATTTTTAAACCTTTGTCAAGAACAGTTTTTAGAACATATTGTGCTACTGTCTTATCTCTTCCTTCTTGTCCATAAACACGAGTTTTCGCAATTTCAACATACCAGTCGCAGAAATTTCCTCTGAAAAATTCGTAAGCAAGTTTTGCTGCCGTGTCAAGCTCATATTTTTCAAAACTTTCATTAACTTGTTTAGCCGTATTTTGCAATTTTGATAAAATCCATCTATCTTCTAACTTAAATTCTGAACTATCAATTTTTGCACTTGAATCAAAATCTTCCAAATTTGACAACACAAATCTTGACGCATTCCAAACTTTATTAGCAAAAGTCGATCCCATTTCAATCAATTTTTCTGAAAAGTGAATGTCTTGACCTTGCGAAGTATTGTATAAAAAGCTGAATCTTATCGCATCCGCTCCATATTTTGCAATCAAATCCAATGGATCTGGCGAATTTCCAAGAGATTTTGACATTTTTCTGCCAAGCTCATCTCTTATAATTCCGTGCAAATATACATAGCTAAATGGAATTTCATCTTTTATGTAAAGACTCATCATAACCATTCTTGCAACCCAGAAAAATAAAATGTCTGCTCCTGTCACAAGTGCGTCTGTCGGAAAGAATTTTTTCAAATCTTCAGTTTCCTTTGGCCATCCAAGTGTTGAAAAAGGCCACAATGCCGATGAAAACCAAGTGTCAAGCACATCTTTTTCTTCTGTCAGTTCAGTTTCAACTCCAAATTTTTCTTTTGCTTGTTTTTTAGCGTCTTCCAAGTTTTTTGCTACAAAAACCGTTCCATCTTGAGCATAATAAGCAGGAATTCTATGTCCCCACCAAATTTGACGGGAAATTGTCCAGTCCCTTATATTTTCAAGCCAGTTATAGTAAACTTTTTCCCATCTTTGTGGAGTTATTTTAATCTGTCCATTTTTTACTACTTCCAAAGCTCTTTTAGCAAGTGGCTTCATTTTTACAAACCACTGTGTCGACACTCTCGGCTCAATTACTGAATTACATCTATAGCAATGCCCAACTGCGTGATTATGCTCTTTTACTCCAACTAAAAGCCCTTCTTTTTCCAAATCAGCTAAAATAGCATCTCTTGCCTCATATCTGTCAAGACCTTTATATTTTCCTCCGTTTGAATTGACATGCGCATCTTCGGTAAAGATATTTATAAATTCAAGTCCTGTTCTTTTTGCCACTTCAAAGTCGTTAGGATCGTGAGAAGGTGTCATTTTTACAACTCCCGTTCCAAATTCCATATCGACATATTCATCGGCAACTACAGGAATTTCTCTATTCATAAGCGGTAAGATAACTTTTTTTCCAACCAAATCTTTATATCTTTCGTCATTTGGATTAACGGCAACCCCAGTATCTCCAAGCATTGTTTCAGGTCTAGTTGTCGCAATAATCACATAGTCGTCGCTATCTTTTATTTTATACTTAATTTCCCAAATTTTTCCATTTTCATCAGTATGATCAACTTCATCATCCGCAAGTGCAGTTTTATCAAACGGGCACCAGTTTACAATATATTCTCCACGATAAATAAGCCCGTCGTTGTAAAGTTTTATGAACACTTCTTTTACGGCATCTGAAAGCCCTTCATCCATCGTGAATCTCTCTCTTGACCAATCCAGAGAAACTCCCAATTTACGAAGCTGCTTAGTTATAAGTCCACCGTGTTTTTCTTTCCATTCCCAAGTTCTTCTTAAAAATTCATCATATCCAATTTCTTCTTTAGAAGTTCCTTCTTCTTTTAACATTCTCTCAACTTTATTTTGAGTTGCAATCCCAGCGTGATCCATCCCTGGAATCCAAAGCGTATCAAATCCGCTCATTCTTTTAAATCTAATAATCGCATCTTGAATGGAATTGTTTAACATATGTCCCATATGCAAAATTCCAGTCACATTTGGCGGTGGGATAGCGATTGAATATCCTGGTTTTTCAGCATTGTGCTGAGCATTAAAATATCCATTTTCTTCCCATATTTTATACCATTTATCTTCAATTTCATTTGGTGAATATGTTTTATTTAGTTCTTCTGACATTTTGTCCTCCTATTTTTTTCTATTTTTCATTTTTTTATTATACTACATTTATCCCAATAATTCCATAAGTTCTTTGTCACTCATTTCAAACAGCACTTTTTCTCCATCTTTATTTTCCAAAAGATTTTCACTTAACTGCCGTTTTTTCTCTTGAATTTTTATAATTTTTTCTTCAATTGTCCCTTCTGTCACAAGTTTTATAACCTGCACACTTTTTTTCTGCCCAATTCTATAGGCCCTGTCACTCGCCTGATTTTCCACCGCAATATTCCACCAAGGGTCATAGTGAATAACAACATCAGCTCCCACAAGATTAAGCCCTGTTCCTCCAGCTTTTAACGAAATCAGCACAACTTGTCTTTCTCCATCATTAAATCTGTTACAAATTTCCACTCTCTCTTTGGATTTCACATTTCCATCGATATAAAAATATTCAATTCCCATATTTGAAAGCTCTTTTTCAATTTCTTTCAATGTGCCAACAAACTGAGAAAAAATCAAAAGTCTATGTCCATTTTCAGTAATATCTGGCATTAAATCTTTTAAAACTTCAATTTTAGCAACTTCTCCGCTATAATCTTGTTTAAACAAAGCTGGAGAATTACAAATTTGACGAAGCTTTGTTAAAATTGCAAGAATTTTTATTCTGTTATTTTCATTTTTATCAAATTTTTTCATTTCTTTTTTCGCCTGTTTTACATACGACAAATAAAGCTGTTTTTGCTCACTGCTAAGCGTCACAAACACATTTGATTCCATTTTTTCTGGAAGTTCAGTCAAAACTTCTTTCTTTGTTCTTCTAAGCAAAAAAGGCGCAATGATTTCACGCAAATTATTTATTTTTGAAGAATTTGGATTTACAATCGCTTCTTTATAAGTTTTTTTAAATTTGCTCAAAGAATCCAAATATCCAGGAATGACAAAGTCAAAGATTGACCACAGCTCTAAAATATTATTTTCCACAGGAGTTCCTGTAAGTGCGAAATTTACTCTGCTGTTAATTTTCATAACTGCTTTTTTAATCTGTGAAGTAGTAGTTTTGATATTCTGTGCTTCATCTAGCACAACAATGTCAAAAATTCTATTTTTATACTCTTCTATATCGTTTCTAAGTGCTTGATATGTCGTTATCAAAAATCCACTTTTTTGACTTTCGATAATTTTTTTCCTGCTGCTTGCCACACCTTCCACAAGAATCGGAGTAATTCCAGTAAATTTGATAATTTCTTCCTTCCAGTTATAAAGAAGCGAGCTTGGTACAATTATAAGCCCCAGAAAATCTTTATTTTCCTGATAGACCTCATTTAATAAGGAAATTGTCTGAAGCGTCTTTCCAAGTCCCATATCGTCCGCTAAGATTCCTCCAAATCCAATATCATACATATTTTTTAACCAGTTAAATCCCAATTTCTGATACGGAAACAAGCTTACTTTTATATTTTTCGGCTCAACTTCCTTTCGATTCTTTATTTTATGAAAAAGCTCCTTAAATTCATCCAATTTTTCCAAATCTTCTCTAATATTCTTAGAAATTTGTGCCAATTGGAGCGCTTTTACTTTGGAAATTCTATTTTTTCCCACTTTTATATTTCCAATTGAATCAACAATTCCAAGCAGTTCTTCCATACTTTTATTTGCAATTTTAACAAATTCTCCGCTTGAGAGCGTTATAAATTTTTTCTCTTTTTTAATCGCTTCCGTCACAATTTCAACATCTTGCGGCTTAATTCCCTCAATTTTAAAATTTACATCCAAAAAGTTGTTGCTCGCTTTTTTTATTTCAATTCCAACATTGATATTTCTAGCATTTTTTATTTTATTTTCCAAATGAATTTTCACTTTGTCAGAATATTTCTTATCAATTATTTCAGAGAGTTTACTAAGTCCTTCATAATTTAAAATATATGTATTTTTTGCCAAAGTCGGATTTGAAATTGTAAAATTTCCAATAATTTCTTCCAACTTTTCAAAAAGTTCTGTATTTCTTCGTGGAATAAAATACTTATTATCTTTTTTTTTCGCACAAACCGTGTTTGAAATATTAATTTTTACGATTTCATCTTCTTCGGTTTCCAGCACAAAAACATCAATTTCCCCGTCTTCTTCAATATATTCAGCAACATTTATGCCTTCAAAAGCAAATATCTTTTTTAATTTCTCACTTTCCTTTTTTGGGAGCTGATTAATCAATTCAGCGTCGATAAAATCAAATTTTGCTAAAAATTTAGCTTCGTTTTCCGCCATTTTAAATATTTTGGAAGAATCATTTTCAAAGTTATAGAATAGACTTGTCTCATTAATTTTTTCAATTTCTCGCATTTTAATTTTATTATTTTCAAAAACAAAAATCGGCTCATAACTAGACATAACTTGTTTATTTTCTCCCAAAAGTAAAAAGTTTTTTCCTTTTTCCATTGCAAAAAGAAGTTTATTTAAAAGCATATCGTAAACTTTTAATCCTTTTTTATCTTTTATTCCATTTTCAATAACACTTTGAATCTGTTTGCTGTATTCGTAAATCGCCAAAATAATATTTTTATTTATCTCGCTAAAATAGCATTTTTCAGGCTCATATTTAATTTTAGAAGTTATCTCAAATTCTTCTTCCAAAACAATTGCTTGTACAAATTTTATAATATCTTTGACATAATAAGTTTTTTGAAAACCAGTTTTTATTCTCAAAATATAATCTGGAATATTATTCTCTTCATTATAGTCGTAGCCGTATTTATAGTCACTATAGCTTCCTTCATCAATTTCCACTTCTAGTCGTAACTCTTTTTTATTCTCATTTAAAATTTTTTCTTTTTGAAGATGGAAATTATAGATTTCATCTATTTTTCGACTTATTTTTTCAACATTTTCCAAATTTTCTAAATCATCAAAATCTTTTTCTTTTTCAGTTCCAACTTTTTTTGCATCAAAATTTTTACTTTGATTTTCTTCTTTCTTAACTTTTTTATTTTCTTCACTTTCTGACAAAATTCCCACTTTTTTATTATTTTTTTTGTCTTTCAAATCACTAACTTCTTTTTGCTCCAAAGGTTTTATTTTACTTCTTTTTAAATTATTTTTTTCTTCATCTTTTTCAAAATCTTCATTATTTTCTTTTTTAACTTTTACAATTTCTTCTTTTTTATTTTCCTCTTCAAAGTCATCTTCAAAAAGTACCTCAAAATCGTCTGTTCCGACAATATTATTAATTTTCTTAGATTCATCTGCAAGGATACTCAGCGCCACAATATGCTTACAAGCTCCATGCTGCTTATTATTTTGAAAAAACATGCAATCGCAACTCGCCTCTTCCAACACAGCAGTTTTCTGATTTAGCGTAAGAGATGTATGATAAAGTTTATTTTCCTGAAATTCTCCATCCAATGTAACCAGATTTCCATCTGCATAAAGCGCCGTAATTCCTCCAATTCTTTTCATGTAATACTCTTTCCCAATTGAATAAATTGTCGGTGTAAATTTTTCTTTTAGTTTCATTAAGATATTATTTTTTCTCATTTTTCTCCCTTACTTTTTTTCATTTCAAATTAAAATTATTTATTTTAATTTTTTCAGCATCATTATTATTGCATTTTTATTTTGCCCATAATAATTTTTCCGCACAGATATTTTTTCAAAACCTATTTTCTCATATAATTTTATCGCAAAAAGATTTTTTTCGTAAACTTCCAAAAAAATATCTTCTCCAAAAAAATTTATTTCATCAGAAGAATCATTTTTTATTTTTGAGAAAAATAACTCTTTTATTGAATTTTCCAAAAGTATTTTCCCAAATCCTTTATTTTGACAGCTTTTCAAAATGGCAATTTCAAATATATCCGTGTTCTCTATTGTACCATAGAATATAATGTAACCCAAAATTTTTTTTATTTTTTTTTCAAAAACTAAATTTTCAACTTTAAAAATTTCAAAAATTTTCACTTCACTTTCATCTATAAAATCAAATAAGCAGTATATAGCATACTGCTTACTTAATATCATCTCAGAAAAATATTCGGCTTTTACTGTTTTTTCAAAATTTTCGTTATGAATCTTTACCAAATTTTCCAATATTTTCATTTTACATAAGTCCTATTCTATTTAATGGCCACCATCTAAGAAGCAGCTCACCCTTTATACGGTTCTTTGCAACCAACCCAAAATATCTTGTATCCAAACTGTTTGCCGTATTATCTCCCATAGCCATGTAATAATCTTTGTCAAGTGTTATAGTTTCGCCATTTAACAGTCTTGTAAATAGTGCGTCATCATATTTAAAGTCCATAATAGGCATAACCATTTCAGGTCTTCCTTCAACCTTTAACAGGAAAGTATAATAATTTTCAGTGCTGTTTGAATCATCATTTCCGATTATATCTTTAAAGTTTTCAGTTGTTTTTATCTCTTTCAAAAATTCTTTTCCGCTCATAGTTTTATAATTTTCCCCAAAGCTGAATTTTTCCCAGTCAATATCAAAGCTTCTCTCGTTATAAATTGTCATATATTCAGATTTTGAAATTGCTATAATTTTATCCAATTTAACTTTGTCACCTTTTTTTGGAATATAAATTTTATTATTTCCCATAAGTCCTTCAGGAAGATAATTTTTCTCAGGTTTAACTTCGGCTAAAACTTGTGATTTTTCACCATTTATAAGCATCTCACCTCCGACATTTGCCACTTTTAAACTATTAAATGCTTTTGTGTCTGCATAATATTTTTTTACAGCTTCTTCAAATGACTTTTTATCTGTAAATTGCGAAGCGTCAGGATAAATCGGCTGGTTGTCGACATTTGCCATCATAAATGTCTTTAAGTCAACTTTTCCTTTTGAGATTTGAAGCGTATTTCCAGGCGCTCCAACTATTCTTTTTGTATACATCATCTTGTTAGTTACAGGCTCTTTAAACGCAATAATCTGCCCAACTTTAGGTGCTTCAAATCTATATTTTATCATATTTGCAAAAACTCTATCTTTTACAGCGATTGTTGGCTCCATCGAACCTGTTGGAATAACATAGTTTCCAAGATAAAACATCTGAATCAAAAGCACAAGAATGATTGCAAGAATTGAATTTGTAATTCTTGTAAAAGCTCTTCCAAGTGAACTTCTTTTTCTTTTTTCCTTTGATACAACCTCTTCTGGCGTAATATTTTCATCTTTAAATATTTTTTTTACAATTTCCTGTGTCGATTCATTTTTAATTTTCGCTTCAGTCAGCATTTTTTCTATTTCTTTATTATTTTGTGCGTTTTCTTTCAAAACTGACTGCTCAGTTATTTCTTCTTTTGACGGTTTTCTCAAAAAATAAACAAGCAATAGCGACAACACTACATTTATCGCAACATAAATATAATATTTCACATCCAATATATTAAACATCGCTTTTCCCAAAAATAGCATAACCAAATTCCCTAAAAAAATCCATTCATGTTGTTCTCTCAAAACATAAAAAATTAAATTTAAAATAAAAACTCCATAAATTCCAAAAACTTTTATTTTAATGATATTGTCAGGTGTTTTGTCAATAATTGAAAAAAACACGGCAGTCACAACTAAACTTATAACTGTCAAAATATTCCCCAAAAAAAGATTGTTATTTTCTTCCAAATCAATATTTTTAAGTACGTCGTCTTCTTTTTTTCTTAAAAAGCTCATCACTTTTTTCTCTCTAAAAAAGAAATACAACAAGCACAATGTAGTAATAATATAAAATACTACCCACAATACTATATTCACTAATTTCCCCTTTCTTTCTAACTTTATTTTATTTTTTGTTTTTTTTAATAAGCTCTAAAAACAGAAAAAGCTAGCAAAAATTTGCTAGCCCGCTTGCTATTTTCTAATTTCTTTAATTCTAGCAGCTTTTCCTGATAAGTTTCTTAAATAGTATAATTTAGATCTTCTTACTTTACCAATTCTCTTAACTTCGATTTTTTCGATTAATGGTGAATTTAAAGGAATGATTCTTTCTACACCGATTCCAGAAGATATTTTTCTAACTGTGAAGTTTTTAGCAACGCTCCCTCCACTTACTCTGATTACCACACCTTCAAAAACCTGTATTCTTTCTTTATTTCCTTCTTTTACTTTGTAGTGTACTGCCACTGTATCTCCAGATTTAAACTGAGGTACATCAGCTTTCAAATAATCTTTTTCTACTAATTCAATTAATTTCTCTTTCAAGAAATTCACTCCCTTCTTTTTTAAATATTCTTTCTATCTATACCAATTTTACAAAAATTTTAAATCAAAACTGGTAGCAACAATAAAAGCGGAATATTTATTTTTTATAACTAAAATAGTATAACATATTTAATTTTATTTTTCAATCAAATAACAAAAAAAATATAAACTTTTTGAATAAATTATTTTCCATTTTTTAAAGTATATCCAAAGACATAATCCAAATTTATATTTTTCATTGAATTAAAAACACTTTGCTTTATTCCTGGATTTTTTTCTTCAAGTTCTGCCAACATATTTTTTATTTCTTTTCTCTTGCTCGAAGTTTTTCCAGCTTCAATCGTACAGCCGCAATTCATTGCCCTAATTCCATTTGTTTTTGTATAGTCAATTATATCACTTTCCTTGACATAAATTAATGGTCTTATAAGTTCTAATTTTCCCGAAGTTGACGAAACTTTTGGAGTCATCGTCTTTAATGTTCCCGCATAAAACATATTTATTAGAGTTGTTTCGATAACATCATCAAAATGGTGCCCCAATGTAAGTTTATTAAACCCCATTTCTTCAACTTTTGTGTAAAGTATTCCACGTCGCATTTTTGCACATAAAAAGCACGGATAATCCTTTGCCTTTTCATTGGCTACTTCCCAGATATTTGTCGTTATAATTTCACAGTCAATATTTAATTTTTCTAAATTATTCTTAAAATTATTTAAATCTTCTTCTCTAAATCCTGGATTCAAACTGACAGCTTTAAATTCAAAATTTCTTCTTCTATCTTTTTTCAATTCATGAAATAACTTTGCCAAAAGCAAACTGTCTTTTCCGCCTGAAACTCCAATTGCAATTTTGTCGCTATCTTTGACCAGCTCAAAATCATCTACAGCTTTTAAGAATTTTGACCAAATTGTTTTTTTATATATTGTAGTTATACTTTTTTCAATTTCGCTAACTTCTTTCATAGGTCCGTCGGGAATAATTGCATCACAATGTAAATTTATCATTTTTTAATTTCCTTTTTCAACTAATTTTTTCATCACTCAAATATTCTTTATATTTATTTTCCAAATATTCAATTTTCTCAGCCAACCCCTCATCTCTCGAGTCAATATCATAAGCTGCCTTATATTCATCAAGCGCCTTTTTATGCCTTCCCATATGTTCATATTTTCTTGCAAAATCAATATGTGCTATATACATGTCAAAATCAAAGAAAATTGCCATTTCATAGCAATCCACAGCTTTTGTTATTTCCCCTTTTCTCGAATAAATATTTCCCAGTAAAAATAAAACAAAAGGCTCTATTGGACACAAATCCAGTGCCTTTTCCAAATTTTCACAGGCTTTGCTAAAATCTTCATTTTCGTAGTAGAGATAGCCCAAAAAAGCCCAAATTTCGTGATTTTTTGGCTGTAATTTTACTAATTTTTTATATATTTCAATAGCTTTATCATTTTCTTTTAAAGCATGGTATGTCGAAGCCAATGTTTGCAGTGTTCGGACATCATTTGGATTCGATTTTAATTTTTCTAAACTTTCTTTAAGTAACTCTTCGTTATTGTCATTATATCTTATTTCTCTAAAAATCAAAGTCTCTAACATTTTTTCCCTGCTACTTAAAAAAATTTCTATTAATTTATATTCCCATTTATTTATATAATTAGTTCTATATTAAAATAGCTATTTTGAAAGTAGCTCTTCTCCTTTCTTCTATAAATTCCGTTATGTTATTTAATTTATTTTATCATAAATAGTAACTTAAGTAAACAATATTTTTCCCAAAAAATCATAGATTTTTTAATAAAAAAACGCACTTTCTTTATTTAGTGCGCTTATTTTATTTTAATTTTTTTAATTTATCATTTTAATATTTTTAATACTAATTTTTCTTTAGCATCTTTTATAATTTCATCTATTTCATTTTTTGAAATGTTTTCAGCTAAAATGATATAATAATTTTCTATTTTATCTTCCACTTCAAAAGGTGATTTTTCAATATCAAAATCATCAGAAACTCTTATGTAGTAAGAGCTTTTTATCGTATTTGAATCAACAATTTCAAAGACTTTTGTTGAATTAAAGAAATAATCTGATTCAATGTGATTTCTTGTCACAATTTTTACAATATCTGCAACTACTGCTGAAGCTGTTGGATTCATTCCAGCACCTTTTCCGTAAAACAATGTCTTGTCAGTATATGAACCTATTGTTTCAATGGCGTTGTAAACATCGTCAACTTTTGATAAAATTCTATTATTTGAAACGACTGTCGGTTCCACTGAAATTTGAGCAGAAGTTTCCGAAAATAATTTTGAAGACGCAATTAATTTAATTGTCGAATCCAATTGATTTGCAGCAAAAATATCGATTGTGCTAATATCCCTTATTCCTTTAAGTTGCATATCTTTAAATTTGATTGAGCCACCATATGCAAGGGAAGCTAAAATATTTATTTTGTGCCCAGCATCAATTCCATCTATGTCGTAAGTTGGATCAGCTTCAGCATATCCTTTTTCAGATGCAATTTTTAGTGCTTCGTCAAATGATAAATTTTCATTTTTCATTTTTGTCAAGATATAATTTGAAGTTCCATTCATTATTCCACGAATTTCTGTAATTGTATTTGCAACAAGACTTTCCATAAGCGGTGTTACAATCGGTATTCCTCCACCTACAGCTGCCTCAAATAAAAATGACACTCCGTTTTCTTTGGCAATCTGGAACAATTCAACTCCATGTTTTGCAATTAGCGCTTTATTTGCAGTAACTACACTTTTTTTAGCTCTAAACGCTTCTGTTATAATTGTTTTGGCAAGTGTTTCTCCTCCAATTAGTTCCACAACTATTTTAATCTCAGGATCTGCAATCACCTTTTTGTAATCATCTATCAAAATACTTTTGTCAAAGTCAAAAGAAAAATCACGGTCGATATTTAAATCACATGCATATTTTACTTCCACTTTGGCTCTTGATTTTTCAAAAATACTCTCTTTTTCTTTTACAAGAACTTTTAACACTCCTTCTCCAACTGTTCCAAGTCCAATAATTCCTATTTTCATATTTTTTACAAAGTTTCTACTTTATTCTTTAGAAACTTTCTCCTTTCCTTGATTAGTCTATTTATAATACATTTATTATATAAATTTTAAGAAAAAAAGTCAATTAATTTTAATTTTAAAAAATCGCCAAATTTATTTCTTTTTTTTTAAAAAATGTGTTAAAATAATAGTGAAATACTTTGATACAACATTTGCGGGAAAGGTGGAAATAATGTTTAAAATATATTAGACATTAGAAAATAAAGATGAAAAAGTTAAATATTTTAGGAATGGCAACGCTGATTGCGGCAAATGCGACAAGTCAAGAATTAATAAAAACGAAGCCAAAGCTTGATAAAAAAGATGAAATGGCTTCTATTACAAAAAAAGAAAATAAATCCTCAAAAAATACAAAAAAGACTGAAACTAAAAAAAATACAACTGAAAAGAATTCTTACAAAAAGAAAAAAGTAAGAGCAAAAAGAAAAAGAAAACATAGAACACGACAAGAAATTTTATCAGGGATTGATTTTATTGATGTTACACAATTTTTTCAAAATGATGAAGAAAATAAAAAATTTGAAAAAAGAGCAAAATCTAATAGAAAAGTCACAAGTTTACCAAAAGAAGATAGCCTTGCTTCAAATCCAGATTTAATTGCTATAGATAAAAATTTTAAAAATGAAAAAGTTAAAAATATGAGTGAAAACACAGATAAACAAGATAAATTACAGAAACAATTGGATAAAAAAATTTTAAAAGACAAATTAAAAGAAATGAAGAAGAAAAAAGCTGCGCTAAAAAGAAGAATAAAAATAATGGATAGGGATTTAAAAAAAGACAACACTTTTATCACAGAAGAAATTTATGTTCAAAATAAAAAGAATGAAAATAAAAAAGTGGTATCTGTAAAAACTGAAAAAAATTCTCAAAATGATGAAAAAAATTTGGATGCCGATACATTAAATATAATTAATTTTTCTAGTAATTAATTTTAATAAAAAAATTAACAGGAGATGAAACGATATGACAAAAAAATTAATTTTTTTATTTTTAACAACTATGGCAGTAGTAATTGGCTGCTCTACATATTCAAGAAGATACAAAAATATGGATGAACACAAATACAGATGCAGAAATGGATATTGCAATAATTACAATAACCGTTATGATGAGATGCCTTGTGGACATCATATGAGAAACCAAAGAAATTAACATAATTTAAGGAGCTATTTCAATTTTTTTGAAATAACTCCTTTTTAGTTTAATTATTTATTTATTTATTTGAGAATATAAACTTTTTGCGTAAATAAACTAGAGAATGCTTATATTACTAGATTTGTATATACATTTACACAAAATTATAGACACTCTCGTTTATTTTTATTTAATTTTCTATAAATTTAATTTTTTATAAAATAAATAAAAACTTTTTAAATAAACATTTCAACAAAAGACTTCAATATCAGATATCCAATTTTTGCGAATAATCCATTAAAAATTCCTTTTATAGTTAAATAGATAAAAGAAAAAATTATTAAAGTTACAAAACTTGTTGCATACATCAGACGAATATTTCTTTTTATATCTTCTGCTCTAAATTCCTTTAACTTTTTTCCAATAGTCGGCTTTTGCACAACTTTTCCAAAATATGAAGCCACACCCCCAAATTGAACGCCTAATGCTCCAGCAACAGCACTTTCAGAATGAGCAGAATTTGGACTGGCGTGTTTTTTCCTGTCCCTTTTAAAAGTATTCCACGCTCTTCTATAGTTATATCTCAGGAAAAAACTTGCGATAGTTATACAAACTCCGCTAATTCTTGCTGGAATAAAATTTGCAAAATCATCAAGAATAGCAGCAAATTTTCCAAAATATTCGTACTTTTTATTTTTATAGCCAATCATCGAATCCAGCGTATTAACCGCCTTATAGCTCATTGCAAGTGGCAGCCCTCCCAAAAACATAAAAAACATGGGAGCAATTATTCCATCTGTCATATTTTCCGAAATAGTTTCCATTGTACTTCTAATTACCGTAATTTTATCCATATTTTGAGTATCTCTTGAAACAAAATTTGACAGCTCTTTTTTTGCCTTTTCCAAATTTCCCAGCTTCAAAATTTTATAAATTTTTTTTCCGCAATTTCCCAAAGACTTTACTGAAAAAACTGTATACATCAAATAAATTTCAATTATTGTAAAAATCGTCTTATAATTTTTAGAAAGTAAAGAAATAATAAACATTGCAAAAAATGTGCTAATTACGACAATTATACTCAGAATCGCTCCAAAAAGCATCGCACGATCTCTATTATTTTTCTCCAATTTATAAAATTTATTTTCCAAAAAAGTTATTAGTTTTCCAATTATTTGCACAGGATGTAAAATGTTTTTTGGATCACCAAAAATTAAATCCAAAATAAATGCAATTAAAATTTTAATTACTAAATTCATTTTATTTATCTCCTTTCATCTTTTAATTTATTATTTTACTTCATTTTTCAATATTTTAACACATTTAAAAATTTTTAGCAAAATTTGATAAAAAATTAAAAATCTTAATTTAATTGAAAAATTTATTAAAATAAATTGAAAATTTTTTTAATTTTAGTGTTGACAAAATAAAAAATTTGTGGTACAGTATATTTGTTAGCAACCTAAGTTAAAGAGTGCTAACAAAAACACAATAAATTTGTTGATAAAAAGGTGATAGATATGGAACAAAACTTTACGCAGAAAAGTATGAGTGCCATCTCGGAAGCTCATAACTTTGCGATTAGATATAAACATT